>LFFM01003166.1_pt1 | contig 10481 bp, 9 predicted proteins | sample 643131 | NCBI WGS metagenome assembly LFFM01 (sample SAMN03777445, study PRJNA286221) | soda lake metagenome | biome: soda lake; feature: Kulunda steppe; material: water; isolation source: sample Tc-Br brine of Tanatar trona crystallizer | place: Russia: Kulunda steppe | collected 2011-07 | reverse complement strand
TGTATGGACAATGCCTATGCTATTAGACCTTACAGAACGTCATGGCTAAAAGTAAACATTTATATACCAACTATACAATATCTAAGTGAGAAGCACGGGGACTCGCCTCAGAAAGTGAGGCCGGTGTTAGAGCACCGACCCCGTGCTTCGCGACCAAACGAAGCATGAAAGACTCCGAATCTAAGTCAGATGAATCTGTCGAACAGTCCGACGACCACCCACCAACAGTCACCGTTACGTCGACACCATCCACCGCAGCCCATTCCCACCCAGAACTCCAGGTCTGTCTGTGTTGTGGGGTCGTCGGCCTGCCTGAACGCATTCGGGCCCACGACTGTCAGTCCGATCGAACAACCCCTACTGACGATACACACAGCGAGACGAACGAAACGCCTGAGTCCCACCGGCTCACTGTTGAGTTACAGTTCGATGACACCCTGTTGAACGCACTCACGCTTCTTGCAGTAGGCCAGGAATCGTTGCCGCAACTACAGCTCAGGCTCTCCTATTCGACCGGGGGTTCCCCATGAGTGACCCCACCGAGACGGACGAGACAGAAGCACAAGCGAACGAGACTACAGCCACGAACGACAACACCGATCCCATAGACCCACCCAGAGAGACAACCCCGGGCCGCGGACAGGGCCAAGGCAGGTGGCTCGAAGAGCACGCCGCCAAAACGCTCGAAGAGTGGGGCTACCGCACCGAAACGCGCGTGGAACTGTTGGCCCTCGAAGCTGATGTCGTCGCCCGCCGAAAGGAGCTTCAAAACGAGCCCGAAGATTTCCTTGTCATCCAGTGCAAAGACTGGGAAAACCAGCCGATCGGAAAAAGAGCGATCATCCGGCTGTGTCTGTTGGCTTTCATCGGCCGCGCGATGCCGGTGCTCTGTCATACCAGCCGACTGACTCAGCAGGCCTGGGAACTCGCACAGGCCTACGACGTTCGCCTATTGAACGTTAACGACCTACAGTACGACCAACTGCCACCGCTGACCGAATACCGCCCACCCACCGGAACAAAGCCGCATCGACGCGAACAGCTCGCCAGCGAGTACCGTTCGGTCTTGCCTGTTGTGTTACGGTACAACCGCCGGTCCGACGCTGATATCGAAGCACCGGTGTTTAGAGACCCAAACGCCCCACCCTGCTACGTTACGGATCGAACAGGCCACAAAGAGTACGTCTCGGCATACAAAGTCGACTACACGTTCCACGACCGAATCGAATAGAGCTTGCTCGTCAGCAAAGAGCCGGTATTAACGGGTAAACAGGCGAGGCGAAGACCGCAACGATTGGAGTTGTCTGAAACTGAATACAGACAGTGTCAGAGATGCATACCACAATCCAATAGTTGAGACAAGCAGTGCTATCCAAAGCCCGAGACTGACTCCGAGATAAACAATGAACAGCCCGGCAAGGAAACAGAGCGACGCTTTTGTTGCCCACTCAGACTGGTATGTTGTCAGTCGTTCCGGGGTTGGCTCAGCTAAGGTGAGTGGACCGATTGCCACGCCCGGATCGGGGTCATCAGTAACAGTCGGCACAAGCGCGTTTGGTCCGGGAGAGTATTTCGCCGGCAGATCAGTAGGCAATGAGTCATCGCGCCACTGCGCAGGGGGTTCATTAAGAATATATTCGTTTTGTCTGCCATCGCGGCAAATAGTAATAAACCCAACTGTTTCGAGCGGCTCAAATCGTTTATTAACAGTCTCTGAACGAACATCCAACTCACAGCAGCACTCCAGATCAGATCGTTTGAAGCTCGTGGTTCGCTCCTGAAAGTAGTGTTCTAACATTTCATACGCGATCCTGTAAGTACCCGGAGACTCAACCAGAGATACGCCTTGCTTATCCAGGCGCCTGACGAGCACTGGAGTAACCTCCAGCAACCGAGATCGAATATCGTCGACTGCAATCATGTGGTCTGTTCAATACACCATTAACATATACTATTTGGTAATAAAATCAACACTTGGCGTCGGAAGATGTGCACCGACGACAATGACCTACGACGACGATCTCGGATCGGGTGACCAACCCACAATTTGAACATTTAAAATCGTATTTCGATTTTCCGATTATAACATATATAAGTTCACAAGTATAGCGGGTTAAAAATTTACGAATATTCGGTGTTGCCTCCTTGCCTCCCTCCATAGAGTGAGATGCAATATGCGACGAATACAACACGATCGATGGCGCCGGAAGCCGTCATCACAACGGTCCAGACAGACCACAACGTGGAGTAACGGCCCCACGTACGCACGACTACGTCGACAGTCTGGGGGGTACCGCTGACTATGTCGACGGACAGTGCTTCGACACAGAACGATTTCTCTCAGGGCGATCAAGACGAAGACACCCAAGACGAGACATACGATCCCCTCGGGAGTCCACCAGAGACAGCCAAAAACACGAAAGCAGTGCTTGGTTCGGGAATCCCAGGCGGCCGACGACAAAACGCTGTCCGACTCATCATTCCACCGGAAAAATTCGGTGATATTAATTTCATCGACACTCTCGATGGAGCGATTGTACGAATCATCAGGGATGTCCAGCCCAAAATAAACGTCGCTCAAACAGGTGTGCTAATGTATCCAGCACCGATCGGATTTGTTATCGTCCTGTACTGTGTTCTGCGGGGGATCGATGAACGGTCAATAAAACAAGCAGAAATCTCGTCGTTCCAAGAAGGAGTGAATAGAAGCGCACAAAATCCGCTCAAAGAAGCGGCTAAAAACCATACTGAGCGCCTCGGTATCGAAACTGGAACACTGGACCTCGACCCAGTGGGAATCTCACCCGTCACGACATCACGCCTCCTGTTAGAAGAAGACAACGTTATTGGAACCCTGTCGAGTCGCGAGAGCACTCCACTTGCAGAGATACTTAAAACACTGAAACAAAACTATGAGGCGTTCATTTATGACCTTATTGTCGGTGGAAGCGGTGGCACAGACGGATATCTAGGATCAGTAAGGTTGGCAACATACAATCCCCAGTACAACTACACTGGCGATCGAGGGTTCGCCGAACTCGTTGAAAAAGGCTCACCAGTTGACCTCGCAAACGAATACAGTCGTCTGAATCTTACATCGAATCATCGGCTCGAAACAGACCACGTACTGAAAACAGATTACTCCGAACGGATTGATGGAACCGTCGATGCGACCGTAGAGTATAATTATATCACCGAAAACCAGTATCGAACCAAGTACGACATCAGAAAAGAAGCCGACAAACTCAAAGAACTCGTCCGCGGGGGGCCGGAGTATCCCGGCATCCGAACAGGAAATGCAAGTCGCAATGTGTGGGCCTACAAGCAGTATCCCAAAAACGACAACCGCGAAAGATACGGCTGGTTCAACATCGAGCCGGCCCAGCTCAGTTTGTTTGCCGAATGCGTCCCGCTGCGGATGGAATACAATCCGTGGGAGCTACTCAACGGACGGTCTGCGCCAGTATTCGATACGGACGAAGTCGTCCGGAGTGTGAAACATCTCAAACAATCCAAAGGGGTGAGCATTGACAATGCCCCAGAGAGACCAGCCACCATCGCCAACAATGGAGGTGTTGATCATCAAGCCCTTGTTAACATCAGTGACAGGTGGTTTACCGAACAGGGCGACTGTATCATGGTCGTCGAACAAAACACGGATTCTGTACCGGACCTGTGGCTCTCGGCTGACGATGGGCTGATTGTCAGCCTCAACAGCAGGGTCGACTCGGAGGTGGTCGCTGTCGAGGCTGAATGTCAAAACAAATCCAAGCCAGCGGGCCCGCTCACTAATGCTGAACGGGCATACGCCTGCGACCATCATGCCATCTTCGTTTACGAATCGGAGAGTGACGCAAAGAAAGGCTACAAACCGCTGTTTACGAGCTATCGAAACCAGACCGACTTTGGCGTCTGGCTGTACAACGGCAAAGAGCCGATCACCTGTTCAGATGGGCGCACACCCGTTGCAAAGGGGGCCTCACAGACGACAACAGCAACCTGGGAGATCAACGCCGCTGGCACCAAACGACTCAGTGTCGGCGAAACAGAACTGGAGTTTGCGCCAGGAGAGTCACTCGAAGACGGCGACTTCGAGTACTATCACCGCGAAGTCGACAACACACACCGCATCGAAACCGCAGACGGAGACACCGTCGAAGAGTACACCGGTGATACAGCATTCAAAGCCAACTGGACGAAGATTGCATGCCCGCACCACCCAGCGGACTATCATTACGGCCAACACATCACCGTCATGTACAGAGATGAAGATACCGACGCAGGCATCGAAGAACTGAAGCGGTACACGCCCAGCCCAGAGTGGTACGATGATTTCGAAGCCGAGACCGGCACCATCGACAAACTGAAAGTCGCGATGGACAACTTCCTCAAAGATCTCGTCGTCGAAGCCGAAGACGAAAAGCTCCCATACAGTGATCTGCAGGATCAGTTCCGGTCGTACTGCGAGCAGTGGCTCTCGATCGAGCCACCGACAAACAGCGTGATCGGACGAACACTGCCCGAGGACCTAAAAGATGCAAAGACGGGTGGGACAGACAACAGAAACCCATACTTCGATGGCTATGCCTTCTGTTTCCCGGAAAACCGGGAGGTACTCGATGAGATCGCCTCAGAGCTAGATGTACCGGACAGCCAAGACATCGCCGCCGAAACACCATCCATCACCGAGTGAGCGCATGTCACAGGAAGTGAATTTCACAGCCATACAGCTGACACGGTACGAAGACAGCGCGGACAGCACCACCCACCGACAGGCCACAGCACACGACAAGCCGCCGTGTTGGTCGCTTGGTCGGCTGTGCTACAAGACACTGTTCGAGTGCTCCTGCCAGCGTGTCGAGTGGTACACCATCCCACAGTATCCGCAGTTGCCGCAGTTCGTTACCGTGGTGCCACCCAACGGCCACCCCACGAACCGAGAACCGTATCTGAGACAGTTCGGCCAAGATGCAGCCAGGATGCTCCCCGAACACGTTGCCGTTGATCTCACGACGGTGAATCTCGCCCCGCTTGGGACAACACCGGCCCCAACACACCGACTGCTCACGACAACGGCTAATTTATCATCGTGGCACGACGGCGCCGTTGAGTCGGGGCCATCCCCGTTGCAACAGTTCATCAAGCGGCTTACAGACTACTCGGAGCCGTATCTGCTGAAAGTCGCCGTCCGCAAAACCCAACGTGGAACCCTCGAAGTCTCGGTGTGGTGGGTTGATTATGCACCGACTGCACGCTGTCGGACCCACGAAGAGTTTGTTCGGTATCAGACAACAGCCACTCAGCCATCGTTGGCAGCCACCTTTGGTGGGGAGCCGCTGACGACAAACGTCGACCTCCCCGAACGACATGGCTGTGAGTATTCTTCCTCAGCGACTGGCAGTTGGGGAGATACACCAACCTGTGAGTTGCCCATCGGCGAGCGTGCTGTCGCCGAGGCCGAACTGGCACTCGAACTCGCACGAACGCCACAGGAGTATTACAACAGTCTGACTGTCGGCAGCGATGATGAACCGATGCAGAATGCCTACCAGCAGCTGGATGTCGATCCCTGGCTTCCGATCGGCTCTGAACAGTTGCCCGGATTCTGTGGCCTGCTGTCGGTGTTTTATCCAGAATCAGTGTGGCGAACCGCTCGCGGCCGAACGGAACCACACACAGAGATCCACGACAGTTTTCGTGACCAACACACGAACAGAGACACGACACACACCCAGCCTGCCACAGCCACCGATGCGACACGCCCTGTAGAATCACCGGCTATCAGCGAAAGCCGAGAGCTGTGTTCCAACGCCAGTCACTCCGAGGTCATGCAGACGACTGGCCATCCAGCCGACGAGCTAGTCCAGACGACTGCCATCGGGATGCTTGAACGGGGCGACCAACTGCAGCCAGTCAGTGTGGGGCCTTCCGAACTCAAATTCAAGGCAACGACGCCCGAGGAGACTACCTCGTATGTGCTTGTCGGTGATGAGACGCTGACAGCTAAGACCGTCGTGGCCGCCACTGGAGTGACCCAACGAACTCCGGCCGTCGATACACTCACGATCGTCGTCGAGAGCACCGAAACTGCAAGCCAAGTAACCGACTGGCTTCGAGAACCGTTCGTCGTCCCTACAAAAGGCGGTGGTGTCCGGTTGTATCGTGGCTCTCAGCCGCTCGTCGACGATACACAACAGGCCATCCGTCCATCCAACACCGATCCAGAAGCGTGGTACGTCTCACCGGACGGAACCGTTTACTGTGTACACGAAGGTGACGTCCGTGCATCGGTTTCATTCTCCAGGCTGCAGTCGCAGCCACTGACAGCACTGCTCGCGGAACTGCCGGAGAGATACAAAACGACCATTGACTCGACGACCGAGCCACTCACTGACAGCGCGTCGGCTGACACAACGACGCAACCACAGCCACACGAACAAGTACCAATGACCGCACCAGTGTGGCTCCCGCATGTAGCTGGTGGCCTCAAAGACACGACTGTGCTCGTCAACGAGGCCAGCCACTTCACCGAACACCGCCCAACGCCTCGCTGGGAACAAGAATTACAGTCCGTCGAGACAGGACGCGCCGCCGCAGAGTTCCTCAACCAGTACACGAGCGACGCCAACGGAGCCACACTGACACTCGAAACGGTTGTATCGCTGTTTTGTTCGTGGTACTACGCCCACTCCGGCAGTGTACCAACAACCCCAACAGCAGCACTCAAACGGGGTTACAAATCAGTCTACGGCCAGCCAGTCAGAGAGATAACAACGAGACTACCAAGCTGTCAGTGGGTGTATCCTCCCGAGTCGGTGTGCTCGGAAGCGCGATAACCGAAAGGTCGATCGTTCGGTTGGACGATGCGGTATAGAACTGTACTCAGAGAACGTTTTTATGCCCGGTGGCCGCCGAATATCGCCACCGTTCGGCCTGCGGCTGCCGTCGTTTTGCAACATACCTGTTGTGCAACTGGTGGCCTCGCAGTTCTGTCTGATGCTACACTGAATTGTGTGCTCAGGTCCGTCTGACCGTCGGTCAGTAACACGGAGTGTCTCTTGTTATGGACTGTCTCGACGACTGTATCGGTATCTTCGGAAGCTGTGACTGTGTATTTTGCTGGCCGATATGTGGTCTGTCTCTGGCTTCGAAGCCGCTATTTGAGCCGCTCTCGGACTGCTGTCTCCGACCCGGTCGGACCTCGTTCGTGCCCAAAACTAGAATGGCGTAACCGAGAGATTCGTTCCAACACTGGATCAGATCGATTTGTTTGTAGGTACGTGAACGCTACTCCGAGATGTTTGCTTGGACGGGTTGTCGTATATGTTAGTCGCACAATCTCGTGTTGTTCTAGCGTTCAGTTTGCCTGTCTCGGCTGTGGGTTTGCAGTCAGACTCATCTTCAGAAGCGACTGTTTTCGGTTTCAAGTGAAGTGTCTCTCCGGATGTTGGTCGTCGGTGACTCAGCATCTACCCACTGTTTGTGAGTCTGTTATCGGGCAGGACGCTTCAATAGAACCGACTCACGGCCGGTGTTTCGTCGTCTCGTATCGATGTGATATCGCAAGCGACCACGTACGGGAAGAGACTCATCCGACGTTGGTTTTCCGAGACAGTAACTCAATACCATCTCGGTGTCTATACCTCGAGTTGTCTTCAGATCGATTGAGGATGTCAATCAACACCCGACAGTGAGTTCATCATACTACTACACCTCGAAACATTCTTTCGTGCCGATTCAGCTTCGCGTCTAGTCCGGTTGTCGGGGTGGTATCGTCTTGTACGTCGCCTTTTGCGTGCCAACAATCAGGTGTCGACCGATAGTCAGACGAAGAGATTCTACGGTGAAAGTATGGTGATACGAGAGTGTTTTCTCGGTATGTCCGAGTGTGGGACGACGGTGTTTCGCGTTGTTTCGTAGTGTGAGATGACACTGTTTCGCGTTATTTTCCGGTTGAGGGCGACGATGTTTTCTGCGTTGTTTCGTAGCCGGAGACGACGATGGTTCGCGTTGATTTGTAATGTGGAACGACGGTGTTTCGCGTTGGTTTGCAGTGTGAGATGACAGTGTTTCTGCGTTGTTTTGTAGTGTGGAACGACGCTGGTTCGTGTTGGTTTGCAGTGTGGAACGACGCTGGTTCGTGTTGGTTTGCAGTGTGAGATGACAGCGTTTCTGCGTTGCTTTGCAGTCAGGGACGACTATGTTTCGTGTTGCTTTGCAGTATAAGATGACGCTGTTTCGCGTTATTTTGTAGTATGAGACGGCAGCGTTTCTGCATCGGTTTGGAGTGTGGGATGACTGTTTTTCGCGTCGGTTTGCGATGTTGGATGACACTGTTTCGGATCATTTCGCAGCGTGCTGTGATGGGTTTCTCGAAGCACATCCAGGTGTCGAATACTGTGTTACCCTATTGTGCTACAGAGTGATCCAACGATATTTTCTGAGTCTGTTGTAGTACTGTATAGTGGTCGTTTCGGGTACTTTTGCACTGTGGGGACGACGATGGTGTACTGCTCAGTTGTGTCGGTTCGACCACTCGGATGGCGTCGCTACCACTGGTGGGAGAGGGCTGGTAGCAGCTCTGACAGACCAATGATCCGCACAGTCGTCGACTGGATGAGCAGCCAAATTGCCATCGAGACAGCCCCCTGAATAACGACCAATTATACCCGATGAGAAGACAAATGAGAGGTCTTCATTTGCCGGTCATTTCCATGAGCGGTATTAGACTCCAAATCGACAGACGAAAGCCGATTAGGAGACCAGATTACGACTGATAATAAGAATAAGAAGTGGCCCTAATGAGGGTGGTGAAAAACAAATGGAAAACAAAAAACAAAGAGGGTATCGACGGCCGGTTGCTGCCGCTGGCAGACAGTCAGCATCTGGGTCGACAACAGGCGGTCGCCAGCATCGACTATGAGAGCTATTCAAGATCCTAGAATACCAGATGAAAATAAAATTTGATGATACGATCGAGCCTTAGATATCTGACCGACAGTGGGCTCTGTCTTCCAGGACAAACGATGAACACTCAAAGATCGTGAGCCAAGAATCGAAGTCGGTCGAATGCAGTATTACTGCACCTTTTCCCAGGACAAGTATTCTCACCAGCAGTACAATCGTGACCCACCAGACCCACAGGTCGACGATATCGCGATGTGGGAACCAATAGGCGCTGAAAGACAATGGGTGTGAGACCGTGATCGATGGAGATGGTTTAGACAGGGTGTTGTTTGGGTCCGAAGGCCGCCGACGATCCGAGGCCTCTCGATAGAACTGGAGTGGACTGATCGATACGGCCAACCGACTCGTCCAACGACGAACGAAAACTGGAATCGAAGCTGAATGTCTATCTGCAGCCGAAGTGCTACCGGTCCGATCATCGAGAAGAGCAGTCGGTAGAAAGGCGGCGTTGGGAAACTGGGTGTGCGTCGGAGAAGCGATTTGGAACAATGGGTGGTTAGATAATATTTCCACCTAGAGAACAGTTCGACCAGCCCATGGATTTTCGATGAGGCGATGAGAAACAACGAATGCTACTAGATGGCCAACCAAAGACGACAGCCGAAGACGCCGGTCGGTTAGACCGTGGCCACCAGCGATTGGGAACGGGAGCCACAGATTCGTTCGGAGTACAACCGATCATCGACTGATCCAGGATGCGAACCGCAGTAGCAGTTTGGCTGGCCAAAAGGGTCGACGGCCAATGCAGTCCGTCCCGAGCGGCCAGCGTTCCCAGCGACTCTCCGCCAGTTGGGGTGGGTTCACTCCTTGGGGGTGGGTGTCGTGGCTCCGTATGTTGTTTGGGTGTGTTGTTTGTATTCACAGGTGGGTGGGTATTCTTATTCTTATTATCAGTCGTATTTGAGAGTGGTAATCGACTCACGTCATGCGGTTTTGGCTCAGATTGCACTAATTCGCATGAGTCTAAATTGGGGACCACTAATTTTGGTCCTAATCCGGTGCGCAGTGGGTTTGTATATGATTGAAGAAAGTAAGAAGACATGCTCTCGGAGTCTCCCTCCATCAATCTGTGATTATAGGTTCTGCGAACAGCCATTGGTGGACGGACTGGTCAGTGGATGGCGAAAGAAGTTCATCCGATGTAAATTACTCGACGATCGACGCTAAGGCCTGCGTCGTTTCGGTAACTGTTCGGTCCCAACTAAACTTCGCGTCCAGACTGATTGTTGGATCGGCGTGTAGTAGGTCACAAGCGTGTTTGCTGAAAGCTGTTGGGTCGTCACCCTCCGCGAACGAAACGGCTTCTCCGAACGCTGTACGGATCTGTGGCAGATCTGAACTAACGACGGGCAAGCCAGACGACAAGGCCTCCATTACGGTTCGGGGAACACCCTCGGCGCGACTCGTTAGCAACAACACGTCGGCGCTGCGATAGACTGCAGGCATTGCGTCGTAGGGGAGTTGGCCCAAAAATTGGACCGCATCACGAACACCGAGAGCGGTCGCCTGTGCTT
>LFFM01003165.1_pt1 | contig 10484 bp, 9 predicted proteins | sample 643131 | NCBI WGS metagenome assembly LFFM01 (sample SAMN03777445, study PRJNA286221) | soda lake metagenome | biome: soda lake; feature: Kulunda steppe; material: water; isolation source: sample Tc-Br brine of Tanatar trona crystallizer | place: Russia: Kulunda steppe | collected 2011-07 | reverse complement strand
TGGTGGATGGGTCTTCGTGGCGGAGCGCACGTTGAGCTGCGGATGAACCTTCCGCTCGATAGAGAGCCTCGCCAGCGCCGCGGCGTGCTCCGTGCGGCTTCAAGTATTCGTGGTCGCCCTCGACGGGGATCTTACCCTCGTCACAGAGTCGGCGGAAGATATTTCGAACGGTCTCGGTGGTCTTCCATGGACATGTCCACGATGCTGCCGAAGCCGACATGTACGGTGTGCTCCTTGACCGACCGTACAACCGATTAATGGACCACGAGCGATGATTCGTCGCGACGAACTGGGACGACGTCGTTGATCTCCTTGCAACGCTACAGAACACTCTCAGGTAGCACAACAGACGTTCCACAAATCGTTTAATAACCACACTGTGTACAAAGAGCGCATAGATGGGAGAATCCGATAACGTGGAAGTGGTTCGCTCACTGTACGAACTTCTTGACCGCCGTGACATCGATGCGTACATGGAACGCTTCTCAAATGACGTCGTCTGGATCGAACCAGAGGGCAGCGAGTTCGGCGGGACCTATCATGGCAAGGAGACCGTTCGAGAGCTCATGACGTCAACGGTAGCCGAGTGGTGGGAGGAGTTCCACGTAGACATTGACCGGTTTATCGACGCTGGGGACACGGTTGTCGCAATCGGAACCGAACGGGGTGTCTACCGGGACACTGGCGCTGAAATGGCCGCGAAAGCAGCCCACGTCTACGACCTAGAGGACGGGAAAGTTGTCCGGATGGAAAGTTTCGTTGACAGTGCGAAAATGCAAGCGGCCGTCAATGCGGACACGACAGAATTGGATTAGCTCGGCGCAGAGGACGTAGCGACACTGTCGACATACCGTTCGAGACGATCGCGGAAGTAATCGTGGTTCTGGCAGTCCTCAATTTCGCGGCGAGCGCGTGCTACGACGTCTTGGTAGAAGGCCCCGTCAGTCTGTAGTCGCTCTGCGAGCGCGATTGCTTTCGGGACATCGTGTGGTTCAACACTGAGGTCAGGGAAACACCGAGCTTGGAAGTCATTGTGGATGTTGCCGATACACGGAACACCCATACCAGCGAGGTCAGCTGCTGCCCGGCCTGCCGTTGCACGCATCGAAAGAATAACTGCGAAGTCGAAATCTGCGATTCGCTCGTACATACCTTCCTCGATGAACCCATCGACTGAGAGGAAGTCAAAGCGTTCCTCTAGCCCGTCAGTGTCGGGACGCTGTCGATCACGGATACCGATAATCTCGCCGGTATGCGGTGCTCCGTTCTTCCGGACTCGGTCAAGAACCCGTACATTTGAGTAAAAGTTCGCTAAGTCAACGTTCCACGTCGCGATGCCGAGACAAGCAGCGTCTCGTCGGTCTTCACGCGGCAGTGGTTCATGCGGAAACTGGTTCTTGGGGACGGGCAGTGACATCTGGATGACGTTCGGTCGATGTGGAGCGATCCACTCCCGAAACTGCTCGTTAAACGCGATATAGCCGTCCAGTTTCTCGACTGTATCGAAATGTGCAGCCTGCATTGTTGAGGAGGTCTGCGCGAGGTCTTGGACTGCTTCCTCTTGGATTCCGATGAACGAGACATTGGGGCATTCGTCGAGAAGATAACGCAGGTAGTAATGATGCATCCAGAAGTGCGAGATACAGACAACGTCATAGTCGCCAATATCTACTTGCTCACCCGTCGCCAGCTCAACCTGGGTGGAGAATGACTCCGGCTCAGAAACGACGTAGCGCTCGTCGTAACAGGTTCCCGTCGGGTAGTGAATTGACGTTTGTAACACCTCCTCATCGCGTAGGTCGGAGTGTTTAAACTGGACTGAGTCGCCATCTGTTGTAACCGGCCACCCAACGTCGGCATCGAGGAGATCCCCAATAATCGATGTGTCGAAGTTGCTCGGTGCATCCGTATCAGGAACGTACCATTGATCCTGTAGAAACACCATCAGTATGTCGGTCATCGTGTCTCTGCAAGCATTCTCACCACCCTAGTTAATAGTTCATTCGTGACAATAGTGCTACAATAATAGTGATAGCATTTGGCTAGAAACCGACTATCCATCAATGGTCTCAGAACAACCGAATGTACTGTTAATCTCGGTAGATAGCCTCCGTGCAGACCAAACATCATTCTGCGGGGGGTATGAGGGAACAACACCATATCTCGACGAGCTAGCCACCGATTCAACAGTATTTCAACGAGCAATCACCCCCGCGACCTGGACGCTCCCCTCACACGCGTCGCTGTTTACCGGCTTATACCCACCAGAGCATGGTGTCCTCGACCGTGGTGACGCTCTCGGAGAAATCCAGACACTGGCAGAAATTCTCGCCGAACGTGACTACGAGACTCGCTCCTATGGTTATCTTGAATGGTTCCAACTAGGGGGAATTCTACGCGGATTCGACCACACAAACACCTCCCGACTCGGGAATTCCGACAGTGAGTCACTCTCAACCCGAGCTATAGACCGAGTACTTGATACCCTGGGCGACCGCCGCTGGCAGGTGCTAGAACTCGCACGAAGCTTATCCTTCTCTGGGTTCAATCGAGCTGACCACCGAACCGTCGATACTGTACTCGCCGACGCCACAGAAGTCAACGAGCCGTTTTGTTTCTTCGTGCATCTGAATACAGTCCACTGGCCGTATACCCCACCAACCCCCTACCATCGGCTATTTTCGGACGTAAGCTGCCGTACACTCCTCGCTAACCGTTCGTACTGGCAACAGCGGATATTCTTCAACAGAGGAGCCGTAGCCTCCGGTGAAATCGAAGTCCCGAAGACAATACAACAGCAAATACGTGAACAGTACCGAGGTGCTATCCGGCAAGCCGACGATCAGATTCAGCGGCTGCTCTCGGGACTCTCCGAGCACGTTGACCTTGAGGAAACCGTGGTTGTCATTCTTGGGGACCATGGTGACAACATCGGCGAAGAAGGATTGTTTGGGCATCACTTCTCAGTCTCTGATCCTCTCATTCGAGTGCCACTCCTTGTGCACGACCCGACCGAAACGTTAGACACGGGGATACGCACTGATGTCGTCCAGACCCTCGATGTTTTCCAAACGCTAATGGATCTCCTAGACATTAACATCGATCGCTCACAGAGTACATCGCTACTCTCCCAAGAAGCACGCGAACACGCCTTCACATATTACGATCCGCCAAACTCGTTCGTCGACTATGTAACATCCCAATCACCGCGTGCAGCAGACCGAGCAACCCCCAAGTACAGTGCGTGGAATTCACCGGAAAAGAAGGTTATCTGGCTACCCGAAGAGGAGACCTATCAGGGAGCAAGTGATGGAGAGCTGAGGGAGACACTCCGGAACCACTACGCGGCACTCATTGAGAACGACCGCTACCATGATAGCGAAGGAGATGTCGCTCAGGCGGCAGTCAAGCGGCTAGAACAAATGGGATACCTGTGAACTGCCCGAGGAGTCAAGCCCCGGCGGGCTCGGCTGTCTCCATCTGTAGACGCGAAACGACCGACGGAAAAGGTGAAGTTGTGTACAGAGAACAGTAACCTGTCATGAGGATTGCTCTAATCACCGCACAGGATCCATTCACGGACACCGCCGGCGCAGAGCGGACACTCACACGCTGGCTCGAGTATCTTAGCAACCAGGGATGGGACGTCGACGTCATCACGTATGGTCCTCCAACGCAAGGAAATCAAGCAGACCCACCCTACAACGTGATGCGCTTAGACGATAAGGCACCACTCGGGACAATCGTAGACTATCTACAGACAGATCCGCCGGATGTCGTCCTCACACAGGGCGGATGGTCAGATATTGCGCTCTGGGCCTCCGATGAGTATGATGTCCCCTGTATACTGTGTGTGATGAGCAACTTCGAACTACAGATTACTTCCGGACTTGCTGCCGATGCAGAGCCAACACACATCATTGCGGTTTCGGATGAGTTCCGTGCTAGAGCAAAAGGCGTCTACAAGTGGACTCCTGCAACAACGATCTACCAACCTATCGACTTTGAGTACTATTCGATCACTGGCCAAGAGCGCGCGTGTTACACGATGATAAACCCCGTCGAAAGTAAAGGCGGGAAAGTATTCCGCGAACTCGCACGCCAACGTCCGGAGGATTCCTTTTTAGCGAAAATGGGATGGAGCCACCAACGCACGGACGATAACTCCTTTAATCGGGATATCTATGATATCTTCTCACAATCTCTCGACTTCTACCTGACTCCCCCCGACGAACCAGACCTAGACACTGTCAAAAACATCGAGTATGTCCAGGAAGGAGATATCCGGGAGATTTATCGGCGAACGAAAGTACTGCTGGTTCCCTCGCAGTGGGAGGAATCATTCGGGCGGGTTGTAATCGAAGCGATGCACAATGGAATTCCGGTTGTCGCAAGTAAAGTCGGCGGGCTACCGGAAGCGTGTGACGGAGCTGCAATTCTGGTTGAAGAATACGACTCAGTTGATGCCTGGTCGGCTGCTCTCGACAAACTCGGAGACGATGAGGTCTACGAGGGGTATGTCGCTCGTGGACAGAAACGAGCAGAGCAATACCGGAACAAGATGGACGCTCAATTAGAGACGTTCGCAGAGGTCGTCACGTCAGCAGCCAACTGACCCTCCTTCCAGGGGTGTAGTGGTGGATGGGGCCTGATAACGTAGCGAAGAGACGGAACACGTGCCGGAATAGGCACGGGCGAACTCCCTGTCCCACGGGAGTTGAGCGAACATCAGTACTCTACAGCCTTCCCGTTGTTCGGAAGGTGTGACGGCAGCCATCGGGGGCCGTGGACGCCCTGACCGTGACCCACGACGCTGTTCGAGGTTATCAGACCGATGGTATCGTGGGAGTGTCTGACTAATCCACGGGAAGCCTCAGGGCTTGACTCCGAGGCGGTTCACTACGCCGAAACGATAAACTAGGTGTCTATCAGAGAGGATGGTAAATGACTGATGTCTTAATGGCGTTCCTATCGGATAATTCGTACACACCAGCGTCAGATGCGCCAGTGCCGTTCAGTAACGTCATGTATGGAGAGTTAGTTGACGCCGACATTGGATATCCAGTGTTGGCTGATGGAACTCCTGTCCAGACGGCGCACGTTGACCGGATGGATGAGGTGTTCGAAGCTGAACCAGCAGTTCCAACGAGTGCGATGCTCTCTGAGCGGTATTGTGCCACGCAATCGGCCGAGTACACTGGTGAAGTGAAACTAGAGTCTGGAGAGACAGTATCCATCTCAGACTACGATGTAGTATTCGTTTCATTCCTCTGGATGTACTATGGGTATATCTGCTACCTTGATACCGAATATCCTGAGAATCCGATCGTCGGTATTCAAGAGGAATCAGTTCGAGACATAACAGCTTGTTCGGCTCAACTACAGGGATTACACCGCGAGGCGCTTGCAGCACTAGACGCAGTTGTGGCTATCAACGAACGCTATCGGGATTGGGTTGCGCCGTATACGGAGACGGTCAGTTATCTGCCGCTGCTTATTCCAGACGACCAGTTTGAGAGCGTCAATATGCAAACCCAAGCGACACGGAACGGTAGAACCGTTTGTGTCGGGATTGGAACCGCGAATATGGATTTCTCGAACCTCTACTCTAATCTCCTCGTCGTTAATCATCTCAGAAATGCGGGCCATGACCTTGATGCGGAAATTATCGGCCTCAAGCCGTATCAGAAGCGTCGCTTCGCACCGCTTGTAGAACAGTTCGATTTCCTGACTCTCACAGGATATATCGACGACGGATACTATGAGCACATTGCGGAGATGGATCTTGCGGTGTTACTCACAACGCGGGCAACGACAGGACGACCCGCATCCGAGTTTGCCGCTGTTGGCGTCCCCTGTATTGGAACACCTGAAAACACACACCAACGCCTCTGTTTCCCCAACCTGTGTGTCGAACCATTTGATTCAGATGCTGCGATAAGTCACGCCCAACGCCTGCTGACCGATCCAGATTTTTACCGTCGAACGGTTCAGTCAGGCCGTGATAGCGTGCGTCGATTACAATCCAAAGAGGAGACTCGCGAATCACTCAACCAGCTAGTTAACACAATAACGTGAGTTCTTCTGTCTCACCGTCGGCGTCGCGACCAAGAAAGCGATAAACTTCTTATAGGCGGCTGTCATCTCCTGCGCTGTGCCATTTGACTTTGAAGGAAAAACGGCGATTGTGACAGGTGCAGGGTCTGGGATCGGCCGTGAGTCCGCACTCCGTTTTGCGGAAGGGGGAGCAAACGTCGTCGCAGCGGACATCGTAACTGAGGCAGTAGCAGAAACAGCCGAGCAAATCGAAGCTAAGGGGGGGACAGTTACAGTAGTTGAAGTTGACGTACAGGAACCGTCCGATGTTCGGTCGCTTGTCGAGACGACGCTCGACACGTACGGAAGCGTTGACATCGCCCACAATAATGCTGGCATTGAGGGGGATGATGGACTGGTAGAGGAGCAGACAGAGGCCAACTGGGAGCACGTTATCGATACTAATCTGAAGGGTGTCTGGGCGTGCCTGAAACACGAGCTCCCGGCGATGGCTGAGGGCGGGGGTGGTGCCGTAGTCAATACGTCGTCAATCTCCGGGATGACGGGCGCAGGAAGTACCCCGTATGTTGCAAGCAAACACGGCGTGATTGGTCTTACGCGCGCTACTGCGACTGAGTACGCACAACACGACATCCGCGTTAACGCTATCTGTCCAGGTGCGACCAATACATCCCTCGTCCGAAATGGTAACGGCGAAGTCCCGGAGGGGACCCAACAATATATCCAAGCAGTACCACTCCGACGACTCGGAGAGCCAAGTGAGATTGCGGATTCAGTAGCGTGGCTTTGTTCCGACCACGCCTCGTTCGTGACAGGAGGAATCTATCCGGTTGATGGAGGGTATACAGCGCTCTGAGAGCTTGATAACTCGATAGTTAGACTGTCAAGTGGTATTATTATCTAGTGGGGGTAATCCCGCTCTATGGGCGGCTCAACATCAATTACGGATTTTCGCGATGGCGTGCAGATTCTTGATGCGACGCTTCGGGATGGAAGTTACGTCAACGACTTCAACTTCACGGCAGCGCAGACAAAGACCATCTGTCGAGCGCTGGAAGCAGCAGGGATTGATCTGATCGAAGTTGGGCACGGCGCAGGGATTGGTGCGGGCCGTTCACCCGCATTTGAAAGCGCAGCTGAGTCGGATGAAGACTACATGATTGCGGCGGCTGAAGCATGTACTGAGGCTAATTGGGGGATGTTTTGTTTCCCAGGGCTCGGCTCACCTGATGGGATTCGACTGGCCGCAAGCCACGGGGCGGATTTCGTTCGTGTTGGCTGCCACGTCACCGAAGTTGAGAGTGCAGAAGAGTATATCAATGCTGCACAGGAGGCGGGCATGTTTGTTTCGGCAAACATGGTGAAGACGAACGCGGTCTCCCCCTCCAAGTTTGCCGCAAAGGTCCAGACTGCTGAGGAGTATGGGGCAGATATGGCGTCTATCGTCGATTCCGCTGGTGGACTAGTTCCAGAAGATGTCCGCAGATATGTTCAAGAGGCCACGTCGCGCTGTGATCTCCCTATCGGGTTCCACGGCCACGATAATCTTGGATTAGCGGCAGCAAACTGTGTCGCAGCAGTGAAAGCAGGTGCTGCTGTCGTCGATACGTCACTACAAGGATACGGGCGAAGTGGTGGAAATGCGCCGACGGAGACAACAGTTGCTGCTCTAGAGAAAGCGGGGTTTGATGTCTCCGCTAACGTGCCGGAGTTGCTACGAGTAGGCCACAAGCATGTGGGCCCGCTTAGAGACAATGGAGGGTGGGATCCGTTAGATATAGCAGGCGGTTACGCCGACGTTCACTCCGAACATATCCCCGTTATCCTTGAATACGCTCGCGAGTACGATGTTGACCCGGCCCTTCTCATGCGTGAGGTTAGTAAACATGACAAAGTATACGCGCCATCAGATCTAGTTGAGGAGCTTGCGGAATCGTTGAATGCCGAAGATGGCGGGTCTGTCGCCGATTACCAGTAATTCGGCTACTCTGGGAATATCTCGAAAGTGTCCTCGCAGTGAACGGCACATTCTTTTGATGGGCCGTGATGACTGCGGTATGGTCGAAAATCCGGAAGTGCTACTACTACATCGAACACCGCCGGAAAGCGAGGGGACGGTTAGTGAACTTGCAGAGCAGATCCAATCCCAGATACCGGACATTGATTTAGTGCAGGCGACGGATCGATCAGATGCGCTTGCCAGGCTTGAGACAGCAGAAGTTGTAATTGAGCATGGGTATGACGAACGGATATTCCAGAATGCACCGAATTTAGCGTGGGTACAGTCCCTGTCTGCTGGCCATGACCGATATGACATTGAATTCTTCAAGAAAAACAACATCACTCTCACGACAGCCTCTGGTGTACATGCAGTCCCTGCCGCTGAACATGTCTTCGGGTCGCTGCTGATGTTTGAGCGCGGTCTTGACCGGGCTCGACAACAGCAATCCCGACAGGAGTGGAATCGATGGTCACCAGGTGAAATGGCCGGGAAAACGATGGGAATTGTCGGCGTCGGGGCTATTGGAAGTCGCGTCGTAGAATTAGCACGTGCACATGGGTTAACCGCTCTCGGGACAAAGCGTGATCCGACGACGGGCGGTAGTGCAGTCGACAAAATGTACGACCCAACCGAGCTTCACCGTCTTCTCGGCCAATCTGACTACGTCGTCCTTACGTGCCCACTTACTGACGAAACCTACGGTCTCATTGACCAGCAAGCCCTTGAGTCAATGGCAAGCACAGCAATTCTAGTTAATGTAGCACGCGGTGACGTCGTCAAACAACAACCACTAGTTAGAGCACTCAAGAATGGCGAGATCGGCGGCGCCGTACTAGACGTATTCGCATCTGAGCCGCTCCCTGAAGACTCCGCACTTTGGAATTTGTCAAATGTAGTTATTACACCACATTTGGCGGGTGGGTCACCTCGGCTCTTTGAGCGCGTCGCAGAGCTGTTCGCAAAGAACTTCACCCGGTTTACTAGGGGAACAGAGGAACCGCTTCGGAACCAGATCGTCTGAGCAATCCGATAGCTAAATTCAGGAATTGGCTCAGGACCAAGTCCAAAGATACTCGCCTTGCTGATCTGTGGATGTCGATCGAACCGTGCTTGTTTAATCATCCACCGCTTTACAAGTGGTATGAGTGATGCAGATTCGAGCGATCTTCTTCGAGTCGGAGAGCGGGAAGGGAGTGAGGAATATACGTTCCAGACACGTGATGGGCTTTTATCTACAGACGAGATTCGTTCTGCGCCGATTGCGCTGCTAGATTATGTTGCTGTCCAACCGGATGATGATATTTTAGTGGTGGACGGTAACTATGGGATGTTAGGTGTTATTCTCGCAGATCTTGCGCCAAACGGGGAGACCGTTATTACTGAAACTAGTGCACGAGCGGCGGAAACATGTCGTAAGAACGCTGATCGAAACGGTATTGAGAATCTCACTGTTGAACTTACAGCAGATATCAGCTCAATCCGAGATGGGTTCGACCTTGCGGTCTATGCGCCGAAGCCATTTAGTCCGGTTGATGTTGTAAACGAGCGAATGGCTGAAGCAGGTACTCGGCTCTCGCCCGGCGGGAAATTCTACATTTCAGGGGCAAAATCGGATGGGATTACTCGGTACTCGGATATACTCTCTGACCTCTTTACTGACGCTAATCGGCTAGGGATAGTTGAGGCATGTCACGTCTACGGTGGGACAAAGAGTGAGGCGTTCCAACGGAAGCAGTACTTAGAAGAACACGAATTTCGCGCATCCGTTGGTGACTACACATGCCGATTTCTGACTGCCCCCGGTCTGTTTTCGTGGGAGAGTCTAGACGAAGGGACAAAAGCACTATTGGAGAATGTAACAGTACCTAGCGAAGCTCGAGTTCTTGACTGCTGCTGTGGATATGGTGCGATTGGTGCCTTCGTCGGTGCCCGGACCGACTGCAAGCTGTGGGCAACAGACGATGATGTTGTCGCCACTACGTATGCGCGCCGGAATTTAGAGCGAAATGGGGTGTCTCCGGAGGCGGTCGTCACAGGCGATGGAACCGATGCTGTAGCAACGGACACGTTTGACGTGGTCCTATCGAATCCACCAACACATGCAGGTCAAGGGGTTACGAAGAAACTCTTCTCCGGCATTCATGAGGTGCTTGCTAAGGACGGCGCAGCGTATTTCGTCGCAAATGAGATTATGAACTATGAGGAGAAACTCAGTCGAGATTTCGAGTTTGCCGCATCGGTCAAGGCAGAAGCAGGGAAATATAATGTCATCTGTGCGAAACCGGAGTGACATTCTCACTGATCTAGAGGCCATGGCATTGCGATACATCCAATCGATTCCGAAATGCTAGTCAGTTGCCGCTAACAGCCAGATTAAGTTCATTGCTGTCTTTGTTTCCTATCTACATCGGGTGTGATCTATGCA
>LFFM01003164.1_pt1 | contig 10488 bp, 7 predicted proteins | sample 643131 | NCBI WGS metagenome assembly LFFM01 (sample SAMN03777445, study PRJNA286221) | soda lake metagenome | biome: soda lake; feature: Kulunda steppe; material: water; isolation source: sample Tc-Br brine of Tanatar trona crystallizer | place: Russia: Kulunda steppe | collected 2011-07 | reverse complement strand
TCGCGTACTGATAGACGTAGAAGTCGTAGTAGAAGTGCGGGATGCGCTGCCACTCGCGCTCGATACCCCCGGTGAGTTCGGCGGGCTCGTAGAAGTCGCCCTTGAGATCGGCGTACATCTCGTCGAAGGCGTCGGGCGTGAGCGCGTCGCCGGCCTCGACGCGCTCGTGGATCCGTTGTTCGAACGTCGCGAACATCGTCTGGCGGAACAGCGTCGACCGGAACCGCTCGAGATACTCGTCGAGCACGTGGGTCCGGAGCTCGTCGTCCTCGACGTTCTCGAGCAGGTAGTGGGTGAGCAGCGTCTCGTTGACGGTCGAGGCGATCTCCGCGACGAAGATCTCGTAGCTCGCGTCGTGCCAGGGCTGGGCGTCGCCGGCGAGCTCCGAGTGCATCGAGTGGCCGAGCTCGTGCGCCAGCGTGTACATCGAGGAGACGTCGTCCTGGTAGTTCATCAGGATGTACGGCTGGGTGTCGTACGTGCCCGAGGAGAACGCCCCCGAGCGCTTCCCGCGGTTCTCGTATACGTCCACCCAGCGGCTCTCGAGCCCCTCGGCCATCCGTTCCTGATAGGCCTCCCCCAGGGGGGCGACCGCCTCGATAACCCACTCGGCGGCCTGGTCGTACTCCACGTCGGGGCCCTGATCGCCCGTCAGCGACATGTACAGGTCGTGGCTCTCGAGCTGGTCGACGCCAAGGGCAGCCTCCTTCAGCTCCGCGTGACGGTGGAGCGCGTCGAGGTTGTCGTCGACGGTGTCGACGAGCGTATCGTACACCTCGACCGGGACGTTGCTCCCGTTCAGGGCGGCCTCGCGGGCGGAGTCGTAGTTCCGTATCTCGGCGCTCGTCACGTGCTCGCGGACCGCCTTCTCGAGGCTTGTTCCGACCGTGTTACGCACGTCCGCCCACTCGTCGTAAAACGTCTCGTGGACCCGGCGACGGAACTCGCGGTCGGGGTTCGTCTGGAGCTTCGTGAAGTTCGCCTGCGTGATCTCGACCTCCTCGCCGTCGGGGTCCTCGACGACGCCGTAGGTCATGTCGGCGTTCGTCAACATCGAGTAGATCTCGCTCGGCGCGTCGGTGACTTCCGACAGATCGGCGAGCACCTCCTCGACCTCGGCCGATCGGGTGTGGGGTTTCATCCGCAACACGTCGTCGAAGTAGTGATCGTAGGTCGCGAGCTCCGGCTCGGTCTCGATGAACGCCTCGACGTCGTCCTCGCTCAGCGACTGGAGCTCGGGTTCGAAGTACGAGGTCGCGCTCGACGCCTCGGAGCGCAACGCGGACGCCTTCGCCGCCATCGCTTGGTACTCCTGGTTGCGCGTGTCCTCCGCGCTCCGGAGCTGTGGATACGTCGCGACACGGGCGAGCTCGCGGAACACCTCCTCGCGGAGCTCCAGCAGTTCGAGAAGCGTCTCCGCGCTCTCCGTGACGCGACCCTCGTACGCACGCAGCTCGTCGAGACGGTCCGCGACCGCCTCACGAGCCGCCGCCCACGCCTCGTCGTCCTCGAAGATCCCCTCGAGGTCCCACTTGTACGATTCATCGATCTCGGATCGTTCGGGAACCGAACTCATACGACTCTCTTCAGCCCCCGGACACTAAGCCTTGTCAAAACCGGAGATGGAACCGGGGTTCGGTTCTCGTCCCGGAGCAGCCTCCCCAACTGGTTCCGGCGGTAGCGACGCGCGCTCCTCGCTTATCGTGAGTCCGCCCGCTCTGCGAGGTCGACGACGAGGACGAGCGCGTCCTCTCCGTCGCGGTAGTACCGCCGTGCCCGTCGGATCGGCTCGAACCCCTCGTCGGCGTACAGCGAGCGTGCGGCCTCGTTGCTCTCGCGAACCTCGAGCCTGACCACCGCCGCACCGGCCGCGTGAAGCCGCGCGAGCCCCGAGCGGAGGAGCGTTCTACCGATCCCCCGACCCCGAGAACCGGGTCGCACGGCGAGGTCCTTCACGTGGCCGATGTCGCGGCCGGCGTTCGGGGTGACGTCGCCGACGACGAAGCCGACGACCGTTCCCTCCCGCTCAGCGACGAGAAAGGCCGGCTCGTCGAGCAGTCGCTCGAAGGCCTCGTACGCCCACGGATCGGTGAAACACGCCCGTTCGATCCGGATCACGTCGAGAAGGTCCGCACGCTCGACCGGCCGGATCGTCGTCTCGACGGGGGTCACGCCGGACGTTGGGCTGCCGCCCGAATAAACGCGACGGGACCGCCCGTCGTCCGCCGTGCGTCTGACGGGTGCTTTTGCGAGCCGCGTTCGAACGGCCGGTATGACTGACAGCATGGAACGTGGTCTGACGGTCGGCCGGCGTGGCTTCGCGGCCGGCGTCGTTGGCGTCGGTGGGGTCTCGTTAGCCGGTTGTGCGGGCGCGGATGGATCCGAGGATTCGGGTGCATCCGGTGGTGGGGTCGTACTGAGCGAGGTCTCGGCGGTGAACTTCGATGACGACCCACACGAGTTCCGGCTTCTCGTCGAGCGGGACGGCGAGATCGTCCACTGGGAGTCGTACTCGACCGCGACGGAGGACGGCACGTCACCGTATCGTCGGACGATCACGCCGGAACTGCCAGCGGAGCCCGGCGACGTCACGCTCCACGTCCGCGTCGCCGACGAGCGCGCTCAGGCGGGGTTCAACGAGGGGAGCGACACCGGCTGTCTCGACGCCCGGATCGTCTACGATCCGGCGGCCGAGCCCCCGTTGCGAGTCTTTCAGAGCGCGAGCGCGTGTCCGGACGAGCGGTCTCGGTCCGAGTGATCGTCACGGGGACCGGTACGGATCTATCCACGTCCGGTTCGCGTCCACGGCCGGCTCGTCCGCGTGTTCGGGGCTCGGTGCCCGAATCTCGAAACACGCGCCGTCAGGGGTCGGGGGGTTCACCGTGGCGTCCGCGAGCCGTTCGGCGTCGCTGACGACGATCGTCCGGCCGTGCACCTCGGCGATCTCACGGACGATGTCGAGGCCGTACCCCGTTCCGTCGTCGCGGGTCGTGAACCGCGACTCGAACACGTCCGACTCGTGAGCCGGGTCGATGCCGTCACCGTTAGACGTCGTCGATGATCTCGGCGTTTCGCCACGCCTCGGCGAACCCGTCGGCGACGCGACTGGCGAACCCCCGATCGCGGAGGTCCAGCATGGCGAGAAGTCGATCGGGGCTCAGCGGGTCCGCGACCTCCAGACACACCTCGTCACCGTCGAGGACGTAGAACGTGCCTGAGACGCCCTCGGTCACCCGGAGCTCGAAGGGTGCCTGGGCGATCGTGAGCGCGGCCCGGTCGTCGTCGACCGCCGCCCTCGCGTCCGCGAACACGGACGGTGACAGCAACACGGAGACGTCCACGTCACGGCGGATCGCGGCGAGCAGGCGATCGAGTAGCGCCGGCCCCTCGCGATCGACGTCGAACTGTTCGGAGACGTCACTGGCGACGATGACGATCGATTCCTCGGCCGCGTCGATCCGCTCGAAGAGCAGTTCGAGCGAGTCCTCGGCCCCGACCGCGGCCGTCCAGAAGTCCTCGTCGGCCGCCTCCGCGTCGGCGAGGCCGTCGATCAACGCCTCCTTACCGGTTTCGTACGTCTCGATCCGCCGTTCCAGCTCGCTCCGTCTGGCGTCGACGAGTCGTTCGACTGCCGTCTCCGGCTCGACGGGGGCGTATCGCTTCGGCTCGCGGTCCGCTTGGACGCGGACGAGTCTCCGTGACTCCAATCCCCCGAGCGCGTCGTACACTCGTCCCTTCGGCACGCCGCTCTCGTCGGCGACGTCGGCGGCGGTCCCGCTTCCGAGCCCGAGCAACGCGCGGTACGCTCGGTCCTCGTAGCTCGACACCCCGAGGTCACGCAGCGAGTCCATGCTGGACGGTCGGCCACGACCCGTATATACACACCGGTTTAAGTATATAAACTTGCAAATCGAAAACAGCGATCTGTTTCAGCACGAACGATAGTCGTTGGTGGATCGATCCGCCGACGGGCCGGACGCGGCCGCGTTCGAACCGGTTCATTCCGGTCAAACGGACCGCAACGCATCGTCAGGAGACGGAGAACCGGCTCCGACGTGTTCTCATCGACGTGCTTGATACACACGAGTATTATATAGAAACAGATATGTTGTTGTTACGTGTTCCCGAAGGGTATTACGTGAACGTCGCCTACGAAACGACGAGTCGCATGAATCGGACCCGTACGGTGGTCGCGGTCGCCCTCGTTGTTCTCTTCGTTGCCGGCGGCGCGACCCTCGTCGCGGCCAACGACACGGCACGCGGCGAGCCGGACATCGAGGCGTTCGCTCCCGAGACCGCGTTCGTCCCCGGCGAGGAGGCGACGCTCTCGGTCACCCTGAACAATCGGGGCGACCTCCGGGACGACGGGTTCGACAACCTCGAAGCCGAGGTGATCACCGCGCACGAGGCGACATTGCGTGTGCTCTCGGCCGACGAGACGACCGCCGTCGACGAGGTCCCCTTCGACGTCCGGACCGAGGAACAGCCGATCGGTGACGTCGGACAGGGCGTCACCGGCCCGGTGGATTTCACCGTCGTTCCCGACGAGGACGCGGAGCCGGGCGTGTACACGGTTCCCCTCGAGATCGACTACCGCGACGTCTTCCGCGCCGAACAGGACGACGGGGCGACGATCCGCAGCCAACGCGACGAGACCGAAACGCTGCTCGTCGACGTCGAGATCACCGATCGGGCGCAGTTCGCGGTCGTCGACGTCGACGGTGACGTCCAGGCGGGCACCTCCGGCACGGTGGACGTCACGATGCGAAACGTCGCCGACGGCGTCGCCCGCGAGGCCAGCGTGACCGCGTCGCCGGTCGATCCCGACCTCTCGTTCACCTCCGGGGCGGGCGCGACCGACACCTTCGTCGATCGCTGGGAGCCAGGCGAGGAACGGACGTTCACCTATCGGCTCTCGGCCAGCTCGGACGCCACGCTCCGACCGTCGACCTTCGAGCTCGACGTCGAATATCGGGACGACGAGCGCGCGGACGCCGTCGCGCGGACCGTCCGAACCGGCCTCACGCCCACCGCCGAACAGTCATTCGACGCGACCGGCCTGAACAGCACGCTCAGCGTCGGCGAGAACGGGGCCTTCGAGGCAGAGGTCGTCAACGAGGGGCCCTACGACGTCGAGGACGTGGTCGTGGTGTTCGACAACGACGCCCCGGCTATCCAGGGCGTCGCCGACGATCCGCTCCCGACCGACCCGAACGTCGATCCGCTCGACACGCAGGTGACGGTCGGCGAGCTCGCGGTCGGCGAGTCGGAGACCGTCCGCTTCGAGGCGGGGATCGGTGACGATGCCGCGACCGGAAACAGGACGCTCAACGTCGTCACGCGCTATCGAACGCCCGCCGGCACTCTCGAGGCCTCCGACCCCCTCGACGTCGTCGTCGACGTCATCGAGCAGTCGTTCTCGGTGAGCGGCGGCGACTCCACCCTCAGAGTCGGGGATGACGGGAGCTTCGAGGCGACGGTCGTCAACGAGGGCGACCGCGACGTCGAGGGACTCGTCGTGGTGTTCGACAACGAGGCACCCGCGGTCGAAGGCGTCACCGAGGACCCGCTCCCCACTGACCCGAACGTCGTCCCGCGCGAGACGCAGGCCACGATAGGCGAGCTCGCGGTCGGCGAGTCGGCGACGGTCAGCTTCGATGCCGGGATCCGGACGGACGCGGTCCCCGGGAACAGAACGCTCAACGTCGCCACACGCCACCGGACGCCCGCGGGCGACATCTCCGTCTCCGACCCGTTCGACGTCGTCGTCGAGGTCGCCGAGGAGGAGGACGTGTTCGCGGTCGAGCCGGCGACCCCGGCGACGACCCCCGAGAACGCTACCGCCGGGGACACCGTGCGATACGACGTGGTGGTGGAGAACACGGGATCCGATCCGATCCGGAACGTCCAAGCGAAGCTGTTCGTCGACGACCCGCTCGACGCGACGGACGACGAGGCGTTCGTGACCTCGCTCGACCCCGACGAGACGACGACCGTCTCCTTCGAGGTCGAGATCGACGGTGACGCGGCCTCGAAGGCGTACGCCGCCTCCGTCGACTTCCGCTACGACGATGTCGACGGCGACACGGAGCTGTCCGACACCTATCGGATCCCGTTCGAGGTCGTCGACGGTGAGGAGAACGGGATTCTCGCGTTCCTCGGCGACGTCTCACCGCCCGTCGTCGTCGGAGCACTCGGCGTCTTCGCGCTCGTCGGCGTGACCGTGTGGAAACGCGGACGTATCACCGCCGCGCTCGGCGACCTCCGTCACCGGCTCCGGCGCCGGTTCGGGTAGATGCGCCGATCGGAGCGACTGTTCCGGGCGGTGACCGGTCGAGTCGTCGAGCACCCGCGACGTGTCGTCGTCGTCTGTCTGCTCGTCACGCTCGCGTTCGCGCCGGGGATGACCCTGCTCGAGTCGGAGGCCGGCAGCGATCAGTTCGTCGACGACCTCCCCGAGGCGGAAGCGCTCGATCGAGTAAACGAACGGTTCGACCCCGCCTTCGGCGACGACGAGCCGACGACTCAGCTGATACAGCGTGACGCGAACGTGCTCGACCGGCGCGGGTTGCTCGTCGCGCTCGAGACGGCCGAACGGCTGGAGGATCGCGACGACCTCCGCGTTCGAGACGTGACACACCCCGCGAGACAGGTCGCACGGGAGATCGATCCCGACGCGGAGACGATCACGGAACAGCGTGAGGCAGTCGAGCGGGCGAGCCAGGGCGAGATCGACGACGCGGTCGCCGCCGCGGATGACCCCGCGTTCGAGACCCTGCTCTCGGACGATTTCAACCCGACGACCGGGAGCGCCTCCGCCGCGCTCGGCGTGGTCACACACGGGTTTCCGGCGGACGCCGACACGCAGGCGATCCAGTCGGATGCTGCGACGGTCGTCGATCGCACTCCCGGGGACGTCATCGTGTTCGGCGGCGGGATCATCGACGCCGAGTTCGAGAGCGTCATCTTCGACTCGCTCGCGATCGTGGTCCCCGCGGCGCTCGCGACGATCCTCGGCTTGCTTGCGTACGCCTATCGCGACCCGTTCGACTTCGTGCTCGGCGGGACGGCACTCCTGATGACCGTCGTCTGGACGTTCGGGTTCACCGGGTACGCCGGGATCCCCTTCTCGGACGTGCTCATCGCCGTCCCCGTCTTGTTGCTCGCTATCGGTATCGATTTCGGGATCCATACCGTGAACCGGTATCGGGAGGAACGGGCAGCTGGCGCGCCGTCAGGTGCCGCGATGGAGACGGCACTCGGCCAGCTCGTCGTCGCGTACACCATCATCGCGGGAACGACGATCATCGGCTTCCTGGCGAATCTCACGAGCGATCTCGAACCGCTCCGGGAGTTCGGCGTCGTCGCCGGCATCGGGATCTGTTTCACGCTCGTGATCTTCGTCGGGTTCCTCCCGGCGGCCAAACTCCTCGTCGACCGCTGGCGTGAGGAGACCGACCTCCCGATCCCGCGGTTCGGATCCCAGCCCCTCGGCTCCGAAGGCTCGGTGCTCGGTCGCGTGCTCCCCTCGCTGTCGTGGATCTCGCGACCCGCACCGGGCGCGTTCATCGTCGTCGTACTCCTCCTCACCGCGGGTGCGGCAGGGTACGGTGCAGGCGTCGACACGACGTTCGACGACGAGGACTTCCTCCCCCCGAGCGAGGAGCCCGGATACGTCCAGTACCTCCCCGGTCCGATACAACCCGGCGAGTACACCGTTACGGAGACCATCGACTTCCTCTCCGAGAACTTCGAGACCGCCGAGGACGACACCGTGACGATCTACATCGAACGCCGGATGACGGACGACACCGTGATCCGGGAGCTCGACCGCGCCGAACGTGATCCCCCGGACACGTTCGTCGTCGGCGACGACGGCCGCGCGAGCACGGACAGCCTCCAGGACCCGATCGACGCGTACGCCGACCAGGACCCGGAGTTCGACGCACTGGTTGCGGACTCCTCGCTCGATGGTGGGACGCCGAACCGGAACCTCGATCGGGTCTACGCCGAGCTCCGTGACTCCGATTTCGAGGCGTTCACCGGACAGTACCTCACCGACGACGACCGCGCGACGCGCGTAGTATACGAGGTCGAATCCGACGCCAGCGACGAGGCGATCACCGACGACGCCCGGACGGTCGCGGATCGATACCGCGGCGACGCGATAGCCACCGGACAGATCGTGGTGTTCCAGGCCGTCGCCGACGAGATATTCGACTCCGCTATCGTGTCACTCGCGGCCGCGCTCGGGCTCTCGGCGGTGTTCCTGGTCGTCCTCTTCGGTCTGTTTGCCGGCCGCCCCTCGCTCGGACTCGTCACTCTCGTCCCCGTCACGGTCGCCATCGCGACGCTCACCGCGACGATGCGGCTCGCCGGGATCCCGTTCAACGCGCTCACCGCGACGATCCTCGCGATCACCATCGGCCTCGGCGTGGACTACACCGTCCACGTTACCCACCGGTTCAACGACGAGTACGAGGCGACGGGCGACGTCGAGGGGGCGGTCACGACCACGCTCCGCGGCACCGGCGGCGCGCTCACCGGAACGATGGCCACCACCGCTCTCGGCACGGGCGTCCTCGTGCTCGCGATCACGCCCCTGTTGGGGCAGTTCGGCCTCCTGACGGCCGCGAGCATCTTCCTCGCGTACGTCGCCGCCCTCGTGGTCCTTCCGCCCGCGCTCGTCGTCTGGGTCGCCCTCGTCGACGGGCGGCGAGATCTCCTCCTCGTCGGCGGGTCGGGCGGCGAGGGCGGGAGCGGCGGCGGTGGGGGTAGCGGTCGACGCGACGGGGGAGATGGCCGCAACGGATCGAGCAGTACTCCCGATCTCGCCGACGACTTCGACTGGCTCGACGAGGACGCCGACTCGCCACGAACGGACGGCGGGACCGACGAACAGGCATCGACACACGCCGGCACGTCGGGGTTCGAGTGGGTCGACGCGGTGGTGGACTCGCCCGGAGCCGAGCGGCGTGACACGAGGAGTCAGAAGCGTTAAACACTCGCCCGGAATACGCGTTCGTGAGGGCGCGTAGCTCAGCGGACAGAGCACTTGGTTCCGGACCAAGATGCCGCGGGTTCAAATCCCGTCGCGCCCGTTCCGTCACTTCGTTCGGTCACGGCCGCGACTGACCCTCGCTCGCTCACTCCGTTCGCTCGCGAGGATCCCGTCGCGCCCGTCACGTTTTCTGACGGGAAATTGACGGGACTGCGGCCGGGTGTATATAACGCGAATCCTTAGTGATGGGGTCGAGTTCGTCACGTAGTGTGACGGGATCCTCACGTTCGTGCGGTTCGTGGAATACACGACGGAGTCGGAGTGAAATCTCTTGGCTGGTCGTGGTTTCGTCGTGGTAGGTCAGACTAGTTCCGGGATCTCACGACTACCCGATCGCTATCGCCGGAGAGGGGGGCGGAACCGCAACGCTCCTTCGACCCCTCTTTCGTTTGATTTGATATCTCATAGTCAAAATATATGTGTCCGGTGTCTGATACGCAACTAATGTATCGGTTCACCCCGGACGAGATCGATCACGAGCGAGCCCACCACCAGGCGGTCATTCAGGGAGCCGACGACCTGGACGTCAAGCGAATCGGCAACCTCGGCGAACTCGCGTTCGAACAGTTCTGTCGCGAGTACCTTCCCGTCGAGATGTGGGAGTGGGAAAACGAGGAGGCGATCCGGCGGTGTAACCCTGAGAGTTTCTCCGGACACGACTTCGACGTGTTCGGCTACACGGTCGACGTGAAGTCCTCACGGGACGTGTCCGCCTTTCTCCCAGAGTCGCTCGTCGAACGGGATCCCGACGACGACATCGTGGTGATGGTCTGGCACCGGGACAACGAGGACAGTCTGATGCTGCTCGGATGGGAGCGCCTCGAGACCCTGAAGTCGAAGGTCGAAACGGAGGCGGTCTTTTCGGGCGACTCCCCGGAGAAGCTCGATCACCTTGCAGCCTGACCAATGAACGAACTGCTCGACCTCGGGCCTAATACCGCCCACATGAATCAGAAGCCGGAGAATCCATTTTCACCGGGGGATCGAGTGGTGAAGGCCAGTGACTCGGAGCCATCAGTGGGAATCGTTGTTGAGGTGCTGCCACCGGAGCAGAACACCGGAGCGTTCGGGCACGAAATGGACGGGGAAGCGGTGCGGGTCGCGTTCCCGAGTTCGCTCGATGAAGGCCCGGCTGCGTGGCGCGACTACCACCCCGCGATCCTTGCGTCGTACTGTGACGACCAAGATATCAAGCTCTGGACGTACAAACACGAGAATCTCGCCTTCGCGGAGAATCCATATGTGGTGGGTGACAAGGTAATCAAAACCAGCCACAACGATCCGAACACGGCCGTCGTGGTCGAAGGCTCCGAGGAGCGTAGCGATGACAACGTAACAGTCGCATTCTTAGGTGACTTCGAAGCGGAAGATGTCTCGCCGGGGGAGCTTACAAAGCACTGTGAGGAGAATGGAATCAAGTGCTACAC
>LFFM01003163.1_pt1 | contig 10490 bp, 9 predicted proteins | sample 643131 | NCBI WGS metagenome assembly LFFM01 (sample SAMN03777445, study PRJNA286221) | soda lake metagenome | biome: soda lake; feature: Kulunda steppe; material: water; isolation source: sample Tc-Br brine of Tanatar trona crystallizer | place: Russia: Kulunda steppe | collected 2011-07 | reverse complement strand
TCGACGACTGCGACGGCGTCCGGCTGAAACTCGGACAGCGGTCGGGCGATATCGGAATAGGACTCGACGATCGCCGACCCGCGGGCTTTGATCTCCGCCGTGAGTTCTTCGAGCGCACGGGCGTGGTACCCCGCCATCAGTTCGTTCAGTTCCGAGAGCGACTTGACGTGTTCCGCCTCCGAAAGCGGAAATGCCCGTTCCGCTGCGGGCGGAATCTCCGTCGTCCCGTTCACGATGTAGGTGTCCGACTCCAGCGTGACACGATCGAAGAGAAACCGTCGACCCTCACGGCCTAAAATTCCTTTTCCGCGCCCAGGCGTCGGCAGCCACAGCCGGTGGATCGGATTGATCGCTTCCGGGTGAACCGACTCGTCGTTGGCCGCCGCGATCTTTTTCGCGTCCTTTCCGTAGAGTCGACCCTCCTCGACCGCCCGTCGGTAGTCGTCCTGGTCGTACCAGTAACCGTTCCCTGCCCGTGGTTTGTATCCTCGAGCGCCGGTTCGTTCGATGAGCCCGGTCGTAAACGTCGTCTTTCCGGCGTCGACCTCGGCGCTCCCCGCGACAAGCAGTTTCATTTAAGCCCGTAATACCCCGGTTCGTCGTCCGCATCCGGCTCCGCGAAGACGAACGATTCGCTGTGATCGAGCATCCACGGGATGGCCCAATCGAGCAGGATGTCCTCGGTCGACCGATCGAGTTCGGTCCCCGGCTCGACACCCTGCAGCAGCCGGGCGATCTCGTAGACGGTGTACAGCTGATCGTCATCGAGTACTTCATCGGGTTCGCGGAACTCGAACTCGCGGAGATCCTCGAAGGAATCGCGTGGTCGTGGCATAGCTACCGATAGGACCCGATCGGGCTAAAAGCGTGCTGTCTTCAGGTTCGATCCAGGGATGAGAACAGCGTAGACCGCAGTTTAGGCTAGCCCGTCATCGGCGCCGGATTGCTATCAGTCCGCGCTAACGGGAACGCGGTCGGCTTCGACTGACGGCGTTGGCGCTGTACCGCCAGTTCGGCGGACAGCGCGACGGAGCCGGTCAGTGGAGACACCCGCTTGCGAAGCCGCAGTCTGTAGATCCAACGTTCCTCCTTTGTACAGTGTCACCGCGGTTTGCAACGCGTGCTGCTTCATACCTACATTGTTGTTGGTGGACATTATAATTGTATCGAGAGATATTATATCACACTGTGACCGTATATGCCAATGAGTATAAAAGATCATTATATTAGGTGTGGCTCTCACGGCGTGAGTAGCATCGGTTGGTGATACCTCGCAACGTTTTAGTTCACGCTACTGCCCTACACTGTATGGAGCACGCCGACGAACTGTTGGATCTGTTGTCCGAAAACGCCCGCTATTCGACAGCCGATCTCGCCCGTTTCACCGACCTCTCCGAGGAGACCGTCGAGGAGACGATCGCACAGTTGGAATCGGACGGGGTTATCCAGGGGTATACTACAGTCGTCGATTGGGACGCCGTCGACGATGACCGCGTGCAGGCACACGTCGAAATAAACGTGACGCTCGACCGCGAAACGAACTACCGGGATGTCGCCGAGCGTATCGCAGGATTCCGCGAAGTGCAGGGGCTCCGTCTCGTCTCCGGTGATTATGACTTCGCGCTCGAAGTCGAGGGTGAGAACATGCGTGAAGTCTCTCGGTTTATAAGCGACAAAGTCGCTCCCCTCCCGGAGATCACTCAGACGGTGACCCATTACATCATGGAGACGTACAAGCAGGCCGGCCACCGATTCGACGACGGGGACGATGATGACCGTCTCTCGGTTACACCATGACGATGGACCCGTCCGATCGAGTCGCCGACGTTCCGCCGTCCGGAATCCGTCGCTTTTTCGAACTCGCCGAGGAGATGGACGACGTGATCTCGCTGGGCGTCGGCGAGCCGGATTTCTCGGCACCGTGGTCCGCCCGTGAAGCGGCTATTACCTCCTTGGAACGCGGACAAACGTCGTATACAGCAAATCGAGGAAAGCGGGAGCTTCGGGAGGCGATCGCTGCGGACGTTCGCCGGTGGAACCTCGAGTACGATCCCGACACGGAAATCCTGGTCACTGCCGGGGCGAGCGAAGCCATCGATCTGGCGTTTCGGGCGCTCGTCAATCCGGGAGACATCGTTGCAGTCGCCCAACCGTGCTACGTTTCATATACGCCCGGTGTGACGTTTTCCGGCGGTGAGGTACTCGATGTCCCAACACGCGTTGAGGATCAGTTCAAACTGACACCGGAGGTGCTTTCCGATGCGGGCGCTGAATCGGCCGATCTGCTCGTCTACTGCTATCCGAACAACCCGACTGGGGCGACCATGAACCGCGGGGAACTCCAAGACGTTGCCGAATTCTGTCGGGGGCACGATATCACGGTGCTCGCTGACGAGATTTACGCTGATCTAACTTATGAGGGCGAGCACGTCTCGATCGCCGACCTCGACGGGATGGCCGAACGGACGATCGTGTTCAACGGCTTCTCGAAATCGCATGCGATGACCGGGCTTCGACTCGGCTATGCGTTGGGGCCCGACCACGTCATCTCCGCGATGAACCGGATCCACCAGTACACGATGTTGTCCGCCCCGACGACAGCCCAATACGCCGGGATCGAGGCGCTGAAAAACTGCCGGGAGGACGTCGAGGAGATGGTGGGCCAGTACGACCGCCGCCGAAACTTCGTTCTCTCGCGGTTTTCGGAGATGGGGATCGACTGTTTCGAGGCGACTGGCGCCTTTTATGTCTTCCCGGAGTGTCCGGGCGAGAACGCCGAGCAGTTCGCCGAAGAACTCCTGGAGGCGGAGTCGGTCGCGATGGTCCCGGGAAACGCCTTTGGGGCCGGCGCGGACGGACATCTCCGTGCCTCGTATGCAACCGGACTTGACGAACTCAAAGAAGCGATGGATCGCCTCGAACGATTCCTGTCGTGATCCCTGAATCACTTGGCTGCAACCGGATCGATTGAATCACGATTCGATTCTGTGTGAACCCTTTTTGAGTACGACGACAAAGATCGTCCATAATGTCGATCGACGATTCGGACGACAGGCCCGACGGAGAAGCCCCTCCGACGGCCGGTGATAACCCGGAGTCCGAATCGGAAGTGGAAAACAAAGAAGTGACCACACCTCCAGTCACTGTCGGCAAATACGACTGGGAGGATTTCAAGCGGGAGTATTACTACGACGAGGAGGGCGAACCACCGGAAGAGGAGTCGTTCGATCCCGAAACGTATCTGGGATTCGATCCAGGAGAGACCGAGACCCGGGTCGGATACGGCTCGCTTGCTGTCGAGGTGCTTGACGATATCGAAACCGAGCGAACAGTTCGAGTCGATCCGGAGTGCGATGAAGATGCTTTTTTTAGAAACGACGACGGGACGACGACAGTTGTCACCCGATACGATCTCGAGAAGGCAGTTCCACAGGAAAAAAAGAGCCACTTCCGGGAAGTCGATCGCTACTGGGTGAACAAACCCTACGCTTTCGTTATCATCTTTCACTCCGAGAAGGAAAACGAAAAGAAGTATTATCTCATCCAGCCGCATCTCACGGACGTCGAGGCCGACCTCCGGGAGTTTCTCGTCGGTAAACTCAAAACGGCGATCAAGTACTCCGACGACGAGGTCGTCGTACAGGGAGATACGGACACCAGAGCGTCCGTCATCGAGGCGGAGACCCACCGGCTTCTCGAACGCTACGATCTCTACACGGAGGGGGCACATCCCGACGGTGACAGCCTGTTCGATATCGCTCGCGAACTCGTCGGCTTCGGACGCGACGAAGGGACGGACGACGGGATAGACGTCCCCCGCGAGCTTCAAGGTATTTCGGCTCGTCCGGAGCCAGCAGTACTCGACGAGGATGCGAAGACGCTGACGGAACACCAAATCGAGAAGCTGTTGTACTTTCTCAAGCGCGATTTCGTCGGCTTCGAGCGGATCGACGGTATCAAACACGACATCAACGTTGAGGATATCTCCTGTGACGGTTACAACTCGCCGGTGTTCGTCTATCACGCGGAGTACGAACAGATTATTTCGAACGTGTATCACGGCGAGGAAGAACTGGACGAGTTCGTCGTCAAGCTCGCCCAACGGTCCGGCAAAGGTATCTCCAAGCGGAGTCCGCAAGTCGATGCAACGTTGCCGGATGGTTCACGAGCACAACTAACGCTCGGCCGTGAAGTCTCCGATCACGGGACGAACTACACCATCCGGCAGTTCAAGGACGTTCCGTTCACTCCGATCGATCTGATCAACTGGAACACGTTCTCGCTCGAAGAGATGGCGTTTCTGTGGCTCAGTATCGAGAATCAGAAATCCGTCGTCTTCGCCGGGGGGACGGCGTCCGGGAAAACAACCTCCCTGAACGCGGTGTCGCTTTTCATTCCGAGCAAAGCGAAGATCGTCTCCATCGAGGACACCCGTGAAGTCGAGCTTCCACAGCGAAACTGGATCGCAAGCGTCACCCGACCCTCCTTTAGCGAGGGCGATAAGGGTGACGTCGACGAGTTCGATCTGCTCGAAGCCGCACTACGGCAGCGTCCCGAATACATCGTCATGGGCGAGATCCGCGGTGAGGAGGGTCGAACGCTGTTTCAGGTCATGTCGACCGGCCACACGACGTTGACGACGTTTCACGCTGACTCGGTTGGCGAGGTCATAAAGCGGTTCACGACGGAGCCAATCAACGTCTCGAAAACGATGTTCACCGCCCTGGATCTCGTCTCGATTCAGACCTCAACCCGCGTCCAGGACAACAAAGTCAGACGGAACAAATCGATCACGGAGATCAACCACTACGACCCCGAAAACGACGAAATAAACGTTCAGGACGTTTATCAGTGGCAAGCCGAGTCGGACAAGTTCCTCCGGATGGGTGATTCGAACACGCTCGATTCGATCGCTTTCGACCGTGGCTGGCACCGTGATCGGATCGATAGCGAACTGTTCGCCCGCGAGATCGTGCTCGCGTCTCTCATCTCCAAGGGGCTCAACACCTACACGCAGGTTGCAGCAACGCTGCAGGCGTTTCTCAACGATCCGGAATCGATTTTGACGCTCATCGCAACTGACGAACTCGAACAATCCCTCGAGGATCTCCGCGAGATGGAGTCCGTCAAGATCGACATCGATCCCGAAAAAGAGGAGATGGTCCCACGCCCGGACGCCGGCGAGGAGATGCTTTCGGAGGCGAACGAAATCCTCAAAAAAGCCGAGCCCGTTCTCGCGGAGTATCGCCAAACCGATTCGGAGACGGATCTCGTCGATGCACTCGACATTGAGCCTGCCGACGACATCGACGTTACCGAATCGCTTGCCGAGTCGGACACCGATACGAAAGGCTCCGCTGACGATATGTGGGATCTCGGAGTTGACACCAAATCCGGCTCGAGTGCATCCAACGACGAAGCAACGACGGACGGTGGTGACACCGACATCCCCGACATCGACGAGTTCAACTCCGAGTGGACCGACGAGAGCGACCCATGAGCTTCGGAACGTCACCGAAAACGAGCGGTGGAACCGACGCGCTTGCGGATACATTCTATCCGCTTTCGCGTCGGCTCTTCGATTCCGAGGGCGATTTTGTCGGCAACCTCGAACGCAAACTCGCCGAAGCGCGCACGCCACAGACGGTCGAGCTGTATCTCTCGAAATCGCTCGCGATCGGCGTCATCGTTGGCGGGATTTTGTGGATCATCGGGACGGTTCTCGGCTGGGCGCTCGTCACGTTCGTCGTCACGGCTCCGCCGATCCTGTTGGGGCTACCGATCCCGGAGCCGTATCTCTCGACGGTTAATGCGTTGAAACTCCCGTTTTTGATCGTTCTGTCGGGACTCGTCTTCGGGTCGGTCGGTTTCGGGGCTGGATTCGGTGGAATGATCGCCAAGCCGTATCTCGAATCCGACGCCCGAAAGCGAGAGATCAACGTGTTGCTCTCGGATTCGGTGTCGTTCATGTATGCGCTGTCGGTCGGCGGTCTCAACCAACTCGAAATCCTGCAAGCGATGGCCAAAGCCGACGACACGTACGGTGAGGTCGCAAAGGAGTTCCAATCGATCGTACTGGAAACCGAGTATTTCGATACGGATTATCGGACAGCGATTCGGAACCAGGCGATGCAGACGCCCTCCGAAGAACTGAGCCAGTTCCTCACGGATATGCTCTCGATTATCAACTCCGGCGGTGACATGGAGCAGTTCCTGGAGGATCAAAAAGAAAAGCAGATGCGAACCTCCAAGCAGGAACAGGAAACCGTCCTCGAAACCCTGGAGCTGTTCGGGGAGATGTATATGACGCTCTCTTTGTTCCCGTTGCTTCTCATCATCATCCTCGTCATCATGTCGATGCTCGGGGACGCCCAGGATATGCTTCTGTACGGGACAGTCTACGTGTTGATACCGCTGATCGGCATCGGCTTTTTCATTCTCGTTTCGACGTCCGTCGCTGACGAGGTCGGTGATGGCTACCTCCGGATGGACGACGGAACCGCGGATGGAAACGCCGGCGGGATGTTCAGTCTCGGCCTCATCGAGTCATACGGCGGACGATACGCCGTCTTCGACCGCATCAAGGCTCGTGAGGGAACGTACGTCACGACCGAGATGCTCAAACGACCACACCTGTTCTTTCGGGAGTATCCGCTGGCGGTGCTTGCTATCACGCTTCCGACCTCGTTGGTTCTCCTCTTCGTCTCGATCAGCTCCGATACTGCCCCGACAACTCTCGACGGGATGATCGATGCGCCGATCCGGGGAACCTTCCTTTGGGTGTATCTACCCCTGTATCTCAATCTCATCCCGTTGACGGCGTTTTATGAATGGAACGTCCGCTCGCGGCGCTCGATTACGAAGAACCTCTCGGATAACCTCCGGAAACTCTCCAGCGCAAACGACACGGGAATGACGCTTCTGGAATCGATGAAAGTCGTCGCCGACACCTCCTCGGGACGGCTCGCAGGCGAGTTCCGAACGATGTACGCAAAGGTGAACTACGGGACGAGCCTCCGGACCGCACTCCGGGAGTTCAACAACAAATACCATATCCCCCGCCTGGCACGGACGGTCAAACTCATCTCGAAAGCCCAGGAGGCATCGAGTCAGATCACCCAGGTGCTTTCGACGGCGGCACAGGCCTCCGAAAACCAAGACGACATCGAGCGAGATCGGAAGTCCCGAACCCGAATGCAGATGGTCATCATCATCATGACCTACGTCACCTTACTCGGCGTGATGGCACTTTTGAAAGTCGAGTTCCTCGATACGATGGCCGGGCTCGCCGATCAGGCCGGAACCGCCGACGGTGACGCTCCAGGTGCCGGAGGTGGGTTCGGTGAGGGCCTCGATATCGACGAGTTGACGATGCTTTTTTTCCATGCCGTCACGCTGCAAGGGATCATCTCCGGCGTCATCGCGGGCTACATCCGTGACGTCAGCGTGATGGCGAGTCTGAAGTTCGTCGTCGTGTTGCCGACGCTCGCGCTGGTGGTGTTCATGTTCATATGAGACCCAGCTACCGGGGACAGACGACGCTCGATTTCGCCGTCGGTATGAGCGTCTTCCTCCTCGCGGTGATCTTCGTCATCGCCTACGCGCCGACGATGTTCGATCCCTTTGCGGGCGGGACTGGCACGAAACTCATCGTCGCCGACAGGGCCGCGACGACAGTTTCAGGTGACATTCTCGCCACGTCGAGCGCTGAGCCGGGAGTGCTCTCAATGGGGTGTGTCGGGGCGTTTTTCGACGTTGATCTCAACGAGACAGCGCAGAGAGCCGAGTGTCCACAATCCATCGACGGTGAGGACTTCGAGACCCTCCTCTCGCTCGACGGTCGAAACGCCAACGTCACGATCCATGAGTTAGACTCGCCGGCGTCAGAGCCGGCCTCACCGGATTGGGTCGAGGATGGGGACGGACTGACACAAACGAACTCCGGTTCGATCCCGAGCGACGTCGCCGTCTCGACACGGACCGTCTCAATCGAGGACAAACAGTACCGCCTAACGGTCAGGGTGTGGTAGCATGCGCGGCCAGGCACATACCGTCGAGGCGTTTGCCGCCGCCGTGTTGATCATCGGCGGATTGATCTTTGCGACGCAGGCGACTGCCGTCACACCACTTTCGGCCAGTACGTCGAACCAGCACATCGAAAACCAGCAGAAAGCGACCATCGAGGGGTTGTTAGCCACGTCGGCGGAGAACGGGAGCTTACAGGAGGCGGTGCTGTATTGGAACACGACGACGGAAGCCTTCGAAGGAACGCCCGAGTCTGGTGTCTATGCGAACGGCCCGCCCAATGAGTTCGGTGCTGCGTTGAACAAACTGCTGTTGGATCGGCAGATCGCGTTCAACGTGGTCGTCCGGTATCCGGACGAAAACGGTGTCATCGACACCGAGGAGATGGTCCGGATGGGTGAGCCGAGCAATAACGCGATTTCCGCGACCCGGTCTGTCGGGCTGTACAACGGCTCGCAAATATCGACTGCGGGAGACGACAGTACTCTCGGTGAGGTGGATGCTGATCCGGATGCCGCGTTCTACGCCCCCGATGTCGACCCTGACAATCAGCTCTATACCGTCGTCGAGGTGGAGGTGATCGCATGGCGGAAATGAGAGAGCGCGGACAGATGATCCTCGTTGCCGGCGTCATCCTCGCAGTCCTTTTCGTTGCCTTGGCGCTGCTTGTCAACGCCGCCATCTACACCGACAACGTGGCGACCCGGGGCGGCGATTCGGCGAGCGAAGCGCTAGAATATCAAAGCGGCGTCACCGATTCTGTTGGCGAACTGATCGATGCCGAAAACGCCGACGGTGGACACACGACTGTCAGTGATATCGAAACCGCCGTTGAAACCGGAACGGACGAAATAGACGAAACCCACAAACAGTATCATCTCAGACGCGGCGCAGGGACGAATACAACTCTCCGCACGGCCACAGAGGGACGGTATCTCACGAACGAGAGCACGACGGGGTTGACGGACTGGACCGCAAACGCCAGCGCTGTCAGGGGATTCGTGATCGAACTCGACACGGAAAATATGGCGGAGAATTCCGAATTCGAAATCGATCTCAACGAAACCCAATTGTCGGTGAACAGAACTGATGGGGATATTGTAGTCTCCGGCGGGACTGAAAACATCGAGTGTACGGTTACCGACCCCGATACGGTACGATTAGACATCACTGCCCAGCGACTCGACGGTGAACCCTGCCGATTCGGATTTCCTGATCTCGACGGTGACAGCCAGATCGGAATTGAAAACGGAGAAAACGCCGCCGGAACCTACGAAGCAACGCTTGAATCTGTTGACGATATCGGTACCCACATTCCCTCCGAGATAGCGACGGCGGCGATTTACAGCGCCGATATAGATCTCCGGATCGACACGCCCGAGTTGAGCTACGGACGAACCGTCCGGATCGCACCGGGTGAGCCCGATGTTTGATGACGACCGGGCAGTTTCGGTCACTGTCGGCTACACACTGAACCTCGCTATCGCCGCCGTGTTGTTTTCGGCGTTGCTCATCGCCGGCGCCGGCCTGATCGAGAGCCAGACACGAACCGTCACACACGATGAACTGTCAGTGACGGGCCAACAGCTTTCCGCGGAACTGTCTGCAGCCGATCGGTTGGTTCGGGCCGGAGAGAGTTCCGACGGCATCGAACTCTCGATCCAAACTGAACTGCCCGAACGGACAGCAGCCGGCGGCTACACGATGCGTATCGAACACACCGACGGCACCGGGACGATTGATCTCGAAACCAGGGATCCGAACGTCGAGGTCACGGTGCCGTTCCGGAGCCGAACCGAAATAGAAAACACCACCGTCGGCGGCGGCGCGGTTCAGATCGAATACGATGACGGAAGCTTGGAGGTGAGATCAGCATGACCCGTACGACGGAGTTTGCAGCCGACAGCCACGCCGTGAGCGATGTCGTCGGCTACGTGTTGATCTTCTCACTTATTACCGCGACCGTCGGCGTCGTCACGGTCGTCGGTTTCGGGACGCTCGATGATCGGCAGGCCGACGAACGGATCAACAATGTCGAACGCGCCTTTGACGTGTTCGGAAACAACATGGAGAACGTCTATCGTGACGGCGCGCCCAGCCGTGCGACTGAGATGCGGCTCGCCGGGGGGACCCTCCAACACGGTGATCCGATCACTATCACGATCAAAGCCGACAACGGCGAGAACGTGACAGCCGTGTCGAGACCACTTATATACGAGGACGGGAGTTCGCGGATCGTCTATTCCGGCGGTGCAATCCTCCGGACGGAGGGTGATTCGTCAGTGATGCTCAAAGAACCGCCATTCCGGACCGATACGCCGACGGCATCGTTCCCGCTTATCGAGATGTTTCGAACGTCGGGGGTGCGGACGGTCTCAACGGATGGGACTGTTCGGGTTACGAGTACGGCACGGCGGGTAAACACGACTGTTCCGTCATCGTTCAGTGATCCGGCGGCCAATGGG
>LFFM01003162.1_pt1 | contig 10492 bp, 7 predicted proteins | sample 643131 | NCBI WGS metagenome assembly LFFM01 (sample SAMN03777445, study PRJNA286221) | soda lake metagenome | biome: soda lake; feature: Kulunda steppe; material: water; isolation source: sample Tc-Br brine of Tanatar trona crystallizer | place: Russia: Kulunda steppe | collected 2011-07 | reverse complement strand
CTCCGGGGAAATATTTTCGTTGAGGTCAGAGGTAGGGTCTACCATGTCTATTGGACACATAGAAACGATGGTATTTAGTCTCGTAGATTGATTGCGGAAACCAGTCACTGCCATGGAGAGGGTGATAGTGGCAAATTCGTGAACAGTAGGCAGTTTGCAACTACCGGAGCTGTCACGGCTGGTGATGGCTACGGATTTACGGCAGGAACCGAAAGGGTGTGTATGGACGAACGGGCAGTTCTCAGCAAACTTGCGACGTATCTGCCGGATGCAGGTGATGATGCTGCTGTCGTCGACGACCTCGTCATCACCACCGATATGCTTCATGAGTCAACTGACTTTCCGGATGGGACAACCCGTTATACTGCCGGCTGGCGTGCTGTCGGTGCCTCGCTTTCCGACATCGCTGCGATGGGTGCCAAGGGAGTTGCTTCAGTTGCCGTCTATGCCGCCCCGTCGTTTCGGTGGGAAGAGATATCCTCGTTTGTCGACGGTGCACAGGCGGTCTGTGCGAGTGGCGATGCGGCCTATGTTGGTGGTGACCTCGACAACCATGAGGAGTTTACCGTCGTCTCGACAGCGATTGGCCGGACTGATAACCCGGTATTTCGAACCGGTGCGACTCCGGGCGACATTGTCTGTGTAACGGGTCGCCTCGGCCGCACAGGGGCTGCTTGTGAGTACTTCGCACGAGGTGATGTTGACAGGGGAAACGAACTGTTTCAGTTTCAGCCGCGCCTTGCGGCCGGGCAATCTCTCGCGCGGTACGCGACCGCACTGATGGACAGCAGTGATGGGCTTGCTCGTTCCCTCCATCAACTTGCTGAGGCGAGTGACTGTGGGTTTGCTATCGAATCTCCGCTTCCGTATACGGAGATGTTTGAGGAACTCGGCCTTGACAGCGAACAGCAACGCGAGTATGGGGTCTTTTTTGGAGAGGATTTCGAACTTGTCTGTACTCTCCCCGCCGAGAAGGTTGACAACGCGCAGGCCGACCTCTCGGTTTCGCTGACACCAATTGGTACCGTAACAGAGCAAGGAATTACGCTAGATGGTGAGAACCTTCCAGACCGTGGATACACGCACTGATAGTGAGAGACCTCAGGGTTCGATTATCTCGATAGGAATCGGGGTGAAACAGAGCGCAGCCAGCACGAATGTCAAGACACCGAGAACCATCCGTGGTGTATCTAGCGGTTGGTCATTCACTGGTTTCACTGGTCCTGCGTATGCGAGCCCAAGCGCAAAGAGCCCCCACATCGCCCAGATGACGACTGAATCCGCACCATCGACGCCAAAAAACAGGTAGGCGGCAAGCCCGAAAAGAGCAAGCGGGACCAGCGAGGCAATCCCCCGTTGCTTTTCACCAACCATCGCTCTGAGAATATGTCCGCCGTCGAGTTGGCCAACGGGTAGCATGTTAAGCAGCGTCACGAGCATCCCCACCCAACCGCCGAAAACGACAGGGTGGACGACACCATCTTCGAGCTGGTCGCTACTCCCGGTTGCCTCCGCAATCAGTTCGAGCATTGGTGGATGATTGAAAATCACGATAGCCTCGTCTTCTGCTCCCACTGCCTGCTGTGCAGCGAGCGGTTCTAGCTGTAACCCGATGACTGTGACAATAACAGTGGCAACTAACCCAGCTAGTGGGCCAGCAACCCCGATATCAAAGAGGGCTTTTCGGTCGGGAATCCGACCCTCCATTTTGATAACGGCTCCCAGTGAACCGATATACGTCGGTACGGGGATGAAATACGGCAGTGATGCTTGCACATTGTGATAGCGACTCAGGACATAGTGACCTAACTCGTGAACACCTAGGACACCGAGAATAGCGAGGGTAAAGGGCCACGCCTCGACAATTCGCCACGGCTGTTCAGTAAGCGGAATCTGATACCAGAACACGGCCCCAGCGAAAAGGGTAGAAAGGACAGTCAAGAAAAAAAGGATGAGGTTTGTCCGGGGGATTCCATCCGTTCCGACCGACCGTGGCTCGGCAACGAGAACGTACTCGCCCCGTGAAATCGGGAGGCCGCTATCGAACTGATAGCCTCGTTGAATACGGATTTCGTATCCATGTGAACGAAACAGCGACCAGAGTTCAGTTTCAAGTCGCTCTCCGCTGGCGACTGGTTCACCAATATAAAGCAGTCGCTCTCCATCTCGTCTCGTCTCATAGACCTGAAACAGCGACCCGAACGCTGCTGGCTCTGGAGGTTTTCGGGAAGCAGGGAACGGTGTTTGGTCAGTTTCGTCGCTCACGCCCATCTATTGGTTATACGGAACGGAGGTGAATAAACCCCGGGAGATGAAGCGGTCAGCTTATCCTCTCAATGGAGGTATTCGTCACAAAGGGAGGGCTCAGTGAGCAATGGGGGAGTCTATGCTGTCGTCACACGCCAGGTAGTCGCACTCGTATACGACCATTTTTCGATTTCGAGGTCGCCTGCGGAATCTTTGAGTTTGACCATCAGCGCGCCAATCTCTTTTGGGGACAGACCCACGTCGTCTGCGATGAACTTACTTTTGAAATACATCTCACCTTCCTGTGCCTTCGTCCGAAGGTAGTTCTGCAAGCGCTCTTCTTTCGAAGCAGGTTCAGATGTCAACTGGGTCTCTTGGGCGGACTGTGTTGTGCTCATGGCTTCGATTCGATATACAGCTTCGGGGGGTATATAAACGGAGGAAGGTTTGGATTTATTCTGACGGTTTTGCGATGAATTAGGAAAAAATATCGTTTTATAACCGTTCAAGAGACCTTTAGAAGATTTATAATTTGGTTTGAAGCTTTATCTCTGTTGTGGAAATGCCAATTTATATCTCAAATTAAAGAGTAATAATAATTCCAAAATATGCGGATAGAATTGTTTTGAAGCATTCTTTCTTTGATTTGGTCGGTAGGCTTGACAACGCTTAAGATGTCGTCGTGGCTACGGCGTGGCAATGAAAGTAGTCATTTCTGTCGGTGGAAGCGTGTTAGTTCCCACCGTAAGAGCGGAACGTGTGAGGCAGTATGCAGCGGTCATTGATGGCCTTCGCAACGACGGCCACGAGGTCGGTGTCGTCGTTGGCGGCGGTCCCACCGCACGCGAGTATATCGACGTTGGTCGCGAACTCGGTGCTGATGAAATCTCGCTGGACCAGTTAGGAATCGCTGTCACGCGGCTGAATGCTCGATTGCTCATCGCCGCTGTTGACGGGGCCACCCCACCAACACCGCTCGAAGACCACGAATCGGCCTATGAATCGTTCCAGCGTGGGGAAATCCCGATAATGGGGGGAACGGCTGCCGGGCATACAACAGACGCTGTTGCTACCGCGCTCGCTGAATATATTGACGCTGATTTGCTTATCTATGCGACGAGCGTTCCCGGTGTGTTCGATGCTGACCCAAAGCAAGATGCGGATGCAACAAAGTACGACTCGCTGTCACCAGATTCACTTCTGGACGTTGTCTCGAGTATCGAGATGGCCGCTGGAAGCAACGCTCCGGTCGACTTACTGGCGACAAAACTTCTCCAGCGCTCCGGTTTGCGAGCTGTCGTCCTTGATGGAAACGACCCCGAACAACTGCGAGCCGCAGTTTCAGGCACTCACGACGGAACCGATATTATTCCCGACCATGACTAACTCTGTCAACGACACGGACTCAAATACCGGTACTGACGACCCCTATGCAGTAGCGAGCGATGCAGAAAATGTTTTCTGGGCTGATTCGGTTGCTGATGTTATCGAAACACGACGTGGGGACACGAACACGGAGGGCAACGAGCAGGAGCCTATCGTTATCAAAGGTGGCGTCTCTCCTTCGGGTATTCCTCACCTTGGCCATTTCAACGAAATTCTGCGTGGATATTTTGTTGCCGAGGTACTCCGGGAGCGAGGCCACAACGTCCGGCAACTGTTTACCTCGGATGACCGTGACCGGCTTCGCGCGATTCCACGACAGCTAGCCGACAGTGACTGGAATATTGTCGGCCTTGATGAGGTCGATGCCGGTGCCCTTGGGAGGAATCTGGGCAGGCCATATACTGACGTTCCAGACCCATTTGGAACACGTGAGTCCTACGGTGACCATTTTACCCAACTACTGCGCGAAAGCGTTGACCAACTCGGTCTCGATGTTGAGTTTATCTCAAATACGGCCTGTTATGAGGACGGTTCATTTGACGAATATATCGAAACTGTACTCTCAGATACTGATACGGCCCGGACGGTTCTTTCAGCATACCAGGACAAAGTTGATGACGAGTATCTCCCATTTTTCGCCATCTGTACCGAGTGCGGGCTGTTGACGGAAGATATTACGGACATTGACCTGGAATCGGAAACCGTGTCCTACAGATGTAGCGATGTGGAGGCCGGTGATGAGGTATTTTCGGGGTGTGGACATGAGGGGACGATTTCGCTTCGTGATGGAAAGCTCCCGTGGCGGTTCGAATGGCCGGCACAGTGGGCGATGCTTGGTGTCGATTTCGAACCATTCGGAAAAGACCACGCTGAGGGTTCCTGGCCAAGTGGCGTCGATATTGCAGAGAACGTATTCGATATCGACCCGCCCGTTCCGATGGTGTATGAGTGGTTTACACTGGACGGAGAGGCATTGTCGTCCTCTTCAGGTAATGTCGTTACCGTTGATGAAGTCCTGGAGTTGCTAGAGCCGGAAGTACTGCTGTATTTCTTTGCGAAAGAGCCACTCAAACAACGGGATTTCAGCATTGAGCGCCTTGACCAGCTTGTTGATGAGTTTGACCGGTTTGAGGAGTTGTATTTCGATGAAAGAGATGGCGAGGGACGAGAGACAGAGCGAGCAAAACGCGTCTATCCGTTGCTTGTTGACGAACCCCGAAAGGAACGAATTCGTATTCCATACACCTTCGCTGCTGTCCTTGCGATGACGGACGATGTCTCGCTCCGGGAGGAGATTGCCCGTCGCGAAGGACATATTCCGGATGATGCACCCGACTGGGCTGTCGAAGAGGCACTGGCACGAGTCGAGCGTGCTCGAACCTGGGCACGTCGAACCGGCAACGAGTTTGACTACGAGCTCAAGCGGTCTGCAATCCCTGCGGTATCGTTTGATTCGGATATCGAATCAGCACTCTCCGACCTCGCAGCGTTTATCGAGGATGGGCACGAGGGGGAAGCTATTCAACAGGAAATATTTTCGACCGCTCGCGAGTACGATATCGACGTCGGGGACCTCTTTACTGCTGGATATCAACTCTTTTTCGATGAAGAGCAAGGGCCAAAGCTGGGGCCGTTTTTGGCAAAACTCGACCAGGAATTCGTCGTTGCTCGACTTCGACAGGAACGCTAGTCGTTGCGGTTTGACAGCCGACCATCAGTGGTCTCTTTATCCCGTGGGTTCGGTGGCCTGAGTTCGTCTCCAGGAGCATCTCCGTTTTTGGCCGTCTCGCGCTCTGTCGTTGGGTCAGCGAGTGTAAACGTTATTTCCGAGTGCGTATCGAGCGTCTTGATATCGTTGAGCGATGGAATGTCCAGCGTTTTGCCGTTCTTCGACGCTTCCTCGGACGGCTGCTCAACTCGGTCACTGTCACGCTCCGGCTGAGTTTCTGTTTCGCTAGAGTGAGACTGTTCGGGGGTGTTATTCAGCTGTGACTCGTTACGCTGAAACTTTGAACTCCCCATCTCACCGGTTCTCAAAGCAGTTACTGTCTCGTCTATCTGTGAGAGTCGCTCTCCAACAGCCGGTGGGCCAGGTCGGTCATACTCTGTCGCTAGTTCGCGGGCTCGATCAAGATGACTCATTGCGTCCTCACAGGCACGAATTGCGTCCTTGATTCGGCCCGCTTGTCGGTGGTCCAGTCCTTCGCTCCATCGGTTTCGTGACTGCTCATCAAGCAAATCAAGAAGCATTTCAACGGCAATATTCCGCTCTCGTTTGAGTTCCTCCCTATCGCCGGTAAACTCTCGGTTGTGGTCGCCAAGTTCCAGTACGAGGGCTTGTTCATATCGCCGGAGTGCTGTTTCCCAGTTTTCGATAGCCCTGGATTTACTGTCGGTTGCCTGTGCATTCAGTTTTGCTTCCTCGGCTTGTCGTCTGGGCTCTGCGGCAACCATCTCTAGCTCCCAGCCGAGCTCCTCGATTTCACGCTTGAGTGTCCGTTGCGTTCCAAACTCGAAGGCATCTCCACGTTCGACCGCATCTTGCTGTCCCGTTGCACACTCATAGAACCGCAAGGCACGCTGTAAGACCTGTTTTGGCCGGTCCGAGTCCTCATGTTCGATAAGGTAACTCCCCAGTTCCAGTTCAGAACGCGCCCGTTCGATATATAATGTTACGTGTGCCTTCTCAAGTGTCCGCTCAACGCCAGTCAGCTCCGGTGCGAGCACGTCGTTAGCAATTGGGAGCGTAATCTCCAACGTCGAAATAAACCGGTCAAGCCGGTCGCGGGTGGCGCGATACTGCTGTTGTGCCTGTTCCCAGTCCATCGATTCGGCAAACTCCCTGATTTTCCCGGCGGTCATTTCGATATCGGCTTTTAGCTCGAAAAACTCCTGTCGGACCTGTTCAATCCACTGGAGGTGTCGCCGCACGGCGTCAATTGTTTCTGTATCGACATCGGGGAGTTGGAATGTCCACCGTACGGAGTCCGTTGACTCAATCACTACTGAATTAACCCGTCCCGGTTTGATAGTTGCGGTAGCAATATCCCCATACGAGAGTGACGCATCATCTGGCACAGTTCCGTCTCGTGTCGCAAAGACAATCCGCCGGTCCGTAACAAGCAACACAATGAGTGACTCGCGGCGCTCGACTGTGTCATCCACCGCTCTGGACCCACCCCGCCGATTGACGAAGGCTGCTCTCGCACGCTCGTTATCAGAGATGATACTATTAACGAAGGCTCTGGTCAGCAGCCCTCTATTACCGGCATTATTGCCAGCTTTGGAGGGGTTATCACCAGTCGGTGGAATGGGTAACTCTATTATATTATTTCCATCAGCGATAATAAAATGTCCGACTAGTGTTGTGTGTCTGTAACGTTGTGTGTCAGTCACAATCAATGTAATTCAGTGTCGTTATCCATCTGCATTTTACAACTCTGATTGCATAACACTGATACTCTGCCTATCGAGTACAAAGTTACTTGCAATACGAGTGCTACACTAGGAGTAATGGACGGCTCTGAGCACAACGCTGCACTCCTACAGAGTAAGCGCGACGCCACACAGTATCAGATTCTGGTACAGATTGCGGAGAATCAGCCAGCGATTAGTCAGCAGGAAATTGCCGACACTATTGGCGTGACATCACAGGCAGTTAGCAACTACCTGCAGGAACTCATCGAAACTGGCTACGTCACCAAGGAACGTCGTGGCCGATATGCCATTACCAAAGAGGGGGTGAACTGGTTAATCAACCAGACTGACGACCTGCGTAATCTCATCACGCATGTCTCAGAGGATGTTATCGGACAGGTTGAGGTCGAGTCTGCGATTGCGACCGAGGCAATCGAAGAGGATGAGGAGGTGACGCTAACGATGAAAGATGGGTTTCTCCATGCATCACCGGGCGAGGGTCGCGGTGCCACTGCCGTTGCGGTGACCGATGCAGCTGTCGGAGAGGATGTGGGCGTGACGGATTTTGAAGGTGTTGTCGAATACGACCTGGGGACGGTGACGATTGTCTCCGTCCCGAGCGTCCGTAACGGGGGTTCTTCGGCGTTTGATTCGACTCTCGTTCCCGAGACTGTTGAGGGGCTTGTCGCTGTCTCCGGTGTCGAAGGGTTGGCTGCGGCGCGACGAGCCGATCTTTCAGTCGATATTCGGTTCGGGACATCGGATGCGGTCGTTGAAGCAGCCACCAAAGGTCAGGATGTCCTTTTATTGACCGTCGCTGACCGACTCTCGACGCATAGCGACAAACTCAGGGAACGAAATATCAGCTACGAGGTTATCGATAGTCGGACCTAATATCGAAGGTATACCCGGCAGTATCAATCGGCTGGCGTCTTCTGTGGACTGCGGTCAGTGTATATCGCCCATTTGTAGAGCAAACTCGGGAGAACGAAGACGCTCATCAGGAATGACGCTCCGAGTGCTAAAGCGACGACTATCCCGAATGAGCTCAACTGTGCATCAGGAATAACGACAATCAATGCAAACGCGCTCACGGATGTTACTGCACTCCCGAGCAACGCACCACCTGTTCCTGTGACTGTCTCACGGAGTGCTTGGACAGTATCATCAGTCCGTCGAAGCTCCTGGGAAAATCTATCGCTAATATGGATGTTGTAGTCGATTCCCAATCCAATCAGAATGCTCACGAGTAGCGCGCTCAACGGTGTTATCGGTTCACCGAGCGCATACATCCCCGCAAAGACGACTCCGAGTGTGAGCGCAATCGGAACCATCGTGACGGCGCCGAGTGTCGCCGTGCCACGTAGGAACCGATAGACCAACACGAGGACGAAAATCACGCCAGCGAACGCCAGAAGCATTGTCAGGATGATTCCATCCGTTATTTCCTCAAGCGTTACTTCGCTAACTGTCCCTGCACCCACGGGTGTCACCGTATGGTCAGAGACAGCATCCATTTCCTCGGCAACTCCAAACAGTTCATCCGCTCTGTCGCTTCCCATCGATTCCGTGACTGGAACCACCATCACCATCGATTCATAGCTGTCTCCATCCTTTTCAAGCAACATTGCTGATTCTTCCGGTGCTGCCTCGCTCACTGCATCAAGCAGTGGCTCAATCTCACTGTCCGGAACCTCATCGCCGGTGGTATCTGCCTGTGCGAACTTTTCTGCAACGTCGTCATTCTGCGCTGCTATGTCCTGTATCAGCGAAAGTGGGGACTGTGCTGGCACCCCGTCACCCTGACTAGCGAGGATATCTGCATCTGCTTCATCTACCGCCTCGTGACCTGCAGCTAGCGTTTGCATCGCTTCTTCCGTGGCGACATCTTCCTCATAGATGAGTATCTGGGTCATCCCAACACCACCTTCTGTGACCGTCTGGTCGTCAGGCTGGAACTGGTTGTCAATATAGGTAAATTGGTTTGCAAGGTCGGATTCGTGTGTTTGGTATGCCATCGGCCCAGGCAGTTCACTTTGCCAGCCGGGGTCTTCGGCGATATCCGATTCCTGGAACTGCTCGCGGTCGAGGTCGAAAAACAGGAGCCCACCAGCAGCCCCGGCGATAAGCGCAATTGCAATGACGACGACAGCTGCCCGCTGTGCGGCAGTGACGCTGCTTCCAAGGACTCGTTTGAGATAGGCTCCTTTTCCAAGCGGCGTTCCTCTTCTATCGAATCCGAACCGTTCCCACAGTCCATCGGCGCTAACCTTGAGCGCAGGCACAATCGTCGTAAATATCACGAGCGCTGACAGCACACCCAGCGTGATTGCAATTGAGACATCACGAATCACGGAAACAGGGTTTGTGAGATTTGAAAGAAAGCCGACTGCTGCGGTAACTGTCACCAGGACAAACGCAATTGCGACTGCTCCCGTTGAACGTGCCAGAGCGCTTCTAATACCTTCCTCTGGTCCTCGATGTTCTCGGTAGCGCATGAAGATGTGAAAGCCAAAGTCGATGCTCAGGGCGGCAACCAGAACCGGCGCAATGATTGCGGTATCCGGGTTCATAATGTCAAGCCAGCCCATCAGCCCGAAGGTCCACAACAGGGCAAGTGTCGTCCCGATAAGCCCGATCACCACATCGGTAACGTCACGATACGCAAAGCCGAGTACGACCACCAAGACAAGCAAAATAAGCGGCACAACGAGCCAGACCAGGTCCATGAGATAGTCGTTGTTCAACTCAGCAATCGTCTCGGGCCCATCGAGAAAGACCAATGATGGGTTCTCGTATTCGCTTGCGGTCTCATCAAGCACTTCAACCGACTCGTGTGGTGACTCGACACCAAACCCAATCTCTATCTCGGAGTCTACCTCGATGGTAAAGCGCATTCCCTCAGATTCGGTAGCGCCTGGGGTGTATTCGGTCGGTAGATAATATTGGGAGAACGTTCCGTCACCAAGTGTCCGCTCGATAGCAGCCTCGAGTTCGTCATCGCTTGCCTCTTCTATGGCTTCAAACTGTGTTTCGAGGTCAGGATTCGGCTCTTCGGCAAGTTCAGTGCCGATTGCGGTTGGCGGTCCGTTAAACGCGTCGTCTTCGAGCACCTCAGCGACAGCATCTGAATCGCTAATTTCCTGTTGGTATGATAGCGCATTGAGCAGGCTTTCTCTGGACAGGACAGATTGCTCATCGTCGAGAGCGTAGATGCTTACTGTTGTGGCGTTGGTTCCGTCCGTTTCATAATTATCCTCCAGATACGCAAGTCCCTCCTGAACCTCCGTTCCTTCGATTATTTGTTCGTCTGTATCTGCCTGTGCCTGTCCTGCTCCCTGTGTGAGACCAACGGCCAGGAGAGCCGTGACTAGCAACACTGCAAGGATGATTGATTTGTTGTAGGTCGTGACAATCTCTGTGAATCGATGTATTGTTCGTT
>LFFM01003161.1_pt1 | contig 10495 bp, 9 predicted proteins | sample 643131 | NCBI WGS metagenome assembly LFFM01 (sample SAMN03777445, study PRJNA286221) | soda lake metagenome | biome: soda lake; feature: Kulunda steppe; material: water; isolation source: sample Tc-Br brine of Tanatar trona crystallizer | place: Russia: Kulunda steppe | collected 2011-07 | reverse complement strand
TGATCGGTGCTGGATTGGTGTATGGGACGTATATTTCGCCGGATACACAGACCGAAGAGCGTCCAACGGCCTCGCTGTCAGTGACCTCGCAGTATACACACTCCGCAACAGTAAGTGAGTCAAACTCGATCTTCCCGGTTGGAGCCGAACTCACCGATCGAGATACCTACTTCACCCGAATCGCCCCGGTGCTTGATGTTCGCGCCGAAACCATCTACGCCTCAACGGACGCCCGTGATCTCACAGTCGAACACGATGCCGAGCTTGTCGTTCGCAACGTCGACGGCGGAACCGTCTACTGGGAAGAAACCGAATCGCTGAGCACATCGGAGACGTCGGGTCTTGATTCGGGTGAGCAGGCGACCACCTCATTTAGTATCGACACAGAGGCCGTTGCTGACCGGATTGACGCAATCGAGAGTGAACTCGGTAGCTCACCGGGAAGCACCGAATCGAGTATTGTGACAACCATTTCGGTATCGGGGTCGGTTGGTGGTGAGACAGTTGATCGATCAACAGCCATAACCATGGAACTCACCCCTGGGGCAGACACCTATTCGGTTTCGGATCCTGGCCAGCAGACTGCAAACTTCGATCAGACTGAGACGGTCACTGTCACCGAATCATACGGGCCGCTCCACACGGTTGGTGGACCACTGCTGGTATTGCTTGGAATTGGTGGTGCCGCACTGCTCGTGACCGCACAGCGCCGTGGTGTACTCGAACTGACCGCTGCCGAACGCGCTCACATGGAGTTTCTAGACGACCGATCGGAGTTCGATGACTGGATTACACGAATTCAACTTCCTGCGGTCGCGTTGGATCTCCCGATGGGCCGAGCGCGTAGTCTTGAGGATCTGGTCGATTTCGCTATCGACAACGATGTTGCCGTTGTTGAGGATCCCGACTCAGGGGTATTCTATGCGGTTACAGGCGAGTACGTGTACACATACGCACCTCCAGTTGTTCCCGAGGAGGCGACCGGTGGACTACTGAGTGCGGTCATCGATGGCAGTCCGGCTGACAGTGAAACAGCACAACCAAGCGACTCGGATGAGTCTAATCTCGATCCGTCGGCTGAAACACGGTAAGAATCCTCTTTTATTGCCAACGGGCTGTTTTCAACGGCCACGCTAACCACACATATTGAGCGAAACTGTCCTCACCGACAGGCATAATCGTTCGCTTGGCCTACCTGTTGTCATGACGTTCCAGCACTGCCGACAAATCCGTCTGCTGTCCGGTATCTGGGACGGCCGCGGGCTGTGGGCCACTGGAATCATCCGTCACGCTCGCCGGAGGACCAATGTCAGCAATTGAACTCCGCGAGGTTACCAAACGATATTCGACCGGAGGCGAGGTTGTCGAAGCACTGAAAGGCATTAGCCTCGCTGTCGAAACCGGCGAGTTTCTCTCGATTATCGGTCCCAGTGGTAGCGGTAAAAGTACGATGCTCAACCTGCTTGGTCTGCTCGACCAGCCGACGACAGGAAGCGTTTGGATTGATGGCCGTGATGCTACTCGTCTGGATGACTCGGCGGCGACACAGGCTCGCCGTGAACACATTGGCTTTATTTTTCAAGATTTTTACTTGATTCCGACCCTGACCGCGACAGAGAACGTGACGGTTCCGACCGTCTTTACGCCAGGGCCACCGGCCCGTGACCGCGCCATGGCACTGCTCGAACGCGTTGGGCTCGGTGATCGGCTCGACCATACACCGAATGAACTCTCAGGCGGGCAAAAACAGCGGGTTGCGATCGCTCGCTCGCTTATCAACAAGCCACAGATCGTCCTGGCAGACGAGCCGACGGGGAATCTCGACCGAGAAATTGGCACCAGTATTCTCGACGAACTCACACGGATTACTGACCGTGGCGTGAGCGTGATTGCCGTGACACATGACGAACTGGTCAACGAGTATGCTGACCGGGTTGTCGAACTGGTCGATGGAGCGTGGCAGTGACCGATTCATGGCAGATACGCGGTGAGATTATTGCACACAACCGGGGTGTGCAACGGTGAGTCGGCGACGGCTCATCGACGCCAGTCGCTTTCCGGCGGTATTCATGGCGGTTCGAAATCTCTCTCGGAGCCGCCTCCGCTCCGGGCTCGCCTGTCTGGGCATTCTCATTGGCGTTCTCGCCATTGCCTCACTCGGCATCTTCGGCAATGTACTCTCGCTCGGGGCAGACGATGCGCTGGGCGATATCGGCAACCAAGTGATTATCACCCCGAACGCCGACGCCGGAATCGACTCGATTGAGCCAGCAACGCTCACAGAAATCCAACGGGCCGTCGGTGAGACGACAGTGGTTCCGTTGCGTACCAGCGGCGGGCTCGTTACGTATGCTGGGGAGACGACGGCGACGACAATCTATGGAATTGCCGAGCCAGCGGCTGCCTATACGGCTGCGGATGGGCGGGTCCCCGAACGACACCGGCAGGGCGCGCTCGTCGGAGCTTCGCTGGCCGATCAGCTTGAGGTTCGAGTTGGCGGCACGATTGCAGTCGATGGCGATTCCTACCGGGTTGTTGGCATCCTCGAAGAGGTTGAGAGCTTTTCGCCGATTTCGCCGAACAGTGCGGTCATGTTGCCTGAGGACGCCGTTGGCGACGGGGCCGGCTACGATCAGGTGACGATCGAAGCCGACTCCGGCGAAGAGGCGGCCAGGGCTGCGGCGGCGGTCGAGGCCGGTGTCAACGATCGCGAGGAGCTTGTCGATATTTTCGAACTCTCGTCGATTACCGATGAAATCAACTCGTTTTTTTCGTTGCTCAACAGCTTTCTGTTCGGACTTGGGGGGATTTCCCTCGTCGTTGCGGGCGTCAGCATTCTCAACGTCATGCTCATGAGTACGGTCGAACGGCGCGAAGAGATCGGTGTGCTTCGGGCAGTTGGCGTCGAAAAAGCCGACGTGATGCGGATGATTCTGGTTGAGGCCGGACTGCTGGGTGTGATTGGTGCGTCAGCCGGTGTTGCTGCGTCGGTAGCCGTCGTTGGAGTACTCTATCTGGTTGCACCGATTGAGCTGTGGATTGTTGTGCACCCGACAAACGTCGCGTATCTCCTGTTAGCCTTTAGTATTGGAGTCGCTATCAGCGTACTGAGTGGCCTGTACCCGGCATGGGCCGCTGCGAACGAGCGGCCCGTTGATGCCTTGCGGAGCTAATCACACATTCGTCGACAGCTGTTGCAGAACAGGTCGCTTCGGCTCGGGGCTCATGACAGCACTGATACGGCTCGCACTACAATACAGCAGTAGTGAGTATTCAGCTAATCCGTCTATCGACCATTGAGCCGGAGGCCAGCCGGTGAACCCACGCCAAATCGACCTGGTTGTCGATCTCGTCTATGGGCTCTTGATATTCGCCGCAATCGTCCTGTTCTTGATTGTTGGCACACAGGTTGGTATTGCCTTCGCTATTGGGGTACTGCTTTCGTACATTGTCCATGTCGTCTGGAAGATGTCCCGGTTCGATCCCGACTGGATGACCCGAGAGGTTGCCGAAACCGTCGAGAAAACCGTCGCCGACAGCGTCGACAAGGAGGTCGCCGACAGCGTTGAGAAAACGGTGGGCGAAACGGTCGAAAAGACGGTTGGTGAGACAGTCGAGAAAACCGTCGCCGACAGTGTCGAAAAGACCGTTGCCGACAGCGTTGAGAAGACAGTCGGCGAGACGGTTGAAAAGACGGTCGGTGAGACGGTCGAGAAAACGGTTGGTGAAACCGTCGACCGAGAAGTCTCCGAAACGGTCGAAAAAACCGTTAGCAAGGAAGTCGAGGAGGTAATCGAGCAACTCAAATCGATCAACGAACGGGTCGACCGGCGTCCACGAACTGACGAGGTTGAGGCGACTGTTGCGGCGAAAACAGCCCAAATCGAGGCCAAAATCGAAGACAGCGATCAGTCGAACTCGGCCGACGAGTCAGAATCTGCTGATGCGTCCGAGCCAGTCGGTGACGACGACACAGCCCGTAACTCGTAGCGTCAACGTCGACCTTAGCTGATGAGCGTGACCGTCACCAACGGAACGGTCACAAACAACGTGGCCCCGAAGACGAGTGCGGATCGGAGCCACTGTCCGCGGATGGCTGTCGCTTGTTCCTCGTAGCTCCGCCCCCCGCGATGTGGAAGAACGAAGTGTGCAAAGAATCCGTATATAAAGCCGACAACGACGGTAACCGCCAGAAGGTGGGCAAGCAGATTGACACCCACAGCGGTGGCCGGCGGAACAACAAAACTGAAAAGCGCGACCAACACGGCATACAGGACGCCACCAAGACCACCGGCGATGTGGTGGACGGCCATCGCTACTGGGAAGCTCACGTTGGTCTGGGGCTGTCGGGTGACGACGCCAGCAGCGATATACGCCGGCGTAAAGCCCTCTGGCTGTCGGCTCATCGGCCAGTCCATAACAATCGCCGCAATAACCCCCGAGAAGAGGCCAATTGCCACCGAGGCGATGGCGGCTGGTGAGACGAGCAGCGTCGTCACCGCTGGCAGAATCACACTCATATAGACACTACCAGACAAGCAGACGGTTTATAATTCCCGTCAGACACACTGGAGGTTAGGCTGCCCCACCCGTGACGGCGAACAACAACAAATTATGCATTCCGGGGCCGAGGCCGACTGCGGCAATAAGCCCCAACAGCAGGTAGCCCTCTGTTGGAGTTTCCTCGATATAATCCGCAAAGAGGATGACGACACCGCCAACCAACAGTCCTTTGACGAGCAAAAAAAGCCAGCCAGTTCCGAGAAACGCAGCCGTCGGCAACTCGGCAGCGAACTCCAAGATCCAACGCGACAGCGGTGTTCGTTCACCGAAGCCGAGGATATCAACGCCCACGGTTGTTGAGACGGCGTCAAGTAGATGTCCAAACAGCGCGAGCAACCCAACCCAGCCAGTCAGGTCAGCGGCCTCCGGTCGGAGCCGACGGAGTAAGAGCCATGCCGCAGCCGTGATCGGCAGCGTCGCAAGCGCTCCGACTGTCGGCCACAACAGCGTCAGTGTGCCTCGCTGAGAACCAACGAACAGGGCTCCGACAATCACCGGCAGCAACACCGCACCCCCGCTTGCACCAAGTACGGTCGGAACCCGTTCAGGCTGGCTGGTATCAGCAAGCAGCCAGACGGTTCCGACAGCAATTGCGACCGTAAGGTAGACCGCCGCGGTTCCAGCAAGCGGTGCAAGCACCGGGGGAAGCGCGTTGACAACGTACAGCACGTGGAGACAAGAGCCAACAGCCATCCATGGAGCCAACCCGAGAATGTGGCGTGCGTTCACCGCTGGGCGACGACGGTAGAGGCCATAGCCGACAGCAGCCGTCGCGGCAAGCAGGCCAACAAGATACGAAAGTGGGGGCAACGCGAATCCGTCGGGGAGCAACACCATACGCCCTTTTTCGGCGATTCTTCTGAAAGCGTTACGAAACGCGCTCACGGGCAGCCAACGCCGACAAACGGGAGCAGAGCTTTTTGCACCTCGCTGTGTCGGTACCGGTATGAAGTGCGAGCAACTCGCCGGGCTGATCGACCACACCGTCTTAGGCCCCGAAACAACGCCGAACGATGTCGACCGGGTCGTCTCGGCGGCTACCAAACACGGCATGAACGTCTGTATTCCGCCCTGTTATGTCGCCGACGTTGTCTCCGATCGCGAGGGGCGGGCCGACTCGCTTCCGACGATTGCGACAGTCATCGGCTTTCCCCACGGCCAAGACGCCGCCGAAATCAAACGCGAAGCCGGCTCGGCTGCCTGGAAGGCCGGTGCCGACGAACTCGATGTCGTGATCAACGTTGGGCGACTCAAAGCCGGCGAGACCGATGCGGTGACAGACGAGCTCGCCGCCATTGTTGCCTCAGTCCCCATCCCCGTGAAGGTCATCATCGAAACCGCACTGCTGGCTGACGAAGCGAAACATCGTGCCTGTCAGGCCGCCGTTGAGGCCGATTGCGACATGGTGAAAACCTCGACCGGCTTCGCCGACCGCGACCCGGCGGGTGCGACCGTCGCCGATGTCGAACTGATGAGCGAGTATCTGCCGGTCAAAGCCAGCGGTGGAATCAGTGATTACGAGACGGCGATGGCGATGATCAAGGCGGGAGCCGAGCGGATTGGGACTTCAAGCGGGGTCGAGATTCTCACTGACGCGCCGGAGTAGTTGTGTGGTAAACCCATGCATTGTCCGAGAATCGCGGGGGTAGAGATGTCACCTGTTGAGTTATGAGGTTAATTTTGGATGAAAATTTAGTAAAACAGAATATAATCGGTATTTTTATCATTCGGGGTTGATGTGGATACGGTACTCAGCACCGACCATACATGTCGCGTCTGACACTTTTATCAGTATGATATTCGCGAACAAAACACAGATCGATGGAGTGGGGTAACAAGCATGTCCGAAGAACTTGAACGAGACCTTGGGCTGCAGTCAGTAATCGCAATCAGCATGGGCGCAATGATCGGTAGTGGTATTTTCATTTTACCAGGCTTAGCGATGGCAGAAGCAGGTCCTGCGGTAATTCTCGCGTTTGTCCTCGCAGCGATTCTCGTCGTCCCAGCAGCGATCAGTATCGCAGAACTCGGCACCGCAATGCCGGAAGCCGGCGGCGACTACATCTTCATCGAACGTGGGATGGGTCCGGCCGCCGGCACTATCGCCGGGCTTGGAACGTGGCTCATGTTGATGTTCAAAGGCGCACTCGCGCTTGTCGGCGGGATGTTGTATTTGGGCCCCGTCTTTGCGTTCTTCGGCGTCGCGCTCACGGAGTTCCAACTCGAACTCATCGCGATCGGTGTCGGCCTACTGCTGATCGCTGTCAACGTGATCGGGGTCAAACAGACCGGTGGGCTCCAGAAAATCCTGGTCATTATTATGCTCGTCATTCTCGGCGGGTTTGTTGCGACAACAGGTGGCAACGTTGACTCCGCCAGCTACGGCGGCTTTTTTGATGAGGGAACGGTTGGCCTGCTCGGGGCGACCGCACTCGTGTTGATTTCTTACGGTGGCGTGACAAAAGTCGCGGCTGTCGCCGAGGAGATCGAAAATCCCGGTCGGAACCTGCCGCTTGGACTGTTTATTTCGTTGGGCCTAACAACCGCGCTGTACGCCCTGATCGTTGCCGTGCTTGTGGGGACGGTCGACCCCATGACGCTCGAAGGCTCCGAAACGCCGATGGTAGACGGTGTTGAGCCCTTCTTCGGCTTTATTGGCGTGCTGTTGATCGTTATTGCGGCGATGTTCGCACTGATCAGTACGGCAAACGCGGGCATTCTTACTGCCTCACGCTATCCATTCGCGCTGAGTCGAGACAACCTGTTGCCCGCGAAGTTTGGCGGTGTCAGCGCGCGATTCAATACACCAATCCCGGCTATTTTGACGACTGGTGGGGTAATGTTGTTCGTTATTCTCACGCTGCCAGTTGACGAGATTGCCAAAACCGCTGGCGCGTTCCAAATCGTCGTCTATGTACTGGTGAATGTTGCGTTAATCACATTCCGCAACCAGTCTCCCGAGTGGTACGACCCTGACTTTAGGTCGCCGGCGTACCCGTGGGTGCAGCTGTTTGGAATCGTCAGTGGGGTCTTTATTCTCACACAGATGGATACGCTGCCGCTTATCGGCGGTGTCGGTATCGTCATTCTCGGCGCGCTGTGGTATTTCGTCTACGGTCGGTCCCGCGTCGACCGGACGGGGATGATGAAAGAGGCGTTGATCGACACTGTCGAGCCACCCGAAACCGAAGCAAGCCCGTACCGGATCGTTGTTCCGGTGGCGACGCCGAATCAACAGCGCGCGCTCCTCCGGCTTGCGGCCGCCAACGCGGCCAACGAAGCCAACTCGGAGATCGTTGCGATAAACGTCATCACGGTTCCTGACCAGACCGCACTCTCCCAGGAGGTTGCCTACGAACAGGAACGCATCCACCAACAGCAGGAACTGCTGAATGAGGCACGGGATATCGCCGAAGAGTTGGATGTCGGGCTACGAACCCGTGCAATCGTCGCCCGCGACGTTGGAACGGCCATTCTGAAAACCGTCCGCGAAGAAAACGCCGACGGAGTCGTGATGGGCTGGTCCGGCTCGCAAAAACGACGTGATCGCGTGCTTGGGTCGAACATCGACCGGGTAATCGAGCAGGCACCCTGTGAGGTTACACTCGTCCGGCCGTCCGGCGAACGGGTCGGCGAGACGGTCGCGTTCGTCGGCTCGGGGCCGTACTCGGCGGTTACTGTCCGACAGGCCGCCTCGTTCGTCCGAAGCGAAGAGGATGCAACGCTCACGCTCGTCAACGTCCAAAAACGGACTGAGGGAGACGGGACGGAGACCGAGGATCTCGAAGCCCGCGGCCAGCAGATCATCGACGAGGCCGTCAAGGCCGCTGGCGTGTACATTCCCTACGAGACGGAGGTGCTGGTTACCGATGACGTGACCGACACGCTGGTCTCGACGGCCAAAACGTACGACACCACCTGTCTCGGTGTCTCGCGTGTCAGCTCCGTCGAGCGGATTCTGTCGGGTGCGATTCCAGAAACAATCGGCCACCAGGTCTCTGGGACGCTTGTGGTGGTCCGGAGTGCTGATCCGGCCCGTCGCTCGCTTCGGTCTGCACTGGGCCGTCGCCTGACCAGCTCCAGCGACACCGCCGGCTCCGAACAGACTCCCTAACACCGACGCCGGTTCGTTTCCGAGCGGTAGTCGGCCACTCGACAACCCTGTTTTATATTGAGACGAACACATTCTCTCGCGTATGTCACTGTTCGAGCACCTTCTGATTCCTGTCGCAACCGAAAACGACGCCCGCACGACGTGTGCAGCCCTCAAGCCACATCTCGACCACGTAGAGCGAGTCACTGCGGTTCACGTAATCTAAAATTCCGACGGTGGGATCGACAAAGCGCCACTCGCAAAGCGACAACAGGATGGCCGTGAGATTCTCGCGCTTGTCGACTCGCTGATCGCTCCAACTGTCGAGGTCAAAACCGAGATCGTCTACGGCAATGATGTGGTCGACGCGATCTTCGAGGCTGCCGTCGACGCCGATGCCGAGGCAGTCGCCTTTCAGGCCCGTGGCGGCAGCCGGATCACCCAGCTGTTGTCGGGCGATACGACCGCAAAACTCGTGACCGATCCGGCGGTTCCAATGATTTCGCTGCCAAAACAGTCCGAGTAGCCCTAGCTACTGCTCGGCCGGTGCTGGCGTGCCACCGAGTCGCTGAACGAGCGCCTGGCGGAACGTTCGCGGCGCGCGGTTCTCCGAGCGAGCCATCAGCACCGTGCCGTCGCTTTCTTTGACGATTTGCTGTGGAATCGAGCCGTACAGTGCCTGGGCGACCGTGCTCGTTCCTGTCGCGCCGACACAGATCGTGTCGTACTCCGTGACTGTCTCAATTAGTGTCTCGCGGACCGAATCGGTGACGATCACTCGCTGCTCGTACTCGTCGGCGCCGAGTCCGGCGTCGGCAGCCAGCGACTCGATGAGTTCGGCCCCGGCGGTTTCGGGGTCGGCGTCGTCGTCGGATTCTTCGGTAGCGGAGGCCTGGACGTTCAACAGCGACAGCGAGGTGTCGTCGAACGCCCGGTTGAGTTCGCCTGCTCGCTTCGCCGAGGCGACCGCGTGGGGACCGCCGCCGGCGAGGGTGACGATGCTGTCTGGTCGCTCGCTTGGGTCTTTGACGAGCGTAACCTCACATGGGGCCTTTTCGAGTAGTGGGTCGATGGTCGACCCGAAGAGGATATCTCGGCGTTTGCGCTCGCCGGCCCACCCCAGCAAGACGTGGTCGGCATCCTCATCGCCGAGCACCGACAGCAGAATGTCGCCCGCGTTTCGCCCGACGATGGCGCGGGTTCGGACCGGAAGATCGAGATCGGTCGCGATGTCGCGGGCGTTCCGCAGGAGTTGCTGCTGGGCGTCGACGCGCTCTTCTTCGAACTCAATCTGTGAGGGCGACATCTGTGGCGGCACCTCGATCACGTTGACTGCGACGAGTTCGGCAGGCCCCTCGTGACTCGCCGCGCTGGCGGCCGCGTACTTGATCAGTGGTCGCTGGGTGTTGGGGTTCGAGACCGGGACCACAACGCGGTAGACCTCCTCGTCTTCGGCGGCCTCGTGGGCCGATTCAGTTGGGGCGACAGCCTCGCCGATGAGGGTGGTCGAGACGGCTTTGTCCTTCGAGTAAAAGCCGTACCACCCAATGCCGACGGCGACGATGCCGAGCCCGATGAGCTGGACGGTCGGAGCCATCTGCAGCATGATCCCAATACACGTCAGAAAGCCCAAAATTGGAACGACTGGGTAGAGCACGGACGGAATCACAAAATCCGGCTCGTACTCTGCGGGGTCGGCTCGACGGAGCACGATCACCGCGACGTGAACCAGCGCGTAGGTGATCAGGAACATAAAGCTCGCCACATCCGCCAGCGTCGCAATCGGCACTGGGCCAGCGATCAACAGCAGAATCACGGCTCCGGTGGCGATAATAGCCC
>LFFM01003160.1_pt1 | contig 10497 bp, 7 predicted proteins | sample 643131 | NCBI WGS metagenome assembly LFFM01 (sample SAMN03777445, study PRJNA286221) | soda lake metagenome | biome: soda lake; feature: Kulunda steppe; material: water; isolation source: sample Tc-Br brine of Tanatar trona crystallizer | place: Russia: Kulunda steppe | collected 2011-07 | reverse complement strand
GGTGATTTAGATGATGATGAGATTAATACTGGCATACCTGGTTTAGATGATGCTCTTGAAGATATGGAACCACCAGAAAATAACTTCAGCCTACAGTTTGATTTAGAGCAGTTGATTTATAGTGGGGGAGCTCGTAGTGCCGGTTATGAGATGGCAGAAAACCAACTTAAAGTAGCTGAAAAAGAGCTGGAGCAGGAAAAAAAAGAGTTGGCCCATCAGATTAGAGAACAATATTATGGTATTTTGCGAGCTGAAGAGATGTTGGTTCTACTAGAAAGATCATTGGCTCGAGTTGAAGATTATTTTGAGCAGGCTGAGACTAATTATGATTTAGGTCTATTTACTCAAACAGATGTTTTACAAACTAAAATAAGTAAGAATCAGTTACAACAGGAAATGTTGTCAGCAAGAAATGGATTAAAGTTGGCTGAGATGAGTTTTAGAAATAGTCTAAATTTAGCTGATGAGATAGAGTTGGAATTAAGTAGTGATTTAGATTATGAGCTAAAAGAAGTAGATTATGAAGAGGCTTTAGCTAAAGCAGAAGATAATCGAATTGATTTAGCTATGTTAGAGGTTCAAGGTGAAAATATGGATTTATTAATTCAGCAGGCTAATAGCTCTCGTTTGCCACAAGTATTTTTCAGTGGTAGTTATGGTGCTGATGGAGATGAGATAATGGATAGTTTCAGACTAGATGAGGCTAGTTGGAATGCTACAATAGGAGTTAGTTATAATCTCTTTGATGGTGGCTCAAGTAGTGCTGAAAAAGAGGTGGCAACACAAGAAAAAGAGCAGTTTAAATTAATTAAAGCAGAAACTTTAGATATGCTTGCTTTAGATGTAAAGGAGAAGGTATTAAGACTTGATGAGTTAGAACAGCAGATTGAACTGCAAAAATTAAATAAAAATGAAGCAGAAAAGAATTTGAAGGAGAATGAATTAAAGTATGAGCAAGGAATGATTACTAGTCTTGAGTTTTTAGAGGCAGAGGATACATTTCAAGAAGCACAGACTAATTATTATCAAGGGATTTATGATTATAATTTAGCAATATCAGACTATAAAAAAGCAATTGGGATTGGATTTTAAAGGAGGCAGAAACTGATGTTTTTTACTAAAAATAAAATTTTATCGTTAGTGGCAATTTTAATTTTGTCACTGCTAGTTGTTGGGTGTGGTCAAAATGAGGAAGAAGTAGAAACTGAAAATGAAAATGAGACTGTTGCAATAGAGGTACAAGAGGCTGCAATAGAGGATATTGCTACTTATATAAATACTACTGCAAGAGCTGAAGCTAAAGATTCAGTTTATTTAATGCCACAGTTACAAGGGGAAATAAAAGAGGTAGCAGTAGAATTAGGTCAGGTAGTAGATGAAGGAGAGAAGTTGTTAGAAATTGATAGTGAGCTAAATGAACTAGATCTTAAACAGGCAGAAGCTGGCTTAAAAGCGGCAGAAGCAGAACTAGATGGAATCTTAGCTGGGACTAGAGAAGAGGATTTAGAGCAGATTAGAACTAATTTAGAGCAGGCTGAGATTGGACTTGAGCAGGCAGAAAAAGACTTTAAACGTCAAGAAGAACTTTATGAACGGGATACAATTTCAGAACAGCAATTTGAATTAGCCAAATTAGAGTATGAGGGAGCTAAGGCTGAAAAAAGGGCAACTGAACTCAGTCTTAAAGCGGCTGAAGATGGCGCAAGAGAAGAAGAAATTAGAGCGGTTAGGGCCAACGTAGAGCAGGCGAGATTAGGAATTGAAGCGGCTAGATTACAAGTAGAGCATAGTATTTTAGAAGCACCTTTTGCTGGAATTATTGCTAGCGTAGATGCTAATGTAGGTCAATTAGCAGGTAGTGAGCCAGTATTTGAACTTATTAATTTGGATCAGGTTAATTTTCAGACATACTATAGCGAAGAGTATATAAATGATATTGAAGTAGGTAGCGAAGTAGTTATTAGTATTCCTGCTATTGAAGAAGAGTTTGTAGCTGAGGTTACTAACGTTGGCCCGAGTATTGATCAGCAACAAGGGAAATATCCAGTTGAGATTATTGCAGATAATGATCAGCATTTAATTAAACCTGGAATGCATGCCAGAATTAATACTGTTTATCACCGGTCAGAGAATACAATTGTAACTACACAGGAAGCGGTATTAGAAGAGGAAGGTCAAGAGTATGTAATGCTTTATCAAGATGGAGAAGCAATTAGAAAGGATGTAGAAACTGGAATTACAACTGGAGAAGAGGTTGAAATTATTAGCGGTTTAGCAGAGAATGATAAAGTAATAATAGAAGGTCAAGAAAGGTTGGAAACAGAGGATAAGGTCAGAATAGTTAATCGAGGTGGTCAATAATGAAATTATCAGATATTTCTGTTGATCGTCCCGTTTCTGTAGTGATGATAGTAGTATTATTAGGAATATTAGGAGCAGTCTCTTTTAGTCAATTACCGGTTGAGTTATTTCCAGATTTAGAGTTGCCTTTTGCGGTAATTATGACTGAGAGTGAAGGTTCAAGTCCGGAGGAGATAGAAGAAGGTGTAACTAGACCGATAGAGAATTCTTTGGCGGCAGTAGATGGTGTAGAAGATATAATTGCTATCTCTAATCCAGATAACTCTTTTATAATAGTAGAGTTTGACTGGGGAACAGATATGGATTTTGCTATGTTAGATTTAAGAGAGAATGTTGATTTGGTTGAAGATGCTTTACCAGATAGTGCTGACTCACCTATGGTATTAAGTTTTGATCCTGATGATATGCCGATTATGCAGATTGCTGTTACTGGTGATGAAGATTTAGATAGATTAAGAAGAAGAACAGAAAATGAATTAGTACCCCTTTTAGAAAGAAATCCTGGTGTTGCTTCAGCTGAAATAAGTGGGGGTTTAGAAAGAGAAATTCAGCTTAATTTAAGTCCGGAATCGTTAGAAAATTATGGGCTAGGATTTAACTTATTATCTGAAAGTATTGCAGGAGAAAATATTAATCTATCTGGTGGTACAATTACCCATGGTAATCGTGATTTATTAATTAGGACAGATGCAGAGTTTGAAACTGTAGATGAAATCAGAGAACTTGAGTTGATGAATCCTCAGGGAAATACTACTTTATTAAGTTCTGTAGCTGATGTTGATGATACATTTAAAACAAGAGATAGTTATGATTATTTAAATGGTCAAGAAAGTATAATGGTAAGTATTCAACAGCAGAGTGGAAGTAATACGGTACAGGTTGCAAATGCTGTTCAAGAAGAAGTAGAAGAGTTTAATGATTCGACTATGAATTTAGATATTTTATTAGACCAATCAGAATTTATTGAACAAGCAATTTCTAATTTGCAGCGGGATGCTATTATAGGTGGTATTTTGGCAGTTGTTATTTTATTATTATTTTTAAAGAGTATTAAAAGTACAATAATAATTGCTACAGCAATTCCGATTTCAGTAATTACTGCCTTTGTATTTATGTATTTTGCTGATTTAAGTATTAACTTAATTACTCTTGGTGGTATAGCATTAGGATTGGGGATGTTAGTTGATAATTCTATTGTTGTCTTAGAAAATATTTATCGCTTTAACCAAGAAGGCTACGGGAGATTAGAAGCTGCAAAAAAAGGAACTGGAGAGGTAGGAACTGCAATTTTAGCTTCTACTTTAACCACTGCTGCAGTATTTTTACCAGTAATTTATATTGAAGGCTTAGCATCACAACTTTTTGGTCCTTTAGCCTTAGCAGTTACCTTTTCTTTATTAGCATCATTAGTAGTTGCTTTTACAGTAATACCGATGCTTTCTTCTAAAATTTTAACGGTAAAAAAGAAAGTAGAAGAAAAAAGTGAAAAGATTAGTTTAACTAAAGTGGAAACTTATTATAGAAGATTATTGCAGGTAGTGATTAGAAGACGGTATTTAACAATGGGTTTAGTTGTTTTGGCAGTAATTTTATTTGGTGCTGGGATAGCATTAAATATTATTCCACTAGAGACTGAGTTTATGCCGCAGGCCGATGAGGGAATGTATCGAGCTAATATTGAGTTGGCCCAAGGTAGACCAGTAGAAGATAGTGATCGAATTGTAAAAGAGGTTGAAGAGATTATCAGTGAAGATGAAGAGGTTGAAAATATCTATAGTAGTGTTGGTGGCAGCAATAGCCATACCTCTGATATTGAAGTGGAACTGATAGATTTAGCTGAAAGAGATCGTTCTACTACTGAAGTAGTCAGTGGAGTAAGAGATAGAGTTGATGATATTGCAGGTGCTGAAATCACAGTTAGAGAGGCTGATGGGATGATGGGCGGAGGTGGTGGAGGTGGTAGAGCTCCAATCGAAGTTACTGTCCAAGGTCCAGATTTAGATCTTTTATCAGAATTAGGAGCAGATATTAAAGCTGAAGTAGAACAAGTAGAAGGTGCAATTGATTCTGAATTAAGCTTGACTGAGAGCAGACCAGAAGTTCAAGTTGATGTAGATCGAGCTAGAGCTACAGATTTAGGTTTTAGTGCTGGAGAAATAGCTAATACAACTCGAACCGCTGTTTCAGGTCAAGTGGTTAGTAGATATAAAGAAGCCGGAGAAGAGTATGATATTAGAATGCAATTAGCAAGAGATAGAATAGAAAATTTAAATCAATTAAAGGATTTAAAACTAACCTCATCTGAAGGTCAGACTTATCCTTTGGGCCAATTGGCTGACATTGAATTAGCAACTGGCTTAAACAGCATAGAAAGACAGGGCCAACAAAGAATTATTAGAGTCTTAACCTTTTTAGAAGGGCGAAGTCTTGGTGCTGTTGAAAGTGATATCAGAGATAGAGTAGAGCAACTAGATTTACCACCTGGATATACTGTAAGTTATGGTGGAGAGGTTGCAGATTTAGAAGAGACTTTTGGTGATTTGACTTTTGCTTTAATTTTAGCAATAGTCTTAGTTTATATGGTAATGGCTTCACAGTTTGAATCTTTGATTCATCCATTTACAATTATTTTCTCTGTTCCATTAGCAATAGTAGGGGCAATTTTTGGTTTAGTTGTTACAGGAACGGAATTGAGTGTGGTTGGTTTTATTGGGATGATAACTTTGGCAGGAATTGTTGTAAATAATGCCATAGTCCTAGTCGATTATATTAATATAAGAAGAGAAGATGAAAGTAGAGATGAGGCTATTTTAAATGCTGGGCCAATTAGGCTGCGACCAATTTTAATGACAGCTTTAACCACAATTTTAGCCTTGGTTCCATTATCTTTAGGGATTGGAGAGGGTGCAGAGATGCAGCAGCCACTTGCTGTTGTAGTTATAGCAGGATTATTATCTGCTACTCTACTAACGCTAGTAATTATTCCAGCCTTATATGCTGTACTTGATGATATTGGTAATTTTGTAAAAGGATTTTTGAAGCAAAGAGTGTTAGGAGAAGAAAAAGATATTAAAGCATAAAATAATTTGGAATTTCAGCAAAAATATAATATGATAAATTAAGACAGCAGGTTATAAAATTAATTTATAATCTGTTGTCTTTAGATTATAGTTAATAAGAACATAGATTAAAATCAGAGGAGACAGATAGGAACTGATTAAAAATAGACAATAAGAGAAATTAAAGGTATTAATTACTTTTAATAGCTGTAAACTATAAATTAGGGAGGGAGAAAGGGGTCGCTTTTTAAAAGGAATTGCGACTTTTTGCTGAATATGACTACTAAAATGATGCAAAAGGTAATTATTTTTTTAATCTTAATAGCTATAGCTATATTTTTAAATTTCCAGTTTGATATAATTGATAATTATGATATTGAAAAATTAAGTCAATTTAATCATTGGATTCAAAGTTGGGGTTGGTTAGCACCAGGATTATTTGTCTTGATATATGGCTTTGCTCAAGTTATCTTCTTACCTAATCCTTTCTTTATGATTGTTGCTGGTTTAGCGTTTGGCCCGATTTTAGGGATGCTAGTCTCTCTTATTGGCTTTAGTTTAGGGTCTAGTCTATCATTTTTAATTGCTCGCTATTTAGCTAAAGATACAGTTGAGTACTGGCTAGAGAAGCGAGATATTGCAACAAATTTTAAGCAATGGTTTGACGAACATGGGTATAGATTATTAATAATGACTCGTTCTATTCCAATAATCCCAGTCAACTTGCAAAATTATACATATGGATTAACTGATATAGGATTTTTAAACTATATTATATTGTCAATAATTGCTACAATGCCTAAGATTATATTTTTGGCGGGAATTAGTGGTCTTTTTATTGAAGTCGAGTTTAAAGAGGTTTTTGAAGAACATATGTTAGCTTTAGTATCAATTTTATCTTTAGTGGGGATTATGTACTTTATTATTTATAAGTTTTTCTGGATTGAAAAGGTTGAATTTAAAAAAGAATAGTAAAGGAATAGATAGTCTAAATTTAGACTATCTATTTTTTTTAGTATATTCTATAATGATTTTATCTAGTTTTTGGCTAATCTGTTGTACTTTTTGACCTAATAAATCTTTATTTCTTACAAAATGTAAACTATGAATTTTTTTTTAGACGATTTGTTTAAAAAACAGAAATTATTATTAATAAGTGGTAAAATTAGTAACGAGATAAGAATTAAAGCGACTATTATTTATCTAGTTAAGTTCTTTTAATTAAGTAAGCCCAGATGATCTTATAAAGTAAATTTCTAACTTTTAGCAAGGGGAGGGGTATTATTGTTTGAGCAGAGATTAAAAAAATTAAGGATAGAAAATAATCTAACACAAAAACAGTTAGGGGATAAAGTCAAGTTAAATGGTTCAACGATATCATTTTATGAAAGAGGAAAGAGGATTCCAGATTATAAAACCTTAAATCAATTAGCTAACTTTTTTAATGTAAGTACTGATTATTTAATAGGTAGAGTAGATACTAGAAATCATAAGACTAAAGAAATTATTGCTCAAATGCCAGATGAAGTTTTAGAAGAAGCAGATTGTAACTCAGAAGTTTTTTTAGAGTTTATAGAAGCTTTGGCTAAAGCTATGAAAATAGGGGTTAAGTTAGAATCTATAACTAAAATAATTGAAGTGATTAATAATATTAAAAGAAAAAATATTGAGTTTTAATTAATAATGCATCTAGTTAAATCTAGGTGTATTATTTTTTTAGTATTATTTCTCTTTTTTAGCTTATACTATGTAGTAAAGTTAAAAAATGAGGTGATTAAAATTCAAGAGATAATAAGTAATACATTAAAAAAATATGAAGCTTATGTCAACTCAGGTCAGGCTAGATTATTTAAGCTAATTGGATTAGATAAGGTAGAATTTAAAGCAACTGGGACAAAGGTCACAGATATTTTAGGGAATGAATACATAGATTGTGTAGGAGGCTATGGAACATTTATTTTAGGACATAAACCAGATGAAGTAATTAAAGCCGTCAAAGACCAGCTTGATTTTATGCCGTTAAGTAGTAAAGTCTTTTTAAATAGCTTTCAAGCTGATTTATCAGAAAAACTAGCAGAAATAACTCCTTCTTCTTTACAGTACTCTTTTATTTGTAATAGTGGCACTGAAGCAGTTGAAGGAGCTTTAAAATTAGCTAGATTAGCAACTGCTAAAAAAGAAATCATTGCTACTAGTAATTCATTTCATGGTAAGAGCTTGGGTTCATTAAGTGTAACTGGGAGGGAAAAATACAAAGAGAAATTTACTCCTTTATTGCCAGAGGTTAAACATGTTCCATTTGGCGATGTTACGGCTTTAGCCGAGCAGATAAGCCATCAAACAGCAGCAGTGATTTTAGAGCCGATTCAGGGTGAAGGAGGAATTATTGTACCGCCTAATAATTATTTAAAGCAAGTTAGAGAGCTTTGTGATGGTTATGATGCATTATTAATCTTTGATGAGATACAGACTGCTTTGGGAAGAACAGGTGAGCTCTTTGCTTGTAATGCTTATGATGTAGTGCCAGATATAATGACTTTAGCAAAGGCTTTAGGTGGTGGGGTAATGCCAATAGGAGCATTTATTGCTAAAAAAGAATTATGGACTAAATTTAATCAATATCCTTTCTTGCATACTTCTACTTTTGGAGGTAATCCACTAGCTTGTAGAGCGGCAATTAAAACTTTAGAAATTTTAACTAGAGATAATTTGGCCCGAAGAAGTAAAAAAATAGGGAAATATTTTAAATATAAACTAAAGAAATTGCAAAATCTTTACCCAGAGATTATTAAAGAGGTAAGAGGTAAAGGATTAATGATAGGAGTTGAACTTAGAGAAAAGGGCCAATCGGCTAGTTTAATTTCTGAATTACTAAAAAAGAAAATTTTAGTTGCTTATACATTAAATCAACAGTCTACTCTACGCTTTGAACCACCATTAATAATAACTCGAGCCGAGGTTCAAAAAGTTATATCTGCTTTAGATAATAGTTTAGACAAAATCAAAAGTAAAATAAGTTAAAATTTAAAACTGAAAGTGGGTGAAAAGATGCCAGAGGTGAAAGAGGAGATATTATTAAGAGCTGAGCTTAATCAGGTCTATAAATTATTGGTTGATATGGAAGAGTATCCAAAATTTATGTCTAATGTTAAAGAAGTCAATATAATAGAGGAGAAAGAAGGATTACAAATTACTGATTGGAAAACAGAAATTGAGGGTAGAGATATTAATTGGAGAGAAAAAGATATCTTTCATCCTGAAAGTCATAGAATAGACTTTAATCAAATTGATGGTGATTTAAAAGAATTTTCTGGATATTGGCAATTAAGGGATGAGCCTGAGGGAGTAGTTGTTATCTTTAAGGTGAACTTTGATTTAGGAATTCCGGGTTTAGCTGCCTTTATCAATCCAATTATAAAGCGAAAGCTTGCTGCTAATGCACAAGAAATGCTCTTAGCTTTCAAAGAAAAAATTGAGTCTCAAGTAATAAATTATTAATTTTAGCTTTGTTTTTTGCTTAGAAAAGATTATAATTAAAATAAATGTAAATAAATTAAAAACTTAAGTGTTGGTAATTAATTTAAGTAAAATATTAAGCTAAAAGGGGGAGTTTTTTTGCAAACTGGACTTAAAGCTCAAATAAGTGAAGTTGTAAGCGAGGATAATCTGGCAAAAAGTTGTGGTAGTGGAGAGGTGGCAGTCTATGGGACACCTTTTATGCTTGCCTTAATGGAAGGGGCTGCTAATAAAGCAGTTAAAGCAGAGTTAGAAGCAAATCAGAGTACTGTGGGAATTAATGTTGAGATTTCTCATTTAGCTCCGACTCCAGTGGGGGTAGAAGTTAAAGCAGAAGCAGAATTGATTGCTGTAGATGGTAAAAAGCTTAGCTTTAAAATAGCAGCCTATGATGAGAAAGAAAAAATAGGCGAGGGTGAACACCAAAGATATATTATTGATAAGGATAGCTTTGAGATGAGAGCAAGAGAAAAAAATAATTAAAGCTTTAAAGTAGATGCCTAGGCATCTACTTTTTTATTTGTGAATTTTTAACTGCATTTAGACATAACATTTAGAAATAGAAAGGGGGTTAAGCTAATTAGAAAAAAGGTGCAGGATAGAATTGATAGGCTGAAAGTATCTCAGTTAAGAACAATCATCGTCGGTGGCAATAAAATTGCCATTGATTTAGCAGAAAAATTATTACAGTTTAATCATGATATTGTATTGATAGAATCAAATTATCAAATAGTTAAAAAGATTGAGAATCAAGTTGATATAATGGTAATTGAAGGTGAAGGAATAGATAATCAAGTCTTAAAAAAGGCTAAAATTAATAAGACAGATCTCTTAATAGCAATTACAGATGATGATAAATATAACCTCTTAGTTGGCATTTATGCTAAGAATTTTGGAGTTGAGCATGTAATCATTAAAATTAATAATCAAAATTATTTGCCAAAGGATTCTAAGCATAGTAAATTAATAGATTTGGTAATTAATCCCCGTTGGAGAATTATAAAAAGGATTAAGGATATCTTAAAACCTGATTTAGAGTTGCAAAGATTGATTGCCTCAGAGTTTAAAATCTCTCAATTAAAAGTAGTTCATAATAGTAAATTCTCATATCGACAAGTATCTAACTTATCTTTACCAAAAAATTCTCTCTTAATTACTATTATTAAAGGAGATAAAGCTATAATACCTAATGGAAAGACTAAAATATATCCTGGAGATAAATTATTTTTTTTATTTAAAAAAGGAATTAGATATAAGATTAATAGCTTATTAAATCCGAATCAACTTGAGCCTGCTAAGGCGATTTTTATTGGGGCTAATGAAATTAGTTATAATCTAGCCAGATTAAATAACTTAAAAAGTAATATTACTATTATAGAAAGCGATTTTAAAAAATGTAAAGAGTTTTCTCATAAATTAGAAAATGCTTTAATCTTAGAGGGAGATGGAACTGATATTGAACTATTAAAGGAGGAGGGTGTTGAGGATAGTGATCTCTTTTTTGCTGTAAGTGATTATGATGAAAAAAATTTATTAATGGGCCAACTAGCCAGTCGACTAG
>LFFM01003158.1_pt1 | contig 10497 bp, 9 predicted proteins | sample 643131 | NCBI WGS metagenome assembly LFFM01 (sample SAMN03777445, study PRJNA286221) | soda lake metagenome | biome: soda lake; feature: Kulunda steppe; material: water; isolation source: sample Tc-Br brine of Tanatar trona crystallizer | place: Russia: Kulunda steppe | collected 2011-07 | reverse complement strand
CCCGGCGTGTGGGTTCGAGGCCGACAGAGACGCGAACGCGGCGTGGAATATTCTTTCTCGCGGTGTGAAGAAGCGGTTAGGAGCGGGACGCTCCGAATCAACGCCTGTGGAGACTGCGCTCCCTGTGTCCTCGATTGTGGATGCAAAGCGCGTCGTGGAAACAGGAAGCCCCACCCTCAAGCGCGAAGGCGTCAGCCCGAGCGGTAGGGTGGGGTAGTTCACGGTCAGAGAGGAACGCACAGGTAGCGGCCCACCGTGCGCCCATGTCGACAGGGCGACCCAACGCCAGCTGGGTTCGGATCGGTGAATGTCAAGAGACGGTTGTCGTTGGAGGTCTCTCGGATGTTCCCTGTGAGGGGGACGGTGTCGACGGTTGTTATCGTACTCCACCGGAGAGCATATATTTGACATCCTCCTCCGCCTGAAGACGGAGGAACCCCGAGCGGTGGGAGTTTCAATCACCGGACTACCACACCAATAATTAACAATTTGCTTTCCATACGTGTTCGTATGCCCGACCGGACACGAGCAGTTGGGGAAATCGTCCAGATACTGCTTTTAGCAGCGCTTATCATTATTCTAGCAGCAATCGCCGCAGTCTTTGTTCCGTGGTGAGTCCCTTAGCTAGAACGCTCTTGTGAACTACTCCACCCTACTCGCTCACGGCTGACGGCTCGCGCTTGGGGGTGAAGTAGTTCACCGCCTACATTCATCTAAACCTTTTTCACTGTAGTTGATGACATGTTAGTTATGAACGAAATGACGGCGTTTCAACGAGACCTACTGTATGTCATCCACGATAGAGACGAGCCACACGGCTTAGAAATAAAAACAGCTATCGAAGCCTACTATGATGTGGAGATCAACCATGGACGGCTCTACCCGAACCTCGACGACCTTGTTGATCGTGGGCTCGTTACCAAGGGCCAACACGACAAACGAACGAACAAGTACGGACTAACACAACAGGGCAAACAGACGCTACTGCGGCGGGCCAACTGGGAACACGACCGGCTTGGAGATCTGATTGAGGACCCAGCAACGTTCACGGAGCTGTAAAGTGTCTCAGAGTTAAGCTCCGTGGCATTCGCCTTACAATTCTGTGAACTTCCGTCACCGCGTTACACTCACTATTTTTTGTGGCCTCGTTTTCGCCGTGTACGGTGAGTATTATTCGGCACAAGCAGTAGCATACCTAGGTAGACGTGAGACTACTGCGGCTCGGCGGTTAAGCGCGCAATAAAGAAACTGCGGGGGAAAGCCGGCGTGAAGCCGGTGGTTACGAGTCGGAGCGCTTAGTTACGACGGCGGGTCGCGAGGAGCGCGGCGGCGATGAGCGCGACGAGCGCAACGATGGCGCCGAAGCCGGGGGTGTCGTCCTCGGCATCGTCGACATCGTCGGCGTCGTCAGCGTCGTCGTCGTCCGCGTCCGTGTCGTCATCGTCCGCGTCCGTGTCGTCGTCGTCGTCAGCGTCCGTGTCGTCGTCGTCGTCCTCGTCGGGCGCGTCGTCGTCGACGTTCACGGTCAGGGTACCGACTGCCTCGTCGTCGTCGGAGTAGATACCGTGCTCGTAGTCGCCCTCGAGGCCGTCGGTTTCGACGTCGTCGAAGACGACCGTGGTGTCGTCACCGGCGTCGAGACCAACGTCCTGGTCAACGGTGAGGACGTTCTCGCCGTCCTGGTCGATACGGAGTTCGACCGTCTGGTCACCGTCCTCGTCACCAGTGTTGGTGATGGTTGCGCTGATCTCGTCGATCACGTCGCCCTGGTCGACCTCAGCGTCCGCAGGCTCGAGGTCGGAGACCTCGTAGAAGGCTCCTTCGGGGTCGTCGGCATCGACGACGATCCCATCAGCTTCAGCCTGCTCGGCGAAGCCGGACTGGCGCGTGCGGACGGTGAACTCGTTACCGTCCGAGGCTTCACTGAAGTCAAGCTCGTCAGCAGTGAACGTGCCGTCGGGCTGGACCTCGATATCGCTGTCAGTGAAGACGAAGCCGGGCGAGACGCCGGTTGCCGAGCGAACACGCACGTTGAGCGTGTTACCCGGGGCGGCGTTCGTCGTGCCCGTGACAACCTGGTCTTCATCGGGGTTCACTTCGATGGGCTCGTCGAATTCGCCCTCGCGGTCAACCACGCTGAACATGCCGGTTGCGACGTCCTCGTCGTCACCCGAAACGGTCGGGAGACGCTCGTCGTCGATCGTCAGGGTGACGTCGAACTCGTCACCGTCGACGGCCTCACGGTCGCCTTCAACTTCGACATCGTTCGTGTTGATAGCGATGTAGAAGGTTTCGTCACCCTCGATAATCGCGTACTCGGTTGCGCCGAAGTCAACGACCTTGGGGTCAGCGTTCGGTCGAGTCGTCTCGGCCGTCTGCTCAGCCTCGATCGTTACACCGTCAGCGGCGAGGAGGTCGTCGGCACCAGCTGCGATACCCTGGAGTCCAGTGGAATCGAACTGGTGGACGATCACGTCGCCGAAGGTGTTCTCAGTCTGCTCCTGGACAAGGTCGTCTTCGATGGCTTCGTCGATGTCCTCTTCGGACTCGACACCGTCGAAGACGTCATCGCTGACGGTGTGCATCGTAAGCTCGTCGGTGAAGCTGCGGTCCTGGATATCCAGGTCACCGACATCGACGGATTCGTCAGCGTCAATGTCACCGTCCTCGAGCCCGATTTCCATCTCGTAGGTTCCCGTCGCGAGGATGTTCGTCAGACCGGTCTCATCGAAGGAGTTCTCGATGAGCTCCGCATCGGAGTCGTCGGCGTCGACGATGCGGAAGCTGTCCGCGTCGTCACCGGCCGCGTACGTGTTGAAGGCTAGCGTCACGCTGTCCTCACCGTTGTTCTCGATGCCGATGTCGGCCTCGTAGCCAACATCGTCGAAGTCACCGACACGGAAGAATGCCGTGTCGGCATCGCCATCGAAGTTGATGGTGACTTCCGCTTCGTCACCCTGGTCGACCGGGACGAAGCCCTCCTCGAAGGAGATGTCGCCTTCGGCGGTTTCCTGGACCTCGATGACGTCCGTGTCCTCGGCATCAGAGTCGAACGATTCAGCCGTGAAGTCGTACTCATCGGCCGGGACGCCGTCGAAGTTCAGCGTGTGCGGGCTGTCCCGCTCCGCGTTGAACACGTGGATCGCATCGTCGAAGACGATGTATCCGGCACGGTCACCGCGTGCCTCGTGGACGGCAGCGCGGTCCAGTTCGTCGTTTTCAGTCAAGAACTCGTTAGCATCGAGCTCGTCGAGATCGCTGAAGATATCTTCGAGCGTGTCAACCTCAACCGCGTCACCGTCGCCGTCCTCCGCGGTGAAGGTCACGACGTAGCTGTTGCGGATGTCAGAAGCGATGTCGACATCAACGGTCACATCGCTAACGCTACCGGCGTTGTTGACGCTGTCCTCATCGAAGTCGAACTCCATCTCTTGGGGGATGACTTCGAACGAGTCGTTCTCGTCGAATCCGTCACCGCGCAGGAAGTACTCGTCGTCCGGCTCTCCGGCAGTGTCGAAGATGACGTAGCCGTTCTCGTTGACGTCTTCAACACCCTCGAGACCCTCATCTTCACCGCGGAGCTGGATCTCCGCGTTCGCGTTCTCTTCACCGGCGTTGAACGCGAGGACCTGACCGGCGTAGACGAGTGCGCCGTCGTAATCCTCACCAGTCTCGAAGATGCGGTCAGCCTCGGTCACCGGGCGCTCCGGATCCGCGGGCTCGTCACCATCATCCTCCTCAATGTTCAGCGTGAGCTCGTCAGAGGCGTAATCAACACCGTCATCCTCGACGATCTCACCGTCGTTGTTGACGAGTGCGACCTGGTGGTCGTATGCGCCGGGTGCGAGATCACCGATAGCACCCGGGGCGTTGTCGACGAACTCGACCGTCACCGGGTCGTCACCGGGACCGAGAGTCTCGATCCCAGCATCCCCAAGCGAGTCCTCTTCGATGACGTTGAAGCTACCGTCGTCCTCAACGGTTCCGAACGCGATGTTCTCAGCGTCGCGGATGTCACCGATTTCACCGTCGCCACCGGTGACCTCAACGTCGACTACCGGTTCTACTTCTGTCCCTTCCGGGACGGACTGTTCGTCCGTAATCTCCGTGTAGGTGATCTCCACGTCATCGCCGGAGGTGCTGACTGCGGCAGCGGGCGCCGCAGCAAACCCAACAGCGGCCATGGAGATGACCATAATAACGCTAAAGAAGACTGCGTTCGCCTTCTTGCGTGTTGTATTGTCGTTTGTCATTGTGTGTTGTGTTCTGGATCGTGCGGGACGTTTTCTCAGTTGTCTGATTCGCCCATTCGGCAGTGAGCAACGATGTCATCGACGTGCGACTGGACTCGACTCATGATAGTCACGCCCCACACAGTATGGGTAGGGGTTACATCCATGTGTTCTTCCGGTCGGTATATATGCTTTGTGTGATTTAGATTTGGCTTGGTGGCGGTTCTTGGAGGATTTGAAGGGTCTAACCGAAGATTCTTGACTGGTGCTTGTAAACAAATGACACAGTATGTTCGATCGGAATCGGTCTGCTGTAGCGTCAAGAAAGCGACCCAGTCTAGTCCGCCACCGAATTTCGTCGCGATCCATCCATACACTAAGGTGAACTTTTATTGTCAGTGATAGATAGAAACGTACTAGCATGTGCGAAGGACCTGCTGAGGAGTGGACACAGCAGTTCGTCACGGTAGTACCTGACAACGGAGACAGAACCCGACGTGAGACAACAACCGGTAGTTGTGTCGAACGCCAAGGACGGATCACTAGCCAATCCGATCACACTGGAGGGAACGTGTGAAGCTCACGATACTCCGACTCTACCGTCGCTATCGTGAGAATTTGATATACGGCGGGTATATCGCCGTCATTGCAGTCTTTGCACCAGCGGTAGCACACCTGCTCGGAACTGGGTGGGAAGCAAGCCAGCTGCTTCAGTCGCTGACGGAACTCGTGATTATTGCTGGGGGAGAGCCGGGGGTAGTGATTTTAGCTGGGTTCGGGTTCGTTGCTGGCCTGCTTGGATTGATGCTTGTCGATTACAAAAAGCGGTGGCAGGCAGTTGCGATCACGATCGGGTTTGTCATCGTGGTTGGACAGCTCCTTGCGGCTGGGCAGCTCATTCCGCCAGATACAGCCGTTGATGACCTTGTTTGGGCGCTCCCGGGCGTGTTGCTTGGGGGCGTAGTTGGCGGGGGACTCCAGATTGCCCGGCTTCAGTCGCTTGGCCCACAGGAGTTTCGAGCAGCACCGCGGGTGTTGTATTTGACCACGGGAGTCGTCTTAGTGCTGGCACTGGTCGAGACGCATCTGAGTTATCCACCGCTGTTGGAGGTGACAGAGACAGGCGTGACGGTTCTGTCACCGGATCCAAGCGGGATTGAGATCGTCCCGGAATCGGCTGGCGCACACTTACTCATTACCGCCGTTGCGGTAGGGACATTACGGCGGTTCACGCGATATGATGCAAACGAGGAGTTCTTTGTGCTTGGGCCGCCGGCGTCGGGCAAGAGTCTGCTGCTGATCGGTGCGTATGTTGAAGCGCTCAAGGATATTCGCGGTAACTTGCGGCAGAGTGAAGCGCTCGATCCGAGCCAGGATCTGATGGAGCTCGTTGAGAATCTCGATCGTGACGACTCAGAGTGGATTGTTGAAGCGACGGGCCGTGGCGAGCTTCGGGATCTCGAATTTGAGTATGTAAGCGGGACGCTGCTGCCACAGAAGGTCAGCATTTCAGCCTTAGATTATGCCGGAGAGCATCTGACACGGCTGCCGGACGTACTCGCCCGTCGAGAAGAGAATCCAGGCCCCGAGTTGGGCCAGATCGCCGAGGGAGTGGCTGAATCAACAACACTGATTATGCTTATTGACGGTGAACGCTTCCTCAATGATGAGGGACTCGGCCTCGCGGAGTACTTCGAGATTCTTGACGAAATCGGCGATACGAACGTGATACTCGTCGCAACCAAGGCGGATATTTTCGCGGATATGTTCTGGGAAGAACACGAACAGTCACCACAGGAGGATTTCAGCGCGTTTCAATCGTTCGTGGAGGAGCGACTCACACAGAGCGAGCAGTTCGCAAGCCTGCTACGGCAAACACCGAGTGCGGAAGTCCACCCAGTGTACTATGAAACCGTATTCAATGACAACGGAGAGCGGGTACCGTATCGTGATGACCGAGACCAGGTTGTCACGGTTGGGTTCAAACAACTACTTGAGAAACTAGGCCAGTGACCGGATCATGAGTACACTCAACATCTACACCTCACAAGGAGAACAGGTCGGTGACAACGCGGGACCAGACAGCGCTCGCATTGAAGACTTCTTTTTCGATGGCGTTCGGTTGTACCTCGATACGAGTGGGGATCCTGAACTGACGATGTTCTTCCGGGCTCGTGAGTCGGAAGCCGGGCGTGCAGAACAGTACTATGCCGTGTATGAGACCGAGACAAGTACGAGTCTGTTTGAGCGGTTCGAACGCGATCTACGACAAGAGGTCGAAGAGATCCAAGAGATGATCCTTGAGACGGGCAGCGAGGACGCACAACTCGTCTCAGTGCTGACCGAGGAGATCGCTGTCCCCGGAACCGAGGAACAACACGGCGCCATCTCATCGATCCTGGCAGAGCGGAAGCCGCTCCGACTACGGGTACCGACTGAGAACGCCGCACTTGGGCTGGTACGACAGTATGTTGCGAGTCCAGCTGAGCGGTTTGCGATCGGTGATGATACCGAAACCGAGTCGATGAACGACTGTGATTTCGTCATTGAACCGGGGGGTGACGGTGGAATCGAGCCACTCGGGGACAGCGTTACTCTGTTCGAAGAGCAACTGCGGCGGACAACAGCAAATGCCGCGCGCCCGCGCGCATCACAGGTTGACCCAGGGGCAGATGAGACAACTGAGAACCGACTCGAATCACTCAGAGACGAACTGCTTGCCGTTGGCGTCGGAGTTGTGCTTGTGATGGGTGTGCTTGTCGGGGTACTAAATGGCGCCGCAGTGATCGGGCTTGAGCTGCCTGGTCTCGAGTGGCTGATTGTCGTGTAGATAGATGTAGAGATCCTGCCGCTGTCTTCGATTCAAACGCAACTTGATGCCACACCGGATATCGGTATCCCGGACAGTCGAGAGATCAACATGAGTCCCGGCTGGGGATACGTTGAGCACTTCAAAGAAATTAATCTACAATAATTCGTAGGCGCCTTAATACCTCCGGTGGAGCGTGGGAAATCCAGCAATGGCGGGATTCGTGGATTGACACACTATGCTTACCGCTTGACCTCCGCCTGAAGACGGAGGTATGCGCTATCGGTCTGTATCAATGGAATTGGCACTGGAGGCGTGATACCGTTTTGAATTGGTGGGCTACCGTTCGCTACGTATCGGAGTACGAGAACGACTGCTCGTCAGCACCGCGATACCGATGATCATACACTTGGACAGCAACCCCCGCAACAAGCGCAGCGGCTGCCCACGTGATAGAGACGCTGCTCGTGCCGACACCAAGCGTTACGTCACCGCCCAGCGCATCCTGCCAGAGTGGGATGACAATCCCCAACAGAAATGCCCCAGCCAGTGTTAACCCGGACGCGATAAGTTCGGTATGGAACCGAATAGCGACCAAGCCACCGAGCACGCCGGCAGCGATCATGATACCAAGGACCTCAACACCTTGGGCAGCAACCAGCGACTGAAGATCGCCAGTCACCGTGACGGCTGTCTCAACCGGTTCGGTCGTCGGATCAGTGCGTGAGAGCCGATTGACGATCGGATCGCCAAGAAAAAATACCCCGACAGCACCGGCTGTGGATAAAAAACCCGCAATGATCGCGGCGAGCCGAGTCGCAACTGGCAAAAAGATGCGACCGGCAATCGCGCCACCAACGATCAGGCCAGCAGTCCACAGCAGGTGCTGGTCAGCCGCGAGCTCTGGCGCAATCTGTGGTAGCAGTTGCCAGCCGACAACGCCGCCAAGACTCGCCCCACCGATCCAGCCGGTCCAGCGGAGAAACAGTGGCACAAGTCGGTAGCCCAGTCCAGCCAAGAGCCCGCCAAGCACTGAAACGACAATGAGTGGAATGACGCTTTGAGCGACGGGAACTGTCATATGAAATGGGATTTAACCCAAGCATCATGTATCTTTCGGCGAGGCAGACTCCTCTGTTGACGTGTCAGTAAACGCCGCCGTTACAGCAGCACTCCACGAGCCGAATCGGCGTTGGTACGTTGCGACAGCGTATTCTCCGTGTTCAGCAACATCACGTGAGGTCGGGCGTCGATCCAGTTCTGTTTCCAGCCGGCGAAGATCAGCACACAGATCCGCAGTGGAAATGCGTGGTCGGTCCGGATCGTCGTCGAGTCCGGCCGCGGCAAGCGCAGCGCCCCACGACCCAAATCGGCGTGTGTATGTGCGGGCCCCATACTGCCCATCAGCGTCCATCTCACGGACGGTTGGAGGCGTATCACGCTCGTCAGCGAGTCGACGGAGTTCAGCAAGCAGTTCCGCGTCAGTCGGCGATCCTCGACGGCGGCTCGGATCAACATCAAAATCGGCCGCCGCAAGCGCGTTAGCCCACGATCCGAAGTGGCGACGATACGTTGACGCCCAGTACGGTCCATGGTCGTTCATCTCGGTCGCAGTTGGTGGCGACTCAGCAGACGCCGCAAGTTCATGTAGCGCCGCGATAAGATCGTCAGTCTCGATGGCCTCCTGCTGGTCATGTGCGGCAAACCCGGCGGCTTCAAGCGCCCCATTCCAAGACCCAAACCGATTGTAATAGGTCGTCACGGAATGGTCGCCGTGCTCGCGATACTCTGTGAGAGACGGGGCGTGACCGAGTGTGGAGGCGACACGTCGGATGTCAGCACAGAGTTCGGTGTCCGTGTATTGCACGTCCATACAGGATGTCTCCCAAAAGTTAACGATTGCCGAGTACAGGTCAACGGCCTCGGGGTCAAGCCCCGAGGCTTGTCAGTGAACTCCAGTTCTACCCCTCGATACGAGGGGAGGCGTTGAAATCGCCGTTCACGTTCAACGTTCCTGACTTCAGGGCCAGCTGACTGGTGGCCCATCCATCGCGAGACTTCTGCCCGCGATGGATATACGCACAGTATCGGTTGGCGATGTTCTTCGCCGCGTTGTAGTCCGCGTTCACCCCATACTCACATTTCAGACACTCAAACTCCATATCTGATCGATTATCTTCATGTGCGAAGCCGCAATGGGAGCATCGCTGGCTGGTGTACACCGGGTTCACAGTATCCACGAACAGGTCTGTGTCCCCGACCTTGTACGTCACCAGTTCGTTGACATCCTCCCGCGCCTGAAGGCGGCGGGAATCCCACGGCACCGCACCGCTGAGTTGGGATATTAAGGTTTGCAGTCTACCACCTCTGTCCGAGGTTGGAATCCTCGGGAGAGGTCATATAGGTAGACTCCGGGCTGTGCCAACCAGCCGGTACTCCTATCCCCACCCAAACCGGGTGCAGACTCGGAGTTACTTTCTGTGTTGTTGATGTCGAGACGGATGTTCTCCGCCCCGTTCACATCAGCGTTGAACGCCGCATCGCACGTCTCGCACACGTACAAGCCCCGTTCGACACGCTGGCTGTCGTCATCTTTACCGCACACACAACACGTGTTACTCGTGTCCCTCTCCGACACTTCTACGACTTCGATGCCCTCGACCTTCGCCTTGTATTCGAGGATGTTCGAGAATCTGTCGAACGCCCACCCGTGCAGGTCAAGGTTGCCGTGCTTACCCCAGTTCTTCGACTCACCGTTGTCGCCTTCGCGGACACCAGCGAGTTCCCCAATGTTGATGCGACCCACTTCTTGCTCGACACATCGCTGGACGATGTGTTTAGCGAGGCTATGGAAGAAGTGGGTGCGGCGCTCCGACCACTTCGCGTGGAGCCGAGTGGCTTCAGAACCACCTGAATCGTCGCACTTGGCGATCTCCTTCGGGAAGTAGTACCCGTCCTGCTTCAAGCGATTACCGGGATACAAGTCGGCTTCTTCGGTACTGTAGGCGACAGCGGCGAAGTTACAGATACCGAGGTCGATACCAGCCGTCTCGTTGCCGGGCGCGGTGGGTGTCTCGATTTCCTCTTTACAGACGAGGTGCAGTTTCCACCGCTGTTTCGCCGCGTCGTAGACTGCTCTGACCTGCTGTAGGTTCTCGACAGTGACGCCGGAGCGTGTCTCGTACTCGACAAGGATGTATTCCCATGCTTTCGGGTGTTCCTTGTGATTCGCGCCCTTTGAGAGTCGCACACGATTGTTCTTGGCGTCGTGTTTGATACCGTTCTGTTTCCACGTCACCGTTGACCGAGGGTGTTCTTCGTGGACGCGACGGCCCTGTTGGTCGTAGTAGTTTTTCTTGCGGTAGCCGGGCGGATTGTCCCGTTCGTCGTCGGAACCGTACCACGAGTTGAAGGCTTCAGCGAGTTCCTCCAGAACGCGCTGACTGGACTGACTGT
>LFFM01003156.1_pt1 | contig 10499 bp, 9 predicted proteins | sample 643131 | NCBI WGS metagenome assembly LFFM01 (sample SAMN03777445, study PRJNA286221) | soda lake metagenome | biome: soda lake; feature: Kulunda steppe; material: water; isolation source: sample Tc-Br brine of Tanatar trona crystallizer | place: Russia: Kulunda steppe | collected 2011-07 | reverse complement strand
TTTACGCCTGCGACGGAACGGAGAGTGCCGTTCTCGTAGAGGCCGAACAGTCGGTATCCGTCCTCACGCATTGCCGGAAGCTCGCGCTCGAACCGGTCTTCGCTCAGATCACTGTATAGTTGTGTCAGTAGACAGTACGCTTCCTGAAGCTCGTCTGGATCCTCAAGCTCCTGAACGTTCATGATGTGTGTGAAGCTTAGTATCACTTATGAGTACTGGATACCTGAACCCGAGCTCGCACTACCAGCTCTCTCCAAGCTTGTTTGATAAACACTGCTAATGTGTTTATATTAGCGTACCGGATCCGCTTACCAGACCCGTACTTTTGGACTCGGTATTGGAGTTCACCTGACTGGCTGACAACGTTTGAATACTCGCAGAATTCGACCAGTTCGGTGTCGACCGCTCTCGGAGTCGTCCACGATTGGGTTGCCGGGTTCTCGATGTTCACGATGCACCTAAAACAGCGCAGTACGAACGGAAATCTTCAAAAGGCATCCGGGTGCAGAAACATGTAATGGCTGTAGTACCGCTCGAGATGCTGGCGTTTCTGTTGTTCGCTCTGTTCACCGTCGGAGCGAGCCTGGGGGTCGTACTGGTCCGCGACGTATGGCACTCGGCGCTGCTTTTGGGCGTCGCGTTGCTCTCCGTCGCGGTCCACTATCTAATGCTTCACGCCGAGTTCCTCGCGGTGATACAGGTGCTCGTCTACGTCGGCGGCGTGTTGGTGTTGATCACGTTCGCCGTCATGTTGGTCCGACAGGATACCGATGTCGAACATATCTCGGAGGAGGTTCGATGACGACTCGACCACGACTCCATCGCGGGAACAAGGTCGCTGGCGTGCTCGCAGTTGCCCTGTTTGCCTTCCTTGCTTCGGTGTTTCTCACCGCCGGATTCGGTACAGCCGATCCGTTCGAACCGGGATCGGTCACCGCTTCGATCGGCTATGCGATGTTTAATTTACCTGGAGGAGACATCGATGGTGAAGGCTTCCTCGTCTCGTTTATTGTCATCGCCATCGTGCTCGACGCCGCACTCGACGGTGCGGTTATGCTCGCCAAAAAGGACGGTGATGAGTGATGGTGCTCGAAACCGTCCCCGCTGAGTATTATCTGGTTCTGTCCGCTGCGGTGTTTTCTGTCGGACTATTCGGGATTCTCACCCGGCGAAATGCGATGATGTTCGTGATGAGCGTCGAGTTGCTGTTGAACGCCGCGAACATCAACTTCGTCGTCTTCGCGCTGTATTACGGCGAAGTCACCGGGCAGGTGTTCGCGCTCTTCGTGATGGCGCTTGCCGCCGCGGAGGTCGCCATCGGGATCGGTATCATACTCGTGTTGCACCGCAACTTCGACGACGTGGACGTCACCGAAGCAAAGAGTTTGAGGTGGTAAGATGTCGCTGATATATGAACTCACTCCTGCGATCGTACTGCTTCCGCTCGCATCTTTTGTCATCGCGCTGTTTTTCGGTGAACGGATGCCGAAAAAGGGGGCTGCCGCGGGTATTTTCGCGACGGCCGGTGCGCTCGGACTGTCGCTTGCCACGCTCGGATGGCTCCTGTTGACCGGCGAACCGCACAACCAAACGTGGTATACGCTCGTCGAGGCCGAGACGACCTTCGATCTCTCCTTCGGTATTCTGATCGATCAGCTCTCGGCGGCGATGTTGGTCATCGTCTCGCTCATCGCCTTTCTCGTCCACGTCTTCTCGCTCGGCTATATGAACGACGAAAGAGAGCCCGGACTGCCGCGGTATTACGCCGGGCTCGGGTTGTTCTCCGCGAGTATGCTCGCGTTCGTGATCGCCGACAACCTCTTTATGGCGTTCGTCTTCTTCGAGTTGGTTGGCCTCTGTTCGTACGTGCTCATCGGCCACTGGTTCACCGAGGACGCCCCGCCGTCGGCGGCGAAGAAAGCGTTCCTCGTCACCCGGTTCGGTGACTACTTCTTTCTCATCGGCGTCGTCGGCGTGCTCGTCACGTTCGGCACCGCGAATTTCGCGGGCAGTGAGTCGTTCCCGGTGCTTGCCGAGAGCGTGCTCGCGGGTGAAATGGAAGTTAACACGTTCGGTCTCACGGCGGAAACGTGGTTCTCGATTCTCGGATTACTCGTGTTGGGCGGCGTACTCGGAAAGTCCGCGCAGTTCCCGTTCCACACGTGGTTGCCCGACGCGATGGAAGGCCCGACGCCCGTCTCCGCGCTGATTCACGCCGCCACGATGGTGGCTGCGGGTGTGTATCTCGTCGCCCGAATCTACGGGTTCTACGCGCTGTTGCCGACCGTGCTCGCGATCATCGCCTTTGTAGGTGGGTTCACCGCGCTGTTCGCCGCGACGATGGCGATCGTCAAAAACGAGATCAAACAGGTGTTGGCGTACTCGACGATCAGCCAGTACGGGTATATGATGCTCGCGTTGGGTGCGGGTAGCTACGTCGCCGCGTTCTTTCATCTGACTACCCACGCCGTGTTCAAGGCACTGCTCTTCCTCGGTGCCGGGTCGGTCATCATCGCGATGCACCACAACGAAAACATGTGGGAGATGGGCGGCCTCAAGGACAAAATGCGTGTCACATACCTCACCTTTCTGGCTGGCTCCCTCGCGCTCGCGGGCATCTTCCCCTTCTCGGGCTTTTGGTCGAAAGACGAGGTCCTGTTCGATACGCTGATCCACGCACTCGGCGGCAGTACACTTTTGCTCGGCGCGTACGCGATGGCGCTCGGGGCGGTCTTTTTCACCGGCTTTTATACGATTCGAATGGTGGTGCTCACGTTCCACGGCGAGGCCCGGAGTCACACCGCCGAGGACCCCCACGGCGTCGGCTTGAACGTCAAGTTCCCGCTGTCGGTGCTCGGCGTACTCGCCGTCGTTGCCGGCGCGATCAATCTCGTTCCGGTCGAGAAGCTCTCCGGCGGGGAACTCCAGGTGTCGTTCCTTTCGGAGTATCTCAACCAAGATGTCGGCTTGCTCACCCACGGTGGGCGGTACTCCGAACTGCTCGAAAACCCAGCATACGCCGGCTATGGATCCGAGTACATCGTCAGCGAGGTGATGACGGTGCTTTTGGGTGCTGGCCTCGGTCTCGGATTGGCACTTCTCGGGGCGGGGACCGCATACGGCCTGTACCGCGGCCGCTCTCCGATTCGACACACGGAGAAACTCGGCGCTGTTGGGACGCTTCTCATGTACAACTACTATCAGGACGAATATCAGGTCTGGCTCGCCGAAGGGCTCACGGTTCGGCTGGCCGCTGCCGCCGACACGTTCGACCAGGGCGTTATCGACGGCGCGGTCAACGCGGTTTCGAGTGTGAGTCTCTTTGCCGGCGACCGCCTGCGGCGACTTCAGACGGGTATCGTGACGAACTACGCGGCGCTTCTCGTATTGGGACTTCTCACGTTGCTCGTCGTCTTCGCGGTCCTCGGGGGGTGGCTCTGAATGTTCGTCGAAGCGCTCATCCTCCTCTGTCTGCTCGGCGCGGCGATCGTGTTCGTTGGGCCCGATCGAGTCGCGGGAAAGCTCGCGTTCGGGCTCTCGATCCCGCCGCTTCTCGTCTCGCTGTATCTGTTCTTCGCCTTCGACGGGAGCGGGAACGCGCTTTTGGGCGGTGATATCGCCTACGAGACGTTCACCCAGTGGTTGGAGTTCGGTCCGTACGCGGTGAACTATCACGTCGGACTTGATGGGATTTCGCTGCCGCTTGTCGTCCTGTCAACGGTGCTTACAACGCTCGCAATCATGAGCGCGTGGACGCCGATCGATAGCCGCCAGAGCCAGTTCTACGGATTGGTCCTCTTTCTGGAGGCCAGCCTCATCGGCGTCTTCGCCGCGCTCGATTTCATCCTCTGGTTCGTCTTCTGGGAGGCCGTTCTGATCCCGATGTACCTACTTATCGGCGTCTGGGGCGGCCCGCGAAGAAAGTATGCCGCGATCAAGTTCTTCGTGTACACGAACATCGCCTCGCTCGTGATGTTCATCGGCTACTTCGCGCTGTTGTTTGGTCTCGGTGGTGCGATCTCCTCGACGAGCATGCCGGCCGTCGCGGAGGCGCTTCGGGCCGGTCAACTCAGCGCACTCGGCCCGGTCGGTCCGGAAACGCTCGCTATCGGCGCCTTCCTCGCGATGTTCGTCGGGTTCGCCGTGAAGGTCCCGGTCGTTCCCTTCCACACGTGGCTGCCGGACGCCCACGTCGAGGCGCCGACCCCGGCGTCGGTGCTTTTGGCTGGCGTCCTGCTGAAGATGGGTACGTACGCCCTGTTGCGGTTTAACTTCACCATGCTGCCCGACCAGGCGGCGATGTTCGCGGTGCCGATCGCCGTGATCGCCGTGATCTCGATCATTTATGGCGCGTTGCTCGCGCTTGCCCAACAAGATCTCAAACGCGTCGTCGCGTACTCGTCAGTCTCATCGATGGGATACGTTATCCTCGGGCTCATCGCTTACACCGTCTATGGCGTCGGTGGCGCGACCTTCCAGATGATCGCCCACGGGCTCATCTCGGGACTGTTGTTCATGACGGTCGGCGTCTTCTACAACGCGACCCACACCCGGATGATCAGCGATATGTCCGGATTGGCTTCGAGGATGCCCGTGGCAGCGACCGTCTTCGTGGCCGGCGCGTTCGCCTACATGGGGCTGCCGCTCATGGCCGGCTTTATGGCCGAGTTGTTCATTTTCATCGGGGCGTTCGAGTCGGCCGTCCTGCCGGCCGCCCCGCTTTTCACCGCGATCGCGATGTTCGGTATCGTGATCGTCGCCGGCTACCTGCTGTGGGCGATGCAGCGCTCCCTGTTCGGCCCCTATCGCCTCGAAACCGACTACGAACTCGGGCGAGCGCCGCTTCAGGATATCGTCCCGATCGTGACGCTTGTCGTCCTCATCATCGCGTTGGGGGTCGCGCCGGATCTCATCTTCGAGATGATCCGGGATGCGACGCTCGACGTCATCGATTTCGATTTTGGAGGTGATCTCTGATGGTAAACGAATGGCTCCTGCTCTCGCCGATCGCGGCGTTCCTCTCCGCCGCGCTCCTGTTGTTCATCATCGACGCGTTCAGCCCCGAGGAAACGAACACCACGCTCCTTGCCGGCGTCGCTACGGCGGGCTCCGTTCTCGCCCTCGTGATCTCCGGTGTGTTGTTGCTTTCGGGTGTCGCTGACAGCGGCGTTGAGCTGTTCGACGGACAGCTCGTCGTCGACGGGATGAGTCTCCTGTTCACGTTCATCTTCGGCAGTGTGACCGCACTCGTCGCGATAGCGTCCGCCGATTACATCCGTGAGCTGCCGCACAAAGCCGAGTATTACCTGCTCGTCCTGTTGGCCGCGACCGGGATGGCACTCATGGCGTCGGCGAACAGCCTCGCCGTCGTTTTCGTCTCCCTGGAGCTTGCGAGCCTGCCCTCGTACGCGCTCGTCGCGTATCTGAAGGACAACCGCGGCTCGGTCGAAGGCGCGCTGAAATACTTCCTCATCGGGGCGCTTTCTTCGAGTATCCTCGTCTACGGAATCTCGCTCGTGTACGCCTCGACCGGGAGCTTGCTGCTCACTGAGGTCGGTAGCTCAGCCGGTGCCGCTGCGGACGACTACCCCGGTGTTTTCGGCGTTGGCTTGCTCATGATCGTCGGCGGATTCGCGTTCAAAACGGCTTCCGTGCCGTTCCATTTCTGGGCACCCGACGCCTACGAGGGCGCGCCGGCCCCCGTTGCCGCGTTCCTCTCGTCGGCCTCGAAGGCGGCCGGCTTCGTCGTTGCCTTCCGCGTGCTGCTGGTCGGATTCCCGATTCAGGACGTCTACGGAACGATCGATTGGGTACTCCTCTTTATGATCCTCGCGGTCGTTACGATGACCGTCGGAAACTTCGCGGCTGCGACCCAACGGAACGTCAAGCGGATGCTCGCGTACTCCTCGATCGGACACGCGGGCTACGCCCTGATCGGCCTCGCAGCGTTGACCAACGTCGACGGCGCGAGCGCGGGGGCGACCGTTCTCGGCGCGAGCATGCTCCATCTGCTCGTCTACGGCTTTATGAACACTGGCGCGTTCCTGTTCGTCGCGCTGGCCGAATACTGGGACGTTGGCCGCACGTTCGAAGACTACAACGGACTCGCCCGCGAGGCACCGATCGCCTGCGTCGCGATGACTGTTTTCATGTTCTCGTTGGCCGGGCTGCCGGTCGGCGGCGGCTTCCTCTCGAAATACTACCTCTTCGCGGGAGCGGTTGGTGCCGGCGTCTGGTGGCTCGCCGCGGTCGGCGCGATAAACAGCGCGTTGAGCCTCTATTATTACAGTCGGGTTGTCAAGGCGATATGGATCGAGGATCCCGTCGAATCCAGAACGATCGAGCAGTATCCGACCGCACTGTATGTGGCGATCATCGCTGCCGCAGTCGCGACCGTGGTTTTGCTTCCGGGACTTCTCATCTTCGATGGGGCAGCATTCGATGCGGCCGCGGTGCTTCTTTGATATGTCGACAGCTCCAGTATGTTTTAGAACGTCGGGAACTCACCCCTGAACATGAACCGGCTGGTGTTGGGATACGACGCGGTCGGCCAATCGTTTATTGATCGGCTTGCCGCCCAGCCAGGGGAGCTTACCGTACTCTCGGAGGACAGTAGACGGGCCGAGTTGGTTCGGAATAACGGGATCGATGCCCGGAGCGTCGATATCACGAACGTCACCGATATCCGGACCGTCGCAGGGGATGCGGAGTCGATCATTGTTGCGCCTTCGAACCTGGAGTTACTCCGAGAGATCGTTCAAACTGTTCGCGTTGGGTACCCCGATGCGTTCGTTATGGCCTGTTTCGATGAACCGCCGACTGAATCGGTTCGGGAATCGATCGCCGAGGATGTCGATCGGGTCATCGACTTTTCGGCTGAAACGAGTCAGGCGATCCTCGACCGCAGTGGGGACGGGGCCATTCGACCCCGAAAGCTTCGGCAGGCACTCGGTGATATCGACGGAACGATTGCGATTGTCACACACGATAATCCGGATCCCGACGCGATCGGATCAGCGATCGGACTCAAACGGATCGCAGCCGATGCCGGTGTCGACGCTGAAGCCTGTTACTTCGGCGAGATCAACCACCAGGAAAACCGTGCACTGGTCAATCTGTTCGAATTCGAACTTCGGAATTTCGGTGCCGAAGCGGAGCTTTCCGAATTCGACGCGTTCGCCCTTGTGGACCATTCTCGTCCCGGTGTCAACGATGGCCTTCCCGAGGAGACGCCGATCGACATCGTTATCGACCACCATCCACCGAGAGAACCGATTCAAGCCCGATTCGTCGATCTCAGGAGCGATGTCGGTGCGACGTGTACGCTGATAGCGGGCTATCTCTCCCAATTCGGTATTACACCCGATGCGGCGCTCGCAAGTGGGCTCCTCTACGGTATCCGAACGGACACACAGGGGTTTAAGCGGGGCGTCTCGATCGCCGACTTCGAGGCTGCTGCAGAACTCGTCGAAATAGCTGATAATGACCGACTACGCCGTATTGAATCCCCGAGTATTTCGATCGAGACGCTGTCGACGCTCGGTGCAGCGATCGCGAACAGAACGGTCAAAGAGGACGTTTTGACGACTTGTGTCGGTTCGATCTCCGATCGGGATACGCTTTCGCAGGCTGCGGATGGGCTTCTCGATATGGAGGGGATTACTACGACACTCGTGTTCGGCTACACCGATGAGACGGTGTTTGTCTCCGCTCGATCTCGCGGCGTCGAGCGCGACTTGGGCGAAGTACTTCGAGAAGCGTTCGATCAGATCGGAAGCGCTGGTGGACATGCAAATATGGCCGGCGCACAGATCCCGATCGGGATCCTCACCGACCAGACGTCCTCGGACGAACGTGGGGTCGTCATCTCCGATATCATTACGGAGCGGTTCTTCGAAGCCCTCGGTATCACGCCTAACTACGCAGCTGCGTTCGTCTATTCGAATCTCCTGGAGGGCGATAGCGAGTACCAGACGTGATCGCGGGCGTGAGTGAAGCTTTTGCCGGTTGGTGTCATTGTTCTACCAATGGCTGACGGTTCCGACCGAAACTACGACGACAAGCCGAAAGTGAAAGATTACATGACTCGTGACGTGGCGACGGTGTCGCCGGATGATATCGTCGGTTCAGTCGCCGAACGGATCGCGGGAAGCCACGATCACAGTGGGTTTCCCGTGTGTGATGGGCGCCGTGTTGATGGGTTCATCAGTGCCCGAGACCTCCTGCTCGCCGAGGATAACGATCCGATATTCAAGGTCATGACCGATGATATCATCGTTGCCCACCCTGATATGCGAATCACCGACGCCGCACGAGTCATCCTTCGATCCGGTATTCAACGGCTTCCCGTTGTCGATGACGCAGGGAACCTCGTCGGAATCATCTCCAACGCCGATGTCATTCGCTCACAGATCGAACGAGCAACGCCCGAAAAGGTCGGGAAACTACAGCGGACACTCGAAAGTATACACGGCGTTACGGCGACCGAAGAACGACGAACCGTCGATATCACCCAGCTGACACCGACGCAAACGAAAGTGTACACTGACGAACTCGAAGGGCGACGATACGAACTCGAAAACGGCCTCGCGGAACCGCTCGTCGTCATCGATAACGGCGGTGAACTACTGTTGGCTGACGGGCACCACCGGGTAAAGGCGGCTGACCGACTCGATATCATGGAGATGGACGCCTACGTGATTTCTCTCGATCAACGGGTCGAACTCGGAATGGCCGAGACCGCCCGAAAAAGTAATCTCAGGTCGATCGAAGATATTCAGGAGGTCGACTACGCCCACCATCCGCTCGTCGAGACGACGGAGCGACTGCAGGATTCGTGACGATGAATCGGTGGTTGGTCCCGGAAACGCGGGGTCTAAGTGTACGCACACAGAACTGATAACTAATGCGACCGACAGGGTTTATTTCGTTACTTGCTGTTTCGGTCCTCGGCGTTTACGTGCTCGTCGTCGTTGGCGCAACGGCCGCACTCGCCGACGCTGCGGCGGCATGCAGTGGGTGGCCACTCTGTGGCGGTGACCTCTCGACCCCGGCCGTCCTCGTCGCGCTCTTTCACCGTGCGGCGGCGGCGATCGTTGGTGTTTTCCTTCTGGTAACGGCCGTACTCGGTGGGCGCTCGGCATCCCGAAAAGTCAAGCTAGCGCTTGCTGCTGCGATGGTTCTCTATCCGATTCAGGTCGCGTTCGGTGCGTTTATGGCCGGTGACACGGTGATTTCGTCCCTTCATCTTCCGGTTGCGATGGTGATCTTTGCGGCGATGGTCCTTGCGTTGGCGTGGCAACTCGAAGCCGAAACGGGTGCCGATGATGTGCCTGAGGCGCCACCCGAGCCGGCTCCGATCGAGGACACGCCAGCCGAATCCCCACCGGTTAGACCGTCCCTTTCCGGCGTCGAGAGGGTTAAGGTGACTATCGGGACGTACTTCCGACTGATGAAACCGCGGTTGATGTGGTTGCTCTGTCTCGTCGCCGGGGCGGGAATGGTACTCGCTGGGACACCGACGGTTCGAACGGTTATGCTCACACTCGGTGGGGGTGTTTTAGCTATCGGCGCGTCGGGAACGTTCAATCACGTCCTCGAACGTGATATCGACAAGCGGATGGAACGAACGTCGGATCGCCCACTCGCAACGCACGAAGTACCGGTCCGAAACGCGCTCGCGTTCGGTGGCGTCTTAACCGTGGCTTCGCTTTGGGCGTTCCTTTCGATCAACCTTCTTACGGCCGCGCTGGGGCTCGCGGCGATCGGCTTCTATAGTGTGGTGTATACGCTCATTCTGAAGCCGAACACCGTCCAAAACACCGTTATCGGCGGCGCTGCTGGTTCGCTCCCGGCGCTCATCGGCTACGCTGCGGTGACTGGCACCGTGGGCGTCGGCGGGCTCATGTTGGCCGGTGTCATCTTCCTTTGGACGCCGGCACACTTTTATAACCTCGCCTTGGCGTACCGCGAGGACTACGAACGTGGCGGCTTCCCGATGATGCCGCTGGTCCGCGGGGAGACGGAAACGCGAAAACACATCTTGTTCTACCTCGGCGCGACGCTTCTCGGTGCCGGGGTTCTCGCGGCGGTGTCGAATCTGGGATGGCTCTACGGTATCACGACGATACTGCTCGGAGCGCTCTTTTTGTGGATGGTCATCCGGCTCCACTACGAACAGTCGGATGGGGCGGCACTCAGGGCGTTTCACGCCTCGAACGCCTATCTCGGCTTGGTCCTCGTTGCGATCGTCGTTGACGGTCTTGCTCTGTAGCACCGATTCACGCTGAACCTCCCTTTTGACGCTTTGGCACGTAGTCCCCGAAGAATCTAGTACGGCATGAAGCAGGCGTAAAAACCCACGAGTAAACTCCTGTCTCTTACCCATAAGTCAGCGCTATCGAGAAAAATCAACCAAATTCGGCCCGAGATGAAAGAATTGATCAGGAAAGACTCATTAGTGGCATCGAATCCAGACGCTCAGAGAGTTGAGTTGCTGT
>LFFM01003155.1_pt1 | contig 10505 bp, 9 predicted proteins | sample 643131 | NCBI WGS metagenome assembly LFFM01 (sample SAMN03777445, study PRJNA286221) | soda lake metagenome | biome: soda lake; feature: Kulunda steppe; material: water; isolation source: sample Tc-Br brine of Tanatar trona crystallizer | place: Russia: Kulunda steppe | collected 2011-07 | reverse complement strand
TCTCGTTCTCTGTAGCTGTTAGAGACACCATGCATAATTTTCCCAGGGATGAAATAAATATCTTGGCCCGGAGTACGCTACTATCTATTTATAAATACAGTATGAACCGTTGCCAAGCCAATTTTGATCTACTCGGATATCACGTAATCAATTCTCGGGCTCAACAGAGATTACTGGTCTATAGGATGGTAGCATGCTACTCGTCTTGACACGTTATCTGATTCGGGATTTAATTGGGGTTCTGTTTCTTTACACTTTTCTGTTGCAAATTTACAACGTGGGTGATAACGACATCCATCAGGCATTTCTACCGGGTCTGGAACGTCACCTTCAGCAACATCGTGTTGTTCGCTATTTTCCGTGTTTGGTACAGATTGCAACAAGGAGTCGGTGTATGGATGCGACGGTCGATGAATTACGTCGGAGGTGGAACCTACCTCTACAACGTCACCCATATACATGATCATTGTTCGATCACAGAGATAATTTATTGTCGACAGATCATGCGAGACAAAGAGAATAGTCATATCCTTTTCTCTTTGGAATTTTTTAAATAGCTTTAGAATTCCCGTTCGAATACTCACGTCAAGCATCGAGACAGGCTCATCAGCGACTAGGAAGTCGGGTTCTAACACGATTGCTCGGGCAATACTGACTCGTTGTCGTTCTCCTCCAGAGAGTTCATCTGGAAATTTGTCTATAAACTTCTCAGGCGGTGTGAGGCCAGCATCAGCAAGTGCTTGGATCGCTCTATCCTCTCTCTCTTCGCGATCGCCGATAGAATGAATGGTGAGAGGTTCAGTGACGATTCGTAAAACCGGAAATCGAGGATTCAACGATTCATATGGGTCTTGAAAGATGACTTGACAACGGCGTCGAAACTGTTTCATCTCTTTCGAATTGTATTTAGTTATATCATCTCCATCGAAGTAGATACTACCTTTCGTTGGGTTTTGAAGTCCAACCAAAAGCTCTCCTAATGTTGATTTTCCGCATCCACTCTGTCCCGCCAATCCTATAATTTCGCTACTGTCGATGCTAAATGAAACATCATCAACCGCTTTCAGGTATTTTTTGCTTCGGAATTGGCTCAAAATGCCCTGGTCAGCAGCGTACCATTTGCTCAGATTTTCCACATTTACAATGGAGTCAGATCTCGCCACTGTGTTGACCTCGCTCATACCACGTTAAGGTGTGTGCTATAGTATAAATCCTCGGTTGATCTGATAGATCTTAAAATATTTTTTATAAACCAGGTGGTTTTATTTAGATGGAGTACACGTCATCACATGCCATGCAGCCAATCATCCCTGACGAGATGGCGGATGCACAGGTTCCACTTTCCCCTGGAATGGAACAGGGTGACTTCCTGTTCATTTCCGGTCAGATACCTCAGGATTTAGAGACAGGTGAAATAGTGGGTACCAATATTCAAGAACAAACGGCGAAAACACTCGAAAATATCGAAGTGGTGCTGAGTGAAGCGAACGCCTCGCTGAATGACGTGATTAAAACGCAAGTATTCCTGACTAATATTGATGATTTTCAGGGAATGAATGAGGTGTACCGTGAGCATATGTCGGAACCGTTCCCCGCCCGCTCTGCATTTGAAATCGGAGATCTAGCTGCTGATATCCTTGTTGAGATTGAGGCCATCGCTGTACGCGAAAATAGCGAATAATCTGTTGATTAATCACCTGCGGATCTTATAGCATATAGAATTATTTTCAAAGAGAATTGAGCAAGTAGTGTCACCGCTCCCGATAGAGAATCATTTAAAGTCTAAAAGCGCTGTTCATCATAATAGCAATCAAACGGGCAACATACATATTAAATGAGTTTCGCTCCCAAAGATTTTTGTATACTTCTATGGGAATAAAGGTATGCCGACGCCGACTCCGTCAGAGACGAAACCAGAATTGTATACACCAATTTCCGATCTGGAGACACCAGCTGTACTAGTCGATCTCGATATTATGGAACGTAATATCGAACGGTATACCTCGATTGCCGAATCAAATGATGTAAAATTACGATCGCATGTGAAGACGCATAAGGTGCCAGAAATTGCTCATCGTCAACATAAACTGACAAACGGAGGTGGGGTGGTGTGTCAAAAATTAAGCGAAGCGGAAGTGATGGCTGCTAGTGGTATCGAAGATATTTATTTATCATACCAGATAATCGGTGATAAGAAGCTAAACCGGTTAATAAATCTCTCAGAAACCGTAGATCGGTTTGCCACGACAGTAGATGGTAGAGACAATATCGAACCGTTACAGGCTGCTGCCGCGAATCATAATGCTACGATTCATGTTATTCTGGAAGTCAACGTAGGGCTAAATCGTACGGGCGTGGCATCTGGTGAGCCTGCAATTAAACTAGCTGAGATGATTGCTGCCCAGCCAAATCTTGAATTTGATGGGATTATGGCTTATGAAGCTCATGTCAAATCCGCTGCAGAGACGAAAGAGGATTATGAACGATTGTGTCACGAAGCAATGGAAGAAGCCGCACGGACTGTTGATTTGATTGAAGACGCTGGCATTTCTGTTAATGAGATAAAGGTCGGCGGAACAGCAACATCTCCGTACAGTAGTCAACATCCGATTCCGACCGAAATTAATCCTGGCCAGTATGCTTTCAACGACGTCGGTGAAATAGAGGCTCGACCATGGACCGTAAAAAAAGAGGACTGTGCGCTAACAGTACTTTCTACAGTTATTTCTACTCAAGTTGATAATCAAGTTATTGTCGACGCAGGATCAAAGAGCCTTTCAATGGATACCGACCGTATGCCGCTTGCAAAGCGTCGAGGTGGTCTTGAGTATGCGGGTTACTCTGAAGAACATGGTCATATCAATACCAGTTCCTATGAAGGGTCATTAGCCGTTGGTGACCAAATCGAATTTATTGCGCCACATGTATGTCCAACAATAAATCTTCACGACACGTTAGTCGGGATACGTGACGGCGTTGTCGAGGCTGTCTGGGATGTTCAAGCGAGAGGGAAAGTACGATGACAAGCGGATATGAACTAACCGTGGAAAATGCCAAAGTTATCGATGGAACAGGAGCTCCATGGTTTGAAGGATCGATAGCTGTTCAAGATGGTCAAATTGCAGCAGTTAGTCAAGAAAAAGAAGGGTTCGAAGCCGAGACTGTTATCAACGCTGATGGAGACGTAGTCTGTCCAGGATTTGTAGATACACACTCACATTCAGACTTGGAATTGTTCGCGAACCCAACTCTTGAACCAAAGCTCAAACAAGGTATCACTACAGAGATCCTTGGCCAAGATGGATTCTCAATCGCCCCTATTAGAAGTGAAGACGTTCCTAAGTGGAAAGACCGATTGAGTGGTCTTGCTGGTGATGTTGACGTTAACTGGACATGGAATACGATAGCAGAGTATCTCGACGCAATAGATGCTAAAGGAGTTGGTCCCAATGTAGGGACGCTTATCGGACACGGTACTGTCAGATTTAATGTGATGGGTATGGATGACCGATCACCTGACGAAGAAGAAATTGGAGCAATGGCAGATTTGGTCACCGAAGGTCTCAATGATGGCGCGGTCGGATTTTCGACTGGATTGGTCTATCCTCCACAAGCTAATGCCGATACTGCAGAAGTACAAGCATTAGCAGAGCGTCTTGAACCATTCGGTCGACCATTTGTTGCACATATCCGATCAGAAGGGCAGTGGCTTTGGGAAGCATTCGACGAATTCGTTGGCATTGGGGCCGAAACCGGTGTCCCTCTGCATTTATCACATTATAAGGTTGCGGGAAGTCAACAACACGGGAAAGCTAGTAGAGCGAACGAATTGATCGAAGTAGCTCGCGAAAGAGGGATCGATTTTACTGCTGAGCAGTATCCGTATACTGCTGGTAATACTGTGCTTACAACGGTATTGCCACCATGGGTTCAAACAGGTGGACCCGAAGAAGCAATATCACGACTTAAAGATCCAGACGCTCGTGAACGGATCCGGAAAGATATTGAAAGAAACCGAATTGAGAATTGGGAAAATTCAGCACTTCGGACAGGATGGGACAATATTATCGTTCGGAATATAGAATCACCCACATATGAGGCCTATAACGGGATGGATATCGAGGAGATTGCAGAAAGTATAGACGATCACCCTGTTGAGGTTGTTTGTGATTTATTGGTTGCAGAGAATTTAGATGTAAACATCCTTTCGTATGCGATGGCTGATGAAGACGTTCGTGAGATCATGTCCTCGGAACGTGTGTGTATTGCGACTGATGGACTGTTTGGCACGACACCACATCCACGGACGTATGGAACGTATCCTCGCATACTTGGAAAGTACGTACGTGAAGAGAATCTGCTAACGCTTGAAGAAGCGATTAGAAAGATGACATCGTTACCGGCGCGGGTTTTAGGACTTCAGCGTAAGGGGATACTTCGACCAGAGATGGATGCAGATCTCGTGGTTTTTAATCCGACATCAATTGAGTCACCAGCGACATATGATGATCCCATACAGTATCCACGAGGAATTTCACACGTAATTGTTAACGGAACAGTTGCTGTTTCACAGGGTGAACTAACCGGGGCACTTCCAGGAGGAACACTTCGAGCTTGACGTTTTGTTAGGCCCAATCGATACTTGGATACGATACTACAGAATCAGTACAAATATAAACACTACTCATTCGATAAAAACCAATATTATGTCAAAAAACTCACTTCAGGGTGCGAGTGCAATTGTTACAGGGGCAAGTGCAGGAATCGGACTTGCCACAGCAAAGCGATTAGCAGCAGATGGCGCTAATATTGCGCTTGCAGCTCGGAGCGAAGATCGTTTAACAGATATTGCTGCAGAGATCCAAGACAAATATGGAGTCGATACTTTTGTATCTCCTACAGATATTCGTGATCCGGACGCCGTCGAGGAATTAATTCAGACAACGATCGACCTCTTTGGTGGGATAGAGATCCTTGTCAACAATGCAGGGATCACCCCCCCTGGATTTGAAGATCGGTTCGAAGAAGTACCAGCTAGCGAATACGCCGAAATGATCGAAACAAATGTCTATGGGGCATTTTATACTACTTATAGTGCTCTTCCTGCCTTACGGGAGTCACAAGGTAACTTAGTATTTGTTGGTAGTTCAGCGGGGAAGTTCCCAAGGGCTGGCTCTCCGGTTTATGCGGCGACAAAATGGTGGTTACGAGGATTCGCGCTTAGTATCGAAGCCGAGGCAGGACAGGATGGTGTAGCAGTAACCCTTATTAATCCTACTGCAGTTCGAACCGGTGTTTGGCCAGATTTGGATCCCGGTGAAGCAGCGGAACCCGAAGAGGTCGCGGATGTAATTTCAGTTGCAACTCGTCAAGAGCCACATACAACAATAAGCGAGATAGACTTATTCCGGCGTGATTTACTCGGGAAATTTATTCCTAAAGAGATCGACATTGAGAGGGCCTATGAAACCGACCTTTCCGAGTAATTAGTTAATTTCAAGCGCTAACTCCTCTTTGTCAGAAACCCACCGGGGGCGAGGAGTATGTAGGGTGGTTCATTACAGCTGGATGGGGAAGATGAAGCTGGAGTACATTTATCCGATTATAAAATATCAGCTATACTGGCAAAAATTTTATTTGGTATGAGTATGTGGTCAAGTTATGAGTCTCGTTACTGTCTCGGATCTGTCCGTAGACTACGAAACGGATACCGGCGCCGTTCACGCACTTGACAGAATAAACTTTGACATTGAAAAAGGAGAAACAATCGGGCTCGTTGGCGAGAGTGGATGTGGGAAAACAACATTAGCTAAGTCAATTCTTTGCCTTCTTGATGATAATGGGAAAATCACGAATGGTCAAATAAAATTTAAAGGAGATGCCATTTACGAGTTATCGGAAAAACAGCTTAGAAAACAGCTTAGATGGAAAGAGATCTCGTATATTCCACAGAATGCGATGGCCGCATTAGATCCAGTTTATACAGTTGGTAAGCAAGTTGATCAAGTCATACAGTTACATACAGATAAATCGAAACAAGAAGCGCGAGAACGTACCAATGAGCTGTTTAAGCGTGTTGACCTTCCTGCTAATCTAGTGAACGATTATCCACACGAACTATCAGGGGGACAGCGTCAGCGAGTCACTATCGCACTGGCATTGGCATTGGATCCGGATCTAATTATAGCAGATGAGCCAACAACAGGATTAGATGTAATTGTTCAAGATCAGATTATTAAATTGATCAATGAAATAAAAGAAGATATTGATTGTTCTATCGTGTTCGTGACTCATGATATGAGTGTCGTTGCAGATATTGCAGATCGGGTACTAGTGATGTATGCAGGACGTGCTGTAGAGATTGGAACAGTTGATGATATCTTTGACACACCATCACATCCATATACAATCGGACTTCAAAATGCATTCCCACAGATGGAGGAAAATCCGACAGAAGACAGCCTAATAGAGATACCAGGCTCGCCTCCTGATCTTCAAGGTATTCTGTCGGAAGGCTGCCGATTTGCATCTAGGTGCCCATTTGCAACAAAAGACTGTGTAGATGATGACCCAGAGATGATTTCGATATCAGACGGACATGAGGTTCGATGTATATATCCGGAAAAGGCAGCTGATTTCAGGAGTCAAGGAAAGTCTCCTGAAATGTGGAGGAGGAACTCTAACCAAATTTCAACACACCAGTAATCATTTTTTGAAGAATTTCAGAGAAAAACAGTACATGTTGATATATCTGTGAGGTATTTAGAGTAGTATTTTATTCGAATTGGTGGGCTTTTGAGAGATAGATGGCAATTTAAAGATAATTAGAACTCATAAATGAATATACGGAAAACAATTCTAGAAGAATTTAAGATATTACGAAAGGATGGAAAGGGGATCTCGTTATGTTCTGTTGCAACTGTCTGGGGATTACTGGTCGGGGCGCGAATGGTATATCCAGTTCTCCTCCCCTACCTCCAGACATCTTACGGTTTGAGTCTTTCTGTTGCTGGCTTATTAGTAGCTATTCTATGGTTTTTTGGTTCACTTGGCCAGCTTCCCAGCGGGATGTTGGCAGATAAATACAACGAGCGTCTACTGATGGCTACAAGTGCGATTATCGTTGCCAGTTCACTGGTATTTGTAATTATATCTTCAACTCCTGTGATTCTATTTATTGCGACTGGTTTATGGGGACTAGGTCATTCACTATACCCCATTGCTCGAATTACATTCCTTTCAGATCTTTATACGGATCGACTTGGGAGTGCACTAGGCGTAACAATGGCGACCGGTGATATCGGTCAGACAATACTTCCACCAATCGTGACCATCCTCGCGGTGGCAATCACTTGGCGTATCGGATTAGGATTTATGATACCATTCATTGCTTTAGGTGCGATACTTCTCTTGGTAACACTACCGGATCTCTCTCCTGCAGGACCTCCATCCAGTACACACTCTATATTAAATATCTCAGCGATATTGTCGGAGCTTCAAAATCGAAGAATGAAGATCATATCGATAGCATTATTTTTATATATATTTATTTGGCAGTCATTCACAGCATTTTACCCGACATATCTGACAAATATCAAAGGTTTATCACCCACTGTAGCTAGTGTGCTATTTGGACTTTTTTTTGCTATAGGGGTAGTAACCAAGCCGATAGCTGGTGTAGCCTATGACCAAATCGGAATGCAAAAATCACTCATCGGTGTACTTTTTCCTTCTGTTGTTGGTTTCGCCGTTCTTCCAATTATATCTCATACGTGGCATCTTATGATGTCGACAGTATTGATAAGCACGATGCTTGGTTCAGGTGCAATTACACAATCATATTTAGCTGATTCGTTTTCAGCAGAACGACAAGGAACAGGACTCGGTGTTATTCGAACAGTTACAGCAACCTTCGGTGCAGGCGGCCCAATCATTTTTGGATTGATTGCGGATTTCGGATATTTCAATGAAGGTTATCTATTTTTAGCAGTAATAATGTCTTTTATTATATTCTTAATAATTATAATTGAATGATCCATAATAGAGATCCGGTCATGAGTGGAGACCTAAGCTATCAATTAAATACAAATTTAACGGAGAGTCAACAGTCGTCTTAATGAATATAGTCAGAGACCAAGGCATTGTTGTGGTATAGCAAGTAATACTAAGTGAAGAGGAATGTTATAGAGTATCAATGGAGTGTCGAGCGAGCCGTATCAGTAAATTTTACTATAGACTCATCCTCATTCTACTCGGTCTTCTTTGTAGTATACTCGTCTTTTCGAAACTCACACCTGTTTGGGCTAGTTATTTGTTCGGGTTGGTACACCAGCTGGTAACTATCGACATTTCCTACTTTGTACACGATTTCGGAACTCCTCACCGAGTTGAAAGAGCAGCCTTCATTAGCCCGTATCTAAAACGAGCCGCTACTGAAGTGAATAGCGAAATCCAGTTTACCCACACCGAACGAGATGCCTTTCAAACATTTACTACTCAAATCAGGTCACTTCCCGTCCGATCAGGTAACTGTACCGACCATAGAGCATCCACCACAGTACTGACCGCAGGTAATAGTAGTGCGTGCGATCTCAAAAATGTTCGAGAGATATATCGAGATACGGTACTAGATATCCCAAAATATGAGGACTACTATGATGAAACACTACCAGAGCATCTCACGGCTGAATTCGGAGAAGGGCTCGCAAGCGTACTACTCGAAGATGGGACACTTACACAGCAGATTCAATCAGTAGTAAGTGCGGGTGTAGCCAAATCCATCACAGAACGCGACCAGTATCTCGAGATGCTCGAAGACGAATACAATTCGATTATCGATACAAATACACAACTCAAAAAATCCAATGAGATACTCGTTGAGATTGATCCACACAGAATGTATACGTATTCATTCGAGACATTGAAAACGTTCGATTCAGAAATTCGAGACGCAACAACGAGGTGTGAGGAACTACTTTCATCTCGGCAAGAAGAGATTCGTGCCACCCGAACACAGTCATTTGCTCACGATGGACAAATCACACTCCAAGAGCACTTATATCGATCACTTTCGACCTCTTTCCCGGTTCTCTCAGCAGTAACGAATCAACTACGAGTACTACAGGAACGTAGGAGAGATGTGCTTATAATGATTACACGGCAGTATTAATCCGCAAATAAACCGACATATGAAATTATACTAAAGAACGGTACACAGTACATCACTGATAGATATAATATTTTGAATTATCGTTGTATAAGGTAGTTGTTTCCAACGATTAGAACGTGGTGTTCAAATAAGCTGATTCCATGCGAAAGCGAAAGATCGAAGCCAATCGTCGGCAGTATCCGCTTCGGCGTTGCTGAAACAGTTTGAGAAACGGATAGTTCGTCTTTTTATATCCTGAATGACACGTTCGACGTTATTCCGATTTCCATGTTTTTCATATTTGAAATCGAGACCGTGTCGTTGATAGGCGTCTTTCAACGAGTGCGATCAATCAACGAGAAACACGGCGTCTGAAACGTCGTGTTTCTCACGAAGCTCGGTAAAGAACGCGTGAGCAATGACCTTATTTGTCATCCAGTTCAAGCTTTGTATAGAGTAATTCGTTTGTTTCGGGATCGACAGCCGCGTACAGCCAATATTGTTCAACATTGAGTCGCATCACCGTCTCATCGACTGCAACAAGATCCGGATTTTGTCCCGATTGGGGCTGTAGATCAGCTTTGTGAACCCAGTTATGGGGGGTAGCTCGAGCTCGTTTGACGCCAAATATCTCAAGAATAGAAACAATATTTGAAAGTGGTAGTTCAGCCAAGCGGAGTTGAATACTGAGCTTCATCAGTAATCTCTGTGTCGCTTCTCGCTCCACAAAACCGAACTTGATCTCGTCCAAACAGTCGTTGAGGCGGGCGTTTTTCGACATGAGCACTCAAAAAACGCACCGCCTCACTTTTTATTCTTATCTGAACACCGCCCACGAAAGAGAGGATAATATTATTCATTCTAACATCTAAACCAGTTACAACCACAGGAATCACTTTTGCATTTGTTACAAGAATAATGATGCTACCAACGCTGTATACCTCATCAAATGACTTGAATTTGCTGAAAATACCAATAATAAATACAGCTCTAGCTCAAGATAAAAAGCGCTCAGACCGAGAAGGTACCCTGACCGGCACTTTCGGATTCCGATAGATCACGAGGAGGTCGTGGCTGCGCGCGCAACACCGTGAGCACGGAGCGGAGGGTGGGGCGGTGGCTGGTGGGAGGTGGCTAAATAGAACAGAGCGCTCATAAACGCCACACCTCCACCACTGCACGACAAAAAAGAGGAGCCAGTCTCTGTTACGCGAGATCCGTCCAGCGCTCTCGAACAGTCACTGCCGACACCTCCGCCGCCTCAGCCAACTCGGCTTGGGTCATCCGTTCGCCCGTCTGTTTTCCGGCCTGATACAGCGCACCCGCAACGACACCGCCTGGATGAACGCCTTCCTTC
>LFFM01003154.1_pt1 | contig 10507 bp, 5 predicted proteins | sample 643131 | NCBI WGS metagenome assembly LFFM01 (sample SAMN03777445, study PRJNA286221) | soda lake metagenome | biome: soda lake; feature: Kulunda steppe; material: water; isolation source: sample Tc-Br brine of Tanatar trona crystallizer | place: Russia: Kulunda steppe | collected 2011-07 | reverse complement strand
TCTGCCGCGAATCGAGGACAAACAAGACGACCAGATCTTCGCGACGGCGTCGCGGATGAATGAGACGGACACAGAGATGGTCGAGACGCTGCTCACGGACGGTGGAGAGACGTCCCCGAAGCAGTTGGCCCAATCCATCGGCGTTCATATCGACACCGTCTATCGCGCGCTCAAGCGGCTCTCTCCGCTTGTGGATCATACCTACGGAGAGGTTCAACTCGGATCGAAGTACATCGCTCAAGAGCTCACGGGCTACATCGACGCGGTGTCGAATAGCATCAAGTCCGGTCTTGAGAACGCGCTTGATGGGCTCACTAGAGCCGAGGCTCACGGCGGTGACGACGACCCATGGAGTCGGTGGCTCGACAGGTACGGCGGAGAGATCAGCCGGACGGAGGGACCGGATCCAGACACGCTTGATATCGGATTCCAGCCCGATTCCCTCGCTGAGGCGCGTCGGCTCCTCCGGAGTGGGGCGAGCCAGTGGTCGAAGGTGACGGGTGAGGACCTTCGGCAGTTCGCGTTCGAGTTCACGCCAACGATCACTCTCGTCGACGGTCGGGTATACGAACCCTGTCGCTTTGCCGACGCATTAGGGACTCCCGGCTAGCGCGGCACCTCGTGAGAGGCATCACTATCGCTCCGAGCAATTAACGGCTTATTTTGCTTCTTTTTCGACGGTAATTGCGATCAGTTTGTCGAGCCCTTGCTTCCTGAGTGACTGCACCGCCTCCCGCACCGCCCTAACTTCGAGGTGGGGTACCCACCTCTCCGTTAGGTGTGTGGCTAAGGAGCCACTAGAGTAAACCACTGCCTCGCTTCGCTCGGCAGATTCCAGCAGAAACACAGGGGGTCGGCGCGCCTGACTCGGCGCGCCTCGACACCACTTCCCCAAATACGGGGCGAAGTTCGATCGGACGCCGGTTACGAACCGAGTATGAAAGACGCAGTTACCAGCTCAGGCTCTTCCGGCGTAACGTGTCTTTCCTCCTCAAGTCGGGCGAGTTCTTCATCGCGATCGCGACGGAGCGACTCCAGCTGTCGTTTCGCATTTCCAATCGGTGCCGACATGTCTTTTCCCTGGTCGTCACGCGCTTGGTACGTCTCAAGACGGTCCTCCCATTGGCTGATTTCCTCCTCGAAATGCCGCTCTGCGTGTTGGCGTTTAATTTCGGTCTCGCGTTCGCGTTCTTGGCGGGCCTCCTGAGCGAACGATTCGACTTGGTTCCAGGCCTCCATCTCCGCCTGCTGATGCAGGTCATCGGCCATCGACGCCAGCCGGTCGAGTCCCTCGATAGTATTCGCTTCTGAGGGCGGTAGAGTATCGACGATCTCGGGTGATGACGTGGCGACCGTTCCGTCTGTGGTGACGTACAGGCTAGCGAGTTTCTCGGTGACTACATCCCCAGCTCCGGAGATATAGCCCAGTCGGTAGGTGAAACGGATACCGGGTGCAGCATCGTCTTCCGTCGTCTTGAGGGCGATTCTCCCCTCCACTCGCTCAGAGTCGAGACAGAAGTCGATGAGTGACTGGACGAGCGGGTGGTCGAGCGCGATGAAGTCGACGTCGTCCTGTTCCATCGCGACCTCTCTCGTGAACGTCGCCATCGGATATCGCTGCTTGACCTGGTCGCCGGAGAGGACGTTGGGGACGTCCAGCTGGTAAACGTCGCCGCCGGAGCGAGCAGGCCCGGGACGAACGCCCTTGATGTCCCCGTTGAAGGCGTCGAAGAACTCACGGACGAGGATCTCGATGTCGTCTTCGCTTACCTCGCCGTGTTGACTCCGCTCGATGACGTCGAGTATCTCCTTGTCCTCGTCGGAAAGGTCGAACCGGTCACGGATGAGGAACTGTTCTTCGACGGTCTCTAGGGCCTCTCTGCGCTCTTCTATCGTCGCCTCGATGTTCGCGACGACCTCGTTTGTGGGCGTGTCGTTCGCGATAGCGGCCATGATGGTTTCATCGAGATTGACATTCTCAAGGACGCGACCCATCACGTCGGAACGCATCCCGAGATCGGCCTCGATCTGGTCAGTCTTCTCGAGGAGCAGCGTGAGGATCTCGCTCTCGCGGGTGTCCTTGAAGAAGAGGTTGCGAACCTCAACGGTGTGCTCCTGTCCATATCGATGAAGTCGACCCATCCGCTGGTCGATGCGAATCGGGTTCCACGGGAGGTCGTAGTTCACCATGATGTGGGCGAACTGGAGATTGAGCCCTTCCTGTGCCGCGTCGGTCGCGAGCATGATGTTGGCCTCCTCCTCGAACTTCTCCATCTCGCGGCGGCGACGGTCTTGGTTGAGGTCGCCGTACACCTGCGCGATATCGTGCTCGGGGAAGATCTCGTCGCGGAGGTATTCGAGGGTGTCCGTGTACTCGGTGAAGATGAGAACCTTCTCGTCAGGGTCCTCGCGGAGGATCCGGCCGACGAACTGCTTGAGGATTTGAGCCTTCGAGTCGGTCTCGATGGCCTTGGCCTGCCGCCATAGCTGTTTCACTCGGTCGAGCTCCGCTTGTACTTGGTCGGGGTTCTGCGTGATTGTGACCGTTTCTAGGGCCTCCTCGACCCGATTGCGCTCAGCGTCGGTCAGGGTCTCGGGTTCGGTGCTGTACTGCGGGATGAGCTCTTGTACGTCGTCGGGGAGTTCCTGTCCGGTCCCCTCGTTCTGAATGGCTCGCATGCGGTTCTCGAGGGACTTCCGGATGGCGTAGATGCTCGACACCAGCCGCTTCTGGTAGATGACCATCGTGAAGCCGGCGGCCTGATTCTCCTCCTGGCGGGCGAGGTTGTAGTATTCGCGGATGTACTCGGTGACGTCGTCGTACAGCTTACGCTCGGCGGCGGACATCTCGACACCGAGAGCCTCGATGTTCTTCTCGGGGAACATACGGGTCCCGTCCGTTTCGTACATGTCGTCCTTCAGCCGGCGGATCATCAGGTCGTCGAGGGCCTCGGGTTCGATCTGTGACTCGTGGCCGAAGCGGTACGGGTCGAGCAGGCTGATGAGGAAGTAGAACTGGTCGGACTTGCCCTTGTGCGGCGTCCCGGTGAGCAGCAGTAGCGCGTCGGAGTTGTTCGCGACGGCCTCGCCGACACGGTAGCGCTGGGTGCGTTCCATCGAGTCGTCGCTCGACCGTCTGGCGGTCAGGTGGTGGGCCTCGTCGAATACGGCGACGTCCCACTCGGGTTCGAGGTTGTCGAGCGCATCGATCGGCGAGACAGCGTCTGATCCCGTCTCGTCGGTGGACTGCTTGGCGAAGTCCACGGAAGTAATAATAAAGTCCTCCTGTGCCCAGACGTTCTGGTTCGGATGCGACTGGCGTTTCGACCGGACGGTCTCGCGGTCGTAGATGACGAAGTTCTGGTCGAACTTCTCGCGCATTTCCTCCTGCCACTGGACCGTGAGCGGAGCGGGCGCGACGATGAGGACACGGTCGGCGCGACCTCGAGCGATGAGCTCCTCGATGACGATCCCGGCCTCGATGGTCTTCCCGAGGCCGACCTCGTCACCGATGAGGTAGCGGTGGTCGTACGAGTTGAGGATTTCGTAGGCAGCTTGGACTTGGTACGGTTCGATCTCGATGCGGTTGTTCGTCAGCGAGAGGAATCGGTCGTAGCGGTACGCAAGGTCGAGACGGGTCGTACGTTCCCGGAGATCGTGGTGGAGCGGCTCGTCGATCTGCTTAGTTGCGAGCCGGTCGACGATAGAGTCGATCTTCTCGATGTGTGGCAAGCCACTCGGTAGCTTGCGGAGTTGACCGTCAGTGGTGTAGATATGGAGCAGGTGGCTCCCGTTTGGGCGGTCCTCGATTTTCGTGATCTCGCCTTTTCCGCCGGCGAACGTGACATGGTCACCGACCGCGAAGTCAGTCATCGGCGACCGTCGACTCGACGATCTCGATCTCCTCGTCGGTGAGGTCGTAGAGGTCGTAGACAATCTCGTCGATGAGGTGGTCCGTCTGATCGATCTTTGCGTCGAGTTCGTCGGCGCGCTCCTTCGTCTCGACGTAGCGATCCAGATCGGCCGCCACGTCTTCGGGATCCGGCAGCGTGATTGCCTTCAGGCGGTCGAGCACCGAGATGGACTTCCGCGCTTCGTCTATAAACCCGCCGAGCTCCTCGTCCACCGCAACCAGGACGAACGCCGCCACGAGCGCGGCCTCCTTCTCGGAGAGGTTCAGCAGTGTAAACGCCTCCAGATACTCCGTCTCGGTGTAGCCGTAGGTGTCTGTCTCGTGGGCGTCCTCGTCGTCGGGCTTGTACCGCGCGGTCGCGGAGACCGTGACTGTCGTGCCCTCGCGATCGGCGCGCACGTCACCGACGCGGAGCTTCTCGTACTCCGCCGTCGTCGCGTCGAGGATACCCGACGCGGCCGGCTGGAAGAGACCGATGTCCGGGAGTTCGGGACCTTTCTCGTAGTTGCCGAGATAATCGAGGAGACTCGTATTGAGGCCACTACGTCTTGTTTTTAGTTCTGCCATCTGTTCGCCATATAGGTCGAGTGCCGCATACATCTCAGACCGACTCCGTTCACCTCCATCGAATGATTCCGGTTTCGGTGACTTACTACCGTAATCTGGGATTTCATTAGGCACTGGAAGGCGCACTTTCTTCAGATGACGAGGGAAGAAATCGAGCGCTCCAGACTCTATTTCTCTGAAGGTGAACGATGTCATTGCGCTATTGAGAACAGCCATAACCGCATATAAGCTGAACTTCTCTCCATACTGTAATTTTTGCTCGGAAACTGAGACTTGAGAAACCGATACGTCTTGGAGCTCATCATAAGGTACCGCGTTCAGGGTCTTTTCGTTATTATAGTATCCCTGTTCGTCCACTGCGAACATCGGTCTGCCTTCACCGATCGTCCGAGCACCGACAACCTTTCTCGATTCGAACAATTCCCGAAACGCCGGCGCCTTGTGCTGGTCCGGCGAATAATTGATAAACCAGTTTGAGTGGATTCGCCAACGCCCGATATGCTTCCCCTCAATATATGGTTTCATCCCCTCGTCAGGGTTCTCCTTCTTGATGAAATCATACTTACTACCTCCTTCAGCTGTGTGAGGTTCCATTCCCTTTGAAATGTAGAAGGCATCTTCAAGCTCTAGCCCGGATGTGATTTTCTCTCTTATAGAGATGTTCAGGCCTTGTTCTGATAGAGGGATCCGATATTCGTATTCTTTTGACAAGAGACTATACGGGAATGTATGAGATGACATAATATCCGCCTTCGTCCCCGAACGAATCTTCTCGATAGAAACAGTACCCGCGTGTGTTGGGTCCTCCTCTGCGACGAAAATAATATTGTCTACCTGAGCGTCATCGAAGACGACGCGGTCACGAAGATCGAGGACCTTTTTCAGACTTAACTTGGTAGTGAGTAGCTCTCGACAATTTTCAGCATAGGCCTGTCCACAGAACGTATCTGGGATGATCATCGAGGTCTTTCCTGTTTGTCGGAGCAAATTCACACCTTTCTCGATGAACAGACCATAAATATCGTAGTGTCCAGAGGCGGAGAAATATTCAGATCGAAAGAAACTATCTTGTCCCAGATCACGGTTCCAAGCAGAGATATACGGCGGGTTTCCGATCACCGCGTCGAAGCCTGCGTCCGCCATGCGGTCGCCGTTAGCGTCGTAGAACGCGACTGGGAACTCAAGTTCCCAGTGGAAGAATCGCTCGTCGTCGGCCATCGCCTGCGCACTCTTGAACCAGTCCTGTTCCTCGATGCTGTCCCACGCGCTCTGCTGGAGGGCGCGGGCCATGCGCTCGTAGGCGTCGCCGGGCACGTCAAGGCCGAACTGGTCGGCGGTGTGGACGTTCGCCATCGCCAGCAGGTGCTGATAGAGGGGGTCCTCGCGGACTTCGTCGTAGACGTCCTCCATCTCCTTGGCGTCCTCGAGCGTCTCGTTGTCGATTGACAGAAGGTCCGCGAACCGGTCCATCACGTGCTCGAGCGCCTCCTGGCGCGCGTGTTCGAAGAACTGCGTGAAGGTGACCTGCCCGTCCGCGGTCCTGTCCTCGGTTTCGGCCTCACCCTCCGCTTCCTCCCCGTCCGCGAGCACGTCATCAATGTCGCTCCCGACCAGTGAGTTCCCGCTCTTCAGATGATGGTCGAGGAATGCGAGCGGCTGCTCGGCCGCAAGCGTCCGCAGCCACAGCGACACCTTCGCGAGCTCCGTTGCAAGGGGGTTCAGGTCCACGCCGTAGATGCACCGCTGAGCGACCTTCCGACGCGCCCAGTTGATGTCGTGGTCCTTTTCGACCGTTTCGATCCCCTGCTGTGCCGCCTGCTTCTCCTGTGCGTCGATGATCTCGCGGGCGAGGTAGTCGACCGCGCTCGTGAGGAAGTGCCCGCTCCCCATCGCAGGGTCGAGGATCTTCAACTCGAAGACGCGCTCCGCGAACTCCGCCGCGAACCCGCCCTCGCTGTAGGAGTCGTATCCCAGGAGATCCTCGCGGATGTCCTCGACCAGCGGCCCGAGTGTCTCGTCTACGATATACTCGACCACGTACTCCGGCGTGTAGTACGATCCCGTCGCCTTGCGCTCGCCGCTACCCGTCGTGAGGTAGACTTCTCCCTCCTCGACGGCGACATCGTCGTTCGCCTCCGCCTCGACGTATTCGTCGTCGTCGTCAAGCGCTAGCGGCCCATCAGCAACGTAGATCTGATACTCTAGCAGGCCCTCGTAGATACTGCCGAGGTGACGTACGTCCAGCGAGGAGTAGTCGACGAAGATCTTCCCCCCGCCGTTCGCCTGTCGGCTCCGCGTGAGGAGTTCGACGACGCGCGCCAGGTATGCATCGCCGACCGTATGTTCGGCAAGGAACCGTGCCTCGGGGTCGTCATCTTCGTCCGGATTAGTCCGGAATAGCCCGCCGTTGTACGCCGGGATGTACAGGTCGTCCTCCGGAATCCCACGCGACTTGCTCCCTTGGTCGATCAGCTCGAATAGCTCGTCGAGCCGCGAACTCAAGTCATCTTGCCAGTCGCGATACTTCGGGTCGCCGCTATCGAGCTCCTCGGCGACCTCCTGCTTGAGGGAGTTCAGGCTGTAGGACTGCTCGTAGATCTCGTTGTCCGTGTCCAGCAGGTCCCGCCCCTCGGCTTCCGCGTACAGGACAAAGATGAGCCGGTAGAGGTAGATCAGCGAGGAGTCGTGGACGAGGTCTAGGTCATTTTCGTCGAGGTCGTTGTCGGGGTATTGGAGATATCCTTCCGAGAGGATCTTGATAGCCTCATAGATGTTGTCCTGAAGGTCCTCTCCGAGATCTTGGGCAAAGACGTTGGACTCGTCATAGACGTCGTCAAGGAAGCAGTCACCGCTGGTGTCCTCGAGGAATGCGCCGTGCCTGAAGAAGAGGTAAAAGTATTTGAAGTCCTCCAGATCACCCTTCTCGAGGACGGTGGGAAGATCGACCTCGTAGTAGGAGTCAAGCCGATGGCTCGTCGGCCCGTAGTAGAGCCGCCACTTCTTCCCGTCCGTCAGCACTGCCCACCGAGCAGGCGTCTCCTGGAGGTAGACGTGGATCTGGTAGCTCGGGTTCTCGAAGTCGCGCTCGTGCTCGCCGCTCCCCCGCGTGTCAAGCGGGCGTCCCCAGCGCTTCGCGTCGGCGACAGCGACCGCGTTCTCGTAGAAGTCGCCTCCCCCTTCGCGGCGCTCGAAGGCGTCACGCGCGGCGTCCTCGGTCTCGAAGAAGCCGTAGTCCGGTCGGCGCTGCGTCCGGCTCGTGCTCTCCTCGACCTCGAAGGGAATCCCCAGCTTCCGGAACATTGGCCGGATAAACTTCTCCTCAAGCTGGGACTCGTTCCGCTTCGGGGCCGTGCTCTTCTCCCGTTCGTAGAGATCGACGATCTCGTCGTACGCCGCTTCTAGTTCCTCATCGTCAACCTCGTCCCACTCCTCCGTCTCGGGGAGATGCTCGTCCAAGTAGTAGTTAGAGAACAGGTCACGATTCGTGCGGTAGGTGAGTGAACTTTGCATCAGTTAGGCAGGTGTTACGATGAGAAACTCGTCCGAATCCTTGCTGTCGATGAGGGCATGTGCGACGGCGGTCGCGTCGGCGACTTCGACGTCGACCGCGTCACCAATCTCGAGACCGAGTGCGTCGAGTTCGGAACCGGAGACGTTGATCCGTCCCGAGTTCCCAGCGTTTCGCCCGACTTGTTTGCGGGTCATCACGTATGACACGGTCGAATACGGGCAGCCGTATAGACTTTTCTTCGACTAACGACTGATAGCAAGACGGTTATATCTCTGAGTAGAATACTAACAGAGCAATACCCACAGCAAAGATTGCGATACATTCCGAATAAGACCCAGATTCGTAATCGGGTCGGGGAAAAAGCGAATTATGAATGTAGCTGCCGCAGTGAGTGCAATAATGGCGGTTAGCCACCAAAATTTATCACGGCGTGTTCGAACTTTAATTGGAATATTCTCTTTCGTTATTTTTGTTTCCTTGTCATTCCCGTACAAGAGTACTAATTGTACCGGATATTCTCCGCTATACCAAGATGAAGAGTACCAATCTGCGTCTTTTGTGTCAATCTCAACTCGAAGAGTCGCCCCGTCATATGCAAAGCTTTCACCGACAATATTTGGATATGCGTGTGGTTCATATTTTCTGCGATCCCCGGGTACGCCTGGATCGTCAACGAATACCACAGGAGGTAGTGGTGTAGAGACAGGAAGTCCATTAAACGAACGCTCATCTGCGAGTCCTAGTCCTCTAGCTGGTGGTCCTTGTACCAATTCCTGAACATCACCATTCTGTATATATCCAGATATATTGGGTATGATCCGAACAGAATCCTTTTTTATTTCAAATATATTCTCTATTGATCCAAATATATTGAGCCGAGTTTTATCTGGAAGTCCATACCCCGAAATGAAGATATCTAGCTTGACAGTATCTCCTGGTTCAATTTTCGTGTTTCGAAGTGAGGGAATAATTCTGTAATTCGGAGATATATCTTCATATTTAACAGCAGGAGATGATGAAATGGAATGTTTATTATGAATATCCATCCAAATTGCTCCCACATAATCATCTATATCGAGATCCGCAATAACATTGAGTTCAGTCATTCCATATCCATCAATACGCTATATCAAAAAATACTCCGCATGATATGATAATATCTGGCTCTGTTGAAATCCTCAGCAGCTGATACAAACGGCCTGCTGAATAGAGGGCGCGTGTATCCTAAGAGATTCAGTCTATGAAACAACAAAGGCTGTAATTATCAATACTAAAACCATAGGCGGTGATATTATAACAGGAAAATCAATTAGTTAATTCTGTCATGCAAAATGAGACGGTGCCTCCGCCGGTACTCAAAGAACTGTGGTCTAACTGGCAACAAGACAACGGAGGTGGTGGTAGGTGTGCTGGCTGTCCCGCACACTGGTCAGTTCGCGATGACTTCTCTGGCGCACCAAACGAACGAACTTCGTCATTCCAGCATCGCCCCTCCTGTGGTGACGGTTCTTTTGACCCGGATATACTTATCGTTGCTCGTGAACCCGGGAGACCTAGAGATGACGACCCAAATCAAAACAAACGTAGAAAATCGCTTGAAGAAGTACGGAACAAGTCCATCCTGAATTCACCTGGTGGAACCATTGAAAACGCCATGCAGCTCTTTGAACGAGTTGAGGAGTCTGAATTTGCAGGTGCTTTTACTCAAATTCGAAAGTGTAACGAACTAGTTTCTGGCAATAACTCGCAAGCTCGTAAGCAATGTGCTGGAACGGTTGACGGCAGTTTTGGTTATCTTGCCGAAGAAGTAACTGCGCTCGCACCAGACTACATTGTTACTCTCACAACAGGTGGCTTGAGAGAGTTCTGTAGTGTGTTTAACCTACCACGATACTATGTCGAAGACATGGCAAGTGGTCCAAGACCTTCCGGAATCTGTGCTATAACTCAAGATGAATTTGAATTCACATGGTTCCCTGCACCTCATCCTGATCATCGGGGCGCAAGTCAAGTATATAACCAGTTAGATGTAGATTTCGACACCGAGGGATACTTCGACACCCTTGGAAAGGATATTATTGAATATATGCGATCAGATTGTCAATAAAATCGATAATCGATTGAATCAATTCATTTACTGAGAAACAAGCTAAGTGGTATTGTCGGAGTTCTCTGGTGTTAATCCGTTTGGAAGGTGGTGCTGTACGTAACCTCTGTATTCACCTATGGAAACGCTGCTAGCCGATCAAACCACGTCTAACGACAAAATGATTACGCCGTCCGGGGATCTGCTGTTCTCACAACCGGCAGGCGGTCGGAACGTGTCTGCGGTGCGGTCGCTGTCTGGCGATAGCTGTGGCTCACGCTGGCCTCGGCCGGCCACTGAGGGCCGCCGGCCCGGCGGCCCTCAGCTCCCTCGTCTACGCACTCACCCCCGGTGGATCGTAGACCTCTCCCCGGTCAAGCATGTGGTAGATCGATACCAGCATCTTCCGAGCTGTTGCCACGATTGCTTT
>LFFM01003153.1_pt1 | contig 10508 bp, 11 predicted proteins | sample 643131 | NCBI WGS metagenome assembly LFFM01 (sample SAMN03777445, study PRJNA286221) | soda lake metagenome | biome: soda lake; feature: Kulunda steppe; material: water; isolation source: sample Tc-Br brine of Tanatar trona crystallizer | place: Russia: Kulunda steppe | collected 2011-07 | reverse complement strand
GTTCGGCCACTTCATCTACGAGATCTTCCTCCACGACGGTTCGGAGAAGAGCATCAGTCATCTCCCGAACGACAATGTTCTGGTAGCCCTGCTGGTTGAGCTCGCGTTCCAGTTCATACTTCAGCCAGGAATCGAAGTCCTCGATCGTAGCCTCCCGGGCGTAGAAAGGGCGCTGTTTAGCGGCCTCATAGCTGAACGCTGAATCGGTCATCGGGTTTTGTCGTTCGACGGGTTCCTGAGAGGGCGTCTCCTCGTCGCCTTCCGATTCAGACGCGTCATCCGTATCCTGGGGTTCGTCGTCCGGTTCATCTTCGAGTGTCTCCCCGAGGTCGGCAAACGGATCGTCGTCAGCCATGGCGGACCACCTCCCCAGCCTCGACGATGTGCGCCAACTCGTCGAAGCACTGCAACTGGTCACAGTCAGGGTCGTAGTCCAGCAGGGGTTTGCGCTCGCCGTAGGCCTTCGTGATGCTGGTTCGGTCCCGGATGCCCGGTGAGGGGTTGAGATCGCCGGCATCGACAGCCTCCCAGTCCGTGATCCGCGCGAAATTCGGGATGCGATCCTGAAGGTTATCGTGCGAGTTGAGACGTTCGAGGAGCTGTCGATCTTGAGTCTGCTGATCGATACGGCCGCTTAGCATATTCGGAACCAGCGACAGGACGTCGACGTCCATATGTTGTCGAAGCGGAGAGATCTGTCGCTCGATGGTTCGCTCCAAGCCGGCCATCGCCTCGTTTCCAGGCGCAAGGGGAAGGACCAAATTTGCCGTCGCAACCAGGGCATTGTCCGTGAGTCGGGACCGGTACGCCGGCGAATCCGTGACGATATAGTCGTACTTGTCCCCGAGGAGTGGGTCGACAACTTCCCGCTTGAGGAGTGCAGAGGGTTGGAACACGTCGCCAACGACGATCTCCCGTTCAACCTGCTCGAGATCCTCGCTGGAGGGAAGAATGTCGAACTCGTAGCCGGTATCATAGACGACAGAGGTCGGGTCAGCATCGTCGAAGAAGACGTCACCGATGGTTTCCTCCGTGTTGTGGTATTCGTCGTCATAGCCTAATCCGACGGATGCGTGACCGTTCGGGTCAAGATCAATGAGGAGAACATCGTGATCTTGAGCAGCCAGTTGTCTGGCGAGGTTGACTGCGATCGTTGATTTACCAACGCCCCCCTTCAGCATACAAACCGACACAGCGCGAGAATTCCCGTCGGTCTGTGCCGGGCTATATGGGCTATTTGGTCTATTCGTTCTATTCATACTATTCTTGCTATCTGGGCCACTCATACTATTCAACAGTATCATCCCCTCACGACTTAAATCTGTGGTGAATAGTATGAATAGCGTTCTTTTCTTCTCGGTAAAAACTATTTTAGAATAGCAATCTATTCCCAAATAGAAGTCACTGATTTAGATTAATCAGAGAGAAGCTCCTCCACCGAGACTGAAGACACTCAATCAGACATCTAGTAAATCTTTTTACTATTCCCGGAATATTGGTAACTGATAGATGTACGAGATGCTCGACGACACGGCGGCACAGACTATCCTCGCCATCGAGAGTGGTGACTCCATCCGGCGTGTCGCCCAACACCTCCACACGCCGTACGAGACGGTGAGACAGGCCGTCAATCGGCTCGAAGACTCGGGCTACGTCCGCTATGACGACGGCCTTACTGTCGTCGACGAGCGCGTGCGCGACGCAGCGCTCGAGCTCGTCGCTGCCAGCGCCGGCGTCAGTCCACCCTCCATCGAGGAAACGTACGTCATCCCACAATTCGGTGACTGGCCGTTCGCGTTCACGCGGATCGACGCCGTCTACGTGTGGACTCAGGGCGGCTACCAGGTCGGTCGCGAGCCCGACGACTATCCGCTTTTCCTGGCCGTCAACGAGCAAGACGTCGACACCTGGGAGACGTTTTTCGAGTCGTTCGACCTCCCCACCGCATTCGAACGACAGCCCCGTGACGAGCTGGATGGGTCGCTACAGATCGTCCTTGAGCCACGCTCGTCGCTCGACATCAATCACGTCGAAGGGTATCCAGTAATCCCGAGAGCTGAGACGATCGAGTATATGCGTGAGAACTACGCCCAGTTCCAGTCGGCGCTCGCGATGCTGGACCGGATGTACAAGGACCTCAAGCTCTAGTGAGGAGAGGTTAGAAGTCTAAAGGGATTTCCTCACTATCATCCGAAGGAAAGAGAAGATCGAATGCAGGATGCTTGTAGAGTATCTCGCGGCAGTCACGGCAACGTGTGTATAGGGATCGGTCAGCATCCCAAAAATCAGAACGCATCACGACAGCAGTATCACGTGAGCCGTAATGTCCGCCAGATGCTGAAAAATGGTTGAACTCAAGCCCTCCACACTCCGGACAGGGATCATTCATATTTTCCCAGTCATCCCGCTTGACGCCGGAAATTGTCTGTTCGTTCCCATCCTGATCGATAACTTGTATCGAGAGTCTCATTAGAACTCGCCTCCGCCCATAGCGAGGCGAAATAAAATGACCGTTTCAAGCCAATCTGGAATTATTTTGGTGGAGAGAAGATGTCTCTATCCAAATGTTTCAAGGACAATCGTATAATCGAATTAAGAGGTAATTAGCTTCCGTGGATTGACCATCTCTTAAAATAACGATATGATCGGACTACGTAACCTTGCCGTATAATTCGAGAATAGAGATTGACTCCAAGTCTCCATCACCGTACTTGATCTCGTTATTCTGAAAGTCAAAGCGGATTGATTCGCCCATATATGAGGAACGTTCAATTCTGGTGAGCGCGTCGAGGTCCCCAAGCTTCCAGCAGACGAATCGGTCGATGTTAGTCAGCGGTGTCTCGTCTTCAAAGAAGTCGCTAAGTTTCACTTGTAATGATGCATTGTCGAACCCGTCGTCGGTAGCGAGGATCGCATTGACCTCATCGTCCATCTGGAAGTCCGCGATTTGGATGTTTTCAGGCGCACCATTGGCGCTGTACCGTTCTAATGCGGCGATGACCTCAGCCGGGTTTGACGGCGATAGCCCTTCCTGCTCCTGTGTGCGTTCTAACCGTTCTTGGAGCGAACTTTCCTGTGACCGGATACTGCGTTTCTTGTCCTCGAGCTTGCGACGTTCGATGTAGTTCCGGTACCACGACTCCTGGCACACCTTGGTCATGTACCGGTCCAACTCATCCGTGATGGCTTGGTAGACGTCCCCGGATTTGTTCCGGATCTTCTCCCGATTGGCGGAGAGCTCCAGATCCTGACAGTTGGCAATAAAGAAGAAGTGGAAGAACTCGTTGTCCGCACCGATAGCGTCATTATACCGTTCAACCTTGATGTGGTCTTTCGCCAGCCAAATACCGAACTGGGCGGAGTGCTTCCCGTAGGTCGGCAGCTTATTCCGGGCTTCCTTCCCACCGACCATCCCGACAACCTCGATTGTCAATTCACAGCCGTCATCGAGTGTGACGGTCAGCTCCCGTGGCGGGTAGTGCTTGCACATCTCTTCCGCGACGAACTCGCCGTCCGGATCCAGATTTTCGGCAGGGAATTTCAACCGGTTATCGGTCTTGATCGGGTCCCGGGTATCGTCGATCGAGGGTGAGAGCTCGACGGTGATCTCCATCTCGTGGAAGTCGTCGTTGAAGTACCAGGCCGTCGACCCACCGATTGTCTTCCACTTGATGTAATGCTCGATCTTGTTGTATGTGAGCTGCTGTGGGTCAAAGCCCTGGCCAGCCCGGAAGCCGTGGACCTCGATCCGTGTGCGTGACGGCTCCTCGACGTCCGTCGTGTCGACCGAGTACGTGGGGAGTTCGCGGTTGTTCAGTTTCGCCCACGGCTGGTCCATCACCGATTCGATCCGCGTCCCGTCCTTGACGGTCTCGACGCGTATCTTGTCGCTCTTGTAGTAGATCTTGGTGCCGTGACCCTTGTACCCGATGGCGTCGTCCTTGTTCGAGTTCCCCAGGTCGAAGAACGACGACAGGTCGTCTTCGTCCATCCCGTGGCCGTCGTCTTTGATGACCAATGTATTCCGTCCCTCGTCATCCTGCTCGATCTTGATGTCGACCTGCGTCGCGTCTGCGTCATAGGAATTCGATAGTGCTTCTCTGATGACCTCCAACGGGTCTTCGAAGTCGCTTGCTATTTCGATGAACTCGTTGACCTCGTTGACTTGTGGTGTCTTATGCATAGGTTGTGTCTGTATTCTCGAAGTACGGGTTCATCCGTTCGTTGATCAGCTGGTAGACGAACTTGCGGAAACCCTTCTGGTCCTTCACAGCCTCTTCAAGGTATTCAGCGACCTTTTCTTCGTCTCCTTCAGCGATTAACTGGCGGAACTCCCGGAGCTCCCGTTGCTGAACTGCCAAGTTGTGCGCCGCCACTGAACCGAGAATGTCCTTCTGGTACAGGTCGTCCATCTCGTTCCGCATCCGTGCCCGGTGGAAATCGTCGTTACAGATGCGGCAATCACAGGCATCGAAGTCTGCCTCGTCAACCGGGACCGTCTCGAACAGGTTGACGCAGTACTTCCCGTTGATCGCTTGGTGTAGGTAGGAGGCAGAATCGAAGGTATCGGCCCCGACAGCAACGAGTAGCGGCATTGCGTTTCCCGAGATTCCTAATACGTGTAGAGGAAGATTGTCATACCCTCGCTGTTGCATCTCCCTCTTACAGTCGGATACTGCTTCGACGAGAACCTCAACGTTGTCTTTCCGGGGGACGAGGCTACCCAAAGCAATCCCATCGAACGCTTCAGGGATTGGTTCTGCGAGTTCGTCTTCGATGAGGTCGAAGGATCGTTCGAGCATCGCTTCATAATAGCCGTGTACCGTGAGATAGCAGGCCCCGTCAACCTCATCACGGCGTTCTGCGAACCGGGCAGCGTTGGCAGCGGTCTGCTCCATCTTTTCGATCCGCTCTTCGAATTCGTCATCAGGATGGATCGGGTGATCCAGGTTGACCACGATGTCTGGTCCTAGAGCCAGCTGTATATCCAGCGCCTTGTCCTGGTCGATGTCCTTCTCAAAGTCCTGGCCTTCTAGTCCGCCCTGCTTCAGAATTTTGTAGCCGCCGGAGTCAGCGAATATCATCCCGTCATAGTCGCTGAAACAGTCCCACTCGCGGATCTCGTTATCCAGATACCAGTTCAGCTTCTTTTCTCGAATGCCGTAGTCGGCGAGGGAGGATATCGACGTCATCACACCCCGGAAGAGATCACTGTAGTCTTCACCACCGGTGACTTCGTTGTCATGAGCGAGGAATTCCTTGACTGTACGGTGGACGCCGCCACCAAATAGAGCGCCTTCGTTGCCGCCGCCGTAGAAGTTGATCACCGGGAACAGGTGCGGAGTCTCCAGAGTGCGGTCATTGATCTGGAGCTGGCCACGTCGTGCCTCACCTGCCTCAACAACGATATCAAACGACACCATACTGTCAGTCACCGTGCACCGGAATGGATCGGCCGCTGGACACCAGATGCTTCAGCCGCTTACCTTTCATCCCTATACCACAGCCCTCGATATAGCCGACCGGGACATCAACAGCGGACTCAAGTCCGTCGACAGCCGGGAGATAGTCCTTCCCCAGATTGACCCACACTTTCTCATATCCTGCTTCGGCTACTTTGTCGGTGACAGCATCGATAACAACATCGTTCAGTTCTTCGGCTCGTTCGGGGTCCATCCGCTGATCATAATACATAATCTCGTCGTCAGGTTCGACGACACCATGCTTTGCTGATATAATTATTATATCAAGTCCGGATTGGAACCGGCCCGCGCTCACCGCCTTCTTAATGATCCTGAAGAAGTACCCATCGTACAAATCGAGTGCCTGCACCGGTTTCTCGACGTCTTGCTTGGTGGCTGAACATGATTGAATGAGTAAAGACGACATACTTGTCCTTGATCAAGGGAGCAGACCGAGACCTAATCAAACTATCGACTGAGCAGGGATATACCCCGGCGGTCTCCAGCGGTTCAACGATTTCTCGACTCACACTCCCCGTCGATACTGTCAAAATACCCGACGAGTTCGTCGATGTTTTCGCCGCGGAAATGCTCGGTTAGCTGGAGGGCTCGCGGGTCGGATGGATATATCTCACCCCGGCCATAGCGGGTGAACGCCTCGTCGATAGCACGGCGGTAGGCTTTGCTCGTCGTGTAGGCCAGGATGTGGTCGAACTGCTCACCAAACTGGTCCAGGTACTGGGCAAGCCGATTCGCAACGAGTTCGGCTTGGTCGTCGTCCGCAGTGGTGAGGACATATTCATAGCTCATCACCGAATCCGCCTCCTCGAACTCTTCTGGCACAGGACCGTACAACCCTGAGACGGATATCTTGTGGAACCGGTCCCGGTACTCCTCAAGCGGAGAGAGTACTGCCTGCTGTGTTCGAGAATCTGAGTAGGGTTTCTCTTGGCTACATGGCAGAATCAGCAGGACATCTGCCTCGCTTGGCGGCTGGTAGTTGTTCTGCTGGAGGATGTTGAAATCGTTGGGGCCGTGCTTCAACGAGATGGTCCGTTTCTCCCGTGTTGTGTCTTCAACGCCTTCGAGGAAGCCAGAGAGTTTGGTCTGGAACGTTTCGGCGTCCGGTCCCGCAACGAGTTCCTCGTAGCCGATGTCGGCCAACTGTTCGCGGAGCGCCGGGTTGTGAAGCTGTGCACGCTTCAATCCCTTCTCGACGATGTTCTTCCCCTGAGCGAACTCCGCCACGAGTTCAAGCAGTTTGCCGTCATCAATGGCGTCCCGCACAGCCTGCATCTGGCGACTGTACAGCTCGAAGTTGTGATGTGCTATCTGTGCGTAGTACTCGCTCTTGTAGTGCTTGCCGTGCTCCCCCTCGATACGTTGGTAGCTGACATCGGACTCTAACAGGGCATGCCGCATATCGTCGAAGTAGATATCCTGGCACGCCTGACAATCGCAGTATTTCTCGTCCCAGTCGCTCAACTTGGTCCGCTGCCACGTTTCCGGGTGGATGAAGCTCTTGTTGCGAGCTGCTCTCAGGTAGTTCGAGGAGTCGAATGTATCGACGCCGAGGAGAGAGAGCAGTGGACAGAGCCGGCCGCTAATACCGAAGACGTGGAGCGCGATATCGTCGTACCGGTCCTCCGGTATCGCATCCCTTGCACCTTGGACGATGTCGACGAGGACATCCGGCGAGTTGCTGAGCGGGACAAGTGATCCAAGCGCAAAGCCCTCGAACGCTTCATCGAGTTCCTCAGCCCGGTCCAGAAATCGGCTCACGTACCAATTGACGTCCTCGTAGCTATGGCCGTGAATTGCGACGTAAACGGACGGTGTCTTGTCGACACCCCATTCCTCAAGCTTCTCAGCGTCATTGAGCAGCTGTAGACATTCGACTGCGTTGTCAATACTCCGCTCCATTCGCTCGGTGGCCTCCTCCCGGTTCAGGTTCTGGGGAATCGGGAAGTCCAATGTTGCGACGATATCCGCGCCGTAATCCAGCTGTAACTTCAGGATGCTCTCTGGATTCGTGTAAATACCCCAATCGTTCTCGCTCCCACCCTCCTCCGGCGGCTGTCCGAACGTCGTTGAGTTCATCAGCTTGAACCCGCCGGAGTCGACAAACAATGGCTGCGTGAACCCTGGCTCGACGTCGCTCTCCTCGAAGTGCTGCTTCAACGGCTTCTTCCGCCATTCCGCCAGGTTGTCCGGGGTAAGGTTGTAATCCAAGAACGTCATCGTCTGGAACATGATACCCTGGACGGTGTCACTCTGGAAGAGATGGCGACGCGTGTACCGCCAGATGCCGCCTGATTTTGGTGTAGTTCCTCCGATAAGGTTCGCAACAGGGAGAAGCGCAGGGCTCTGAATCTGGCCCGCAGGCGTGTCTATAACGCCTCGGCGACCATATTCATCCTTTTCGAGCGTCCTGAATGCAGACATTAAATACCTGTGTAGTACTTTTGTGTGAGACCTCAATTAACCCTCCGCTCTCCGAACTGTCATATACTGAACTAATCTGGCTGGGAGAGGCTACCTTCAGCGAGTGGTTCAAGTTTAAGTATGACCCCAGTAATCTCTGAGTATGACTCAACGTGCCCTCAAAGAACACTTTTTGTCCTCACAGGATCTTACAGAGGACGAACGGACCCTCCACGTCGGCCAGAACCGGCCGATCCGTATCAGTACAGGCCACCGTATCCTACACCACGACGGGAAGTGTAGTCGCCCACACGGCCACAACTACGCGGTCACTGTCGTAGTGACCGGAACCTTGACCGAGGACGGCTGGGTGGTCGACAAAGGCGACATCACCGATATTATCGCTGACTGGGACCACCGGTTCCTGCTCGAACAAGGCGACCCACTGATCGAGGCGTTTGACACCAGCGGGGACAGTGATGCCGTCGTCGTCTTGGACCAGCCACCGACAGCCGAAGTGATGAGCCTCGTCCTCGAACAGCGTCTCCGACAGGGCTTACCCGATACCGTGAGCGATGTCACTGTCAAAGTACAGGAGACCGGTGAGCTCGCAGCTGGCGGCCCACAGTAACAGCACATGCCGGTCAACGCTGATACAGATGTCGACGGAAACCTGGACGACGTGGACACGGCGGAGTCGATCCCGATCAACGAGTTGTTCTACTCGTTACAAGGTGAGGGAAAACTGGCCGGTGTGCCGAGTGTCTTCATCCGGACGAGTGGCTGCAATCTGCGGTGTTGGTACTGTGATTCCTACCACACCAGCTGGGAGCCGACCCATGCCTGGCTCGACCTCGAGTCCGTCGTCGACGAAGTGAAAGACCACGATGAGGCAGACCACGTCGTGGTGACCGGCGGTGAACCACTGATCCACGATGAGACAGAGGAACTGCTGGACCGGCTCAGTGCCGCCGGCTACCACACAACGGTCGAAACCAACGGCACGATTTACCCTGACGCGTCGATCGATTTAGCGAGTATCAGTCCCAAACTCGCAAGCAGTACACCGACTCCGGAGAAGGATCCGAAAGAGGACGGCCAGTGGGCGGATCGGCACGACGAACGACGGACGGACATCGATGTCCTGTCTCAGTTGGTTGAGGACTACGAGTTCCAGTTGAAATTCGTCATCACGGATCGGGACGATATGCCGGAGATCAACCAGCTGGTTGACCGGCTGCGGACGTCGACAGATGCTGTGGTCTGTGATTCGGATGTGTTGTTGATGCCGGAGGGCGCGACACGGGAACGATTGAACGAGACGCGGGAACTAACTGCAGAGGTCGCCCTGGAGCATGGCTACCAGTACACGCCTCGGCTCCATGTCGATCTCTGGAACGACGCACCAGGAACATAGAGACATTCAACGATGACGAGTGCAACCAACGAGAAACGGAACGGAGCTGTTGTCCTTGTATCGGGTGGTATGGATAGTGCGACGGCAGCGTTCGAGGCGAATAACAGGGGTCATGACCTGTACTTCCTCCATACATCGTACGGCCAACAGACCGAAACCAAGGAGCTCGACTGTGCCCACCAGCTTGCCGAACGGATGGATGTCGCGGACTTCCTCCACATCGAGACCGACCACTTAGCCCGGATCGGGGCCTCCAGTCTGACCGATGATAGCATCGACGTCAACGAGGTTGATCTCGACAGCGATGAGATTCCGTCTAGCTATGTTCCGTTCCGGAACTCGAACCTGCTCTCGATGGCGGTTTCGTACGCCGAGGCGAACGACTGTGAAGCGGTCTATATTGGAGCTCACAGCGAGGACTACTCAGGGTACCCGGACTGCCGGCCCGAGTTCTTCGATGCGTTCCAGCAGGTCATCGATGTCGGGACGAAACCGGAGACCTCGATTGAGCTGGTAGCTCCGTTCGTGGATTGGAGCAAGACGGATATTGCGGAACACGGCCTCGAGTTGGATGTGCCGTACGAGGTGACGTGGAGCTGTTACCGGGATGAGGCACCGGCCTGTGGCACCTGTGATGCCTGTGCCTACCGGCTTAAAGCCTTTCAGGAAGCCGGTGTCGAGGATCCGATCGAGTACAAGGAACGACCGAGCTACAGCGACTGACCACGGCTATCCTCTTGGGAGGAGAACGGGTTACTCGTCAGACTCGAGGCGGCCGTGCCGTGCATCGATCTCATCGAGCATATCGAGGGTCTTCCGGATCGAGGCTCTGATAGCGTCACTGCGGTTCACGAATTTATTATCATCGCCGACGTGCTCGTCAAGGTCTGCGAGGAGCTCATCGGGAATCTCCACGCTTATCTTGGCCATGCCGGAGTATTCTCCTGGGAATACTTAATTCCCGGATCCAAGTGGTCGAGAAAGATGTCAGTCGTAGGTGTCGTGGAGATCGAGGTCACCTGTCTCACGAGCTGGAGGACCGAGCCGACCGACTAGAAAACGGGTTCGAGAGCTTCCGACAACAGGTGCTTCAGAAAGTCGATGGATGAACGTTGTCCCAGTCAAGACCCAACTTCTTGACGGCCCCAGCTCAGAATCCGGTATTGTTATTTTATCTATCAATGTTGGACGCGCAGCGTGGACCC
>LFFM01003152.1_pt1 | contig 10508 bp, 10 predicted proteins | sample 643131 | NCBI WGS metagenome assembly LFFM01 (sample SAMN03777445, study PRJNA286221) | soda lake metagenome | biome: soda lake; feature: Kulunda steppe; material: water; isolation source: sample Tc-Br brine of Tanatar trona crystallizer | place: Russia: Kulunda steppe | collected 2011-07 | reverse complement strand
GCTCACCTCCGGACGGAGTCCGGAACCTCCGCTGTCAGTACTTGCAGTGCAGACACAAAAACACTCCACTTTCCCGTAGCGTTAATACGAATCCACACCCTACCGCGTGGTAGTGAAAAGCCGCACCACTGCACTGGACGCTGTCGTCTTCGGTGTCGATATCCAGAGTGGAGATATCCGGGGTGATTCGCCCTCCTACGCGCTCGTCGTCTTCGGCGAGGACTCTCTCGAGCGAGACGTCGTGAGCTATCGCAAACTCCGACGACTCATCGAGCAGGAGGAACCAGCGATGGTTGCGACCGACAACATGTACGAACTCGCCGAGAACAAAGACGCACTCGTCCACTTTCTCGGGGCACTCCCCGACAGGACGCGACTCGTCCAGGTCACCGGCGCGGAGGAGCCGGAACCACTCTCACGGGTCGCCTCGCGTCACGGCGTCCCCTACGCGAAAGAGCCGATGGCAGAAGCCGAGGCGGCGGCTCGACTCGCCGCTGTGAACATCGGCCACGAGGTGACTGCGTTCACTGACACCACCAGAGTCAAGGTTGCACGCGGGCGCTCGACCGGAAGCGGCGGGTGGAGCGAGGACCGCTTCACCCGACGAATCCACGGCTCCGTCAGGCGCCGTGCTCGCGAAGTCGAATCCGCGCTGAAGGAGGCAGGTCTCGACTACGAACGGGATATAACGGAGAAGTACGGCGGCTTCTCGAACGCCATCTTCACCGTCGAGGCACGCCCACAGGACATACCTGTGTCGAGCGAACGCTCGGGTGACGTCCGCGTTGAGATTGAACGGGTCAGACGTGACGGTATCGAGTTCCGCCCGCTGGCCAAGCGACACGACCCCGTCATCGTCGGCATCGACCCCGGAACGACGACCGCCGCCGCCGTCGTCGGACTCGAAGGCGAGGTGCTCGACGTTCTGAGCACGCGAACGGCCGACACGGCGGCCATCATCGAGTGGATAATCGAGCGAGGTCGACCGATAATCGTCGGCGCGGACGTGACACCGATGCCAGAGACCGTCGAGAAGATTCGCCGGAGTTTCGACGCCGCTGGCTGGGTTCCCAGTCGGGACCTGCCGGTGGACGTCAAAAAACACCGCACCCGCGAGACAGGCTACGACAACGACCACGAGCGCGACGCCATCGCCGCAGCGCTCGGAGCCTACGACGCCCACAGCGACCAGTTCGACCGCATCGCTGCCAAGGTCCCACCACGACAGGACCTCGGAACCGTCATCGCTCGCGTCGTCGCCGACGAGGAGTCAGTCGAGGCTGTCCTGGCTGACCTCACCGACACACCGGCGAATGATGACGACGAACACGAGCACGTCGAGCGAGAACTCACCGAAGAAGAGCGCCGGATTCGACAGCTCGAAACCCAGGTCGAGCGCCTGCAAAGCCACGTGGAGACTCTCGAAACGAAGGTCGAGACGAAAGACGAAACAATCGAGCGATTCGAGCGCGAGCTGTCCCAGGCGCGTAAAAAAGAGCGCCGGGAGGCACGCGAGCGCAGAGAGGTCACCCGACTGGAGCGCGAGAACCGACGGCTGGAGCGCGAACTCGAATCCGAGCGCGAGCAGGTCGAAGCCATCGAGCGAAAACTCGAACGGCTGAAGACGCTGTGGAAACTCGACCACTCGAACTTCGCAGACGTCTCCGAGAAGCGAGCGGGGCTGGTGGCGGTGAAAGTCATCGAGCAGTTCACCAGCGGCGCAATCGAGCGCGCACACGAGCGCTTCGGACTCGCAGAGGACGACGTTATTCTCCTGCGAGATGCCAGCGGGGCAGGCCGTTCGACGGCGGAGTTGCTGGCCGATATCAACCCACAGATCGTGTTGCGAAACGGTCAGCTTTCGGATATGGCTGACAGCGTCCTGTTCGAACACGAGATACCGGTCGCACCGGCAGAACTCGTCACGGTTCAGGAAGTCGATGAACTCGCCGTGGCACGTGAATCAGATGTCGAAGAAGCGATCGAGGACTGGAAACGACGGGCGACAGAGCGTGAGCGACAACAGAACGCAGAGCTGGTTGACCGCCTCATCAGCGAACACCGCGCAGACCGCCCGGACCGATAGGACCCGTCGGAACTCGCTCTGGGACGCTCGAAAACACTTATATTACCGACAAAATACGTTCCGGTATGGACAGGATGAAACGACGAAAACTGCTCGCGGTCGGTGTCGTGGTGTCGCTGGTCGTACTGGCTGGTTGTCTTTCGGTGTCGGTAGAAACGACAGTCACTGACGACGGGACAATCGATGAGATGGACGTGGAGATGGAGATGGACGGATTCGTCTTCGGGATGTTGGAAGAGGAGGGTGACTTCGAATCGGACATCCGTGAGGACTTCGATGACGACGACGCCTGGGGTTCGTTCGAGTACAGCGAGGATGAGACAGACGACGGTGATATGCTGATATCGTTCACCGCCAGCGACGGCGACCCCGACCAGATAGACGAACTCGACGTGACTGTCGACGAGGAGGCTGATGAGATTACGTTTGTGGACTCCGATGGGTTCGGTGCAATCGAAGACGATGCCCTGGAAGATGACGACACAGACGACGAAATCGACGATGGCTTCGACGACGAGTTTGACTTCGACGATGAGTTTGGTTTCGACGAGGAATTCGAGGACCAGACCGAGTTCGAGTACACCGTGAACATGCCCGGTGACATCGTCGAGACGAACGGGGAGATACAGGACGACGGACAGTCGGTCACCTGGACGCAGGAGGATGACGAGGGAGCGGAAACGCTCGAAGCGACGAGTGAACGCAGCGGTGACAGCGACGATGGGTTCGGATCCGGTTTCGTCGTCGGGACCAGTGCACTCGCGCTGTTGATACTCGCTGGGAGTGCGCTCGTTGCTCGAAGAAACTGATACGGACTGCTGTCGGAATTATCCTACGTCACCAGGGACTCTCTCTTCAGGGTTTCATTCCCATTGCTCGCATGAGGTTGGTGACGAGTCCGTAGACGAGAAGTCCGAGACCAGCGAGCACCATCGCGAGCGCACTCCCGAGGACAAGGCTGTACCACGTTGTGAGGGCAACACCACCGAGCATCAGCACGAGACCGACGACACCGACGAGTCCGAGATTTCGGAGCATACCTGGTGTTCTGGTGGGGCGAGTATAAAAACTAAACATATACCCCACGAATAGACCGATATGGGCGACCACGAGGGACGAAAGAACCTGCGGATGCCGGACGACGAGGAGGTGTTCGCGGTGGTCACAAACATGCTGGGTGCGAACCGCGTCAAGGTACGGTGTATGGACGGCGTCGAGCGAACGGCCCGGATTCCGGGGAAGATGCAAAAACGAATCTGGATACGCGAGAACGACGTCGTGCTCGTCGAACCCTGGGACTGGCAAGACGAGAAAGCAGACATCACCTGGCGCTATGAGAAGGCAGACGCCGACCAGTTACGCGAGGAAGGCCACATTCAGGAGTGATTGCTTGCGTTCGGAGCACACGATTCTAGGAGGATTATCGTACGTCATCATAGATTTCTCGCCGTGCGTCGTGGCGAGAATCTCCGAACAGGTACGATAATCCATATAGGGCCTGGACTGGTAGCGACAGTAGATGGAACAGGAGTACGGCCTGCTCGATACAGACGAAAGTGACGCGCCGGGAGACGAGTGGGAGGAGATAGACTACTCGGACACCGAAGCCGACCGCATCGCCCGCAAACGCGACCGCGAGTTCGACGACTTTCGGAAACGAATCAAAGACGCCGACCAGTTCAAAGTCGAGGAGTCGGTGTTCGACGAGGCGACGTACGCGGCGCTCTACAAACTCGTCCAGGACGGCCACATCGACGCCTTCGGCGGACCAATCTCGACGGGAAAAGAAGCCAACGTCTACACGGCGCTGGCAGGTGACACCGAGGTTGCGCTGAAGGTGTACCGCATCAACGCGTCGGACTTCCGGGAGATGGGGGTGTACCTCCAGGGCGACCCACGCCTCGAAGAGGTTGCCGGAAACAAACGAGCAATCGTCATCGCGTGGGTCCGCCGGGAGTTCGCCAACCTCCGTCGCGCTCGGCGTGCTGGTGTCCGGGTTCCCGAACCACTCGCTGTCGAGCGAAACGTCCTCGTGATGGAGTACCTCGGCACCGAGACGGGGCGAGCCAGACGCCTCACCGAGGTCCACATCGAGAACCCACAGACCGCCTACGAGGTCATCCGGGAGTACATGCTCCGCCTCTACGACGCGGGGATGGTACACGGCGACCTCTCGGCGTTCAACATCGTCGTCCACGAGTCTCAGCTGTACATCATCGATGTCGGACAGGCAGTGACAGTGCACCACCCCAACAGCGACGACTTTCTCGACCGTGACTGTGAGAACGTGGCGACGTTCTTCGCCCGACAGGGCGTCGAAACCAGCGGTGAGACCTTGCGGGCGTACCTCGACGAGCACGCCGACCCGATGTCGTCGACGTAGGTAGAGATGTCTCGATTCGAATACGCTACGCGACACCGAGTTCTGCGATGAACACCATCGCGAGTCCGAAGTAAATCAGCAGGCCCGAAACGTCCTTGATGGTCGTAACGATTGGGTTCGATGCGGCGGCCGGGTCCTGACCAAGGAGATAGACGAGCCACGGAATCAGAAAGCCGACGAGCGCTGCCACGATGGACGTTCCGACCATCGCACCGAAGACGACGATTCCGACTTCGGCTGCAGCAGGGTCGCCACGAAGCGCCGAGAGCCACAGATATGCGACAGCTGCTGCAACCGCCCCGACCACTAGGCCAATCAGGGCACCGACAACCGTCTCTTTGGCAATCCGAGGCAGCACATTACTGCGGTCGATATGTCCGAGAACGACTCCGCGAATGAAGATTGTCGACGACTGTGTGCCGACGTTCCCACCCATGTCCATGACGACAGGGATGAAAAACGCCAGGATGACGACGGTTTCGAGTGCATCTTCGTACACGCCAATGACGCCGCCAGCGAGAAAGCCACCCGCGAGCGCGACGATGAGCCAGGGAACCCGAATCCGCAGGATACTCCACAGCGACGCGTCCAGCATGATAGAACTGCGCTTGGTTTCGATGTCGGTGAAATCTGTCTTTGTAAGCTCCGGCAGATTCATCCCCTGCATCCGAAGCATATCCTCACTGCTCTCTTCTTCCATCACGTCCACGAGTGTGGCCGACCTGACGATGCCGAGCAGTCGGTTCTCGCCGTCGACGACCGGAACAGCAGGGAAGTGTAAATCAGCAACGTCGAGGGCGACCTGTTCTGCGTCAGCATCCCGGTGAAACGCCGCAACTTCTTCGGTCATAATCGACGACAGTGGGTCGTCACCCGGAGCAGAGAGCATCTCTCGGAGTGATGTGACGCCAACGAGGCGACCGCCGTCGTCGACGACGTACGTGTAATAGATTGTTGTCTGTGTCGAATCCTCGGGTGCAAACTCCTGGAAGCGGTCAATCGCCTCTGCAATGGAGAGGTCCGATGACGCCGTGACGTAATCGTCGGTCATCACGTCGCCAACCGACAGTTCGTAGTCACCGGCTTCGTCCGGTGGCTCATCCACTACATCTTTGGGCGTTGTTGACATGCAACGCGCTATTTCAGGGCGGTTGTATAAAAATTCACGTGGATTTTGGTTCATCGTTCGCCAGTCCGAAAACTAACGCTTATCCAGTTCTCGACCAAGACCAGCGTATGCACGTAGCACTGCTCGGTGGCACCGGTGACATCGGCGAAGGACTGGCACTTCGGCTGGCACACGACACCGACCACACCGTCGTTATCGGCTCACGCGAGGCCGAGAAAGCAGAGGCATCGGCTGACGAGTATGAACAGACGCTGGCCGACCACGGCGTCGAGGCGAGCATCGATGGGAAAGAGAACACAGACGCAGCAGCACTCGCCGACGTTGCCGTCCTCGCGGTTCCCGCGTACTACCTGACAGACACCCTCAACGCGGTCGCCGACGACCTCGGAGACGCAGTCGTGGTCTCACCCGCCGTCGGCATGAAAGGCAGCGAGTCGGGAATGAGCTACAACCCGCCAGGCGTCGGGAGCGTCACACAGCTTGCAGCCGAGGCCGCTCCTGATGACACACCCGTCGCAGGCGCGTTCCACAACCTCGCCGCTGGAAAACTCGCGGCACTCGATGTCGACCTCGACTGGGACGTTCCTGTGGTTGCCAGCGACGACCAGGCGCGCAAAACGGTCATCTCACTGGTGGAGGATATCGACGGACTCCGCGCGCTCAGCGCAGGCGGGCTGGAGAACGCAGCCGAAATCGAGGCACTGACGCCGCTGCTGATTAATCTCGCCCGAAATAACGAGGGACTCCACGACCTCGGTGTGACGTTCCACTGAGTGTCGAGTCCTCAAAAAAGCGTACCGACAGAATCAGGCGCCGGCCGATTCGAGCGCGGCTTCGATTTTGTCCGCCTGTGTAACGCCGACGAACCGTTCGACGACCCCATCTTCGTTCTCGACGATGAGCGTCGGCAGCGAGCGTACCTGGTACTCGTTCGCAACGTCCTGGTTCTCGTCGACGTTCACCTTCTCGAAGGTGACGTGCTCCCACTCCTCGGCGAGGTCGTCGAGAATCGGGTCCTGTGTCTTGCACGGTCCACACCAGTCCGCGTAGAAATCCTTGAGCGTGACAGTCATTGTACGCTCGTGTGTAGTCAACCGGCGCTGATAAGCGTTATTCTCTCGTGCAGTGTCCGAACACAGGCGAGAGTTATGGTATCAATGGTCATGGAGGCGGGAGCGGACAAAAGCCCTTTTGCCCGTCGACAGTCCTACACTGAGATAATGGGGCTCGAAGAGGAGATAGCGGAGATCGAGCAGGAGATTCAGGAAACCCCTTACAACAAATCAACGGAGGCGCACATCGGGCGGCTGAAGTCGAAGCTCGCAGAGAAAAAAGAAGAGCTCACGAAGCAACAGTCCTCGTCCGGTGGCGGGCCGGGCTATGCCGTCGAAAAACACGGCGATGCCACCGTTGCGCTCGTCGGGTTTCCGAGCGTCGGGAAGTCGACACTCCTCAACGCGATGACCAACGCCGACAGCGAAACCGGGGCCTACGAGTTCACGACGCTCGACGTCTTTCCAGGGATGCTCAAGTTCCGTGGTGCGAACATCCAGTTGCTCGACGTCCCGGGTCTCATCGAAGGGGCTGCGGGTGGTCGCGGTGACGGACAGGAGGTGCTGTCGGTCGTCCGGACGGCAGACCTCGTCGTGTTCTTGCTCTCGGTGTTCGAAATCGACCAGTACGACCGCCTCCACGAGGAGCTCTACAGAAACGGCATCAGAATCGACCAGGAACCACCGCGCATTTCGATTCGGCCGAAAGCCAAAGACGGCATCTCCATCAACTCGAGCGTTGACCTCGAACTCGACGAGGGAACCATCACGAGCATCATCCGCGAGCACGGCCACGCCAACGCTGACGTCACAATCGGCGAGACCGTCGACATCGACCGCCTCATCGACGGCATCCGCGACAACCGCGTCTACATTCCTTCGCTCGTCGCCGTCAACAAAGCCGACCTCATCGACCGTAACTATCTGCCGACGGTCAACGAACAGCTCCGCGAACACGACATCGACCCGGACGAGGCCATCTTCATCAGCGCCGAGAAAGAGAAAGGACTGGATTCGCTCAGAGAGGCCATCTGGGAGGAACTCGGTCTCATCCGAATCTACATGGACAAACCTGGCCGGGGCGTCGACTACGAGGAGCCACTGATTCTGTTCGAAGGCGACACCGTCGAGGAGGCCTGCTCGAAACTCGGCGGGAGTTTCGACGAGCGGTTTCGGTTCGCGCGCGTCAGCGGTCCGAGTGCGAAACACGACGAACAGCAGGTTGGTCCCGGCCACGAACTCGCTGACGAGGACGTGCTCCGTATCGTGACGAGCAAGTGAGCGGTATTTCCTCTTCGTGTTCGGGTAAATCTATGCCAATCGGGGAGTTCAAACCTGCCCGAGACGAGTGTGTGACATGGACGAAAGCGCCGGGAGAACACACGTCGAGTGGCGCACCTGGAGCGAGGGAACGTTCGAGGAGGCCGTTACCGAGCAGAAGCCGCTGTTACTCGCACTCGTCACACGGTGGTCCGAGGAGTGTCACCAGATGGATGCGACCACGTACGCCGAGCCACGGACAGCAGCACACATCAACGACCGGTTCGTTCCGGTTCGCGTTGACGCCGACCGACGCCCCGACATCCGCGAGCGGTACAACATGGGGGGGTTCCCGTCGACCGTCTTTCTCACTCCACAGGGGAAGATACTCACCGGCGCGACGCTCCTCGGTGTCGACGGATTTCGCGGGATTCTGGAGAGCGTCAGGCGAGCATGGGAGCAGAAGGGTGAGGAGGCAGGGTCGGTACCCCGGTCACTCCGCGAGGAACCACCCCGTGGTGAACTCACGCATCGCGTCGAAGAACACATGGTCGAGCAGTTGCTGGCGACGTTCGACAGCGAGTACGGGGGGTGGGGGATGGAGGTTAAATTCCCTCTGCCCCGAACGGTCGAGTTCGCACTCGTCCGCGCGCGAGACCAGGCGACGCGAACGCTCGAGGCGATACAGACCCACCTGCTCGATACGTACGACGGCGGCTTCTATCGCTTCAGCCGCAACCGAAACTGGAGCGGTGTCCGCCGGGAGAAACTGGCCGACGAGAACGCAGCCCTCGTGCGGGCGTTCGCGCACGGCTATCGATACACGGGAGACGAAGCCTACCGGGAGTCCGCCGAGCGCGGTATCGAGTTTCTCACGACGACGCTGTGGACAGGCCAGGGGTTCGCTGCGAGTCTGGGCGGCGACGAGGCGTACTTCGAACTCGACCCGACAGACCGCGAGGATGCAGACCCACCAGCGGTCGACGAAACACTGCTGGCGGGTCACAACGGACTCGCTATCGATGCGCTGTTACAGTACCACGCCTACACGAACGAAGACTCCCCCCGACACTACGCAGAACAGGCCAGCGAGACGCTCGTCGAGAGTCTCGTCGACTCTGACGGCTGTGTTCGGCGCTATTGTGAGGAGACAAACGACGACAGAGAGGCTGGTGCGGACTCACCACACGGACTGCTCGCTGACCAGGCGCGGGTGCTGACGGCGCTGACGACCGCCTGGTCGGTTCTCGGCGAACCTGGCCCTGCCAAAGAGGTCGCTGACTGGACGCTTGAGAACTTGCAGACCGAAGGTGGCGGGTTTCGAGACAGCCCTCGGGAGGCTGTCGGCGTTCTCGGCGGGACGCTGTATCCACTCGACACCGCAGTCGAACTCGCGGACGCGCTGCTCGACCTCGCGTTACTCACCGGAGACTCACGCTATCACGACGCAGCACGGGACGCGCTGTCGGCGTTCGCTGGTGCGACGGAGCGAATGGGTGTGGAAGTCGCACACTACGCAACGGTTGCTTCCAGAATCCAGGAGTCTCAGGTCGTCGAAGTGGGAACACAGCCAGGAACGGACCTTCACCGGGCGGCGCTCGTGCTGGCCGACCACGAAACCACCGTCGCTGTACGACCAGCGGACGCCGAGAACCTGACTACCCGAGCCCTTCCCGAGGGCGAAGCCCGTCTCGTCGTCGACGGGAGCGAGCGAGGACGCGCCGACACGCCCGCCGACCTCGAAGGGCTGCTGACCAACCGTAATGCCAACAACTGAAAACAGGCAGTGAGTTTATACAGACAGAAAGCCACGTATCACTGATGGCAACGCTCAGAGACCTCGGGCTGTCGGAGTACGAGTCTCGCACTTACCGGTCACTGCTGGAGACCGGTGCGACGACAGCGAAGGAACTCTCCCGGACGAGCGACGTGCCGATGGGTCGAATCTACGACGTGTTGAACAGTCTGGAGACGAAGAATCTGGTCAGGAGTCAGACGGCGAGTCGGCCGAAGAAGTACGTCGCTGTCGAGCCGGAGGCTGCGCTCGACCGACTGCTGGACGACAAACGGGAAGCGCTCGACGAACAGCTCTCACAGTTCGAGGCGATTGCGAACGAACTCGAAACACAGCTTGAAGCGTCCGAACCGGTCGACGACCAGTTCTGGACGGCAGCGCTCGGCTCGGAGGAGTCGATAGACCTGCTCGTCGAACGGCTCTCGGCGGCCGATGAGCAGATTATCTTCGTGGCAGCGACCCCGACGACGCGCTTCGATGTCGACGCGGTCGGCGAGCGCATCGCCGACGAGCTGGTCAGCGTGCTCGACCGGGGTGTGCCGGTGCTGTTGCTCGAACATCCGCAGGTCGTCGAGGCGCTTCCAGCGGAAGTCGGCGCGCGCTATCGCGACCACCTGCAGAACTACGACCACTTCGAGGTCCGTGTCACCGACGACATCGCCAGCACGTTCGTCGTCGTCGACCACGTCGAAATCTGTATCGAGGTGCCACACCCGCTGAATCCGAACGAACCGTTCGCACTCATCAACCTCAAAGACGGAGAGTTCGCTGGCACTGTCGAAGCGTCGTTCGACGAACGCTGG
>LFFM01003147.1_pt1 | contig 10531 bp, 6 predicted proteins | sample 643131 | NCBI WGS metagenome assembly LFFM01 (sample SAMN03777445, study PRJNA286221) | soda lake metagenome | biome: soda lake; feature: Kulunda steppe; material: water; isolation source: sample Tc-Br brine of Tanatar trona crystallizer | place: Russia: Kulunda steppe | collected 2011-07 | reverse complement strand
TCGGAGAGCGACCATGGATGTCTCGCCATACCTGGATTTAAAACCGGCGCCGAATGCCGTCTTCGACAACCTCGATGAGCGCCGAACCCGGGTCCGCTTTATGCTGCCCGACGGCGACGGCGACTGGCACGGCATGACCTGGCAGGCCTTCGCCGACCAGATCCGCCACATCGGCCAGTACCTCATCGATATCGGCATCAAATCCGGCGACCGAGTCGCCATCTTCGCCCCCAACAGCGTCGAATGGCTGTCGGCGGCGCTAGCAACCCAGGCCGTCGGCGGGGTGATGGTGCCCATCTACGGCACCAGCACCGCCGAGCACGCGGCCTACGTCGTCGAACACAGCGGCGCGAAGGCGGTCTTTACGGACACCGAACAGCTTTTGGGTCGCGTCTTCGACGGCTGGTCGGCCTACGGCGAGGTCCGCAAAGTGGTGACGCTCTCCGATGACGTCGAACCGGCCTCCGTCCTCCAGCAAGCTCGCAACGGCGACGACGCCTCCCGGGCTCCGACGTTTGGCGAGGTCGAAGAGCGGCTGACGTCCATCGATCGGGTCTTCGAACTCGGCGCCTCGTTGGACGACGAGACTCCGGAGCGCTTCGACAATGCCCTGGACGGCGTCTCCATCGATCAGGATGGATTGATGCTGTACACCTCCGGGACCACCGGAAAACCCAAGGGCGTGCCGCTGACGCACCGAAATGTGGGCACCAACGGCAACGACTGGCTTCGCTGCAACGCCCCGCTTATTGAGGAGGGCGCCGTCGATTTGCTGTGGCTTCCCTTGAGTCACGTCTTTGGTTTCGGCGAGGCCTGTCTCGGCAATACCCTGGGTTTTACGACCTACATGACCGACCCCGGCTCGGTGCTCGGCCAACTGGAGACGGTCAAACCGTCGGTCTTTATGAGCGTGCCCCGCTACTTCGAAAAGCTCTGTGAGGCGGCCCGAGAAGGCGCCGACGACCGACGGGAGGCCATCGACAATCTGCGCCGAATCACCGGCGGCAATCTGACGTTTTGCCTCTCCGGCGGCGCCGGCCTGAGCCGAGAGGTCAAAGAGCTGTTTTACGACGCCGACATGCTGATCATCGAGGGCTACGGGCTGACCGAGGCCAGTCCGACGCTGACGCTGAACCGCCCCGACGACTTCGACTTCGACACTGTCGGAAAGCCCCTTCCGTCGGTGGACGTCAAGATCGCCGAAGACGGCGAAATTCTGGCCCGCGGCGACAGTATCTTTAACGGCTACCACAACAACCCGTCGGCGACGGCCGACGCCTTTAGCGACGACGGCTGGCTCAAAACCGGCGACCTCGGCAAGTTCACCGATGATGGCTTCTTGCAGATCATCGGCCGCAAAAAGGATATTCTGGTCACGGCGGCCGGCAAAAATATCTCGCCCACCAAAATCGAGGCCAAATTCGACGACGATCCCTATATCTCGCATCTCGTCGTCTACGGCGACGGCAAGAAGTATCTGACCGCCGGGGTGTGGCCCAATCTGGAGGTCGTCGAAGAAGCGCTGGACGAACAAGCCACAACGCGGGCCATCCGCGGGCTTATTGAACCCCGCATCGACGAGGGCAACGCCGATCTGGCGCGCTACGAGACGATCAAAAAATTCGCGATCATCGAAGAGCCCTTGACCGTCGACAACGGATTGCTGACACCGACGCTCAAGGTCAAACGAAACGACGTCTACGACGCCTTCGGAGACCAATTCGAGGCGCTGTACGAGGAGGATGCATGATCGCCAATATCATCAACATCATCCGTCACCTGGCAGGCGGCGGCCCGCAGGTGGGGACCACGCCGTCGGATGTCATCCATCGCGAAAATAAATGGGAACTTCGCCACTATCGACCGGACCCGCAGGCCGACCGCCTTCAGACCAGCCCCGTACTTCTGGTCCCGTCGCTGATCAATCGCCACTATATTTTGGATCTAATCCCCGAAAAGAGCTTCGTGCAATACCTGCTCGCCCAGGGCCACGACGTCTACATCATCGACTGGGGCACACCGGGAGATGAGGACCGTCTGCTGGGCCTCGACGACTACTGCGACACCTACCTGGGCCGCGCCGTGCGCACCGTCGCCCGCCGCTCGTCCACCGACAAGACCCACCTTCTGGGCTACTGCCTCGGCGGAACCATGACCGCCATCTACGCGGCGGCCGACTCCGGTGATCTCGATACCATGGCCCTGATGGCGGCCCCCGTCGATTTTCACGACGACGGCCTGCTGTCGATCTGGGGTCGCACCGACAGCATCGACGTCGACGCCATCGTCGACGCCTTCGGCAACATGCCCTGGCCGCTGATGCAGCTGGGCTTTCATATGCTGCGGCCAACCATGAATCTGTCGAAAGCCGTCTACGCCCTCGACAAGGGGACGGACGACCGCTTTCTGGAGGGCTTTCTGGCACTCGAGACCTGGTCCAATGACAACGTCTCGTTTCCCGGCAAGGCCTTTCGGGAGTACATCGACAAATTGTACCGCCAAAACCAACTGGTCAACGATGAATTCGCCCTGTCCGGACGGCGCATCCATTTGAGCGATATCGACTGCCCGGTCCTCAATATCAGCTTTGAGCACGACCACATCGTGCCCGCCGAAAGCGCCACGGCGCTCAACGAACACATCGACGACGACCTGTTAAACCACGTTCATCTGTACGGCGGCCACGTCGGCTCCGTGGTCTCCAGCAAGGCCTCCGAGAATCTGTGGCCACTGATCTCGCAGTGGTTTGCCGGCCAATCGGAGTGGTTCGACGGCGATCCACAACACGAAGAGACCGAATCCGCCAGAGATGCCGCCTGATCGATGAGATGGGCCTTTCGGCGTTCGGCCGCCGAACTCCCACGCAACCAGCCACCCAGCGACTACCATGGATATTTTTGCGGAGCATACCCTCGCCTGGGCCCTGTTTATGGCCTACATCGTCCTGACGTCCTGGTTGGCCTGGCTGGGCCACAAAAAGACGGAGGGACTCTCCAGTTTCGCCCTCGGCAAGGGCGATATGCACCCGGTCGTCATGGGGGTCACCCTGGCGACGGCTGTCGCCAGCGTGGCGACCTTCGTGGTCAACCCCGGCTTTGTGTACGTCCACGGCATCTCGGCATTGCTCCATCTGGGCGTGGCCGCTCCGCTGGGGATGTTTACGGCGCTTTTGGTGCTGAGCTTCGGCTTTCAGCGCGTCGGCCAGTCGACCAAGGCTTTGACGCTCCCCCAGTGGATCGGCGAGCGCTACGGCTCGCAGGCGATGACCATCTTTTTTGCGGCCGTGATGTTTTTGCAACTGACCTTTGTGGTCCTGATTGTCGGCGCCCTGTCGCTGGTCATGCAGGAGACGCTGGGACTGGGACCGATGGTCGCCGCGGCGCTGATCATCGGCTTTGTCTTTAGCTACATCTTTATCGGCGGCACCTACGCCCACGCCTATACCAACACCCTCCAGGGCATCGTGATGACGGTCATCGCCGCCATCATCGTCTTTAGCGGCGTCGGCCTTCTCACCGAGGGTTTTGGAAGCATCGCCGAAACGCTGGCGGCTGTCGACCCGGCGCTGATCGACCACTTTAACGTCGACGGCGAGTTGATGGCCCAGTACGAACCACACGAACCGCTATTTGGGGGGCCGTTTAGCGTCTGGATCGCCGGATTTATGATCGGATTTGCCCTGGTCTGTCAGCCCCACGTCATCATCAAACCGCTGTACGTCAAAGACCGCACGGCGCTGTGGAAGGGCCTGGGCGTCTACTTCGTGGTCTCCGTGGTCTTTCTGGGATTATTGCTCGTCGGTCTCTATGCCCATCTCATCGGCATCGGCCCCGAGATGACCGCCGGCCCCTCCGGCGACCTCGAACAGGACCGGGTGTTGATATTGTACGTCGTCGAGAGTTTCGGCCCCGTGCTGACCGCCGTCATCTCCGTGGCCTTGCTGGCGGCCGGCATGAGCACCCTCGACGGCATTTTGATCGCCCTGTCGAGCATCTTTGCCAACGACTTCTTTTTGAATCTCGCCCGCGACGGGATGCTCGCCGACAAAAGTAACGAAGAGTGCCAACAGATCGCCCACCGAGCAGGCCAGCTCATCCTGGTGGCCATGGGTGTCGTCACCTTTACCATCGTCGCCATTGTCCCCCCCGGCGTACTGGCCATCTTCGGACAGATCGGCGTATACGGCATCGTCGTCACCGGCTGCGTTCCCATCTTATTTGGCATCTTTTTCGACGACATCGACCGCCGATTTGTCTTTGCCGCCGCGATTATCGGCCTCGTCGTCTACCTCGGTCTATACATCGGCGGCGGTGTCGCCATCGACGAGGGCATCGTCCTTAGCGACATGGTTCCCTCGCTCGGTATTCTCGTCGACACCGAAATGGATCTATTGGGCCTTCCAAATCCGGCGGTTCCCGCCGCCTACGCGATGATCGCCAGCCTGCTGGTCGCCCTTCCGGGAGCCATCGCCTCGGTGGTCGGCGGCGAGTAGGACGGCAACGCAAATTCTTCGCCAATGCCGTCGAGGTGACCGGTCCTGTCGTGAGGAGGTCGCTGGAGACGGAAGCGTCCTCGCTTTCGGCTGTCCCGTTGGAGACGGAAGCGTCCCCGCTTTCGGCTGTCCTTTTGGAAACCAATGGCAGCGAAATTGCTTTGTTCTGCCCGCCACCTGCTTAGGTTTGTGCCGTTCGCCAACCTGTACTTTACGGCGAGACGTGGTTAACATGGACTGATCGCAAATCACTTAAAACCGGGTCGGACCCCCTTATGTCGACGAGCAGTGACAATTCAACGACCACCGATGACACTCCTGACACTCCTCTTCCCGTTGTCGGAATTGGCGCTTCGGCGGGGGGACTGGCGTCATTCGAAAAATTTTTCCACGCGCTGCCCAACGACACCGGACTCGCCTACGTCGTCGTCCAGCACCTATCGCCGGACAAAAAGAGCGACTTGACGGCCATCTTACAGCGCTACTCGTCGATGGCCGTCGAAGTCGTCGAATCCGACACCAACATCAGCGCCGACCACGTCTACGTACTGGGCCCCGGTCAATCACTCGAAATCAAGGGCAACACCCTCCAGCCCGGAGCGGTGTCGACGGACTCCCCCCACCATCACACCTCGATCGACCATTTCTTTGAGTCCCTCGCCGAGGACCGTCAACAACACGCCATCGGCCTGGTGATGTCCGGCACCCAGAGCGACGGGGCCCGCGGTCTGAGAGCCATTAAGAGTCGAGGCGGCCTTACGCTCGTCCAATCGCCAAAGGAAGCCGAATACGATTCGATGCCGCGAGAAGCCATCGATACCGATCGCATCGATCTGGTATTACCAGCCGCCGACCTGGCGGAGCGCCTGGTGGAATACGTCGCTTCCGACCGACAGGATATCGTCTCGCCGCCCGACGACGACAACCGCTTTAATCAGGCCTACCACAATATCATGAATCGCCTGCGCTCGGTGACCGGGCACGATTTTTCGCAGTACAAATACTCGACCATCCTCCGGCGCATCGACCGCCGCATCCGCCTCCACAAATTACCGGACCTCGTCGCCTACTCCGACTATCTCGATGACAACCGCGACGAAATCTACGCCCTATTTGACGAATTGTTGATCACGGTCACCGCCTTTTTTCGAGACCCGGAGGCCTTTGAGGCACTCCAACACAAGGTCATCCCCAGACTGTACGACAACAAAGACCCCGATAAACCGATCCGCATCTGGGTTCCCGCCTGCTCGAGCGGCGAAGAGGTCTACTCCATTGCCATGTTGATGTGGGAAGAAGCGACGCGTCGAGATGTATTTCCGGATTTTAAAATTTTTGCCACCGATCTCGACAAACACGCCGTCGAGACGGCGCGAGCGGGACTGTACTCCGAAGCCGCCTGTCGAAGTATTAGCAGCGAGCGCAGAGAACACTTTTTTGCGACCGAGTCCGGTGGCCAGCGCGTCGTCAGCGAACTTCGAGAACGGGTCTTATTTGCGATCCACAATATACTCAAAGATCCGCCCTTTGCCCGCCAGGATTTGGTCAGTTGTCGCAATCTGTTGATCTATTTCGACAACCAGGCCCAGAAAAAAGTGCTGGAAGTTCTGTACTATGCCCTTCGATCTGACGGCCACCTCTTTTTGGGGGCCTCCGAATTTGTCGGCCAGGCCCGGGACCTGTTTTCGACAGCCGACAAAAAACACCGCATCTATCGACCCAAACCGACGGATCGCAAAATTCTTCCCTTCTCGCAGATGGTCGACACCGCCGACACCACCGATCGATCGCAGTCGCGACCACTCCATTCGATCGATATTGAGCGCCCGACGAGCCAGCATTCATTTCGGATGGAACACACCCATCATCGACTTCTGGCGCGCGACTACGCCCCCCCGAGTCTTCTCGTCGATCGCAACTACAATATCGTTCATATCGCCGGGAATGCCCGAAACTTTTTGCGCATTCCCACCGGCAACCCCACCGACGCCGTGCTGGAGATGGTTCCCGCCGAGCTTCGGCTGGAACTTCGAAGCGCGTTGATCGAGGTCTTCGAACACCAACACACCACGAAGACCGGTGACATCCAATTCGCCCAAAACGGTGACACCGTCACCCTTCGGCTCATTGTCAACCCCGTCGATAGCGCCGACAACGACGAAACCGAACTGGTCCAGATCATCTTTGAGACCACCGACAAAAAAACACTGCGCCCCGGCGACAGCGAGCCCATCGAAATCACCGACGCCGACCAATCACTGCAAAATATCGTCCAGCAACTAGAAGATGAAAACGAACGACTGCGCAACAAACTCGGCGCCACCATCGAGCGCTACGAGACGACCACCGAAGAACTCAAGACCTCCAACGAAGAATTGATGACGATCAACGAGGAGTTGCAGTCGACCACCGAGGAACTGGAAACCAGCAAAGAAGAACTGCAATCGACCAACGAAGAATTGACCACCGTCAACGAGGAGTTGTCCCATAAAATCTCGGAAGTCGACGACGTCAACAGCGACCTCAAAAACCTGCTGTCATCAACCGATATCGGCACTATTTTCCTGAACCGCGATATGACCATCAAGCGGTTTACAGAGCCCGTCCGCGATCACTTCAATATCCTCGATTCCGATATCGGACGCCCCTTCGAACACATCACCCACCGCTTTGACTACGACGGGCTCAAAAACGACGTCCATCGTGTCCTCAACGACAACGAGCCTCTGGAACGCGAGCTGTCGTCGGACGACGAGACCTGGTACATCATGCGCATCCATCCCTATCGCACCGTCGACAATCAGGTCGCCGGCGCTGTGCTGACCTTTTTCGATATCACCGATCGCAAATTGGCCCGGGAACGGGTCGCCGAGAGCGAGCAATTATTTCGGACCGTCTTCAACAGTGCCAATGATTCTCTCTTCTTATTTGGACTGGAAGACGGCGAGCCTACGACCTTTCAGCGGGTCAATGACCGAGCCTGTAGCCGGCTGGAGTATTCGCGCGACGAGCTCAAACAGCGTTGCCTCCGGGATCTGATGGCGATGTCGTCAGTGGATTTCGACGCCTACATCGAACAATTGCAACGCGACGGTCAGGCCGTCGCTGAAGTCCGTTTCCGGACTCGTTCGGGTTCGCTGGTCGACGACGAGATGAGCTCCCGGCTCTTTGTTGTGGCCGACGATCCGACGGTGGTCACCGTCAGCCGCGACATCTCAAGTCGCAAAGAATACGAGCAGATGCTTCTGTCGGCCAAACAAGAATCGGATCGCCTCGCCGATCTGCGCGCCTCCTTTCTGGCCAATATGAGCCACGAAATCCGCACCCCGTTGACCAGCATTATCGGTGTCTCTCAACTGCTGAGCCGAAAGGAATTGCCCGATCGCCAGGAGCAGATGGTCCAACTTATCCAGACCAGTGGACAGCGCCTCAAACAGACGCTGGACTCCGTCCTCGATATCTCCCGGCTCGAGTCCGGTGAGATGACACCGGACTACAAATGCTACGACGTCGTCGCTCAAATCAGCGATGACATCGATATGTTGCAGCCCGTCGCCGAGCGCAAAGAAATTGAGCTGCAGTTCGAAAGCTCCACCGACGAGCACTACTTCTGGGCCGACATCGGATTTATCAATCGAATTATCTACAATCTGACCGAAAATGCGATTAAGTTTACCGAACAGGGCGTCGTGGAGGTCACACTCGATGTTGACGACGATGCGCTGACCATCATCGTATCCGATACCGGCATCGGCATCGACGAAGAATTCTTGCCGCATCTATTCGACAAGTTTAAGCAGGCCTCCAGTGGGACCAGCCGCAGCTACGAGGGCTCGGGACTGGGCATGTCACTGGTTCATCAACTCGTGGAGTTGATGGACGGCACCATCGAGGTCGACTCCACCAAAGGCGAGGGCACGACATTTACCGTCGTCGTCCCCGAACACCCCGACGAAGACGAAGAGAACGAACCGGAGCAGACGATGTCGTAACAGTCGCACTCTCCCCACACTGAGGTTTCGATATGTCTGATCACGCTCGCACAGCAAAATCGAAGGCCGCCATTCTCGTCGTCGAAGATCACCTGGAGACCCGGACGTTTCTCGATTTGGCGCTGGCCGATAAATTCAGTGTCGACGCGGCCTCCGATGCCACATCGGCCCTCGAAATGGTCGACCAGAGAGACTACGACCTGCTTCTGGTCAATATCGCCCTTCGCGACACCATGGATGGCATCGAACTCGTCGGACACCTCCGCAAACGCCCGGCGTACGCCGACACGCCCTTCATCGCCATGACGGCCCAACAACTTCGTCAAAATCGCGACGAATACATCGACCAGGGATTCGACGAATTTCTGGCCAAGCCCTTCTATCCAGAAGAGCTTCTGGAGACCATCCACGAGCTTCTCAATGATGGATTACCCGGTGACTACGACGCCACTCGCCCCCCTCGCTGATTGCGAAGTCCAGTCCGTTTACGTAAGCATCAACACAGCCACGCCGCCGACGGCAATAAAGGCCCCGAGAATCGAGCGCATCGATAGCTGTTCATTGTTGAAGATGTAGGCCAGTGGCAGCACGAAGATGGGACTCGTCGACGCCAGCGTCGACGCAATGCCGGTGTAGGTGTAGCGAAGTCCGGCGTTCATCAGCCAGATCCCCAGAAATGTCCCCAGAAATGTAGCCACCACCACCAATAGACCGGTGCGTCGGTCCTTGAAGGGCTCGACGGTCTCCATAAATCGCTTCGTGGCCCCCAGAATCACGGTCAGACCGATAATTCCGAAGACCAGGCGCACAATACTGATTTCCAGGGCCGTGCTCTCTCCACCGCCGAGCTTGGTCAGCACATTTCCCACCGCCTGGCAGGTGGCATAGCCCAGACCGAATAACACGCCGATGCGGGCCTCTTTGGAGAGTCCCTCGGAGGCATCGTCGGCCGGCGGCCCGTCATCGGGATGGCGCTCCAGAATCACCCACACCACTCCCCCCATCGTCAGGCTCATCCCCACAATCATCGCCCCATCCAGCGGTTCGCCCAGTACGGGGACCGCCAAAATCGCCGTCATCGGCGGTGACATCGCCCCCAAAAGAAGCGTTCGGCGCGGCCCGATCCGGTTGAGGGCGTGAAAAAAGGCGGTATCTCCCAGCGTCAGCCCCACCACTCCGCTGATCGCCAGGATCGCCGTCTCCCACAGGCCCAGACTCACCGGCCAGACCGTTCCCTCCAGAATCAACAGGCTGATCACCATCAGCACCAGGGCGATGACGCATTTGAGCCAATTTAACGCCAAGGCCGAGATCGTCTTGCCCAGGCGCGAAAAAATCAGGCTCGCTGTCGCCCACACGCCCGATGCCGATAGCGATGCTAATTCACCCATTCACGATGTCCATACAACAGACTCCAGCCAAGCTCTCGATGTCACTATTGCGGCCCTGCGAAACTGCGCCGGGGCTTGTCCTCCTCGCCGAGCACCGCGGCGACTACGGCGCTCAGCACTATGACAGCCCCGCACGGAGTGTCCATGTTCCAACTCCAAATCGCCCCCTGACCGTCGGGACTGCAACAGTCCAACGGAATGGCGGTTTCCACTATTTCGCGGGCTCTCCATTTTTCGGTCGTGAGCGCTACTGCTGCCCTTCGAAATTACGCCGGGGCTTAAGGCGGTGCTGAACGACGATGGCGGTGTTGCGGCTCCTCGACGATGCTAAGGCATCGCCTCGTCACCGCGCCTTGTCCTCGTCGCCCAGTCCTCGCCGGGACCACCCATGTACTTCCGGCGGTCAGCACTACGGATTCGCCCTGTCGTGTCCATTTTTGGACCATCCACCAAAGCGACCGTGCATTCACCGAAGCTGTTGCTCTCCAGGAGAAGTCATGACGGACCGATATATCACGATCTACCTCCGCGATCATCTGGCGATGGGCCGGGCCGGCATCGATTTTGCAATACGCATCGCCAACTCCAACGACCACAACGTCATCGGAGCCCGGCTCGACGAATTTATTTCGGAGCTCGACGAAGAAATCGACGCC
>LFFM01003146.1_pt1 | contig 10532 bp, 10 predicted proteins | sample 643131 | NCBI WGS metagenome assembly LFFM01 (sample SAMN03777445, study PRJNA286221) | soda lake metagenome | biome: soda lake; feature: Kulunda steppe; material: water; isolation source: sample Tc-Br brine of Tanatar trona crystallizer | place: Russia: Kulunda steppe | collected 2011-07 | reverse complement strand
TGATTAGCAGTATTAAGCATCTCATCAGAAGCCTGAATTGATCGAGAGTTAGCCTCATATGCTCTTTGAGCAGTAATCATATCTACCATTTCTTCAACAACCTTAACATTTGACATCTCTAAATAGCCCTGACTAATAGTACCAAACCCCTCTTCACCTGGCACTCCAAGCATCGGATCACCAGAAGAAACGGTTTCGGTATATAAGTTTCTACCCTCACTATTTAATCCTGCAGGATTAGAAAAGTTTACTAATTCAATTTGACCAAGTTGGTTCGGCTCAGATTCTCCTGCCATTTGAGCACTAACTGTTCCATCACTTGTTATTGAAACACTGGTAGCGTCTTCAGGAATATAAATCTCAGGCTGCAAAGGATGACCATCAGCAGTAACAAGTCTACCATCACTATCCTGTCTAAATGAGCCATCTCTAGTATAAGCAGTAGAGCCATCAGGCCTGACAACTTCAAAGAACCCATCTCCCTCAATAACAAGATCAAGAGGGTTATCAGTCGATTGTGGGCTTCCTGGTGTAAACAGTTTTTGAGTAGCTGCCATTCTTGTACCATGACCAATCTCAGTACCTACTGGTATCTCTTCTCCTTGTGCGTTAGGAGTGCCTGGTTGCCTTGTCTGTTGATACATTAAGTCCTGAAAATTAGCCCTGGACTTTTTAAATCCTGTTGTATTAACATTTGATAAATTATTTGAAATCATATCTATATTAGTCTGTTGAGCGTTCATACCTGTTGCCGCTGTATATAATCCACGCATCATAATAATCACCATCCATAAAAGTTTTTTAGAGCCTCAGTCGATTAGCTCTTATTTATGGCTTCCTATTCAAGGTCCAGCCATAATTGTAATTACCTCAAACTACCTACCTGATTAACTGCCTTTTCCAGTGTCATATCTGCTGCCTGTATTGCTTTCTGATTAGTCTCATAATGTCTTGTAGCTTCAATCATAGAAACCATTTCATTAACGATTTGTATATTTGATCCTTCTAAATAACCCTGAGCAAGCCTATAATCATCAGTTGCCTGAACAGCCTGGTCAGTCTCATAAAGATTCTCGCCAACTTTATTTAAATCTGTATAATCATCAAAATCAACAATTTGAACTGTATCAACCTCTAAATCATTAACATAGACAGTTCCATTGCTATCAATAGAAACATCCTCACCAGGAATAGTCTGTAATACCCCTTCTTCTCCTAATACTGGATAGCCAGAATTATTAACAATTAAACCATCCTGATTAACAGTAAAGTTGCCATCGCGGGTATACCTAACTCCATCTGGAGTATCTACTACAAAAAAACCATCACCTTCAATAGCCAGATCATATTGAGAGCCTGTTTCTCTAAGACCACCCTGAGTAAAATCAATGAATTTTTCATCAATAGCAACCCCATTATTTAAACTGCCAACCTCAACAGGATTTCTTCCTTTCTCCATTCGATGAAGTAACATTTCTGGAAATGTCTCCTTGATTATTCTATCCCTTTTAAATGCTGTAGTATCAGCATTTGCCAGATTATTCGAGATATTATCCATTTTCACTTCATTGGCCAGCATTCCAGTAGCTGAACTATATAAACCTCTTATCATTTAAATCACCTCCTAATTTAGTAATATTTTAGCAAACAGATCTGCTATTGCCATATTTTCTTCTAAAAGATATTCGTCTGCAACAATTTTAGAGCCCAAATTATATTCAATTAATAAAAAAGCGAAATCTTCATAAGAAATAACTCCAGCCTCATCTAATAAACTTGCAACCTGTAAACCGGACATCCCAGATCTAATTTCAACTTCAACTAATCTATTCAATCGATTCAGACTATCATAATCTAAATCAAAATTATCTTTTAGTGAAATCAAGTCTGATTTAGAACCTGCGGTATATTGCAAATCCTCTTCAGTCTTATCAGTTTCAGAGATATCTTCTTCTAAAGATTCATTATTAGCTTCATTATTAATCATTCCAAGTATACCATAACCTCTAGTCTGCTCAAGATAAATTGATATCCCACTCCCAATAATTAATATTATGCCAATAATTATCAGTATATCTATCATTACTCTGGTCCAAAAATCAGACTTAGCCATTATTCCCTTTACCCCTTCCATACATCTTAATAATTAATTCAGCTTCTCTTATTCCAATTTCTAAGCTTTCAGCGATTTCATTTAAAGAAATCCCATCATCATACATCTCAATTGCATCTAGATATTTCAAGGGAAGATTATCGTCTTTTTTATTATTAGCCTGTTTAATTGAGTGATTAAAACTCAACTTACTACCACTTAATACCTCATCATTTAAGTCTCTAATTTTATTCTTTAATATCTTTTCTCTAGTAGATAATTCAGAGATTAATTCTTCTAATTCTGAATTAATTTTTTTTAAATCGTTTTGATTCTTCTTATATTTTTTAATTTCCTGATCCTCAAAATTAATTGGATTATTATGCTGAGCTAATTTATTATAGCTCTGATTTCTTCTTAAAATCTCTTTTCTATAATTTTCTTGATTAAACTTATAATCATCTCTCCTACTTTTAACTTCTTTCTTTTTTTTCGAATTAATAAAAAATCTAATGCCAAGACCTAAAATAATTAATAATAATCCAGCGGCTAGACCTAACCAGGCCATTATAACCACTCCTGCTTAAATTTTAACATCAAAAACATCACCTTTTTTTGCATATGTGGAACTATCATTTTCATCTTCATTTTTTTCAGAATGATGACCCCTTTCATCAGTTTCCCCATCATTATCAAGTTGACCTTTATCTAATTCCTGATTTTGGTTAACTCTTTGTTCTTTTCTTGCATTTTCTAACTCCTGTTCCTGCCCAACAATGCCCTGCTCAATCATATCAGCCATATTTTTAGACTGCTCTAATTTGTCAACCTGTAAAGAAGTCGTTAAAGTTGTTAATGAATTAATTGGTTGAGTCATACTCTCACCACCTATAGGGGGATTTGCCTGACTTCTCCTTTATCCTCAACAAAGGCCGATACTTTCATCTCATCCTGCACATTATACTGAGCTTTACCAATAATAAGTTTTGTCCCAGGATAAACACTTTTATTTACTGTAATTTTTCCCTTTGAGACTTTTTCAATTTTTAATTCTAATTCTTCTAGCCTACTTCTTTTCTCCTTAATAGTTTTACTTAAATTTTTCTCAGTCTTTTTCAGACGATAATACATCAGTTCTTTATCTTTCGGCAACTCACCATGTGCTTCTTTCAATTTATCCAGCATCTTTATAGCTTTATTTGACTTTAAGATATTGCTTTTAACTTCCTCGATTTGTTCTTTAATATTTCTCATCTCTTCTTTGAGTTCAGGATCAATTCCTACTTCAAGCACAGTCCTGGTTGCAAGAGTAGAGCCTATAATATTAGCTTCTATTTTTGAAGCCGCTTTAGCCTCACCCCCAACTAAAAGACCTTTGCCTTCAGTAACAGATATTGACCCACCAGCAACTAAATTACTATGCATAGCAGCTTCTGAAATATAAATATTATTTCCAGCATTAAGGGCGCCATTTTCAATAAACTTAACTTTTATATCTCCATCAGCTTTAATCTTTGCCTTATCTTTACCAATAAAACCGCTGTGAACTATAACTTCATTACCAGCTATTAAATCAGCAGCCGAAACTCTACCTTTAACTTCAATATTTCCATCAGCCTTTATTTTAAAGCCTTCTTTCACATCTCCTTTTATCAAAACATTACCTATAAAGTCAATATTACCAACTGATAAATCTACATCTCCATTAACTTCATGAATTGGTAGTACATGAACTCTTTTGCCATCGCGTACTGCCTGGCCTTCAATTTCAGATAATAATTTATTATCTTTCTTTTCAACATTTTTGCCAGAAGGCAATTCACAATCTTTAGGTTTAGGTGCTGGGATTTCATCTCCTAAAACTGACATTCCAGGTTCACCAGGTTCAGATTCTTCTTTAGTAACAAGTGCATCTCCTGGCTTTACATTCGCTATCTGACCAAGATCATAAAAATCTATTGATCCATCTTCTCTTTTCGTACCAACATTGTTGTCATCAGTTACAAAGTGATAAATAAGTTTAGCATCTTTACCAGATACAGGTTCTTTTCCATCAGCAATTAATTCGTTTTCAACAGCCTCATTATTATTAATAATATTTTTAAGCTTATCTTTATTTAAACCATAAGTTATCCCAGCTTCTCCTGCCATACTTTTAACTTCTTCAAAGCTATAACTCTTGCCACCTATAGCTGGTTTAAATGTTATAAATGCTTCAAGTTTATCCTTGGAAATATCAAATTCAACTTCAGCATCCTGATCTAACTCCGGTTTTCTAGGAGCAATTACCTTCCATTCTTCTGAAGCTTCATCAAGTTCTTGTTGAACTATTTCCCAATTCACTTCCACAATTTTCATTTTATCAAGTCTGTTTTTCACCTGACTATAACTAACTGAATCACCTGACTTACCAGGTGGTGCAACCTTTAGTTTAACTCCTTCTTCATCTAACTTTATCTCAAAATCACCATCTATTTTAATATCATATTCAAGATCCTCTATCTCTGCTTCTAATTCCTGGGTATCCAGTGGATCATTATAAATGAATTTATAAGTATTTTCTTTCTTAAACATTCCAAATAGACCTTTTTTTTCTTCAACTGATATTAAATCTAAATTTTCTTTATCAAAGTTATTATTAGATATATCTAATTGCTTAATCAATTCTTTTTTAGCTTTTTTTATAGCAGTTAATTTATCTTTTGCTTCAATCACTAGTTTTTTTGCCATAATATCTGCTCCCCTTTAAAAGAGATCGTTTTTTTTATTAGCAAGATAACCCCTTAATCTTTGTATAGATTTTTTATGAATCTGAGAAATTCTAGCCGTTGACAATTCAAGGACTTCTGCTATTTCTTCTTGAGTTAATTCTTCATAATAATACAAAGAAACTACCAGTCTTTCCTGTTCATTTAGTTTGTCAACAGCCTTTATTAATATCGCTTTAGTCGTTTCTTTATCTAATTTTTTATCAGGTTCTGCAATGTTTGATGATACGATATCCAGTAAGGTTGCATCTTCATACTCTGTATCTAATGATAACCACTGTGAAGCATTAAAATATCTTAAAACTTTTTTTATTCTGGATTCAGAAAGATCTAATCTGTCTGCTAACTCAGAAATATCACCAGAAAATTCATTATTCTTCAAGTCTTCTTTCTCATTAATAATCTTTTTAGCATCAGTTCTAATTGAATGAGGTAACCAATCTAGATCCCTGAGATAATCTATTATTGCTCCTCTTACTCTTTTAGATGCAAAAGTAGAAAATTTATATCCCATTTCAGGGTTGAAGCGTTCTACAGCTTCTATAAGGCCAATCATACCATAACTCTGAAGATCATCCTCATCAATATAATTTGGAATAAGAGCACTTACCCTTTTAGCTTGATATTTAACAATATCCAGGTTATTCAAAATTATTTTTTCTCTAGCTAATTCTGAATTTTCTTTTTGAAACTTACTCCAGAGATCATAATTATCTATTTTAGATTTCAAATAATACCACCCCATTAATTAACGAGACTATTCATCTTCAGTCTCTAATACTGGAGGATCTAATGGATTAAACTCTTTATTATTATCTTCTATAGAATCTTCTTTAGAATTTTTAATAGTCTTTTTTGAATTTTCATATTGGGCAGCATCATTTTTATTAATACCCTCATTTGGGTTATTATTTTCATCTTCTAGGTTAAAGTTCATATACTGAATTAATAATTTCAAAGACAGACTTAAGAAAAATCCAATTAAAAATGCTCTAATGCCTCTATTAAAGATAGTTGGTAAAGGGTGAAAAGAAATTAAACCATATAATACAGTTATAATATAAAATATTAAGGCAATAATTAAAGGTTTAATAATTTTAGTTAACAAGTCTAAATCAACCCTTTCCTCCTTAACTTCCTCTGATAATCAAACAACCATCCCATTAAGGCATCTCTACTCCTATGATTAATATCTAAAAATTCAATTCCCACTGCTTTGCCATCTGGTAAGTCATATTTCCTAACAGTCTTTGATATAATTTTCACGCCTTCAATAGCTGGAATTTCAAGCATTAATTCAATCAATATATTATTAGGTAAATCCTCATTTAATACCATTTTAATGCCGCCACCACTTATATCAACAGTAGAGCTCTCATTAAATTCTTCCTCTTTTGGTTCCCAGTCTTTATTTACCCTTCTATATAAAACTTTTCTTTTTACTTCTAATCTAAAATACTTTCTTCGTTGAATTTTAACAAAATCCTCTTTATCAGGCTCCTCCAATACTAACTGAGGTACCGGTTCTTTAATTCTATTAATAACTTTTGATTTAAATTTATAAGCTGCTGAGTCAGATGCAATTAAAACTTGAACTTCAACACCTATACCAATTGGAACAAGACTTCCTTCACTATATGGTATTAAAACAAATAGCTTCCCCTCTTCTTTATCAGAAATCCTGCTCTGATATTGACCTTTATAATAACCCTTTTTTATTTCTATTTCTATATTATCATTAACCTCTAAATCCTCCGGTCTCATATCCAGCCAAGCCCCCTATAACATTTATAAAATCAACCTTTAAAAAATCCTAATACCTTATTGACAAATCCCTGCATTCCTGCATTGTTGCCAATATCTCTATCTATCAACTGGCTGGCAGATTTAGTGAAAGCTCTACCTGCACTTGATCTAGGATATAAATTAACTATCGGTTTCTGCTTTTTAACTGCTTCTCTTAAAGTACTATCATAAGGAATGTAAGAAGTAATAGATATTTCTAAATTCAAATAATCTTTAATCACACTACTTATTCTTTTAGATACTTCATCCCCTTCACGGTCATTATCCACCTGGTTTACTATTAAATTAAGTTTCGGTCTCACTTTATTTTTAGATAAAATTTTAATTAAGCTATATGCATCCATTATAGCTGTTGGTTCAGGAGTTAAAACCACAATCACTTCATCTGCGGCCTTTATAAAATTAACAACACCCTGGCTAGCTCCAGCACCTACATCGATAATAATTATATCATAATTTTCTTCTAAATGTGAAGCAAGCTTTAAAAGCTGTTTTATTTTATATATATTCATATTAATAAATTCATCAACACCGGAAGAACCAGGCAGAACAGTTAATCCTTCCGGTCCTGTAATTAAAGCATCTTCAATATCGCATTTATCTTCTAAAACATGACCTAAATTATATCTAGGTGTAATCCCTATCAAAACATCTACATTTGCCATCCCCATATCTGCATCCAATAATAATACCTCTTTTTCCATCTTCTGGAGAGAAACTCCTAAATTAACAGAAACATTAGTTTTGCCTACTCCTCCTTTACCACTGGCTACAGCAATTACTCTACTGGAAGTATTATTACTTTTATTTTCAGGCTCTGTTTTACCACTATCAAACATTTTCCTTAACCTACTAGCTTGATCATGCATTTTTATCACCTAAAATAAAAGGCATAAGTTTCTCCTGATAGGCTACTTCAATATCATCAGGAACATCCTGTCCAGCACTATAATATGAAAATGGCTGTTTATAACTATATCCTATATTTAATATGCTACCGTATTTTGTTGCTTCATCGATTTTTGTTAACAAAAATCTATTAGGATTTAATTCAGAAAATTTTTCTATAACTTTTTCTATATTATCTTTGCTTGAGTTTAAACTTAATAAAAGGTGAGTTTCATCAATCAAATTTTTATTTACTAATTTTTTAAGCCTACCTAACTGAACTTTATCATTCCAACTACTTCCTGGAGTATCTAGTAATATTAAATCATAATCTTTATATTTACTGGCTAGAACTTTTGCAAACTCATTTTCATCATAAACTACTTCCAAAGGAATATTGATTATATCACTATAGGTTTTTAGCTGTTGAACAGCAGCAATCCTATATGTATCAGCAGTAATAAGGCCCACCTGATAATTATTATTTTGAACGAAATCAGCGGCTATCTTTGCAATAGTCGTTGTTTTACCAACACCAGTTGGACCAATTAAAGCAACCACTTTTTGATTATCAGATTTAACAACCAGAGGGGCAGGAGGACCAATAATAGTTTCTATTTCATTAGATAATATTTCCATCTGCTCTTCTGGATTATCACTTTCTTGCATTTTTTCAATTAAATATCTTGCTAAAGATTCATTTACATCTTCTTGGAGTAATAAATTAAAAACTTTTTTTAGTGGTTCAGATAAAGACCTGACAAAGTCATTCTCATTCCAATTTTTATTTAAATTAGATAGCATACTTTTAATTTCTTGAATTTCTCTATTAGTTTCAGGCCTATTATTTTGTTCTTTTTCTTCTACTCCAGCTAAAACTTCAACTTTCTCTTTTGCAAAAAATCCTAATATACCACCTTCTTTAAATTTCCTGGTATTAAGAATAATTGCATCAGAACCAAGTTCAGCCTTCACTTTAAATATTGTATCCTGCATATTTTTACCAACATATTTTTTAATCTTCATCTATTACTTCACCGTCCCAAGAATCTGTAAATTAACATCAGATTGAAGTTCATTATATGATAAAATATTCAATTTATCTAATGATCGATGTGTCATTTCTTTTAATGGTCTTCTGATTGCAGGAGCTGTTAATAAAACAGGTTCTAAGCCCCTTTTTAATAAAACTTGAATCTGATCAGCTATATTCTCTATTAAATCCTGTGCCCTTCTAGGATTTAAAGCAAGATAATTTCCTTGCTCACTCTGTTCCAGTGCTTGATTTAGCTCATCTTCCAGTTCAGGATCTAATGTAACAGCATGTAACTTATCATCCTGATCTATATACTGGTTTGTAATCTGTCTTGATAGTGCCTGGCGAACATATTCAGTTAGCAGACCTGTATCCTTTGTTCTTGGCGCATAATCAGCCAGAGTCTCTAGAATAGTTAAAAGATTATTAATAGGAATATCCTCCCACAATAGATTTTGAAATACTTTCTGAATCTCTCCTAAAGTCATCAAATCCGGTAAAAGCTCATCAACAACTGCCGGGTAGTCATTTTTAATATTATCAATCAATTCTTTTACTTCCTGTCTACCTAGTAATTCATGTGCATTTTCTTTAATAATTTCAGTTAAATGTGTAGCCATTACAGATGGAGGATCGACAATCGTATAATTAGCCATTTCTGCCTCATCTTTCTGATTAGCAGTAATCCAAATAGCCGGTGTTCCAAATGCAGGTTCAGTCGTTTCTTTTCCATCTATTTTTTCTGTTACCATCCCTGAATCCATAGCTAAGAAATGATCAGGTAAAATTTCATATCTACTAATCTCAACACCTTTTAACTTAATTCTATAAGTATTTGGTTCTAATTGAAGATTATCTAAAATTCTAACAGGAGGAACAATTATTCCTAGTTCCATAGCTGTCTGTCTTCTAATCATTGCAACTCTATCTAAAAAATCTCCCCCCTGTTCTGGTAATACTAGAGGAATCAGATTATAGCCTACCTCAACTTCCATTGGGTCAATTTTTATCAGGTCAGATAATTCTTCTCTCTGTGGTCTTCTCTGTTCAGGTTGTTCTTCTTCCATTTTTTCTTTATCCCTCTTCTCGCCAGAATCAGATATAGAATCGGCCTGACTAAAGAGTAGAAAAGCTATTCCCCCAATTAAAATTGAAAGAACTAAAAATGGAATAGTTGGTAAGCCTGGAACAAAAGCAAGTAAAGCTAAAACTCCTGCTGCTATCCAGAGCGGTTTTGCCTGAGCAGTTAACTGCCTGGTCATGTCCTGACCCATGCTTCCTTCAGAAGCTGCCCTTGTTACGACCATACCTGTAGCTGAAGATATCAATAATGCTGGTATCTGACTGACAAGTCCATCACCGACAGTAAGCAAAGTATAAACCTGAGCTGCCTCAGCAATATCCATACCCTGCATTAAAACACCAATAATCAGACCACCAATAATATTAATAACAGTTATAATAATACCTGCAATAGCATCACCTTTAACGAATTTACTTGCACCATCCATAGCTCCATAAAAGTCTGCTTCATCTCTTATTTTCTGGCGCTCGTATCTAGCTTCATCTTCAGTTATAATCCCTGCATTTAAATCTGCATCTATACTCATTTGTTTTCCTGGCATAGCATCAAGAGTAAATCTAGCAGCAACTTCAGCAACTCTTTCTGCACCTTTAGTAATTACAACATATTGAATAACAACAAGTATAATAAATATAACTAGTCCTACAATATAGTTTCCACCAACAACAAAATCTCCAAAACTCATTATTATTTCTCCAGCATAAGCTTCTCCTAAAATTAACCTGGTAGTCGAAACATTCAATCCTAATCGAAAAAGGGTGGCAAATAAAAGGAGAGAAGGAAAGACTGATACCTGTAATGGCTCAGTAGTATAAATACTAACTAAAATCACAACCATTGCAAATGTAATATTTGCAG
>LFFM01003143.1_pt1 | contig 10538 bp, 9 predicted proteins | sample 643131 | NCBI WGS metagenome assembly LFFM01 (sample SAMN03777445, study PRJNA286221) | soda lake metagenome | biome: soda lake; feature: Kulunda steppe; material: water; isolation source: sample Tc-Br brine of Tanatar trona crystallizer | place: Russia: Kulunda steppe | collected 2011-07 | reverse complement strand
GGAAGATTGTGGCGGGGCAAGCCCGCCACCGAGTTGTTGTGGGGGCGACCAGTTGTTAGCTCACAAGGCTCTTTCACCACCGACATGAAGTCGGGTGGGGTCGACACCGCCCTGTCAATATCTCATGGAGTAATGGATCGGATATGAGCACTTCATCAGACAACGAAGACAAATCAGCATCCAACGGCCCAAAACTGCTGGCGATGGGGCTTAATCTCCATTGTCATGGGGATTGGCTTTATCCTTTATTCGATGGGCGAGACCACGTTTCAGTGCGATCGCTCCCAGGACCGATGCATCCTGGAGGACACGACGGTCATCGGCGGCGACACTGCCGAGATTTCGGTCCAAGACCTCCAGGGCGCAATTGTCGTCCAGACCGCCGGCAACCGCCCCGGATACGATACGACACCGAAATACAGGGCATTCGTGGAGGCCGAACAGGGTCAGGCATCGCTGTCTCACGAGTCGACCGCAAATGAATCCTATCATCAGACATTGGCCGACGAGGTGAACGCATTCATCGACGATCCCGGCCAGCAGCGGCTCGAGACATTCGATGACGGCGGGCAGATCGTTCAGAAGCGGTCAAAAAAAAGCGGAGCGAGGCTCGGCGAGATGATTTGTTTGGCCTCAAAGCGATCAAAAGTAGCCCTACCCGGAGGATAAGGCGAGGCTTGAGCGCGAAGAGGCCGGGCAAATCAGCCGGCGAATGCCGATGGGAGACTTTTTTGACCGCTTCTCAGTACGGGCCACTGGGCCTGGCCGGATTCGGCGTATTGCTCATGTTGCTGGGAGTGATTCGCCGGTAACGGATTTATCGGGCGCAACCTGCAGTCGGACACGGTTCTCAGCACAAGGCCGCTGTACATTGGCTGACCGTGTTGTCGACGCCGTCTGGCAACTCTGCTAAACCACGCAGATGTGCGGTCTATTCACCGACGTCCGGTCTCGTTGTTCATTGCCGAAGACCTTGTCCTCGCAGGAAGTCCCATGAAGATATCGACTGCTCTGATCAGTGTCGCCGACAAGACGGGAATTGCCGATTTTGCGGCCCGTCTCGACGGGCTCGGCATTCGCCTGGTGTCATCGTCGGGGACGGCCGCCCATCTTCGCGACCACGGACTGGAGGTCCTCGACGTCGGCCAGTGGACCGGATTCGATGAATGTCTCGACGGCCGCGTCAAGACCCTGCATCCGGCGATTCACGCCGCCATTCTGGCAGACCGAAGCCGTCCCGATCACATGGAGTCCATCGGCGAATTGGCTGATGGCACCATCGATCTGGTCGTCGTCGACCTCTACGACTTTCAGGAGGCGATGTCCGGCTCCAACCCACCGCTGTCGGAGGCCATCGAAGAGATCGATATCGGAGGAGTGGCCATGGCCCGGGCGGCGGCCAAGAATTTCGAGGACGTCGCCGTGGTCGTCGACTCCGGCGATTACACCCCGGTGGCCGAGGCCATCGAAGAAGAACGCCTGGACCGGGAATTGCGCCGAACGCTGGCGGTCCGAGCCTTCGAGAAGACCACATCCTACGATCGAATGATCGCCGATGTGCTCGCCGACAACAGTGCAGAGCCGACCTCGGAGGCCCCCTTCGAAAAATCTCGGCAAATCTCGCTTCGCCGCCGCCAACAGTTGCGATACGGCGAAAACCCCCACCAGAAGGCGGCGCTCTATTCGGAGGCTCCGAACGTCGATGACGACGAAGCGATCGAGCAACTCCACGGCAAAGCGCTGAGCTACAACAACCTCGTCGACCTCGACGCCGCCCTGCAGTTGATCTGGGAATTCGACGAGCCGGCGGCGGCCATTATCAAGCACACCAACCCCACCGGCTGCGCCATCGCCTCCACCATCCGCGCGGCCTTCGAAGAGGCGCTGGCCGGCGATCCGATGAGCGCCTTCGGCGGCATTGTGGCCGTCAATCGCCGCCTCGACGCCTCGGCGGCACAGGCCATCGACGAACTCTTCGTCGAAATCGTCGCCGCCCCCGAATTCGATGATCAGGCATTGGAGATTCTTCAGCGCAAGACCAACACGCGATTGATGCGATGGAATCGGGCCGCCATTCCCCGGCGCTCGATTCGCAACGTCGTCTCGGGCTGGCTCGTTCAGGACACCGACCGGCGCATCGACATCGATGTCGGAAGCTGTGATGTCCCCACTGAAGTCGAACCCGGCGACGACCTGCTCTCCGATCTGGCGATGGCCTGGAGGGTCGTCAAGCACGTCAAATCCAATGCCATCGTGCTCGTCAAAGACGGTCAGGTCATCGGCGTCGGCGCCGGCCAGATGAGCCGCGTCGATGCCGTCGAGATCGCCATCGACAAGTGCGTGGCCGCCGAGCCGGAGGGCGCCGTGCTGGCCAGTGATGCATTTTTTCCATTTCGCGACGGACCGGACCGGGCCGCGGAGGCCGGAATTCGCGCCATGATTCAGCCCGGCGGCTCTCGAAATGACAACGAGGTCATCGAGGCCTGTGACGAACACCAGGTGGCCATGGTCATGACCGGCATGCGGCATTTTCGACACGGGTGACGTCGAAAATCATCTTCCGGCACACTCGCCTCAGGACTCGTCGTCTCTTCGAAGCGCGGCGCTCTTTTGATGTCCTTCGAGCCCCTCCATCTTCGCCAGAGCGCAGGCGTCGTCGACGAGTCCCCGGGCAGCGCCGCGGTCGTCGATGGTCATCCAGGTCGCGATCTTCAGGAAGTTGAAGACCGACAAGCCGCCCTGCGATCGAGCCGTTCCACCGGTGGGCAGCGTATGATTGGGGCCGGCCCCGTAGTCGCCCAAGACCTCGGCGCAGGATTGACCGACAAAGAGAGCGCCGTAGTGGCGAAGGCCGTCGGCGACGGACTCCGCATCATCGGTGATGACCTCCAGGTGTTCCGGCGCGAGCTGATTGCAGGCGACGACACCTTCGTCCAGGTCGTCGACAACCACTGCAAATCCACCGGCCACCGCCTCGGCGGCGGTGTCGGCGGTGTTCAACGCGTCGAGCTGAGCGTCGATGGCGTCATCGACATCGTCGGCCAGGCGCCGCGACGGGGTGATCAAGATCGGCAGAGCATCGACGTCGTGTTCTGCCTGGGCGAGCAGGTCGGCGGCCACCACTTCCGGCGACGCCGAGTCGTCGGCCAAGACCACCAACTCCGAGGGGCCGGCGAGCATATCGATGCGGACGACACCGCTGACGAGCTGCTTGGCCGCCGTCACCCATCGATTGCCCGGCCCGACAACGACATCGGCGGGCTGGAGGCCGTCGATACCGTAGGCGAAGGCGGCGATGGCCTGGGCGCCGCCGACGCGCAATACGCCGTCGACGCCGGCAATTGCAGCGGCGGCCAGGGTCTCGATCGTCGGTTTCGGGGAGGCGACCCATACGTCGTCGACGCCGGCAGCGCGGGCCGTGACCGCCGTCATCAACACTGATGACGGAAGGGGAAACCGCCCGCCCGGCGCGTAGCAGGCGGCACGGTCGACGGGCGTCGCCCGGTGGCCGGCTCGACCGCCGGAAATCGGCACCTCGATATCCTCCAGTGACGCCCGCTGAGCCCGGGCGAAGTCGCCGATCCGCTGGGCCGTCCTCTCCAGTACCTGACGGCGCCCATCGTCGAGGGCCTCCAGGGCATCGTCGAGTTCGTCGACGCCGACAACTAGCGATTCACCGGACTCGATGTCACCGAATTGCTCGGCAAATCGACGAACGGCGTCGGCGCCGTCGTCGTTGACGGCATCGACGATGCGCCGCGTCTCGTCGAGGGTCTGGCCATCCAGTGGCGCTCGGCGAATTGCGGGCAACTCTTCGACGTCGACAAGCTTCAGTAGTCGTTCCATGATCAGCTCTCCTCATCGCTACTGGAGCGGCGCGTCACCGTTCGTGCACGGCGGGCCAACTCCCGTTCTACGTCTTCCAGCGTCGCCCCGCCGCGGACCATGGCGACCAGCGCAAAGTACAGGACATCGGCGCTCTCCCAGGCCACATCCTCCGTCTCCGTTGCCGCGGCGAGTTCGCGGGCCTCTTCGACGAGTTTCTCCTCCAGAAGCTCCGGGCTGTCGAGTAATGTTCGCGTATACGAGCCCTCCGGCGCGTCGTCGAGTCGGTCGCGAAGGGTTCTCTCCAATCTGCCGAGTCCCGGGTCATCGCCCCAGCAGGTGCGCGTCGAACGGTGACAAAAGCCGTCGCCCTTCTGGCGAACCCGAAAGCGAAGCGCGTCGCGATCGCAATCCAGATCAATGCCCAAAAGCTGCTGGGTCGCCCCCGATGTCTCGCCCTTCTTCCAGAGCCCGCGGCGCCGGGAGTGATAGATGCCGCGCTGCTCGTCGACGGCAGCTCGAAGGCTCTCATCGTCGGAGTAGGCCAAGCCGAGCGCCGTGCCGCGCTCATCGCACACGACGGTGGGCCACAATCCGTCGTCGCGGTCACTGCTCAACGGCGCACTGATGGCGTCGCCCAGGTGGAGTTCGTCTTTGTACAGCGCCATGCCGACCTGGGCGTCGGCGCCGAGTCCGTCGAGCGTGGCGATTTCGTCGGCCGTTGAGATCCCGCCGGCAATGGTCACATCCCGGTCGCCGGCGGTCTCGATGACGTTCCGGGCCAGTTGCTCATCGGTGCCCTGAAGCCGGCCTTCCCGTTCGACGAAGGTGACCAGAAATCCACCGACGTAGGGCCGAAGGGCTTCGATTTGATCGAGGACGTGGTCGCCTGTGGACTCCGTCCACCCCTCGACGACGACCTCCCCATCGACGGCATCGACGGCGGCCATGACCCGCTCTCTGGGAAGCTCCTTCAAGATGTCGGGGCGGGCGGCAGTACCGAGGATGATTTTTCGCGCTCCGGCATCGAGCCATCGCCGCGCCGTCTCCACATCGCGGATGCCGCCTCCGACGCGGCACGGCGCCATCTGGCACAGCTCTTCGATGACCTCCCGATTCGAGCCCTGACTCATGGCGGCGTCGAGATCGATAACCGCAATTTCACCGGCGATGCGAAACCGTTCGGCCAGCGGACGGGGATCGCCGGCGTCGAGTTCTCGCTTCGCGCCGCCGACGAGCTGGACGGCCTGTCCCGACATCAGATCAATGGATGGGATAATCATCGGCGCACCTTTATGCCGGCATCATCGAGGTCGTCTTTCAATTGATTCACCGTGTACTCTCCGTCGTGGAAAATAGAGGCCGCCAACACGGCGTCGGCGCCGGCGCCGAAGGCATCGACGAGATGCTCGACGTGGGCCGCCCCGCCGGAGGCGATGACCGGGATGTCGACGGCATCGCCGACGGCGTTGAGTAATTCGAGATCGTAACCCGATCTCGTCCCGTCGCGGTCGAAGCTCGTCAACAGAATCTCTCCGGCGCCTCGTTGCTGGGCTTCCCTCGCCCAGTCCACGGCGTTGCGCCCCGTGGACTCCGTACCGGAGCGAATGACCACGTCCCACTGTTCGCCGTCGCCGCGGCGGGCATCGATGGAGACCACGGTGCACTGGCTGCCGAATTGGTCGGAGAGTTCGGTCAAGATCTCGGGACGCTTTGCGGCGGCGGTATTGACGGCGACTTTGTCGGCCCCGGCATCCAGGAGGCGTCTTGCATCGTCGACGGAGCGCACGCCACCGCCGACGGTCAGTGGAATCGACAATACATCTCGGATCGCTTCAATGGTCTCGACCTGGTGGGCCCGACCTTTGGGCGTCGCCGACACATCGAGGACCACCAATTCGTCGGCCCCCTGGGTCTGGTAGGCCTCGGCGAGTTCCACCGGCGAGCCGGCGTCGCGAAGCCCCTGAAATTGAATCCCCTTGACGACGCGGCCGTCGCGCACATCGAGACAGGGGATGATGCGGCGGGTCAGTCCGGCAGCCGACGCCGCCTGCGGTCCCCGCAGCCATCGATCGAAGATCGCCTGGCCCCAGGCGCCCGAAATTTCGGGGTGAAATTGACAGGCCAGCCATCGGCCGCGCTCGATGGCCGCCACAAATTCCACTCCGTGGTTGGCAATGGCCGCCTGCCATCCGTCGGGGACGCGGCGCGCCGCATAGGAGTTGGCAAAATAGGCGTGGCCAGAGGTCAAAAAACGGCTCGACGATCGGGCATCGACGAAATTCCAGCCAAATTGAGGCGCCGACACCGTATCGGGAAAGCGCTCGATTCGGTCGGCGATGATTCCCAACCCGTCGACGCCGGGGCTCTCCTCGCTGCCTTCAAATAGAAGCTGGAGCCCCAGACAGATGGCCATCGTCGGCCGATCGAGCTCGAAGCGGCGCCGGAGCGCGTCGGCATACCCCTGCTCGTTGAGCCAGTTCATGCCGGCCTCGAAGGAGCCGACGCCGGGAAATACCAGGTGGTCGGCGTCGACGATATCCGTCGAGGAATCGACGACGCCGCAACGGGCGCCCGACCGGCGAAGTCCAGCGCGCACGGAGGCGATATTGGCGACTCCCGTATCGAGAATCGCGACGTCCGGTCCGGGACTCATAGTACTCCTTTGGTGCTCGGCACGTCATCGGTGCCATCGAGGGCGACGGCCTGTCGAAGCGCCAGCGCCAGTGCTTTAAAGGCCGATTCGATGCGGTGGTGATCGTTGTCACCGCGCAATACGTCGACGTGGACCGCCGCTCCGGCGGCATTGGCAAATGAGACGAAGACATGGCGCAGGTTTTCACAGGCGACGTCGCCGATCATCTCCCGGCGAAGCCCGAGATCGACGACCGGCGCCGGCCGTCCGGCCAGGTCGACGACCACCCGGCTCAGCGCCTCGTCGAGTGGAGCGTAGGCGTAACCGAATCGCGCGATCCCCCGGCGCTCGCCGAGGACCTCGTCGAAGGCCTGGCCGATGGCGATTGAGCAGTCCTCGACGGTGTGGTGATCATCGACCTCCAGATCGCCTCCGCATTCCAGCTCCAGATCGAATCGACCGTGCTTGGCCAGTGCTTCCAGCATATGATCGAAGAAGCCCAGGCCCGTCTCGACCTCCGCATGGCCCCCTCCGTCGAGGTCCAGAGCCAGCTCGATATCGGTCTCGTTGGTGCGACGACAGATCTTGGTTTGGCGTGTTGTCACGGCATTATCTCCAGCAAGTCATCCAGCGAATCGAGGACGCGTCCGGCGCCGGCGTTGAGCAGCGCCGACGACATTGTCTGCCTATCTTCAGCGGGGGCAATCACACCCAGCGGGAGCACCCCGGCGGCGCGCCCAGCCCGCATATCATCGGGCGTGTCACCGATAAACCAGGCGCTGTCGATGCCGAGTCTCTCCATCGCCTCTTCTACGGGCGCCGGATCGGGCTTGAGCGGGGCATCTTCCATGCAGATCAGGGTGTCGAAGTACTGACCGATGTCGAAGTGCTCTACAAATCGCCGGGCGTCGCGCCGCGGACGGCCGGTCACGATGGCCATCGGCAGGTCGCGGTCCTGGAGTTGCTCGAAGAATTCGCGCTCCACCAAGCACTCCTCTCGTCGCCAGAGCCCCGCTTCGTCGCCGGCGCCCTGATATCGGGCCTCAAACCGACGGGTCACCTCCTCCAGGTCGGCGTCGACGCCGCGGTCGACGAGCAATTCGCGGGTCACCTGCCAGTCGTTGTTGGCATTGCCGCGGGCCTTGATCGCCGAAATCTGCTCGGCATTGATAGAGACCCCGAAGCTCTCGCAGGTCTCCATAATGGCCCGCCGATAGGAGTCGGAGACGTCGGCGAAGACACCGTCCAGATCAAAGAGGATTGCCCCGGGATCGGCGACGGTCTCCAGGGCGTGCTCCAGGCGTTGGACTTCCGACCTTTCTCCGGGCACAGCAAAGCGAATGGCATCTCGCAGTTTCGGGCGCCCCGGAAAGGCGCGAATACCAATGCCCATGCCCGCCATGGCATCGCGCCACCACAGGCCGTCGCCGACACGGGCAAAGGCGAAATTGGCCCTGGAGCGACTCCGTTCGATGCCCAGCGCATCCAGGGTATCGTGAAGTCGTTGGCGATGGGTGATGACGCGGTCGACAAAGGCCTGTTGTGTCGCTCCACCGCGCCGGAGCCACTGGCCGGCAACTGCCAGCGATAGCCGGGAGACCGGATAGGGGCCGCCGACGGTGTGCATCCACTCGATGACCGGCCCCGGGGCAACGCCGTAGCCGACGCGAAGCCCGGCCAACCCCCAGGCCTTCGACAGCGTGCGGGTGACGACGACATTGTCGAATTCGGGAGCCCGCTCGGTGATGTCCTGCGCACTGAATTCGACGTAGGCGTGATCGACGAGGATAAGGCTCTGCGGACAGCGCGCGGCCAGTTCGGCGATATCGTCGAATTGCGCCGTTCGGCCCGTCGGATTGTTGGGACTGATGACGACGATAAGCGAGGTGTCGTCATCGGTCGCATCGATGACGTCGTCGACGGGAAACGCCGCTCGACGCCGTTCGACGCGCCGGACTTCGGCTCCCGTTAACGCCGCAAACCGGGGAATCATTTCGAAGGTCGGCACGGGAATAACCGCATTTTTCCCCGGCTCCAGCACGGCGCGACAAACTCGGTCGATGGCGTCGTCGGCGCCGGCGGTAACGATCAATTCTCCGACCTCGATGCCGAGCCTGTCGGCCAATTGTCGGCGAAGCTCGTCGGTGCTCGGATAGTCGCGAAGCGCCCGGCCGTCCAGATCGCCGAGCGACTCCAGTAACTCATCGGGGGGCAATACCCCTTCGTTGCCGTCGAGATGCAGATCGATGGGCGTCGGCGCCCGCGGGACTCGGTAGGGTCGACGGTTTCGAACTTCCTCGACGGCCATCACGGTATCGGACATCAGATCCCTAGGGGATGAGTTGAGCCAATTCGGCGACGGCAATATCGGATCCACCGCGGGCCTTTAACTCCGGGACGATGGACGTCAAATCCTCTTTGGGCACGGCGGCTTTGACCGCAAACCCCGAGCTGTCGCGAAGCGGTGAAATCGTCGGCTGCCGCATACAGGGGATAAAATCGACGATCTCATCGAGTTTGTCGGCATCGACATTGACCTCGATCATGACCCGGCGCCGGGCGGCGATGACCGACTCCAGAAGCAATACCAGGCGGTCGATGACCGGCCTTCGATCCCGGTCTTCGAGCACCTGAGGATTGGCGTATAGCCGAGTCGATGAGCGCATCAATACATCGACAATGCCGAGTTGATTGGCCCGTAAGGTCGAGCCCGTCGCCGTATTGTCGACAATGCAATCGGCATCTTCGGGAGGAAAGACCTCGGTGGCGCCGTAGGAGTGGACAAAGCGGGCATCGAGGCCGCGTTCTGTGATCCACTGGCGCGTCAAATTCTCGTACTCCGAGGCGACGACCAGCGATCGATCCGGTAGATCGCCGTCGACGATCTGGTCGTCGGGAGCGGCGGCCACCAGGCGCACCGGATCGAGACCGGTATCGAAGATCTCGACCACATCGGCATCGAGTTCGGCGACCCAGTCCGCCCCGGCAAAACCGAGTTCACGGGACCCGGCGTCGAGCATCTCGACGATGTTTTGAGGCTTCAGCAATTTCGCCTCAATGCCCTCCATCGAAACCGTGGGCCTGTAATTTCGATACCCGATTTGGACGTCGATTCCGGCATCGGAGAGCAGGTCGAGTACGCCATCTTTGATATGCCCCTTGGGTAATCCCAGGCGCAACGGTGTTTGGATGTTCACAACGCCTCCAGTGAGGATACTTCCAGCGCCGCCAGCAACTGGCCGGCGGACGCAAATTCGAACTCATCACCTATAGACGGCCCCGTCGCATCAAATCAAATAAAAATCGATAGAGCACCGCCTGGTGACAGAAGCGTCCCCGCTTTCGGCTGTGTCTCAGAAGCGGTCAAAAAAAGCGGACCGAGGCTCGGCGAGATGATTTGTTTGGCCTCAAAGCGATCAAAAGTAGCCCTATCCGGAGGATAAGGCGAGGCTTGAGCGCGAAGAGGCCGGGCAAATCAGCCGGCGAATGCCGATGGGAGACTTTTTTGACCGCTTCTCAGATCCTCTCCACGTTCAAAACGGAATATACTCAGCCATTGGCGTACTATTTCTTTGCTTTGATGCGCCATTGGCGTAGAATATAGCTTGTGAAGTGAGTACCACGCGCCTTGAGCTGAAGAGAACGGTCGTCTTCTGCAGCGTCAACTTCGGCTCAAAGTAATCCGGAGATTGAAGAATGATGAAACACAGGGAGCACAGGCCTGTACACTTGTCGAAGTTGAGCCGTTTGATCGTCATATCGGCAATGTGATGAGCGACGAGGATCTCGCCGAGTTCAAGTATTATATCGCCTCGAACCCGGAAGCCGGGAAAACGATCCGGGGAATAGGCGGAGTCCGAAAAATTCGATGGGCCGTCGGAAGCCGGGGCAAGAGTGGCGGCGCTAGGAGCCTGTTGCACATAAGCTCCACATCGTCTCGCCGGCCGATTTTGCGCCATAAATCGCTCGTATTCCTCCGAATAGCGCTGCTATTTCGTCGTCATACGAACGAATCTGGCATCAAAATCTTCTCGGCGAGGACTCGGTCCGCTATACGCAACAGGCTCCTAGGGTCATC
>LFFM01003142.1_pt1 | contig 10542 bp, 10 predicted proteins | sample 643131 | NCBI WGS metagenome assembly LFFM01 (sample SAMN03777445, study PRJNA286221) | soda lake metagenome | biome: soda lake; feature: Kulunda steppe; material: water; isolation source: sample Tc-Br brine of Tanatar trona crystallizer | place: Russia: Kulunda steppe | collected 2011-07 | reverse complement strand
CGCCTACAAGCGCCGCGGCGCCGAGTTATTCGGCCTCCAGACCTGGCTGGCGCTGCCGGATGATAAAGAGGAAATCGAGCCCGCCTTCCACCACCACGAAAAACAGGATCTCCCCGTCATCGAAGACGGCAAGGCACAGGCACGCCTGGTGGTGGGCTCTGCCTGGGGCGAGCGCGCCCCGGTGCCCACCTATACAGACACCTTATTCGCCGATGTAAGTCTGGAGCCCGACGCCCAGCTCCCGATCGGTGCCGAACATGAAGAGCGCGCCATCTACACCGTGGCCGGCACCATCCGCATCGGAAACAACGACTTTGAACCCGGGCAACTACTCGTTCTTCGCCCCGACGAGGCCCTGACCGTACACAACACCGGTCCCGACCAGGCCCGATTCGCCCTTGTTGGCGGCGCCTCGATGGAGGGACCGCGCTATATCTGGTGGAATTTCGTCTCCTCTCGAAAAGACCGCATCGAACAGGCCAAAGAAGAGTGGAGGGCCGGTCGCTTCGATTCCGTCCCCGGCGACGAAGAGGAGTTCATTCCTCTGCCCGAGTGACGACAACAACGGACGGGAAGATGGAGGGAGCGCCGACGGCCTCGGTGGCGCACCAAACGACCTGTCACCAATAGAACTGCGAGGGCTGAACCGTAACGAAGCCAACGCACCGACGGAGGGCAATGCCGTCTCATCGAGACCGACCACGTCTGCAGCGCCCGGGTGAGACCCCGATACGCCTTGTGCTATCGGTGAATTAGCCTTGTCAGCTACAACCGCCGCCCCCAGTCATTCTCAGGGGCGGGCTTGTCCCGCCACCACTTCCGGCGGCCAAGCCGCCGGTCAAAAAGTAAGGGTGGTACTCTCTTGTAGCTGACAAGGCTCGCTCACCACCGACGCAAGGTCGATGGGGTCGAACGCTTCTCGGATCTTAGCTTATTACGGCCCGAAACGACGACTTCCAGAGGTGCAAACGCATCTCTAAAGGCGCAGAAATGGAGGCTCGCCAACTGGCAACGGGATTGTGCGACGATGGCCACAGTCCCAGTTGTGACCTGTTGAGGTCGATTGAAGAGAACAATGAATACTGAACAGGACGGTGTCAGCCCCGGAGCCAATTTCGCCCGGTCGAAAGCTCCCGCTTCCGACTGTCCCGTCGAAGCCCACCTTCCCTGCGCTCCCGAACGGAAAGTACGGTTTATTGTCCGAGCGCTTCGACTAAAAACGTCCGCTGAAATGCTTTCAGATCGGCCCTTCGCATCACAAACGGTTTCAGATCGGCCTGAATCGCGCTCCAATCGGCATCTTCGACATGTCGCGCTGTCTCCCTACGCCAATTGTCCGTGGTGATTTGTTCCCCGGCGTACCCGGTCTGTTTCAGAGCATTGTTCAAGTACTGGAAGTTGGGCTCGATCTCGTTCCACCGCGTCAGATAAAACATCAAATCGTAGTAATCTCGCCCCTTGGTCCATTCTCGCTGAAACACGGCATGTAGCTTTCCGGCCAGAAAACTCGGCAGGTCGTGATGATGAACCACGTAGGGAAAGAAGTGATCGACACGGCTCGTATCGGTACCAAAACCCGCGGGGGGATTCGTGTCGACTTCCAGCTTGATTCGCAGTTTCTCTTCTTGATGACGAGAGATACCCGCCTCGTAGAGAAGACCGGCGATCTTGATGTCCGTGGTCCGGACGTTTCCCGAACTCGGAGAAGTACATTCGGACTGATAGCCCTGGTACTCAAGTTGCTCGTTCAACCGGTCGACCCACTTCGTCATCGCAAATTCGACGGACCGTGATGTGACGTGAAAGTCGAGATCTTCGGAGAACCGCTCCAATCCGTGGATCAGACGAAGCGCTGTTCCCCCGTGGAATACGAGCTGTTCCAGCACGTCGAGATCGAAGAGTTCTCGCAAAATAACATGCTGGAGATACTCGCGAAGCTGATTTTGTTTCTCCAGATCGGACTCCACCGATCTCGCGATCTCTAAGGCCTGATCCTTCATGGTCTGTCCTTCATTATGGCCAGAAATCGTCGACAGGCCGTCGACACCTTCGGACTGTCAAAGCGCTCGTTGTATCGTCGAAACGTTTCCGCATCGACACGGTCAAAACTCTGAAATCGCATCTGGCGGAGCCGTTTCTTCGTCCAGTCACCGGGCTGGTAGTAAAATAGATCGAGCAATGCCTTCTCCGGTCGGGCCATCAGAAATTGGTCCTGTGTCGCTGCCTCTTCGCTCCGAGAATACTTCCGGTATCCCCAGAAGCGCTCCTGTTTGATCGAGCGGTACTCAAAGTCACCCAGTTCGTTCTCCCAACTTCGTCCGTGCTTCGGAGAGACGGCCTGCACAACGGTGACAGCCTCCGGAATCATTCCGTGAAACTGCAGGGCCGTCTGAAGACTGACGTAGGACGGTCGAAGCAGGCAATTCGACACGTAGTACACCGACGGAGTCCGCATGCGATACGGTTTTGCCAGCAGGTACTTTCCCCGACGGAGCCGCACCAATTTGCCGGAGCGAACCCAGTTAGAAAGCTGATTTTTCAGCGACTTCGGCTGATCTTCGGAAACCGCTAATACTTCCCGAAGTTCGAAATAGGGACGCGAACAGTAGTTTTCGACAATCTCTTGGTATTTCATGTAAGTTCTCCACAGATACCCATGGACAAAATACACAAAACAGCATCTCATTCCAGAAATCAATCTCGACTGATACTATTCCGGCTCGCCTCCTGTCTCCCATCGCCACGACGACCTCGCTTCACTGCAAGACTTCCGAGGGCAAGACGCCCCCCGTCGAAGCCCACCTGCCCTGCGGCTCCACCAACCGGCGATGGAACAATCGACCCGTAACCCCACATAAAACATTGGGTTTTGCTCCCTTCCATAATGAGCGAAGTCAGGGGGACGAGTATTTTCGTCGCTATTTCCCAGGAGTAGATTGTGCAGAATATCGATCGGACCCACGGGTTCGAGCCATTATACGTCGAAGGAGAGATTCCGGATCCCATTCGAGGGACTCTATTTCGAGCCGGCCCCGGAATCTTCGAGCGCTTCGGCCAACAAGTTCACCACCCATTCGAGGCCGACGGAGTGGTCTCGGCGGTGCGATTCGGCGACGACGCTCCCCGGGGCGCGGCCCGCGTCGTCGAATCCGAGGGATTTCGCGCCGAACAAAAGGCGGGGCGCTATCTCTACAATTCGTCGGCGTCCCTCTTCGACTATCTCAAGGCCCATCTCCGGGGCACAACGAAGACCACCGGCAATACGGCGACATTTTTCTGGCAGGACCGCCTCTTTGCTCTCATGGAGGCCGGAAAACCCCAGGAGATGGACCCGGACACACTGGATACGCTCGACCACGTGGATCTCAACGGCGTCATCGAGGGGGCCTTTTCGGCACACCCCCATTTTGTGAAATCCCTGAATACCTATTTTAATTTCGGAGTTCGCTACGGCCGACAAATGGAGGTCGACCTGTACGCTCTGCCACGGGATGGGCCGGCGAAAAACCTGGGCTCCTTTGAGGCCCCCTGGGCGACGATGATCCACGACTTTGCGGCCACCGACGAGCATCTGCTCTTCGTGATCGCCCCCGCCAAAATGGCGTTGTGGCGTGTGTTGACCGGCATCGGCGGGATGTCCAAGCTCTTTGGCTGGGAGCCGAAACGGGGCTGCCAGTTGGTACGCGTGCCTCACGACAACCCGGAAGATATCGAGCGTTTCGAGCTCGACGCGTTTTGGCTGTGGCACACCGTCAATGCCTACGAGAAGTCCAACGAGACCATCGTCGATCTCTGTACCTATCCCCGACTGGAGATGGACTTTCTGAGTGCCGATACCGACGACGCTCCGGACGCCAATCTGGAGCGTTTGGTGGTCTCCGACGACGGGGTACAGCGACGACGGCTGTGGGATGTCTCCTGCGAGTTTCCCGTCGTCCCCGACGTGCTGCACGGACGGGACTACGACCGGGCATTTTTTCAACTCAACCGGGGCGACCAATTTAAATTGGCGGCCTATCGATTATCCACCGGCAATCTCCGCGTCTGGCCCTGTCCGAAGGGCCACCAGCCATCGGAGCCAATATTTGTCCCCCGCCGGGACGCTCCGCGGGAGGGCTGGCTATTGTCGCTGATCGCCGACAGCGAACAACAGCGCTCGTATCTGGCCATCCTGGAGACCGAGCGCCTGGAGGACGGTCCCGTCGCCCGAATCTGGTTCGACCAACAGATCCCGATGACCTTTCACGGCTGCTGGGTACCCGAGCGTGCTGGCCAATCCGACGACGTCGACCCCGGTACAAACTGAGCGACGCAACGCGATGACCATCAATGGGGGCGAGGTGGAACTCCTGAGTTTGTCATATCGACGATCGGACTTAGATCTGAGCTGTCGACGCCATTCGGTGCGAACCGATGCCGCGATTCGCCAAAGCGCCATCCAACAACACCCGGGAGAGACCATGGTTCGACGGGAGAGCAGTCCATTGATCGTCCGACAACAGACGCCGGACAACCGAGAGGGCCCACCGGAGGTGTTTGAGACACCGATGACGCCGACGGAGCGGTTTTTCGTGCGCAATCACTTCGATGTTCCCGATCTCGATGCCGACTCCTGGTCGCTGCAGGTCGACGGCGCCGTCGATCGCAGCCGGTCCTGGGGACTCGACGATCTACAGCGTTTCGACCAGAAGACGGTGACGGCGACCCTGGAATGCGCCGGAAACGGTCGCGCCCAGCTCGGCGACCGCGCCTCCGGGGTCGCCTGGCAACAAGGAGCGATCGGGACCGCCTCCTGGCGTGGCGTCGTGCTGTCACAGCTTCTCGACGAGACCGGCCTCGACGACGGGGTTGAAGAACTGATCTTCGTCGGCGCCGACCGAGGCCCGGTCGAGACCGCCGACGGCGGCTCGATACAGACGCCGTATGCCCGCAGTCTTCCCGTCGAAAAGGCGATGTCCGACGACGTCATCATCGCCACCGCAATGAACGGCGAACCGCTCACACCGGAACACGGCTATCCGGGCCGACTTCTCGTTGCCGGATGGTACGGCATGGCCTCCGTCAAATGGCTGGTGCGCATCCTGGCGATCCCCGATCATTTCCAGGGCTACTTTCAGACCGAAGACTACGCGATCTGGGAGTACAACGACGGCCTCCCCGTGCGCTGCCCCCTGGGCTCGATGGCCGTCAAGTCCCACATCGGACATCCCGTCGACGGCCAGCGACTGACCGCCGGCGACACGGTGACCATCGAGGGATTTGCCTGGGGCGGCGAGGGCAGCATCGACGTCGTGGAGGTGAGCGTCGACGGCGGTGATACCTACAGCGATGCCGACCTGCTCGACTCGCCGCACCGCCACAGTTGGCAGCGCTGGAGTTATACCTGGGAGGTACCACAGGATCCGAAACAGACGACGCTTCTGAGCCGGGCCCGCACCGACGAAGGCGAGGTCCAACCCCGCGATCACGACTGGCGCAAGGGGGCCTACGAGGTCAACATGATCCGCCCCGTCGATGTCGTCATCTCCGAATGACCTCCGGAGGGAGCTTCATCGCTCGATCAATTTCGACGCCCCCCGGAAGCGAACCGTATTTCTGTCGGGCGGTGCGTGCATCGACTGACTGTCCGTTTCGCCCCCCTCCTTGACGGTGTTTACGTTTTTCCAAGGTCATTTGACGACTCAACAACACCGCTTGCCCGGAGGGCTCAACCGATGTCAGCCACCGAAAACAAGGCCATCGTCGATCGATTCATCAACGAACTTATCAGCAACGACAGACGGGAACTCATCGAAGAACTGGTCGCCGAAGACTATGTCTACCGCGGCGGCAATGGCGAAGAGTATCGAGGCAGACAGGGATTTCAGGAAGTGCTCGACACCTATCGCAACGCCTTCCCCGATCTCGAATTGAACGTCACCAAGATGGTCGCCGAGGGCGATGTCGTCGCTACCTGGTATACCTTCGGTGGTACTCATCGGGGAGAATTGGAGGGGATCCAACCCACAGATCGCAATGTCTCATCGACGTCAGTCCAATTTTTAACCATCCGCAACGGACAGATCGTCGAAGAATGGGATCTCGTCGATCAATTGACCCTTCTCCAAAAACTGGGGGCCGTCGAGATTCACCAGGAGCCCTCCAGGCGGCAAAGACGTGCCGGCGATAATTGATTTATCTCGCTGTATTTCCCCTGCATCGGCTCTGGAAGCACAAAAACAGGTGCTCAACCGATGTCCACCGCGTCTATCGCCGGAGGTACCCGATGGCCGCCACCGCAGAAGCTGCTGCGGCTCCGGCGGCAATAACACCGCCCCACTGCAACGAAAGTGTGCGACTGCCGTCAGGCATCGGCGCTGTTTGGGCATCGACGTGGTTGGCCAGGGTATCGAGTGCCACTGTGGCAACCCCGCCGGGGGCGACCCGTTGGCGAAACTCATCGAGTAGATAGGCGATCTCGTCGCGAGCCGAGTGGGCTGGGAAAGCCAATCATCACTCGGTCCGCTCCCAGTGCCTCCACCAACTCGCCGGGGCCTGCGGGGTTGTTCATCAAAAACAACACGGTGTGAGCACGACGGTTGGCCGCCAGTGTCTCAAGGATCTCTACGGCCTGGTTTTTGCGCATGGCGACGATGATCAGATCGTCGTCTTCGCCCAATTCGTCGACCACCGGGACGCGGTGGGCTTCGCGGCGCCCGGAATTGACGTCCTCCAAAAGAACCCCGTGGTTGCGCAGTTCCTCGAGGCGCTCTCCGCGATCGAGTAAGGTGACGTTGTGGCCTGCCTGATGGAGGCGAGCGCCGTAGAGCGAGCCGATGGGCCCGGCGGCGAAGATCAATACTTTCATGGGTCGGTCCTAACTGTTTCGTGGTCCGTGAACGTCTGCCACCGCTTCGCCGCAAGGGAGTTGCACCACCGGATCTACAAGTCGTCGATAATCGCGACGGTACCGCGATGGCCGTTGCCCTGGACGCAGAGGCGATATCAACCGACAAACCTAATGCTGCCCTTCGAAACTACGCCGGGGCTCTCGGCGGTGCTGAACGACGATGGCTGTGTTGCGGTTCCTCGACGATGCTAAGGCATCGCCTCGTCACCGCGCCTTGCCCTCCTCGCCCAGTCCTCGCCGGGACCACCCATGTACTTCCGGCGGTCAGCACTAACCATCGGTATCTTCAAAAAAGAACTGGTCTTTACCGGTGCCCATCAAAACGCCCATCAAAAGACTGTGAGTCGAATGCACCGGTCGGGTGCGCCCGGCATTCGGAGTATCCAGCATCAGCTCTCCGGCCCAGCGCGACTCATCCAACGCCAGGAGAGTATCACGACGACCAGAGTCATCGCCGCCTCCACCGCCAGCGCCGAGCCACTGGAGACGTCGGGCGCCAACTCACGGGCCACATTCCCAACTCCGTGATACAGCATCACTGCCACGACGGCCTTCCCGGCCGCATTGTACAGCCACCCATAGAACGGAGCGCCGACAATAATGGCCCATTGAAAGGCCCAGAAATCACCGGTCCCCACTCCCAGTTGGCTGTGGTAGGTGCCGCCGATAAAAAAGAGCGGAAGATGCCATATTGCCCAGAATACCCCGATGACGACACCGGCCGCCACAACGGGCATCCGCCGCTGCAGTGCTTCCTGTCCATAGCCGCGCCACCCCGGCTCTTCGAGGGCGCCCAGCAGTCCCACCACGACGAATGCCGGCGCCGCCACCTCGAGCAAGCCCTGTTCAGATACCGTCGCCGGCTCCAGCAGCAGGGGACCAAATGCCAGCAACACCACCAGTCCCACCAGGGCGAACAGCCACCACACGTCGAGACTTCGGATGGCGACACAGCGACGAAAAAAGTGACCCACCGTCGGATCGAGCGACGAATCCCACCATCCCCGACCGATCAGAATCGCCGGCACCACCAGGGGACCGAGCAGCCCGATCCCCGACAGGAGCACCATTGGAAACTCCAGCCAATCTCTTCCGCTGACCACGGCCGGCAAAAGCCACAGCCATGTCCAGCCCACAACTCCGAAAAAAAAGAGCCATGGCGCCGGTCCCTTCTCGTCGTTACCCTCCTGGTGTGTCATCGCGGATTCCTTCGGCCGTCTCAAGTTCGTCGTATGGCCCGGTCGGATAAGACAGAACATAACCAACACAACGACTTCTGGAATCGCAGTGGTGCTCCTCCCTTTAACGGCCCCGTCCGGTGCATACCTTCGGGGCTCACGCGCCAGGTTGTAAGAGGAAAACATCATGGCCAGAAAACAAGATCTGGGCACAGCCCGAGCCCCTGTAGAACTCGGCATTTTCGACAGCCACGAGGCGGACTGGTTGATGCAGCGGTCACTGTCGTACACCAGCGAAAAGGCCGCCGAATTGGGCGAGTGCCTGGCGACGGCCCGGCGCATCGACGAGAAGGATCCCGATAGTTGGATCGACGAGTGGGCCACACTGGGCCAAAGGGTAGCCGACGCCGGCGAGGAAGCGCTCGAGAAGGGAGAGCGCATCAGCGCCCGCGAAGCGCTTCTTCGGGCCTGTAATTACTACCGGATCGCCGAATACGGCTGTCTGCCCTCCGACCCTCGATTTCACGAGTTGTGGGAGAAGAGTGTCACCGCCTTTCGGACCGCCTGCCCGCTATACGATCCGCCGGTGCAATTCGAAGCGGTGCCTTTTGAGGGCGCCGAGCTTCCGGCCTACTTTTGGCGACCCGACGACTCCGACACCGCCCGTCCCACGTTGGTGGTCGCCGGGGGCAACGACGACACCGGCGAAGAGGATTTCTTCATTATCGGACCCGCCGCCGTGCGCCGCGGCTACAACGTCTTTATCTTCGAGTATCCCGGCCATCGCGGCGCCGTCCACACCGACCCGAGCCAGGTCAAACGCCCCGACTACGAGGTTCCCTTCGGCGCCGCTCTCGACCACCTGGAGAAACTGCCCGGCGTCGATGACCGCCTTGCGCTGATGGGCTTTAGCGGCGGGGGCTACGTCGCACCTCGGGTCGCCATCCACGACGACCGCATCAAAGCCGTCATCCCCAACAGCCCCATGATCGACTACGCACGGGTCGCCGACGCCCTGCTGGGACCGATGGTCCGACGACTTCCCGGCCCGATCCTGGAATGGGGCATCGATCGCAAATTGGATCGCAATCCCCTGCTGCGCGCCTACATGGAGTACGGACTGTGGACCACCGGCCTCGATGACATGACACTGTATGAGTGGATGAACTCCGAAGAGGCCCAACGCGACTGGGCAAAATTCAACATCGTCGACGATCTCCACCGCATCACCTGCCCCTCCCTGGCATTGGTCGGTGCCGCCGAGGGCGAAGAAATGCTTCGTCAGACCGAGGAATATCACAGCGGAATTTCGTCGCAGAACAACCAGATGTACACCTTCACCATGGACCGCGACGGCTCCCACGACCACTGCATGCTCGACAATATTTCGCGGATGCACCAGATCGTCTTTCAGTGGCTCAACGACGTCTTTGATTACCGCAATACCTGACAAAAAGTCCGGCCAAAGCACGTCGACATTCACTCCAAACCCCGCCTCCTCCATACTCCGAGTACCTCTCCATACTCTCCAGGACGAACGACAGCGCCAACAAAGGAACATAGTTGACTGACTCGTCGATCACACAGATCGCTCCCGTCGAACGCTCCCACGACGAGGCACGGGCCAACTACGACCGACTCGCCAGCTGGTACGACCTGGTCGCTTCCCCCTTCGAAGAACCTCATCGCCACAGAATGGTCGAGTTGCTCGATGTTGCCCGTGCCGAATCGATCCTGGAGGTGGGATTCGGCACCGGCGACGTGCTATGTGAATTGACGAGCAGGGTCGGGGCGCCGGGAACAGTCGCCGGCATCGATATCTCGCCCGGTATGCTCCAGGTGGCAACCCAAAAACTTCGGGGCGCCGGACTTGTCGAGCGCACCGACCTGCGGGTTGGCGACGCCTGTGAGCTTCCGTTTGATGACCACTGCTTCGATGCCGTCTGTTCGAGTTTTACGCTCGAACTCTTTGGCGTCCACGAAATCCCGACGGTACTCGGCGAATGCCGGCGAGTCCTGCGCGATGACGGACGGTTCGCCGTGGCCTCCATGTCCAATCGAAAGTCGACGATGACCGCCCAGATTTACGAATGGCTGCGACGGCTTTTTCCGGTGGCCATGGACTGTCGGCCGATCCCGGCCGAATATTTTCTCGACGAGAGTGGATTTTCGGTTCGTCACGCAGAATATCACCGGATGGCCGGAATTCCCGTTGCTGTGATAATAGCCAGTCCCTGACGACAGGTCGCTGTTGCTTCCCCCCATAATTCTATTTTTCGACAATTGATCAGAGACGGCCACGCCAGCGAGAGACAAATTAACACTACTTGGTCATTTCTCGCACGATTAACACGCACAGCGCAGATGCGGGAAGTCAAGGAAATAAACCGCAGGACGATGCCGGAAGCAACGGTTCTCAAGGCCCCGATATGCCTTGCGCTATCGGGGAATATGCCTTGTGAGCTAACAACCGAT
>LFFM01003141.1_pt1 | contig 10544 bp, 10 predicted proteins | sample 643131 | NCBI WGS metagenome assembly LFFM01 (sample SAMN03777445, study PRJNA286221) | soda lake metagenome | biome: soda lake; feature: Kulunda steppe; material: water; isolation source: sample Tc-Br brine of Tanatar trona crystallizer | place: Russia: Kulunda steppe | collected 2011-07 | reverse complement strand
GGCCGGATCGCCGTCTCGACGTGGCTTATAAGTCTCGTATTGGGACTTTTCGCCTACGGGCTGTTGACGTTTTATTACGGCCCCGAACAGGTCGAGTTCGTCCGTGGGATGGCATAGATGTCTGAGAAGGAAGCCATCCGGTCGCGAATCTGGGATCGACTCGAAGCCGACTCGATCGCACGGTTTCCGTTCCCGCCACACGGCCGGATCACGAACTTCGAGGGCGCACGCGAGGCTGCCGATCGGGCGATGGAACTCCCCGAACTCGCCGGCGCTGACGCGGTCAAAGCAAATCCGGACGCTCCACAGCTACCGCTACGGCGACGGCTGCTTAAAAACAGCACGACGGTGTATATGGCCGTTCCACGGCTGGCCGACCAAAAGTGTTTCGTCGAGCTTGATCCGGCGACCATCGATGATCTCGATGCAGCCCCGACGGTTTCCCACATGAGCAACTACGGCGAGCGCGTCGGCCCCGAATCGGTACCTGAACTCGATGCTATCGTCGTCGGCAGCGTCGCCGTGACTGATGGCGGCGTCCGAATCGGGAAAGGCGAGGGATACAGCGACCTCGAATTCGCCGTCCTCCGGGAGTTCGATCTCGTCGATGACGACACGCCGACGGTGACGACGGTCCATGACGTACAACTGGTCGAGGAGTCGATCGACCCCGACTCCCACGACGTGCCGATAGATATCATCTGTACGCCGACGCGGACGATCCGAGCGAATACCGGGGTGAAACCGTCCGGTGTTCAGTGGTCTGCGGTGGACGACACTCGCCGGGATGAGATTCCAATACTCGAGCTTCTCGCCCGGTAATCTCTGTTTTTCGGCAGCAATTGCCGTATACTACATGATAGATCATTACATTTAAGATCCTGGAGGATGTTAATGGAAGTAGATGCCCCGAGACGAAATCGAACCGATTGTTCCGATACCGCCGACTGAAGACACGTCTACGATAACTACTCGTCCCGATGGCGGACGCAAAACGCGATACGACCCTGAGGACGTAAACGCGCCGCTCGTTCCGGACCTCCGGTGAACACTCGCCGATCGATTTTTCTCGACAGTTACCCGACGATCGGGTAGGTCGACCGATCCCTTTTTCGCCGGCGCGAAGAGACTCCACTGTATGCAGACGCTCGCGTTTGACGGCCGAACAGGGGCAAGCGGGGATATGATACTCGCCGCACTGATAGCGGCCGGGGCCGACCCTGACGCACTCACACCGGTCGAGGACGTGCTTCCGATCGAGTATCGGATCGGCGAGACGACAAAAAACGGGATCGCCGCGACGACTGTGGATGTACTCATCGAAGACGGCCAAGAGGAATCTGGTGTTCACGGCCACGAAGATGGCCACCCCCACGACCACGATCACGACCACTCCCACGAGCACGCTGAAGGCGCCAGCGCAAACAGAACCTACGTCGAATGTCACGACCTCGTCGAAGGGATGAGCCTTTTCGGTTCCGTGGAGGCCGATGCGCTTGCGATCTTCGAGTTGCTCGGAACCGCCGAGGCCCGCGTCCACGGGACCGACCTCGAATCGACGCATTTCCACGAAGTCGGGGCAGACGACGCCATCGCCGATATCGTCGGGGCGGCGCTGCTCGTCGAGGATCTCGGCGTCGATCGGATCGTAACGACGCCAGTTTCGGCCGGTGGGGGAACCGTCTCGATGAGCCACGGCGTCTACCCGGTTCCGGCACCCGCGGTCGCGAACATCGCCGTCGAAGCCGACTGGGAACTGCAGGGCGGACCGATCGACATCGAACTACTCACGCCGACCGGGGCGGCAATCCTGGCCCATTTCGCCGAGGGCGTCGAGTCGCTGCCAGCGCTGTCGATCGAAACCGTCGGCTACGGAGCGGGGACGAAATCGTTTCCCGACCGACCGAACGTCCTCAGAGCAACTGTCGGCGCTGCCCGTGGTGGGCTCGTCCGCGACGACATCCGCGTGCTCGAAACCAACGTCGATGATGCGACCCCGGAGGCGATCGGCGGCCTCTTTGATCGGCTCTCGGAAGCCGGCGCACGCGACGTTTCGGTCGTCCCGACGACGATGAAAAAGTCCCGCCCCGGACACCTGATCCGAGTTATCGTCAAGCCCGAACAGGTCCAATCGGTCGCCCGGACGCTCGCTTCCGAGACGGGAACGCTCGGGATTCGGGAGACGGCCGCCTCCCATCGGTGGATCGCCGAACGGGCCTTCGAGACCGTTACGATCGAGATTGAAGGCGAGGCCCACGACGTGACGGTAAAAATCGCGAGCGACGATTCGGGAACCGTCTACGATGTGAGTACTGAATACGATGACGCAGTAGCGATCGCCCACGAAACCGGGCTGCCGGTTCGGGAGGTCATCCGGCGAGCCGAGAGCGAATACGACGATCGCATCTAACGATGCGTGCCTTCCGGATCGCCTACGATGGCTCGAACTATCGGGGCTTTCAGCGACAGCCACACGGCGAGACGATCGAAAACGAGCTGTTCGACGCCCTCGATGCCCTCGGTGTCGTATTCGAGGACGGTTCTCCGAAGGGGTATGCAGCCGCAGGTCGCACTGATGCCGGCGTCTCGGCGCGTGCACAGACTGTCGCGTTTGAAGGTCCCGAGTGGCTCACGCCGCGTGCTCTCAACAGCGAACTGCCGGATTCGATCCGGGCGTGGGCGGCCGCCGAGGTCGAAGACGGGTTTCACGCCACCTTCGACGCCGACGAACGGCTGTATCGGTATTTTCTGTACGCGCCAACGCTCGATGACGAACGCACAGCTGACGCGTGTCAGCGACTCTCCGGAACGGCTAATTACCACAACTTCACGCCGGACGACGATGGGACCGAGCGAACGGTTACGGTTTCTCCCCGGCGGGACGGCGAGTTCGTCCTTCTGGACTGTCGGGCGAGCGGTTTCTCCCGACAGCTCGTTCGGCGGCTCGTCACCGTCATTTCGGGTATCGGATACGGTGAGATACCGCGTTCTTTTATTGACCGTGCGCTGAGCGGCGAACAGCTTTCGGGATCGGACGGGATCGCTCCAGCCGACCCAGACCCGCTCGTGTTGCTCGACGTCCGCTATCCGGGCGTCGGCTTCGAGGCGGACGAGCCGGCGCTCGAAAGCGCTCGCGAGATATTCGGTTCCCGGCGACGGCGACACCTCGCTGCTGCCCGCGTTGCCGATTCGCTGTCCCCCGACCATTGAACACCGTATCGATCCGCGGACGACGGGTTTAGGGCGGCGCTACCCCTACTCAACGTCATGAGTTCGGTGCCCGAACGAAGCGATATTGACGAGGAGTACACCTGGAATTTGAGCGATCTGTTTGCCGACGACGAGGAGTGGGAGGCCGCCTACAAAACCGCGAGTGAGCGGATCGAGGAGCTCAAAGCCTATGAGGACCGCGTTACCGAAAGCGCGGAAACGCTTGCGGCAGTCCTCTCGCTTCGGGAAACGATCATGCGTGAGGTCTCGAATCTCGCCTCGTACGCCCGGATGCGAAAGGATGAAGATATGACGAACCAGACCTACCAGGCGCTGACAGCCCGATCCCGGTCACTCGCTGCTGACGCCTCCAGCGCGGCGAGCTTCATCGAGCCGGAGCTCCAAAGTGTCGATCGGGAGACGCTGTCGTCGTTTATCGACGAACACCCCGATCTCGAACAGTACGAGCACTACTTCGACGATACGCTCCGGATGAAACCACACACCCGGTCGGCCGAGATCGAAGCGCTGCTCGCCGATCTCGGCGAGGTCACGGGCGCGGCGGGCGACGTTTACAACATGTTGACGAACGCGGATATGGCGTTTCCCGCCGTCGAAGGGCCGGACGGCGAGGACCGACAGATCACGCTGTCGAACTTCACGAAACTGCAGAAACACACCGATCGGGCGTTCCGACGGCGAGTGTATGAAGCTTTCTACGACGAGTGGAAAGAGTACCGAAACAGCGTCGGCACGGCGTACAAAAACAGCGTGAAAGCCGACGAGAAATTGGCGTCGGCCAGAAACTACGAATCGGCGCGCGAGGCCTCTCTCAACGGGCCAAACATCCCCGTCGAGGTGTACGACACGCTGTTGGAGACTGTCGAGGCGAACCTCGACGTGCTCTATCGCCACGCCGAACTGAAACGCGATGCGCTTGGCGTCGAGGAACTCCGGATGTGGGATCTGTATGCGCCGATCGCCGAGGGCGACAGCCCCGACCTCGAGTACGAGCAGGCCAAGGAGTACGTTATCGATGCCGTCGAACCGCTCGGCGAACCCTACCGCGATCGGATGGCAGAGGGGCTCAAATCGCGGTGGGTCGACGTCTACGAGACGGCGAACAAACAGTCCGGCGCCTACAGCGGGGGGACCTACGACAGCCAGCCGTACATCCTGTTGAACTATCAGGACGACATCGCCTCGATGTACACGCTCGCCCACGAGCTGGGCCATTCGATGCATTCGGAGTTGACAAGCGACGAACAGCCATACGTCTACTCCGGCTACGAGATCTTCGTCGCGGAGGTCGCCTCGACGGTCAACGAGGCGCTGTTGACGCGATATCTACTCGACACTGTCGAGGACGAGCGCTTCCGACGACACGTCCTCGATGAGTATCTCGAACGGTTCCGCTCGACGCTGTTCAGACAGACGATGTTCGCGGAGTTCGAGCATCGCGCACACGAACTCGAACGTGAGGGCGAGGCGTTGACGCCCGACCGGCTCGATGAGCTGTATCGTGGCCTTAAAAATGAGTACTACGAGCCCGCCGAAATCGACGATCGGATCGTCCGCGAGTGGATGCGGATCCCGCATTTCTACCGGGCTTACTACGTTTATCAGTACGCGACCGGGATCAGCGCGGCCAACGCGATCGTCGACCGCATCACGGCCGAGGGTGAACCGGCGGCGGCCGACTACCGGGAGTTCCTGCGCTCTGGCTCCCGTGAGTACCCGCTCGAACTGCTCGAAACCGCCGGCATCGACATGTCCTCACCGGAACCAGTCCAGTCGGCGATCGACAGCTATGAGGAGATGGTCGCGGAGTTCGAATCGTTGCTCTAGTTTGTTCTAATAAACGGTGACTACCTGAAACCCGTGATCGCGGAGGTTCTCGACTGGATTACGGAACATGCTTGTGATTCCAACTGCCATCTTTGAGTTCCCATCGAGGACGATACAATCCGCGTCCACCCGTTTCCCATACGCAACGATTTCCTGAACCGGTTTGCCCACCAGACCGACAGGTGTGTATTCGTCCAGAACCGGGTCGGCAACCGCTTCTGCCTTTTGTGTGGAGATTTCGCTAACATCCTCCAAACCATCGACGAGATTCAACAGGTCGGCAATCCGCCATTCTACTCGTCCGATCCATCCCATCCCGACCAGATAGACGACGTGAATATCGGTGTTTAGCTCCTCCGCTCGATCCGCAGCCTCAAAGAGGACCGCTTCCTCTCTGATCGTTTCGCTAACGACGGCGATGACAGTCATCTCTATGTCCACCTGAACCGAGACACATCGGTTATGACCGGAGTTTGTACTCGCTTCTGTAATACGCTTATGACTTTTTTTTGATTACCGGGTCGCCGATGAATCTGTTACGTCTTCATTATAAAGGCGAACCCAGTCCCCGACCCACGCAAACGTCTCCCGCACCCAAAGGCCCTTTTAATCTCCGGCGTCTATCGAACGATAATGTCGCATAGCCCCTCACTTCCCGATCGGCCGAAACTCAACCTCGATCCGGAGATGTCCCCGGACGAACGGCTGGCCGCACTCAGGGAACATTTCATCGACGTTTCACGCGTTCACGACGAACTCGCCGAGCAACTTGAAACGGTTCGCGCTCGCCAATCCGAACTCCAGGAGGACGTTACGGAGCTCCAAGCGGAAAACGACACGCTGAAAACGTCCTCGTTGTATATCGCCACCGTCGAGGAGCTGACCGACGATCAGGTGCTTCTCAAACAGCACGGGAACAACCAGGAGGTACTGACTGATGTCTCCCCACGGCTCTTTGAGCAACTGCAGGCCGGCGACCGTGTCGCAATAAACGACTCGTTTGCGATTCAAACCATCCTCGATGCGGAGACGGACGCTCGCGCACAGGCGATGGAGATCGCTGAGAAACCCGACGTCACGTATGCGGACATCGGCGGTCTCGAAACGCAGGTCCAAGAAGTTAGAGAAGCCGTCGAGGATCCACTGACGAATCCGGAGATGTTCGAGGAAGTCGGTATCGATCCGCCGACCGGTGTGCTGCTGCACGGTCCACCGGGAACGGGGAAGACGATGCTCGCGAAGGCGGTCGCAAACCAGACCGACGCCACGTTCATCAAGATGGCCGGCTCCGAACTCGTTCAGAAGTTCATCGGCGAGGGAGCGCGTCTCGTTCGCGATCTCTTCGAACTCGCCGCCGAGCGCGAACCAGCCATCATCTTCATCGATGAGATCGACGCGATCGCCGCCAAACGAACCGAGTCGAAAACCTCCGGCGACGCCGAAGTCCAACGGACCATGATGCAGCTGCTCGCCGAGATGGACGGCTTCGATCGCCGAGGTGACATCTCGATTATCGCGGCGACGAACCGCTTCGACATGCTCGATCGGGCGATCCTCCGCCCCGGTCGCTTCGACCGACTCATCGAGGTTCCCGACCCCGATACCGACGGCCGAACGCAGATCCTCTCGATCCACACGCGGGGGATGAAACTCGCCGACGAGGTCGACCTCGAAATCATCGCCGAGGGGACGCCCGGCTTTTCGGGGGCCGAACTCGAAAGCCTCGCGACCGAGTCCGGCATGTTCGCCATCCGGGAGGGTCGCACCGAAGTCACAAAAGCGGATTTCGATGCGGCACTCGAAAAGATCCAAAACGACGAGTCGCCGGGAACGCCGATCGCGTTCTACTAGCGGACGTACTCGTTTTATCGCGCCTTTCGAAGACCGTAGGAATCGTTTGCGGCCGGGGGATCCGGATACTGACCGAAAGTGCGTTCAGTCTCCGTGTTATCTCCCGATATCAACTCACCTTCTACCGGGAACACCGAGGGGACGGCGTTTAAGCGAGCAATACGCCGTCGATAACGTGGATGACGCCGTTGGAGGCCTCGATGTCGGTGTCGGCGATTTCGGCCTGACCGTCGTTCAGTTCGGTCCCGTCGATATCGACGGTGTCGCCGTTGAGCATCTCTATCTCCGGGGCGTTGACGACCGACTCGGAGTAGCGACGGCCCGACGTGACGTGGTATAGAAGGATCTCTTCGAGGCTATCGAGCTCCAAGAGATCATCAGCATCGTCAACACCATCCAGAACGTCGATCAAATCCTCGAACGCCTCGTCGGTCGGGGCGAACACGGTCAACTGTCTGTTGCCGCTCAGCGTATCGACGAGGCCCGCTTGTTGGACTGCGGCGACCAACACGTCGAAATCGTCGGCCGCCACGGCGATATCAACGATCGTGTCGTCACCGCTGGCGCCGTCTCTTCGCCTCGCTCCCGCGGTCCCGATACCACCGGCAACCAGGGCGCCCGCGCCGCCGATCAGTTTCAGTACGTTCCGTCGTTTGGGGTCTGTCATGGCTTTGAACACCCGATTAATAATTAGTTCATAGAGGTATACGGTTGATTGCCGACTGGTAAGGGACCACGGGGTCAGCCGACCTACCTGGCCACGCCAATTATTACCATACTTCTAGAAATCGGGTTGTACATACCGCTGATTCCCAACTAGTCGGGTAGTTCACCGACGAGCGTCCGAACGGTTTGGGGGAGTCGCCTCCGCCACGGTACGGACTCCCCCCCGGCAAGGCGCACCCGGATCGGCCGAAGTACCGTCCGGGCGAGGTTAGATTTCGCTAAACCAGTGTTCGTAGCCGCCGAGCTTTCCTTCGACGAGATCGAAGAACTGCTGTTGGATCTCTTCCGTGATCGGCCCGCGGGAGCCGTTGCCGATCTCCGTGTCGTCGACGCTTCTGATCGGCGTCACTTCTGCCGCGGTCCCGGTGAAGAACAGTTCGTCGGCCGTATAGAGCTGTCCGCGACCGATCGAGGCTTCCTCGTGGACCGTGTAACCGAGGTCGCGGGCGAGTTCGATGACCGTATTCCGGGTAATCCCATCGAGGATAGACTCGGAGACGCCGGTCGTGAAGAGTTCGCCGCCGTTGATCATGAAGATGTTTTCGCCGGGGCCTTCGGCGACGTTACCCTCCTTATTGAGGACGATCGCCTCGACGTAGCCGTTTCTGCGGGCCTCTTCGCCGGCCAGCATGGAGTTGAGATACGGTCCGGTCGCTTTGACGTTCGTCGGGATCATACTGGAGGCGTGTTTGCGCCACGAGGAGACCATCACGTCGACGCCGTTTTCGATCGCTTCCTCGCCGAGGTACGCACCCCACGGCCAACAGGCGACGACCGTTTTCGAGGGGCAGTCCTTCGGTGAGACACCGAGCGAGTTGTACCCATAGTACACGAGCGGCCTGATATAGCAGGAATCGAGCCCCTGTTCGCGGATCAACGACAGCGTCGCATCGGTGATCTCCTCCCGCGTGTGATTGATACTATGATCGAGCACCTTCGCGGAGTCGAAGAGTCGATCGAGATGTTCCTCCCAGCGAAACAGCGCCGGTCCATCGACCGTATCATAACAGCGGGCGCCTTCGAAGACGCCGGTGCCGTAGTGCAGCGAGTGGGTCAACACGTGCGTCTGTGCGTCATCCCAGTCGACGAACTCGCCGTCCATCCAGATCGTATCGACGTCCATCTCCTCGAAAGCCATAATTCGTCTGTGGGGTGGGCCCGTAATGAGTGTTGACGATTCGTATTATCACTCGATAACGGTCGCGAGATCGGAGTGAATCAGGGGGATTATGCTTGGAGAGTCCCAACACGATACAATGGGAGTCCTCGAAGATAAAGCCCGTGCCCGGCTCTTTTATAAGTATCTCTCCCGGGTGTACGATACGATCAACCCGTTTATTTGGAACGAACAAATGCGCGATGAAGCCCTAGAGTGGTTCGGTATCGAGGCCGGCGATCGTGTCCTCGATGTCGGGTGTGGAACCGGCTTTGCGACCGAGGAGCTGTTAGAACACACCGACGATGTCTGGGGGCTAGATCAGTCCGCCCACCAGTTGGAGAAGGCCTTCGAGAAGTTCGGTAAACGCGGTCGGGTTCGGTTTCACCGCGGTGACGCCGAACGACTGCCCTTCGTCGACAACACGTTCGACGCCTACTGGTCGTCCGGTTCGATCGAGTACTGGCCGAACCCCGTGGCGGCGCTCGAAGAGGCTCGACGAGTTACGAAAGCCGGCGGTCCCGTCCTGATCGTCGGCCCCGACTATCCGAAAACGTCCGTGTTCGGAAAACTCGCCGACGCGATCATGCTGTTTTACGACGAGGAGGAGGCCGATCGAATGTTCGCCGAAGCCGGGTTCGAGGAGTTCGAACATCGGATCCAACAGCGTGCGCCGGGGACGCCGCGAGCGATCACGACGATCGCGCGCGTGCCGGACGGAGTGGTGTAACGGTAGTCGTCCCGAAGTGATCCGCTCTGCTCTCGCGGTGAAATGAAGCTAACGATATGATATCGGGTCAACCCCGATGCCGAAACGCCGTTCCGTCCAACGAGATAATTATGCGGTCATTTCGATAGTGACAGTACTGTCCCCGCCGATGGACAACTGTACGGCAACGGTATCGCCCGGCTTGATCGAGGGCGTGTTCGTCTCCGCAACCCGGAGCGATGCCGTCTCACCGACGGTCCAGTGTTCCGAACTGGCGCTGTTGAATGCCCCTCCTGGAGCGCTTCTGAACCCGGATGCCGAAAAGAACGGGACTGGCGGCTGCTCTGCGAGCGCCTCATCGTCTATATCGATCCGGACGTCGAGGTCCTCCGGATCGATCGGATCGCCGGCGTGGTGTGTGATCCGTATCTCTCCGTTCGGCTCCGCGGTTCCCTCGAAGGAGGCGGTGGTCGGCTCCGAGATCGTTGCGGTCGGCACGCTCAACCCGACGACCGTCGAGAGGACGACGGTCACCGCGAGTAAACTGACGACGCCGACGATCGGTGAGAGACCACGAGGGGACATAGGCTCCCTGGCCGGCTATTCATATATAAACCGTTTCCTCGAATCACTCGATTACGGTCTCGATCGTCACTGTCTCGCCAGCATGCGTCGCATTTATCACCGTCGCCCCGCGTGGGGCGACACTCCAGAGGCGGTCACCACCGGTCGAGCCGATTTGATCGCCGTTTATCTCTATCTCGGCATCGGCTGGATCTCCAGTGGCATCGGAGACGGCAACGCCGAGCGGTCCGCCCGCTCGCGTAATGTTGGCGACAATCCGTATATCGTTCTCCGTTCGCGTGATAGTACTCGTTGGCGTTCCCTCCGGATCGAGTCGTTGACGTTCATAGAGGATCTCTTCCGATCCACTGTCGAGATACGTTTCGAGTTCACCGTGTGAGTGTGAGGCCATGAACCGGTACAGACGGATCTGTTCGGGTCCGATCGCATCGATCGCCTCGAAGCTGTTTATGCTCCACG
>LFFM01003140.1_pt1 | contig 10545 bp, 8 predicted proteins | sample 643131 | NCBI WGS metagenome assembly LFFM01 (sample SAMN03777445, study PRJNA286221) | soda lake metagenome | biome: soda lake; feature: Kulunda steppe; material: water; isolation source: sample Tc-Br brine of Tanatar trona crystallizer | place: Russia: Kulunda steppe | collected 2011-07 | reverse complement strand
TCGACGAACTCGTTGGCGGCGAAGCGGTCCTCGATCGGGCCGGGCGCGACGTTCTTCCCGGTCGACAACACGAGCAGCTGTTTGGCGCGCTCGCGGAACGCGATGTAGCCGTCGGGACGCAGCTGGACGATGTCGCCGGTACGGAACCACGGATCGTCCGGGTCGCCCTCGCGGTCGGACGGAGGCGTCCCCGCCGTAACGGCGTCGCCCGGGAGTGCATCCGCGGGGGTGAACGCGTCCGCGCTCGCGTCCGGCCGGTTCCAGTAGCCGTCGGCGACCTGCGGGCCGCGAACGAGTAACTCGCCGACATCCCCAGGGATGCCCGCGACTTCCTCGCCGACCATTCCGCCGTCGATCGCGACCTCGGTGTCGACCACTGGGGGCCCGATCGTCCCGACCTTCGGTTCCTCTGGCGGGTTGACGCTGATCACGGGCGAGGTCTCCGTGAGCCCGTACCCTTCCAAGATGGGGAGGTCCATGGCGTGATACAGCGCGCACAGCTCCGCCGATAGCGACCCACCCCCGGAGATGAAGAAGTCGACGTTGCCGCCGATCGCCTCGCGGACCGAGGAGAAGACGAGTTTGTCGGCGAGTGATCGCTTCGCGTCGAGGATCGTCCCCGGGTTCGCCGTCTCGTGGTGGGTTTGGCCGACCTCGACCGCCCACTCGAAGATCCGCTGTTTCACGCCCGACTCGGACGCCTGTTCACGGATCGCGTCATAGAGCTTCTCGTACACTCGCGGGACGCTCGTGGTCGTCGTCGGCCGGACCAGCTGGAAGTCGTCGCGCAGCGTGTCGGGGCTCTCGGCGTATCCGACCGTGGCCCCCGCCGCGAACATCATGTAGTGACCAGCCATCCGCTCGAAGACGTGTGCCAGCGGGAGGAACGACAGCGTCGTCGTCTCCGTCGAGATCCCCGGCGCGTCGGGGTCACGGTCCGGGCGGTCGCCGAACCGCTTGTAACACTGGTTGACGTCCGTGCGGAAGTTGGCGTGGGTGAGCCGGACGCCTTTTGGCTGTCCGGTGGTGCCCGAGGTATAGATGAGGCTTGCGAGGTCGTCCATCGCGGTCGCGTCGAGCCAGGACTCGTAGGCGTCCGCGTCGAAGGCGTCATCACCGAGTGCGTGCACGTCCCCGAGCGTGTACACGAGATCGGATTCGGTAGTGTCCAGTCCATCGGTGTCGACGTCGTCCATCGTGACGATCGCGTCTAACGCGTGGTCGAGGTCATCACGGACCGCGAGGATCTCGTCGAGGAGCGTTCGGTTCTCGGCGACGACGACGGTCGCTTCCGGATCCTCGAGGAGGTACCGGAGCTGGTCGGGCGAGGAGGAGGCGTAGACGGTCGTGACGACCGCACCCGCCGCAAGCGCCGCGAAGTCCGCCTGTGCCCACTCCATACGGGTTCCCGCGTAGATCGCGACCCGGGTGTCGTCGTCGACACCTACCTCGCGAAACCCGGCAGCGAGGCGTCTGATGATCGACCGGGTCTCGGCGTACGTGAGTTCGGCGTACGCCCCTTCGGGGGCCGGATCGACGACTCCCTCAGTGACGAGCGAACGGTCGTAGATCCCACCTTTATACTGCTGGGCGATCCGGTCCGCGTTCCGCTCGGCGGACCGCTCGAACGTCTCGGGGAGCGTCTCGCGGGCGACGACGTCGTCCACGAACTCGCGTTCGGCCTCCTGCCAACTCATACCGACTGCGAACCCCCGAACCATCATAAACGATCCGGTGGTTGTTCGTTTGTTTCCGGGATCCGAGCGCTTCTACCCCACCACTCAGCCCCTTGGAGTCCGTATTCGTGATTTCCGAGAGCCCGTTGTCGCGGCGTCGGACGGTCACGGATGCCGAATCCGGGGCACCGATATCCCCGCCGGCACGGGATCCCTCCACGTCCCCGTCGGCGACCCATCGGTCCGGCCGTTCGCTCGGGCTCGACCGAGCGATGATAGCTGGTCGACACGTAGTTTTATATTTGATTTGTTTATACCTCCAAACATGTCAAACGAATATGCCCCCGACCGCTCCGACTGGTACGCAACGCGAGCCGGACGGACGTTGTACTGGGGGCTCATCGTCGCGACCCTGCTCTCGGTCGCGGTCTCGACGGCGGGGTTTCCCGCCTTCCTCGACGAGACCGTGCCCGTATCGCTGCCCGACGTAGAAACGACGGTCCCGCCGTACGTGTACCTCTTCGGCTTCCTCGGCGCGACCGTGTACGCGTTCACGACGTTCGCTCGGCGCTTCGACGAACACGGTCGGTATCGGCTCAAAGTGTTCAGCCGCACGGTCGCCGCGCTCCCTCTCGTTGCCGGCGTCTACCTCCTCGCGTTCGCGTTTCTCGGATTTGGAACGGAACCCGCGATGCCCGGTGATCCGACGAACGCGGTGGCCCGCGAGCGGGTCATCGCGGGCCTCGTCTTCTTGGCCGGACTGTACGTTAGTACGACCCTCCTCGCGCTCGAAACCGTTGCGAACCGGCTTCTTGGGGTGGATCAGGACGGTGGTGACCGAGCCCGAAGCTCGGTGCAGGGGGCGGCGCGAAGCGAGATCGACGGCGGTGGGGACAGCGACGACGTGGACGGATCCGACCACGACGGCGCGATCGACGACGGCGACGGCGAGACCGGCGACGGCGAGATCGGCGACTCCCCGGACCGACGCGATACGTGACTCGCTCGGATTGCTCCGAGGTGCGCCCCACTCCGAGGGTTTAATTCCGGGAGCGCGCGAGGGAGGTGTGTGGACCCCCACCGGATCCCTGCCGAGTTCCCGGCCCCGACGTTCCGCGGGACACAGGAGCAGGCGCTCGCCGACATCCGCGACGCGTTCGATGCCGGCAACGACGTCGTCTTGGTGCGCGCCCCGACCGGCAGCGGCAAGTCGCTGCTCGCGCGCGCCATCATGGGTGCGTCGGCGACGGTCGAGGAGACCGCGCCGAACGAAGCGACCGGAGCGTACTACACCACCCCGCAGGTGTCACAGATCGACGACGTCGAGCGGGACGACCTGCTCGACGACTTCGCGGTGATCCGCGGGAAGTCGAACTACGACTGTGTCCTCCCCGGCGAACACGACACGCCGGTCACGCGTGCGCCGTGTGCCAGACAACAGGGATTCGACTGTTCGATCAAACACCGGTGTCCGTATTTCTCCGACCGGGCGATCGCCTCCGGAAACCGGTACGCCGCGATGACGCTCGCGTACTTCATGCGTACCGCCGGCTCGGAGGTGTTTCGGAAGCGTGATGTCGTCGTGATCGACGAGGCCCACGGGCTCGCCGAGTGGGCGGAGATGTACGCGACCATCGAGCTCTCCCCCGAGCGCGTCCCCGTCTGGGACGAGGTCGGCGTGCCGGACGTCACGGCCGACACTCGCGGCGACGAGGACGTGCTCGACCGCACCGCCCGGTTCGTCGAGACGCTTCGAGGGGTCACGGAGCGAGCGAAAGACGAGCTCGTCGGTCGGCCGGAGCTGAGCCGCGAGGAGGTCGCTCGACGGGACCGGTTACAGGAGCTTCGCTCCGAGCTCGGCTGGTTCCTCGAGGACTACCGGGACCCCGACTCGCCCACGACGTGGGTCGTCGATCAGCCGGACGGCGACGGATCGCCGATCGCGATCAAACCCCTCGATCCGGCCCGTTACCTCACACACACGGTCTGGGAGCGTGGAAACCGATTCGCGCTGTTGTCCGCTACGATCCTCTCGAAGGAGGCGTTCTGTCGGGGTGTCGGGCTCGATCCGTCGAACGTGGCGCTCGTCGACGTCGAACACACGTTTCCGCTGGAGAACCGACCGCTGTACGACGTGACACAGGGCCCGATGACGTACGAACACCGTGACGAGACGGTACCGAAGATCGCCCGGCTGATCGTCCGACTGATGGCGAATCACCCCGACGAGAAGGGACTGGTACACGCACATTCCTACGACATCGCCGGACGACTCGCCGAGCGCCTCGGGGAGTTCGGGGTCGCCGCTCGGGTCCGTCGCCACGACCGGTCGAACCGCGACGCGGAGCTGGAGGCGTGGAAGGCGAGCGCGGACCCGGACGTGTTCGTCTCGGTGAAGATGGAGGAGGCATTGGACCTCCGCGACGACCTCTGCCGCTGGCAGGTCGTGTGTAAGGCACCGTACCGAAACACGAACGACTCCCGGGTCGCCCGGCGCCTGGCCGACGATCAGTGGGCATGGTACCATCGGACCGCGTTGCGGACCGTCATCCAAGCGTGCGGACGCGTCGTGCGTGCGCCCGATGACTACGGGGCAACGTACCTCGCGGACGACTCGCTACTCGACTTGTTCGACCGGGCGGCCGCCGACACGCCTCCATGGTTCCGCGACCAGATCGACGCGATGACGACGCCGACGCTCCCCGAGTTCGATCCCGCCGCCGCGCTCGGGGGGATCGACGCCGAGCCGTCCGGACCGGGGCGTGCGGGACGGGGGAGAGAAGGTCGTCGGGACCGGTCGATGTCGACAGGCGGATCGGGCAGCGACGCCGGATCCCGGTCAGAGCCGTCCTCGTCGAGCGGTGGTGGCGGCAACACGTCGGGCGACAACCGGAAACGGTCCGGGACCGACACCGACCCGAAAAAGAACCATCCACTCTCGGACATCTGGGGCGACGGCTAACGACGGGGGAGGGGCACCGGAGACGCGAGAGACCGTCTCGGTGTGTCAGATGATGCTAACGCCCCACGCGACCATGGAGCTCACCATGAGAAACGCGAACAACAGGGCGATTATCTGCTGTCTGTCCATACTGGACGTGGGCTATAAGGACTCATAATTCCTGCGGGTCCACCCCGAGTCCCGACCTTCGTGGTCCGCCAACTACCAATCGTCGTGAAGCCCGACGCTTGGATCGGCCGGCGTCATTATATCGTCCCTGCTTACCGTGTGTTACATATTATCGTATAAGGTGTATCATGGTCATGAATGAATTAGTAAGGTTCATAACCGTTCATGGAGGATAGGTGGATATGGCAACGAACGGGCTGTCGAGTGCGCTGACGCTGTACGGTGCGCGAACGCTGACGCTCTCGCAGGCGGCGGCGCAAGCAGGGCTCAGCGAGGATGAGTTCGTCCGCCAACTCGAACGCCGCGGTATCGAGGTCACGGAGTCCGAGCGCGCGGCCGTCTCGGCCGGCGACCACACCGCTCGCGCCGACTAACCGACAGGCCAGCCCCGAACGACGATCGGATCACCTGCGTTCTAGATCCTCGTTCGCCTCTCGATTTCCTCGCTAGTGACCGCCGAGAGCGACGGTCCTCGCCGAGACACTACTCGCCACTCAGAGCCGATCGCGCTCTTACTCTCCGCCCTCGTCCCGAGGAACGAGGTGGACATCGCCGCCGTGCTCGAACGCCAAGACGGTCTCGGCGTCGTCGTCGACGAACGAGGGGTTCGAGACGGTCCGTGCCTCGTACGTCTCCGGGTCGAGGACCTGTATCGCGTGCTCGTCTTCGACCGTCACGACGGTCGTCTCGGCGGCGTCCTCGCGGCTCCCGAGCCGCGTCGCATCCGGAGATGCGCCCTCCTCGAACGGGGCACTGTACTGGTCGCCGTTCGCGAGCCGAATCCCCCGAAGACGGCCAGAGACGCCCGTGACGAGTACGGGGCCGTCGCCGTCTTCGGGGTCGAGGATCTCGCCAACCGCGTACCGTGGGAGCCGAACCGCGAACGTCACCCGGTACACCTCGTTACCGTCGCCGTCCTCGGTGACGAGCGTCGGATACGACTCGTAGCTGCCGCCGAGCTCTTCCGTGATCCGTCCCGCGACGTTCTTCGCGAGCCGGTTCGAGGAGAGCTTGACGTTCGGCCCGTCGTCGGTGGATTTCACCTCGGTGATGAACGCCTCGCGGTCGCCTTTCGCCTCCTGATCGGCGACGTACGACTCGGCGATCTCGAGCGCCTCCGCGCGCTCTTCGGGTCGCAGGTCCCGCCCGTCCGCGCGCACCTGGACGACCCCCGCGTAGTAGCCGCCGGCGATCCGGCCACAGCGGTCACAGGTCCCCCGCGATATCTTGACCGGGACCGTCACCTCGGCCGACCGAAGTGTCCCGCGGACAACGCCCGAGAACCGGCAGTGCATCCGGATCGTGTTCTCGTCGACTTGTTCGGGCTCGACGCCCCACTCCACGTCCTCCGCGTCGACGTGGACCCCGAGCGCCTCAGCGACCTCGTCGACGGCGATATCGGTGTAATCACGCGCTCCAACGTCACGCCAAGAGTCGACGCGGCGGACCGCCCCACAGCCCGAGCAGACGAGCACCTCGATCCGGTCCGGCGCGTCGACGAGCTCGAACTTCGCGAAGTAGCAGTCGTCACACAACAGCGCGTCCCGACCGCCCGGATCCCCCGGAAGAGTGTCGCGACGCTCCGGGACGGCGTCGCCACACCGGGGACAGAACTCCCGCGACTCGCTCATGGCACACGCTACGACGCTGCGCCGTTTAAACAGCCCGGAGCGTGGCTCCCGACCTCCGTATTCGACCCTTCCCCTCCGAAATCGTTTTTCGCCCGGGACGAGAACGCGTGTGTATGAGCGGGAACCCCGACGACGAACGACTCGAAGAACTGCGCGAAAAGAAGATGGAAGAGCTCCGCGAGCGCCAGCAGGGAGACGGCGACGCCGAGGCTCGCGAGGAGGCCCAACAGCGCGCAGAGGCCCAGCAGGAGGCCGTCCTCAAACAGTACCTCACTGACGGCGCGCGCCAACGACTCAACGCGGTCGAGATGTCGAAACCCGAGTTCGCAAAGCAGGTCAAACAGCAAGTCGCGGCGCTCGCACAGAGCGGCCGCGTTCAGGGCCGTATCGACGAGGACCAGATGCGTGACCTGTTGAAGGAACTCCAGCCCGAACAGCAGAGCTTCGACATCCGGCGGCGGTAGATGGAGCTCGCGCTTCTGTACAGCGGGGGGAAAGACTCCTCGCTCGCCGCCACCCTGCTCGATCGGTTCTACGACGTCCGGTGTGTCACGGGGAGCTTCGGGCTCACCGACGACTGGGAGCACGCCGAGCGGGCCGCGACCGAGCTCGGCTTCCCGTTCGAGCGCGTCGCACTCGACCGTGCGGTCGCCGAGGAGGCCGCCGAGCGAATGCTCGACGACGGCTACCCCAGAAACGGGATCCAGCGCGTCCACGAGCACGCGTTGGAGACGATCGCCGAACACGACGTCGACGCGATCGCCGACGGGAGCCGGCGCGACGACCGGGTTCCGACCGTCTCCAGAGCGCAGGCACAGAGCTTGGAGGACCGCCACGGCGTGGACTACATCTCGCCGCTCTCGGGGTTCGGGCGACACGCGGTCGACCGCCTCGTCGAGGCGACGTTCGAGGTCGAACAGGGACCGAGCGAGGAGGTCCCGAAAGCCGACTACGAGGACGAGCTTCGCGCGCTCATCGCCGAGGAACACGGCGAGAAAACGGTCGCCGACGTGTTCCCCGCACACGACCAGACGTACGTTCGCGGCCGGAGTGATTGAGACGGGGGGCGCGGCCGAGCGGGGGTGAGGACGCTCCCGAAAGGATGGTTTCAAGCGGCCGCTCGCCGAAGTCGCCTCCATGTACGACGGACTCAAGGGGTTCCGCGATTTTTACCCCGGGGAGCAGTCGGCCCGCCGGCAAGTCACCGACGCGATCGAAGACGCCGCCGGACGGTACGGCTTCCGCGAGATCGCGACCCCGGCGCTCGAACGGACGGAGATGTACGTCGACAAGTCCGGGGAGGAGATCGTCGACGAGCTGTACGCCTTCGAGGACAAGGGAGGGCGGGAAGTGTCGCTCACGCCTGAACTGACGCCGACGGTCGCCCGGATGGTCGTCGCGAAGGGTCAAGAGCTATCGAAACCGATCAAGTGGATGTCGACCCGACCGTTCTGGCGCTACGAGCAGGTCCAGCAGGGCCGGTTCCGGGAGTTCTATCAGACGAACATCGATATCTTCGGTTCGTCGGCCCCCGAAGCCGATGCCGAGGTGCTCGCGGTCGCCGCCGACGCCCTGACCGACCTGGGACTCACCGCCGACGACTTCGAGTTCCGCGTCTCGCATCGAGACATTCTCGGCGGGCTAGTCCGCTCGCTGGCAGCCGACCCGGAGACGGTCGACACCGAGGCCGCGATCCGCGCGGTCGACAAACGCGCGAAGGTCGACGACGGCGAGTACTTCGGGCTCCTTTCGGACGCCGGGCTCGACCGCGCGACCGCCCGCGAGTTCGACGACCTCATCACGGATGTCGAAACGGTCGACGACCTCGACGCGGTCGCCGAGGCGGGCGGTGCGGACGTCGAGGGGGCCGTCGAAAACCTCAGGAACGTGCTCGCCGCGGCCGACGATCTCGGCGCGGGCGAGTTCTGTGACGTGTCGCTGACGACCGCTCGGGGACTGGACTACTACACCGGCGTCGTGTTCGAGTGTTTCGACTCCACCGGAGAGGTGTCTCGCTCCGTCTTCGGCGGCGGGCGCTACGACGACCTGATCGAGAGCTTCGACGGTCAGCCCACCCCCGCAGTGGGGGTCGCGCCCGGTCACGCTCCGCTCCAGCTGCTGTGTCAGCGCGCCGGCGTCTGGCCGGAGGAGTCGCTGTCGACGGACTACTACGTGCTGTCAGTCGGTGAGACGCGCGCCAAAGCCGCGGAGATCGCGTCCGGGCTCCGCGATCTCGGACACGTCGTCGAGGGCGACGTCGCCGACCGCTCGTTCGGTGCACAGCTCGGCTACGCCGACTCGATCAACGCCGAGACGGTGATCGTCGTCGGAGAACGAGACCTCGCGAACGGCGAGGTGACGGTAAAGGACATGGCGAGCGGGGACGAGACGACCGCACCGGTCGAGGAGTTCCCGCCGGAATCCGGGCGGCCGACCTACGAGGACTACGAGTAGCGGGTCGAGAGTCGACATCACGGCGGTCGGCCGACGCTTCAGGCGACGTCGATCCGACCGAGGAGCGTCTCCGTCGCCGCCTCGTCGAACCGCATCGGCCGCCGCCACCACGGTCCGTTCCCCGAATCGCTCGACAGCCCGGTGACCAGACGGTTCGCCGTCGCGCCCCCTTCCGGGGCGCTCAACGGGACCACTCGGTCGAAGAGGCCGGACGCGTCGGGGTCGCCGGCGACGACGACCCGCGCGTCGAACGGGTCGCGTTTGAGGTGGGCGTTGGTCGGGACGAGATCGCTGGCTTCCGTGCGATCCGGTCCGTCGAGCACGCGATCGACACGGAGGCCGGCGAACAGGTACGCACCCCACTCGGGAGCGAGGTCGTCGTCGACGGCTCCGGGCTCCGGCGTCGCGGAGCACCCGTCGCCGACCGGTCCGTCCCAGCCCGCGGGCCGGAGCGTCAGCGTCGCGTAGAACAACAGCCAGTCGTTAGGTTGGAGCGTCGCGATCGGTCCCGCCTTGATCGCGTACGGATCCCCGTACGTTGCAGCGTCCCGCCCGTGGACGGTTACGAACTCCGGATCCATGTGGACCGGTGTCCCGTGGAGGTCGTCGGGGAGCGAAAACGGGAGGTTGAGGTCGGCGTACGTCGGTAGCGGTTCGTCAACGGGATAGCGCTCGCGCGGGAGCGTCTCTGCCGACTCCGGGATCGGGACGTAGGCGAACGATCCGTCCGGGTAGACGGGGCCACGGAACCCCGGCTCGTTCGTGTTGGCGGCGACGTTGACGGCGACGGCACGGGGCACGATCCGGCGGTTCGGTTACTTCGACGCTCCGGGTGGCCGGAGGTCGCGCTGGAACTCGTCGAAACGTTCGAACTCGTCGTCGAGCTCGTACTCCAGTTCGCGCTGGTCGCCGCGGTTGACGAGTCGGCCGTCCTCCAACTCCTCGGCGACGTCCTCCCAGCCGGGTTTCACGCGGATACTTCGTGCCGGTGTCCCGACGACGACGTGGTGGTCCGGGACATCACCCTGGACGACAGCCCGCGCGCCGACGACGCTGTTCTCGCCGACACGGCAGCCGGCACGGACCATCGCGTCGTAGGTCACGCGGGCGTCGTCACCCACGATCGTGTGGTAGTTGCGGACCGTCGTCTGGTCGACGAGGTCGTGGTCGTGGCTGTACAGATGGACGCCGTCGGAGATCGACGCCCGGTCGCCGATCGTCAGCTTTCCACGGTCATCGAGGTGGACGTCGTCGTGGATCACGACGTTGTCACCGACTTCGATGTTGTGACCGTACGTGACGGAGATCCCTTTGAAGAACCGACAGTCGTCGCCACACTCGGCGAACAGGTGGTTTCCGAGCATCTGGCGGAACCGGAGCGCGAACTCGACGTTGTCGGCCATCGGCGTGGCGTCGAACTGTCGCCAGAGCCACTGGAGATGTTTCGAGCGCTGGAAACGGTCCTCGTCCTTCTCGGCGTAATATTCCGACTCCAGCGTAGCGTTACACGGGTCGTACCCCTGGAGACGGACCCGTTCCGCCTTCGAGACGTCGGCACCGTTCTGCCACGCCTCCCAGCGGTCGCGGTCGCCGTGTAAGTCGATCAGCGTGTCCCGAACGACCTCACAGGTGTCCTCCTCGGAGGCGAGTCGCT
>LFFM01003137.1_pt1 | contig 10553 bp, 12 predicted proteins | sample 643131 | NCBI WGS metagenome assembly LFFM01 (sample SAMN03777445, study PRJNA286221) | soda lake metagenome | biome: soda lake; feature: Kulunda steppe; material: water; isolation source: sample Tc-Br brine of Tanatar trona crystallizer | place: Russia: Kulunda steppe | collected 2011-07 | reverse complement strand
GAAGCACCTTATCGTGGGACCGACTCATCCCCACGTTGTCCATGATCGTGTTGGTCGCTGGTGGCTTGTCATTCCAGATGACATCGTAGAACCGACGACCCTCGCCCATGTTGATTGTCTCACGCAGTTCTCTGGTACACATATTCATGTCTACCATCTGCGTAGCGTGGAACTTCGAGCGAATCAGTTCTACGTTGTCGTAGTTGTGGATTCGCGCCATCGCATCGTTATTTGCGAACTTGTGCCTGTACCGTATCTCGTCGTCGTGGTAGGTCGGCCACAGGACGTGCCAGTAGTGCGGGAAGTCACAGTTCTCCTGCATCCACTCGACCATATCACAGAGTCGGTGGAACGATGGACTGGACTCAAGCATGGACGATGAACCGAATAGTGGGTTCATCAGAATCCGCAGACCCGTCTGGTAGTTGCCCCACTCCTCCGCTTTCTCTACCTCATCCATTTCTATATACCTCCACTTCCTCAGTGATAAGTGACCGAACCATCACGTCATCGTACGTTCACGGGCCAGATAAATCCTCTGGAGCGCAAACCTTACGGCTGAGGCATCATATAACAAAATATGGACAAGGCGATTGTCACGACCAGCATATTCGGTTACACAGATGAAATCCTCGCGTTCACCAAGATATGGGACGATTGGGACGTGATTTACGTCTCAGACAAGAAAACCCCAGACTTCGACGTGGACAGGGACGACTTCATCCACCTGACCTGTGACGAGCAGGAAGAACTCGGATACAACTACGTTAGGTCAATAGAGTGGAACAGATTCCAGCGAAAGAACATCGGCTATCTGTACGCCATCCGCGAAGGATACGACCGAATCGCTGACGTTGACGACGACAATATGCCCTACGCAGAATGGGGCGAATGGACAGACAAGAGCGAAACTGCTCTTCGAGTCGATAGGCCCAAGTACCCGAACATCTACTCACTCGCAGGTCAGCCACGTATCTGGCCTCGTGGGATGCCGTTGGACGAGGTAAAGAACATTGCCGGATACAATACCGTTGAGTACGACGGCGCGGCAGTCGTTCAAGGTCTGGTTGATGGAGACCCTGACGTTGACGCAATCTGCCGATTGGTGACAATGCCGAACGATCCGAGTATTCACTTCAATGGAGCGGACACGCCATACGTTCTGGCTGAGGGAACGTGGAGTCCGTTCAACGCACAGAACACGCTCTGGGACCATGAAGACGTGTTCCCGCTGATGTACCTACCGAATAGCGTGACGATGCGCGTCTGCGACATCCTCCGTTCATACGTCGCGCAGAAGATCATGTGGGAGCATGACCACAACCTCGCCTTTAGTCGAGCGACTGTCGTTCAAGACCGAAACGAACACGATCTCATGGTTGACTTCGAGGACGAGACTGCCAACTATATCGACGTGAAAGGCTGGGTCAAAACGCTCGAAGAAACCGAGCTTGAGTCAGGCAGTGTCGTAGAAGACCTCAAGGACTGTTACGAAGCACTCATAGAAGACGGGTACGTTGACGCAGTAGAGCGTGCCTACCTCAACGCTTGGTGCAAAGACCTATGACGCACATACCAGATGAAGACTGGAAGACGGTTGTAGAATCAATGCCGGTCCCGACAGTTGATCTTGTCGTCAAGAACGAGGACGACGAGTTTCTGTTGGGGAAACGGCAGTACAAACCAGCGAAAGACCTCTGGTTCGTTCCCGGTGGTCGAATCCACAAAGATGAGTCTGTCTACAACGCAGTCCATCGAAAAGCCAGAGAAGAACTCGGCCTCTCTGTTCAAATCGTGGACGACCTCGGATGGTACGAACACTTCTACGATACATCCGATGTCGGTGATGACATCTCAAAACACTACACGGCACTCGGATTTGTCGTGACTCCAAAACAAAACGGGCCGAAGGTCTGTGACCAACACGAAGAACTTCGGTGGTTTACAGAAGCACCGAAGGCAACTCACGAATACACCCAGGTCTACCTTCAGGACGCTGGGCTACTCTGACGGCTGATACGACCGCCGGATGCTGGTGATTTCTCCTTCAGCATCCTTCGCCGCTTCTTCCGCGTTCTTCAGCGAGTTCTCTGCTTTCTGAAGTGCCGAACGCGCACCAGTTGCTTCACTGTACGTGATCTCGAACGTAACTTTGTATCCTTCGTCACTCATTGTCGTTGAGTTCGATGTCGGTTACTTCACCGATTTCCTTTGTCTCTCCGTCCTCTGTTTGTATCACGAGTCTCCCGCTACTGAACGTCTGCGACACGCTTCTGCCACACAGTGGGCAGTCGCCGTCAATCGGCATCACCTCTTCGTCGCAGTCTTGGCACTCCTTAGTCTTCGTCATCTGTTGGGAAACCTACCTTGTTACCTTCCCACTGCCCGTCTCCGCGTCCGGTTGGCTCGATAGCGTTAGCGATCTGGTCGTCGCTGAAGTCGTACCTTTCTGCGAGTTGGTTACGCATCTTCTTCTCCTTGTACTTCTTTTCAAGGTCGGACATCTCTGACGTTCGAGATGACTCGATCAGGAAGTGAGCGAAGTTGCGATTGTACTTCTTACCAGTGTAGGTGTGCATGTCGAGCACTTGGTAGCCGATGTCACCGAACTCGTCACGGTCCACAGGGAAGTCTTTATCGGCTGGAGGTTCTTCGCCGTCCTCAATCATCTCCATGCGCTCCTCTGCGAGATCGTTCCAGTAGTTTTTGATTAGAAGCGACTCGTGGGACGACTCTGCTTCTGCTAACAGTGACGCCGCGCGCATTGCTGTCGCAACGCCCATGCCTTCGTCCATTGACCATTTGTTTTTGGCCAGTTGCATGAGGTTGTAAATCGCGGCTGGAATGTCGGCATCCTCAAGGCCGAGCCGCAGGTCCTCAATCATGATTGTTTGAACACGGTCCCAGTAGTTCCAACCGTATCCTGAACGGCACATCTCGTATGCTCCCCACATCGCCAGTTCACGGTCAGACCGTCGCACGGCCTTCTGGAACAGAGAAGATACTTCGTATCGGTTGAAACCACCGCACGTCTCGTACTTGTCGAGTTCTTGTCCGTCGTCTCTCATTATGTCGTCAGTTTCGTTCGTATCGTTTTCTTCGTCACCGACTTCAAGATCACCGTCGTCACCGAACGTTGCCTGCTTTGGTTCTTGGTCCGTCATTGTCCTGTATGTGTGTTATTTGTTAGTTCGTGTTTGAAGTTAAGAGTTTCTTTGTAAGCATGATAGCCTGTTTACGGCGATCTAAGACGGTGAGAGGAAAAGTCCTACTCTTCGTCTTCTTGGTCGGTTATCTCAACGATCTCAGCCAGCTTGTTTGCGACCTCCTCGCCATCGTCCGAGATGACGTATGCGAGAACTGCCTGATTGTCTCGAATCGTTGCTTCCTGCTTGATTAGTCCAGCATCGCTGATCTCGTTGAGCCGCTGGCGGGCAGTAGTTTCTGCGAGATTCATGGGACCCGTAAACTCTTCCACAAGCATCGCACCGTCTGCTTCCGCGAGAGTGGTCAATGCTTCGATTGTGCCTCTTTGACGTAGCAAGTTTGCGTCGATCATGGTCGAATATCCCAGAATTGGGACACTTAAAGATAGGGTTTGGTGAAAAGTAAAGGTTTCTGTTAATCTGGACTCCGTTCCGATAGCAGGTGAGGTGTCGAGTTAGTGTTAGTAAGGTTAGCTTAAAATGGGGATATATGGCCGAAATGTAGCCTTAAGATGTTAGAGAGGCTCTTAAACGCTTGAAAACGAGGGTTTGAGAGGGATTTTCAGGCTGGAGGCCTGGAAGGGGGTTTCGAGGGGTTGAGGGGTGGGGGTTATGGTCTGGAAAGTGGGTTGGACGGGGTTACTCGTCCTCGTCTTCCGGCGATTCCGGCTCACCCGTCGCGGCAGTACCCTCATTCGACGCCAAGTGTTCGTCAACTGGTGCTTCACCGAGAAGGTCCTGCCAGAAGTCGGTAGCAGAAACATCCAGGTCCTCGATACGATTGTTGATGTCAACGACCTTGGCCCACAAGTCGTCGTTGCACTGATACATCACGTTGTCTTCGCCACCGTAGCTGAACGTGATGAAGTTGTGGTCGAGTTCGTCTCCGTGTTCTCGGAAGATACGGTTGAGGATTTCGGACAGGTCGTCAATCGTCTCCAGTTCGTCTTCATGGTCTTCCAGTTCTTTCGATACGTCGTCAGGAACAGACTCCTTCACGTCCTCAAGCACGGAGTCGAACAGTGTCTCCTCACCAGCGAAACCGAGTGCGTGCTTGAGTTGGTCGTCCTCCATCTTCGCTCGCTGTTCCTCAACGAGTTCAGCGAATTGGATAGCGTCGAGGTCACCGCTGATGGCGTTCATCCGAACCGTGGCGAGCTTCTCCCACTCACGGTCCTTGTTCGGAACGAGGATGGTCGGAATGTCGGTCATTCCAACGACCTTCGCGGCAGACCATCGGTGCTCACCACCGACGATACGGGCGTGGTCCATTTCCTCCTTCATCTGTTCCGACTTCTCTTTCTCCGATACGTCATCATCGAACTCGAACTCGATGTTGTCGCCATCCTCATCGACCGGCACAGCCTGAATAGCCGTGATGAACCCGTCTTCTTCGATGTTCTCACAGAGCCGATTGAACTCTTCCGACGCCATCTCGTTCGGGTTCCAGTCGTTGGCAGTCAGTTCCTCTATTGGAACATCTATCGGCTGATACTTTTCGACCCCGGACTCGAAGCCGAAGTCTTCTTCCGCCGGTTCACTCTCTGCTTGAATCTCTTCCAGCGACATATCCTCGATCTCTCCCATGTCGATGTCTTCGTCTGAAAGTTCCTCGTCCAGTTCTTCAGTGTCTGGCATACAGGTTATTATATCTTCGTGAAACAAATAGGTGTCGGACAACCGCTAAAAAATAACGCAACCGGAGCGGTGGCCCGATTAGATCGTGCCGAGCCGCTCGTTCATCGCCTGACGGGTCGAGTCCGGGATCGGGGCAGAGTTGGCGGCGCTCTGGATCTGACTCCGACGCTTGTCGATGTCGAAGTGGTCTTCATCCTCGTCTTCGAACGCTTGAATCTCGAAGGCGTGGAAGTAGTTGACCAGTCGGGCCAGTTCGTTGACGCCGCAGTGACAGTAGGGATTGTACTGCATCCGTTCGGTGAACTCTTCCGTGACTGCGAACTCGTCGCGCACGTCGTGCTTGTCCGACGAGTGACCGTGACGCAGGCCGCAGACCGGGCACTCGAATCCGCTCTCACGAATCGAGTTGGTCATGTCTTCTGCTTCGCGGACGAGGTTCTCCATACCTGGAACCGTCTCCAGCGTATCGAGAGCCTCTTCCACAGCGTCCCAGTCCGTACTGCCTGCTTCACCCGGCATCTGGTGGTCGCCAAGGCCCCACCAAGCCGTACCGTGTTCTTCGACGCCGAGTTCGTACTGTGCTTCCGTGTTGATGAAATCGTATCCTTCAACCATGGTCTTTAGTCCTCGTTGTCTGGATTACCGTCCAGGGCGGGAGTGTCTTTACCTGCACCACGGGGTGAGACGTTCTTGACGACCCACAACGCCGTGGCAATGAAACGCATCTCCTGCGCTCCAAACTTGTATTCCTTTCCGTCCAGTTCGACTACAGGCCGCTCCATATCGCTGGAGTCAACGTCGATGTCTAACTCAAATGCGCTGTTGGTCGATTGCGACCGAGAGACGCCTGAGCCATCGACGCGGTAGCCCATATCGTCCGTATCGTTGAGCAGGTCTACCTCCCACGTTAGTAGCAGGTGTCCGTGAATCAACCAGCCACGGTCGTCTGCCTCGATAGTCCCGCGCTCTCGCAGGACACTGAACGGGGCCTCTGACAGCAGTTGGTTGATTACTTTGTGTCTGACCTGACTATCACGGATGGCCTGATACACGTTTTCGAGTGGCCACGCTTCGCCGGTCTCAATAGTTCTCTTAACCGCTTCGAGTACCTGACTCTCACGGTCTGGAGACGTATTGAGCGGCTCGCGGTCGCCCACCCACAACGTGTAACTGGACTTTTCGTCAGAGGAAATCCGACACGTCTTCTCTGTGCCGAACTCATAGATTTCCTCAGTGACGCCACGGACGAGTCCGTACATGCCATGCTTGAACATGAGCACGTTCCTCGGATTCTTCGACTTGTTCATCTGCGTCCAACCGTTCGCTGTTCGTACCTCCACGAACATCGAGTGCGGTGTCTCATCGATGATCCGAACATCTCGCCCTTCCTCGACGGCTCTCACCGCGTCATCGGCCTCGGGCAGATTATCGCCCTCGTGGTCAGTCACAGCCATTACTCACCACCGTCTGCGACTGGTTCGAGCGTGGCCTGCTGGACCGCCTCGATGCTGACCTCTTCGGGACCGGTCGGCTGTTCAGACGCGGGCTTCACACCGTTGTCGTGGAGCATTGCCAGTGAGTCAACGACGCTGAACGCCGTATCTGCATCGGCACTGCTCGAAAGTTCATCGGTAGCCTTCACCTCTGGCGTGTCGTTGTCCCACTTGTACAGCCGACCGTTGGCGTAGATTCGTGCATCGCTGGAGAACCGCCACGTCCAGTCCGACCCACGGGGCCGAAGGTTGCCGCCGATGACCATGAAGTCGTGCTCAAGGTTCGACGGGTAGAGCTTTTGCCACGCCTCTTTGCCGACCGGTGCGTACACGAAGTCGTCGGGCCAGTCTTCTTCGTTGATTCGGTAGCTGATGTCACCCGTGCGCTCCGAGAGGTACTCGTAGAGCCACTCCGACAGCGACTCCATCACCTTCTCGTCTCGGAACCGTTCGAGATACTCCGAATCTACGACGTGGACGCAGAGGCGCGAACCTGCTTCCGCGACGGTCATATCTCCCTCATTGGTCGTGATCTTGTACTCCTCCGATTCCTGTAGTAAGTCGTCTATGTGCATGACTCCTGGCGTTCCTTTGAGGTATTCGTATGATGCTACTGTGCATGACGCGACCGCCATGTCATTGTACGGGTTGGTTATGTCGTACCACTCCGACATTGACTTGTCCGCGTTTGACGGGAACAAGACAAGCTTGGTCGCGTAGGTCGAGTATGACAGTTTGAGACCGCGAGTGTTCGGGTCCGAACTGTTGTGATACTCTTCCAACACGTCTTTGATGTGGCTGGTCCTGAAGTTCTCCATCGTCCGACGACCGCTACTCGTCCGTAGCGTCAAGTCGCGGTGACCAGCGTCCTTTCCTGCGTTGTTCTTTCCACCACCGCTACGGGACTTGAGCTTGTCGGGGATCGTGAACGACCCCTCGTTCTTGCCTTCGCTCTTGGGGACGTTCTTGAGCAGTTTGAAGTCCAGATTGTTCTGGTACTGGTCGTACTCGGATACACCGTCAACGTAAGCGACCTCAGCGTCTTCGTGCGTCTCCCACACCACAGCGCACCTGTCTTCGTTGATCGTCGCACCGATGTAGACGTTGGCATCCGGGTGTGCTTCGCGGAAGATACGCCAGACCTTCTCGCTGGTCCGTGAACGCTTCTTCGACACACCAGACCGACCGCGTGGACAGTGTTCTATCTTCTTGAGTAGCACCAGCAGTGTGCGTGCCACTTCGTCAGGGACCTGAACACCAGTCCGTTGTTCGATGTCGTCCTGAATTTCGCCTACCGTGTCCGAACGGTAGCCTTTGAACTTATCGACCGCCGTCATCAGGAACGAGAACTCCTGTGGGTCGTCCTCAGCCAAGTCCATCAGGGCCTGTCGGTCGTCAAGGTCCGTGACCAGACGCTCGACTTCCGCGTGGTACAGTTCCTTGAACTGCGTACCGAGCCAGTCCCAGAATGACGAGTTCTTCTGAAGCGTCTCTCGGTTGGCCTGTGGGACAGGAGCCGTAATATCGTCACGAACATCCTGCTTCGGGACGAATAGCTCTTTCCGCTCGTCACTCATACCACGGTACTCAGCCTCGTCAACAGGCATGAGACCCTCGTGGTCTTCGTCGCGGCAGTTACACTCGACCACAGGACCGTTCTCGTTGTGGAACCGAATGTCTACCGACCACGGTGCGCCGTCCGGATTACGCCGCTCGTTGCGGTCAATCGGAATGGACAGTAGCAGGGTCTCGTTCGACGCAGATGGGTAGCACTTCGCCGTGAACGCATCGTTGTCGATTGTCAGAATCGCACCATCGTGGTCTTCCGCGAACTCCTTGAGACCGTATTCGTCGTCGTAGGTCGTCTCGCCGTCCTTGTACTCAGTGTACAGAACGGGGACGCGAGTCCACTCGCTCTTCTCCGCGACCCACCGACGAATCGCAGGATCGGAGTGACGACGACCGCTGTATTCTTCTTCGATGCCGTCCTGTAGCGCGAGTTCGAACCGAGTACCGTAGAAGCCCTCTGGAGGCTTCTCGTCCATCGGGTCGTATCCGCCGAGGTAACAGTACGCGGCGAAGCCGGTGTCGCTCAGATCGAATAGGTCGAGCAACTCTTCAACGTCAACGTCACCGTACTGTCCTTGGGCATGGAGGTCACGAACTATCTGCTCCATATTCACGTCGCGTCGTGTGCGCGAGAATAATGTGTACGTTCCCTCTTTACCGACTGCGTTGTGCGCCGAAAGAACACCCATTCCGAATTGACCGGACACGTCGCCTCGGTCACGAACACCAGAACGACCAGTGTACGCCAGAACGTCAGTGACTTCGCGGGGCGTGAAGCCGATACCGTTGTCTTGGACAACCAACAAGTCCTCGTCGCGGTGCCACTCGACCTCGATGGTCGGTGAATACGACGCTTCTTCGAGGACTTCGCGGGGCTTCATGTCTGCTATCTCGTCGTCAGTGAAGCCCTGATTCTCCAGTTCTAACTCAGCGGCTCGGATACACGCTGTCTCCGAATTGGCAATGTACTCCTTAATCGTCTCCGCAGGACCACCGTAGATCTGGTTTGCCAAGTAGTCCAGAACTACGTCGTCCTCAAGCTTTTGTTCGATGGAACCCGTCTCTCCGCGAACCACGTTGAGCGGGTTGCTCTCGTCGGCTACCTCTAAGTCCTTCTTTGAGGACTCATGTTTGGCTTTCTGCCAATCAGGTGCCGTCGAATCCTGTTCTTGTATTTCGTTATCTTCGCCGTCGCTCGGAACGATGGACGAAGATTCGTTATCCCTACTCATTGTTTCCTGCCCACGACCCTCGGGGGTTGTGGGTGTTTGGAAAGAAGGTAGTGATAGGTATAAAAGTTTCTGATACTGTCATGTAGTAACTGCCGGACGGATCAAGACCTGCTTTCGGAGCGTCACACCCGTGATTTACGCAAGTACGAATTTGGAGTAAACGTGTTTGTATATGTGCATTTGCCCACAATGTGGGCACTCTGCCACCCCGATACTCTGGTTCCCCCACTCTATGGGTACGCCTCGATAGCAGTTGGCGCAAGTGAGGAAATCTTCCCGTCCGTGGGGAGTCGCATGACCGGGGTAGGCTACCACTACGACAGCCTACGTTCAGCATCTTCTTATATCTTCTCCGACACTCTATCCACGATCCACTCCGCGACACCCTTTGGCAGGTCACGCCCCTCCTTCATCAGGTCCTGTCTCACTTCGTGGACAGTAATCTCCTTATCGTAATCGCTGTTCAGGTACGTTTCCGCGTATCGGGAAGCGTAGAGGACAGTTTCCTCGAACTCACCCAAGTCGTCGGGGTGATCTTCCGGGATGATGTACTGGTCGTAGTTCCACTCCTTCAACTCCTGAAAGAGCATCTGCTTCTTGACCTCCATCTCCGCCTCCTTTTCACGGAGTTGGTCTCTTGCTCTCTCGTATTCGTCAGAGAGTTTCTGTACGTCACCACGGGCTTTCCTACTGACTCGTGCTCGGAGTGCCTGACGGCATATCTCCGACTTGTTATCGTCTATCCCGTTCCACACATCCGAAGGGACTCGGATGTTCACCGTCTTCATGTTCTCGTCTGACATTATTTTCTATCCTCCGCGTACTGTTGACGATTAAACTCCATCGCCGTAAGTGCGTCAGGGTTACGGTACGGACATGGACAGTCCTCAACGAACTCTGGGCACTTCTCTCGTAGCGTATCACATTTCCATGGCCTGTGTCCCTCTCTTTTTATCTCACGCAACTTCTTCCTCGTAATGTCTTCATCGTAGTTTCCGAATTGAGAGAAGACTTCCACCATCTCGTCCATCTCCATGCCAGAGTTGACCATCTCTGCGGCCATTGCGAGTCGCATACAATGGCCCTGGTCACCTCGTAGGTCGCCTTTCTGTCCGTTCATCGCCTCTTTGATACAAGGCCGGACTGAAATCTCCTCGTCTATTTGAACATCACGGCTTCGGAGTTTCTCGCGTTCCTCCACGGCTTCTTCGAGTTTGTCAAGGTCTTCACCGAGATCCTCAACCGTGTCTCGTAGTTTGTCGAATGAAACTCGGTTGCGTGAGACTGCCCGAAGTATGCCGCCCTGATCTGGGAACGGGTCGCCGTAGTCGTCTACGAACAGCATCCGGTTGCCTGTCTTCTGATGGAAACCGAGCGGCGTCTTAACGAGGTTGCCGTAGTCGATGTCTGTGAGT
>LFFM01003136.1_pt1 | contig 10554 bp, 5 predicted proteins | sample 643131 | NCBI WGS metagenome assembly LFFM01 (sample SAMN03777445, study PRJNA286221) | soda lake metagenome | biome: soda lake; feature: Kulunda steppe; material: water; isolation source: sample Tc-Br brine of Tanatar trona crystallizer | place: Russia: Kulunda steppe | collected 2011-07 | reverse complement strand
CGGGGTCGAGAACGTCGATGGCGAGGACGAGGACGTCGATGGCGGGGGTGCGGACGGACGACCGTGAGCGGGACCCAAACCTCGGGAGCGTCCCGTCGTTCGGGACGCTTCAGCCTCCGTTTATCGGATCGATCATCCCGGGAGCAAACCGTTAAAATGAGCCGCCCGATAGCCATCGATATGACGGAGACGATCACGTGTCGGGACCGACGATCGCGATCACGTGCCGGTCGACCACGGCGTCACCGGTTCACCCACGTCGCCGGTCGTCACGAATCGTGTGACGCCGCCGTCCTCGGCCCGGAGCTGCCGACACGACCGGAACGATGAGTACGACGGCCGTCCCGATCCACGTCGGCACGCCGACCGACGCCCCGTGGTGTGAGCTCCCGGAGGGCACCGAGATCGTCCCCCGCCGACGGGACGACGGTCCCGTCGCCCTCGCCGATGCGACCGCATCCTCGATCGCTGCCGTGATCGTTCGAGCGGACGTGCTCGATGTAGACGCGTTCGATGTAGACGCGTTCGATGTGGACGCGTTCGCTGCGGATCGTGATTCCGGCGTGAACGCCTTCCGGCAGCTGCGCGAGCGATTCCCGAACGTCCCGATCCTCGCGTACACGCCACGGGACGACCCCGACGTGGCGATCGATGCCGGTCGAGTCGGGGTGGAGTACGTCTCCGGACGCCGGCTCGAGGACGACGGGGAGACGCTCGCTGACCGGATCGAGCGAACCCGCACGTATCGGGTGGCAGGGGCGACCAACCGATCGACTGGAGCGACCAACCGATCGACGGAAGGTGCGAAACGGACCGAAGCGGAAGCGAACGAGTTCCTCGAACCGTTCGTCCGGATCACCTCCGATCGCGGGACCGACGTTAAGGAGAAGCTCGATTCGCTGTTGGCGCTGGGCCGTGATCACCTCGACGTCTCGATCGGCTTCGCATCGCGGACGGGCGAGGAGCGGTTCGAGCTCATCCGCCAGCAGGGCGCCGACGAGCTGCTGCGGACGTTGTCCGAAAGCGGCACCGTCGCCGACGACGGGACCCTCCCGATGGAGACGACCTACTGTCGGCGGACGGTCGGTGATGGCGGGATCGTGGCGCTCTCCGAGGCCTCAACCGAGGGATGGAGCGACGACCCAGCCTACGAGACGCTCGGACTTGAGACGTACATCGGGGGACGAGTCGTCGTCGAGAACGACGTGCTCGGCACGCTCTGTTTCGCCGACGAGTCGCCGCGCGAGGAGTCGTTCACCGAGAACGAACGACTCTTCGTCGAACTGCTCGCCGACTGGCTCGGCCACGAGTTCGAGCGTCGGCATGCGCGTGAAGGTCGCGAGGAGGCGATCGACCGGCTGGAACGAACGCTGGAGCGGATCGACGACGGCTTCTTCGCGCTCGATACCGACTGGACGTTCACCTACGTGAACGGGGCGGCCGCGGAGCTCCTCGATCGCCCGCCGGAGGCACTCGTCGGAACGAACGTCTGGGAGGAGTTTCCGGACGCCCTCGGTCGCCGGTACGAGTCGAAATACCGGGAGGCGATGGACACACAGGAGGTCGTCAGCTTCGAGGAGTACTACGAACCGCTCGACCTCTGGACCGAGGTGACGGCGTACCCGTCGGACGGCGGCCTCTCCGTCTTCTTCCGTGACGTTACCGACCGGAAGCGACGCGAGGAGACGCTGGCCGGGCTGTTGCGAACCACCGAGCGCCTCCAGCTCGCCGACGACAAGCGGCGAGTCGCCGACCGACTCGTCGACGCCGCGAGCGACATTCTCGGGCAGGCGATCAACGGCGTCAGGCTCCACGATCCCGACTCCGGACGCCTCGAACTCGTCGCGATGAGCGACGAACTCGCGGACCGGTTCGGCAGCCGTCCGCCACGTGATCCCGGCGACGGCGTCGTCGGGCGCGCGTTCGACAGCGGCCGACCGCAGGTCAGCGATGACCTGCAGGCGCTCGACGACGGCCGGGACTACCGGGGAGTTCGGTCCGTGGTTGCGGTCCCGCTCGGCGATCACGGGGTGATAACCGTCGGGTCGGCAGAGCCCGACGCGTTCGACGAGTCGGACGTCTCCGTGGTGAAGCTGCTCGCGACGAATGCCGCCGCGGCGATGGACCGAATCGACAGACAGCGGCGACTCCAGACCTACGAGCGCGTGTTGGAGAACGTCGACGACATGGTCTGCGTGCTGGAGGGTGGAACCGTGACGTACGCCACCCGGCCGTTCGCGTCGTGGCTTGGGGTGGACCGGATCGACCTGGTCGGCCGACCGCTCGTCGAGACGGTACCAGACGTGGCGGCATCGACCGTCACGGACGCGCTCGACGGCCTCGACCCGTCGTCGTCAGTGACGTGTGAACTTCGGATCACCACGGCGGACGGGCCGGACCGGCGCGGCGACCTCCGGCTTTCGCCGCTCGCCGGCCGGGACGAACACGTGGTCGGATCGATAACCGACACCACGGAGCTGAATCGCACCCGAGCGGAGCTCGTTCAGGAGCGGGAGCGGTTCAGTCGGCTCTTCGAGGAGCTTCCCGATCCGGTGATGGAGGTCGACCATCGGGCGGACGAAACCGTCATCAGCGCGGTCAACGAGGCGTTCGAGGAACAGTTCGGCTACGATGCCGAGGAGCTCCATGGACGGTCGATAGACGTCCTGGACCTCCGGTACGAACGCACGGCCGCGAACGTGGACGACGTGACGTCCCTCGACCGGCGGATCCGTGAGGAGGGATCGATCACCGACGAGGTGCGCCGTCGAACCGTCAACGGTCCACGCGAGTTCCTCTTCCGCGGGTTCAGCTACGACACCCGCGACGGTCCGCGAGCGTTCGGCATCTACACGGACATCACGGAGCGGAAGGATCGGGAGCGGTACCTCAAGGTGGTAAACCGGATCCTCCGGCACAACCTCCGAAACGAGCTGAACGTGATATTCGGGTTCGCGGGGGAGATATCCAGGATCGCCGAGGACGACCGCGTGGCCGACTACGCCGACCGCGTCGACTCGACGGCCAGACAGCTCGCGGACCTCGCGGAGGGAGCCGCGGAGTTCAAGCGGGTCGTCGACGGTGGTCCGGCCTCCGAGCTGGAGTCGGTTCCTGTCGCGCCGACCGTCGAACGCGTGGTCGAGAACCGCCGGAGCCACCGGTCGGGCGCCGGCGGTGACGTCCAGTTCGACGTCGACGTCCCGGAGTCGCTCGCGATACGCGGCGATGACCGCTTCGAGAGCGTGATCGACCATCTCGTGGAGAACGCCCTCGTCCACGCCGTGGTCGACGCGCCTCGCATCGAGATCGGTGCGGAGGCGGGCGATGGCATCGTGACCCTCACCGTGGCGGACGACGGGTCGGGGATCCCCGAATCGATCCGGGAGGTCGTCACCGGCGAGCGTGAGATCACGCAGCTCAGACACAACTCCGGGATCGGGCTGTGGATCGTCACGTGGGTGATCGACGCCTATGGTGGCGATGTCTCCTTCGGGCCCGGCATCGACGGCGACGGTACGACCGTCACGCTCCGGATTCCGGCGGCCGAGTGACCGACGGCCGAGTGACAGGCAGCCGAGTGATCGACTGCCGAGTGGCCGGCGGCCGAGTGACCGACCGTCGCATCGTGGCGGCAGCGTGCGAGCGGCCGGCCGGTTCCGACCCGTTTATTTCCCCGGAGCGGCCCGTGTTCCGTATGGACGACGAGGGCATCTCGACCGACGGACGAACGCGCACGGACGGCGGGGAAGCGACGACGGGACCGACGCAGGCGGAGCTGATCGCCGCGTTGCGTGCGGCGGACGCGGTTCGGTTCGGAGAGTTCGAGCTCTCCCACGGCGGAACGAGCGACTACTACGTCGACAAGTACCTCTTCGAGACCGATCCGGACGCGCTGGGCTCCATCGCCGACGCCTTCGCCGCGCGGCTCGCGGACACGGAGGCGACGCTCGCCGGCGTCGCGCTCGGGGCCGTCCCGCTCGTCGCGGTGACCGCGGACCGGCTCGGACGACCGTACGTCATCGCCCGCAAGCAGGCGAAGGAGTACGGCACCGGTAACCGGATCGAGGGGCGTCTCGACGACGGCGAGGAAGTGATCGTGTTGGAGGACATCGCGACGACCGGGCAGTCGGCCGCCGACGCCGTCGAGGCGCTTCGTGAGGCCGGAGCCATTGTCGACCGCGTCCTCGTCGTCGTCGACCGCGAGGAGGGCGCACGAGAGCTTCTGGCGGAACACGACGTCGAACTGGAGGCCCTGCTCACCGCCTCCGCGTTGCTCGACGACCGCCAGGAATGAGTGGTCGTCCCACACCTCGCTTCCGGTGAAACGGGGACACCGATCCGCCGTGTGCAGATATATAAGCTCGACATCGGACTTCGCCGGTCACTTTTAACTCCATGTCATCCCGGAATCGGCCACTTTTAAACCCACTCCCGACCCGCTTCGGCACGCTTACGGTCGGCGCCGGCCGAGAGGAGAGATACATGGACCCACGGGACCTGTCTTCGCACTCGCCGTACGTGCCGGGCCGGGGCGTCGAGGAGGTCGCCCGCGACCTCGGTCTCGACCCCGACGAGCTCATCAAGCTCTCCTCGAACGAGAATCCACACGGCGCGAGCCCGGACGCAGTCGACGCGATCCGGGCACACGCCGCGGGCATCAGCGTCTATCCGAAGGCCTCACACGCGGATCTCACCGACCGGCTCGCCGAGAAATGGGACGTCACCACGGATCAGGTGTGGCTCTCGCCGGGCGCCGACGGCTCGATCGACTACCTCTCCCGGGCGATGCTGGAGCCCGACGACCGGATCCTCGTCCCCGACCCGGGATTCGCGTACTACGCGATGTCCGCCCGGTATCATCACGGGGAGGTGGCCACCTATCCGCTCGCGCGTGATTCGGACTTCGATCAGACCGCCGAGGGTGTGCTCTCAGCGTACGACGGCGAGCGCGTCGTCTACGTCACCTCGCCGCACAACCCCTCCGGCTCGGTGATGTCGCTCCCCGAGGTGCGGGCACTCGCGGACGCGACCGGCCCGGAGACGCTCGTCGTGGTCGACGAGGCGTACGGGGAGTTCGCCGACGAGGAGAGCGCCGTCTCGCTGCTCGCGGATCGTGACGACGTCGCGGTGCTGCGGACGTTCTCGAAGGCCTACGGACTCGCCGGCCTCCGGATCGGCTACGCGATCGTTCCCGAGGCGTGGGCCGACGCGTACGCGCGAGTGAACACGCCCTTCGCCGCCAGCGAGCTGGCGTGTCGCGCCGCGCTCGCCGCGCTCGACGACGACGAGCACGTGGAGACCTCCATCGAGACCGCCCGGTGGGCACGCGAGTACATCGCCGCGGAGCTCGACGCAGACACCTACGAATCGGCCGGAAACTTCGTGCTCGCCGAGGTGGGCGACGCCGGAACCGTCGCCGAGGCCGCCCAGCGTGAGGGCGTGATCATCCGCGACTGCACCTCCTTCGGGCTCCCGTCGTGCGTTCGGATCTCGACGGGAACCCGTGAGGGCACCCGCGAGGCGGTCGCGACGCTCAACGACGTCCTCGCCGACCTCGAACTCGGTGTCCACGCGTGAGCGGAGCCGACGAGAACGACGCAGCCGACGAAGACGCCGCCGCCTCCGGTTCCTGCGACGACCGAGCCGCCCGCGTCGCCGTCACCGGCACGCCGGGAACGGGCAAGTCGACGGCGACGCGGCTGCTCGCCGACGAGTACGAGGTTATCCACCTCAACGACCTGATCAAAGCCGACGACGAACTCTGGAGCGACCGCGACCCGGATCGGGACACCCTCGTCGCGAACCTCGACGCGGTCGCCGACCGCCTCGGCGACTGGTCCGGGATCCTCGATTCACATCTCGCACACCGGTTCGTGGCCGACCGCGTGGTCGTGTTGCGCTGTGCGCCCGCGACGCTCGAACGTCGTCTGCGTGATCGGGGGGAGCCGGCGGGGACGGCCGAGGAGAACGCCGAGGCGGAGGCGCTCGACGTGGTGCTCTCGGAGGCGGTCGCGGAACACGGCACCGAGCGCGTGTACGAGATCGACGCGACCGGGATGGACCCCGACGCCGTCGCGGACGCGATCCGCGCCGTGGTGGAGGGCGAGCGCGAGCCGGAAGCGGGGACCGTCGACTTCACTGACTACTTCTGACGTCCGCGTTTGCGTTCCTTTATATACCGGTCACTAGATTCACCGGGCTCAGGGACGGTCGAGTCGTCGGGCCGTTCGAGCCGCCGAAAGGATCGCGCCGCGAGCCAGACCGCAAACAGCGTGATGACGAGGGTTGCGGCCGCCAGCCCGACGCCGGGTTCATACAGCAGCGGCGGATGGTAGCCGAGCCCGTAGTCGACGACGACGTTGCCGACGCCGAGCACCGTCGCAAACGCCAGGGCGCCGGGAGTCGTCCGGCCGAACGCCGGAAACAGGAGCGCGAGTCCGACGAAACAGAGATGCGTGCCGAGGACGCCCCAGTAGTATATCCACGCGTCGGGCGCCGAGACGTACGCGTCGAACGCGAGGTTCAACGCGACGAGCGGCCACAGTCCGAAGGTGACGAGCCAGACGAACGCGACCGTGTGGAGGTACGCGAGGGGTCGGTTCGTCGGCACGTCGTCGACGGATCCGCCGGATCCGATCGTCGGAAGCAACGTCGCAAGCGACAGCATCGCGAGCCCCACGGCGACCGCAGAGTCGGCGTACAGCGGCCAGAGCACCGTCGGCACCTCCGGAAGGGTAGGAACGTAGTACTCTATCCCGATGAGGAACATGAACGCCGTGAGAACGCAGACGACGCCGAGGCTCCGCGACTCGCCGAGTAGCTCCCGTGCGAGGACGTCCCTGACCCGTCGCCGGACGGCAGGGTCCCCGAGACGACCGATCCGATCGATGACGTCCACGCTTCCGAATGGATCGCTCGGCGTATATATGTCCTCGCGATCGGAAGGGAGATAACGGGTACCACGCACGAATTATCAAACGTCGGTTTTTGCGAGGAACCTTTTTCAACGGTGGGGAATTGGGGACCTCATGGCTATGGAGGATGCCGAACGTTCATCCGACGACGGGGATGAGCGGGAGCCGTCGGCGTCCGCGAGCGACGCGTCGAGCGATCCGTACACGTGGCGGGAGTTTCTGACGGAACACGGCCACGCCGAGGCGTCGGAGCAACTGTACGACGGGATCGGGTCGGCCCCGGCGGTCCCGGCGGAGGCGGTCAAGGAAGTCGTCGATCGGGAGGACATCGAGAGGCTCCGGCGAGAACGCGCGACCGGAGCCGGCGATGCGGCCGACGATGCAAACCGAGGGGACGGACCGAACGACCAGTTCGTCAACGGGAACGCGGTCGTCGGGGCAGCCGGATCCGACGACGAGGAACCGTCCGGCACGTCCGACGACGAGGAACCGTCCGGCACGTCCGGCGGGAACTCCGTGAGCGACGTCCTCGCCGACGTGGTGATCGTCGCCGGCGAGGACGTCGAACTCCAGCCCGCACGGACGCCGACCGCCGCGGAGTGGGACCGTGTCGGCGTCGATCCCACGGACTTTCTCGGGTTTCATCCCGACGAGACCGGCTACCGGGTGTGGGCCGCGGATGCGGCCGCACGACGGGTGTTCGACCGCTGTCACGAGCGATACGACCAGTACGCGGTGCCGGTACTCAAGGGATACTACACGTGGGACGACTACCGTCGCGAGTTCTTCCTCGATGCGGACGGCGAGCCGCCGACCGACGAGGCGGACGAGCCCCTCGAGTTCACCCACGAGGACAAGACGGACGCGTTGGGGTTCGATCCGGATCGCGTCGAGGAGCGGCTCGCCGACGGGGCGAACGCGGCCCGGGAGCTTGCTGATCTCGTCGACGAACGAACCGTCGACATCGATCCGGAGATCGACGAGGACGCGTTCTTCTCGACGCCGTCGGGTACCACGACCCTCGTGAACCGATACGACCTCGAGAAGGCGGTGCCGATGGCGAAGAAGCGTCATTTCCGTGAGGTCGAACGCTACTGGGTCAACGAGCCGTACGCGTTCGTGATCGTCTTCCACTCGACGAAGGAGAACGAGCGGAAGTACTACGCGATACAGCCGCATCTGACGCGGATAGAGGCCGACCTACAGGAGTTTCTGACCGGAAAGCTCCGAACCTCGATCAAGTACGCCGACGAATCCATCACCGGCGGCGACGAGGCGTTCCGGGAGGACGTCATCGCCGACGAGACCCACCGGTTGCTCGCGCGGTACGACCTCTACGAGGACCGGGATGACCCCGGGGTCGCGAACGATCTGCTGGACCGTCTGGGCGGCCCGGAGGGGGTCACGGATCGGTTCGGCGTCGATCCGACCGCGGGCACCCTCGGCCGGCTGGCCGACGCGCTCGGCTACCGTCCGCCGACGGAGCCGACGCCGGGACTGTCGGGGATCGCCGCCAGACCGGAGCCGGCGGTGCTGGCGGACGATCCCGAGACGCTCAGCGAGTATCAGGTCGAAAAGCTGCTCTACTACCTCAAGCGGGACTTCATCGGCTACGAGCGGATCGACCCGATCAAACATGACATCAACGTCGAGGACATCTCCTGTGACGGCTACGAGTCGCCGGTCTTCGTCTATCACTCCGAGTACGAGCAGGTGATCTCCAACGTCTATCACGGCACCGAGGAGCTCGACGACTTCGTCGTGAAACTCGCACAGCGCTCGGGGAAGGGGATCTCCAAGCGACGACCGCAGGTCGACGCGACGCTGCCGGACGGCTCCCGTGCCCAGCTCACGCTCGGACGGGAGGTCTCCGACCACGGGACGAACTACACGATCCGGCAGTTCAACGACGTCCCCTTCACGCCGGTCGACCTCATCAACTGGAAGACGTTCTCGCTCGACCAGATGGCCTTTTTATGGCTCTGTATCGAGAACCACAAGAGCCTGCTTTTCGCCGGCGGCACCGCCTCCGGCAAGACGACGAGCCTGAACGCGGTCTCGCTGTTCATCCCGTCGAACGCGAAGATCGTCTCCATCGAGGACACCCGCGAGGTCGAGCTGCCCCAGCGCAACTGGATCGCGAGCGTGACTCGTCCCTCCTTCTCGGACGACGACAAGGGCGACATCGACGAGTTCGACCTGCTGGAGGCGGCACTGCGTCAGCGGCCCGACTACATCGTGATGGGCGAGATTCGCGGCGAGGAGGGTCGGACCGCCTTCCAGGTCATGTCGACGGGCCACACCACCTACACGACCTTCCACGCCGACTCCGTCGGCGAGGTGCTCAAGCGGTTCACGACCCAGCCGATCAACGTCTCGAAGACCATGTTCACGGCGCTGGATCTCGTCTCGGTGCAGTCGTCGACGCGCGTGCAGGGGCGCAAGGTCCGCCGGAGCAAGTCGCTCACGGAGATCAACCATTACGACGCCGAAAACGACGAGATCAACGTCCAGGACGTCTATCAGTGGCAGGCCGAGACCGACGAGTTCCTGAAGATGGGCGATTCGAACACGCTGGAGGAGATCATGTTCGATCGCGGGTGGAGCCGCGCGACGCTCGACGAGGAGCTGCGGAAGCGCCGGGTCGTCTTAGCGTATCTGATCGACCGCGGGCTGAACACGTACGCAGAGGTGGCGGCGACCTTCCAGGCGTTCATCAACGATCCGGAGACGATCCTCGCGCTGATGGCGAACGACGACCTCGAACGGTCGCTTGAGGACCTCCGCGAGATGGAGTCGGTGCTGATCAACGTCGAACGCGAAAAGGAGGAGCTGGTTCCGCGTCCGGATCCCGACGAGGCGGGTCGCACGGAGGTCCAGCGGATCCTCGCGGAGGCGGAGGACCTGTTCGAGACGTACCGCGGGGAGACGCCGGATTCGGTCGCCGACGCGCTGCTCGACGTAGCGCCCGTCCGCGACGTCGAGGCCGAGCCCGGAGGCGAACACGAGGCGCTCGCGGAGGCCGCCCGTGAGGCCGAGGCCATCGACGCGGAGATCGCGGCCACGATCGGGCAGGCGACGGGCGACGACGGCGGGGTCGGGGACGGCGACGGTGGATCCGGAGACGACGACGGTGGATCCGGAGACGACGACGGTGGATCCGGAGACGACGACGGTGGGGCCGGCAACGGTGACGGCGGGGTCGGGGCCGGCAACGGAGTCGGTGACGAAACTGCCGGCGGAACGATCGACTTCGATGAACCGTTCGACGAAGGGGTCAACGTGTTGGATCCGGACTCGACGGCCGAACACCCAGCCGACGTGATGTCCGGCAGCGGAGTCGGCAGCAGCGACGCCGGCGGTAGCGACACCGCCGGCAGCGACGCCGGCCCCGGAAGTCGGGGCGTTCCATCCGTTGGCGACGCGAAATCGACTGGCGACGTGGATCCGGGCACGGAGGAAGCGCCCGCTGACGACGTCGAACGGGAGGATCCGAGGACGGGAGGTGCGGAGACGGGGAATGGGAAAGACGTGGATGCGGAAGGCGAGGGTGAGGAGGGCGTGGATGCGGAAGGCGAGGGTGAGGAGGGCGTGGATGCGGAAGGCGAGGGTGAGGAGGGCGTGGATGCGGAAGGCGAGG
>LFFM01003135.1_pt1 | contig 10557 bp, 8 predicted proteins | sample 643131 | NCBI WGS metagenome assembly LFFM01 (sample SAMN03777445, study PRJNA286221) | soda lake metagenome | biome: soda lake; feature: Kulunda steppe; material: water; isolation source: sample Tc-Br brine of Tanatar trona crystallizer | place: Russia: Kulunda steppe | collected 2011-07 | reverse complement strand
TAGCCGAGCGAGTCTCCGTCGAAGTCAGTGACGAGTTCGCGGCGCGAGCCCCCGAAAAGCGCGGCGCACGCGTGACGGTCGAGACGGCTACGGGAACGTTCGACGAGACGACCCTCGCCGCAAAAGGCGGCGAACACGAGCCGTTCTCCGAAACGCAGTTAGCCGAGAAGTTCCGGGAGCTGACGACGCCGATCGTGGGTGCGGACCGCACAGGGGCTCTCTGGACGAGCGCACGTGAGGTCGACTCCCCCCGCGTGATCTGTACGCTCGCCAGACGGTAGCACAACACTTCTTACCGACTGCCGCCCTTGCCGTCGTATGGACGATCCATTCGTCGGAACGTGGGAGCGCCGTATCAACGAATTCCTTACCGAACCGGTTCCCGACCGGGTCCGCAAACGGGGCGAGAAAACCGTCGCCGACGTGCTCGCGGCGGCGGTCGCGGGGTCGGCAGTCTCGGAAATCGAATCGGTCGTTCGAACCGTCGAGTCAGGGAGCGGCGGCGCATCGGTACTCGGCACCGATCGACAGCTCCAGCCGGAGCAGGCGGCGCTGTACAACACGACCGCAGCGATCGCCCAGGAGATCGAGGAGGGTCACAACACGGGCGGCCACGTCGGCGCCGGCATCGTCGCCGGAGGGCTGGCGCTGGCCGAGACGGCGGGCGTCGACGGGGAGACGTACGTCGACGCGTGCGTCAGGGCGTACGAGATCTGCGTGCGACTCGAACGCGCTATTTTCGCGATGAAGGACCGGATCAACGAGGCGATCCCGTGGTTGCTCCGGAACCCGCATTCGACGTGGACGACGGTCGGCCCGGCGTTGACGGGGGCGATCTGCCTCGGCGCCACCGCCGAGGAACTCCGGGAGACGTTTCGGATCGCCGCGAACCTCGCCGTCGTCTCGATGCACGACCCCTACGCGGAGGGCGCACCGTCGCGGAACTTCACTGCCGGCTTCTCCGCGCAGGCCGGCGTGACGGCGGCGCGTTTGGGAGTGGCCGGGTTATCCGGATCCGCCGCATCGATGACGGCGGTGTACGATCCCTTCGAGGAGATCGTCGGGGATTTCTCCGCGGAGTTCGAGACGCTCGGCGAGTCCTGGGCGATCGAGGAGACCTACTTCAAACCGTACCCGTCGTGTCGGTACACGCATCCGCCCTTGGACGCGCTCCGCGACGCGATCGATGGGGAATCGATCGATCCGGACGCAGTCGAACGAATCGTTATAAACACGTTCTCGAACGCGACCGACATGGATCACGCCGCTCCGACGACGCTGACGAGCGCGAAGTTTTCGACGCCGTACGTGCTCTCGCGGTATCTTCACGACGGTTCGGTGGAGTTGGAAAGTTTCAGCGACGAGGCGATCGCCGACCCGTCGGTCCGCAGGCTGGCCGAGCGCGTCGAGTTGCGCGAAGCGAGCACGTACGAAGCAGCGTTCCCGGAGTCGTGGGGTGCAAGCGCCGAAATCCGGTTGCGCGATGGGTCCGAACAGAACGGCGAGTGCGCGTACCCGACGGGCGATTACCGCAATCCGATCCCGAACGATCGGTACCGAGACCGCAACCGGAAGTTGCTCGCGCACGCACTGGGCGCGGATCGGGCAGATACCGCGCTCGAGGCCCTCGAAACGCTCGGGACACGACCGATCAGAGCGACAACAGCCATGCTCACGCTGCCATCTACTAGCTGAAATGAACAACTGTTCTGCACAGCAGAACAACTTCGAGCAGTTTATGTAATGATGCGACATACCACGATATGTGACAAATAATACCAAAGAAAACGCGGCGCTGATCGGTGCAACAGAAACATCGTTCGCTATCATAGAACAGCTGCGGGATGAGAACGGAACGAGTGTCACGGAACTCGCCGAAACCCTGGCTGTCTCCAAAAGCACGGTCCACAATCACCTCCAGACGCTCCGCCGGCTCGGGTACGTTGTCACCGAAGACGGGCAGTACCGGCTCGGGTTGCGGTTTCTGGGGCTGGGCGACCGCGCTCGCGAGCGCCACGGGATATACCACGTGGCAAAATCGGAGGCAGACAGTCTGGTCGGAGCCGTCGGGGAACGCGTTCAAGTGATGGTCGAGGAGGACGGTGTCGGAATCTACATCTATCAGTCACTCGCCGATCAGGCGATCAGGACAGACTCCCACATCGGGACCGTTATCAATCTCCACGCGACGTCCGTCGGCAAGGCGTACCTGGCAGCGCTGCCGGACGACGAGCGAGCGGAGATGCTCGACCGAACGGAGTTGACAGCACAGACACCGAAGACGCTCACCGACCGAGCGACGCTCGAATCCGAACTCGACGAGATCGCGGACAGGGGGTACGCGTTGAACGACGAGGAGCGAACCGTCGGCATGCGGGCGGTCGGAGCCCCGATCAGCTCCGACGACGACCGGGTGCTCGGAGCGATCAGCGTCTCGGGGCCGACAACCCGAATGACGGGGACGTGGTTCCGCGAGGAGGTTCCGGACATGGTGACACAGGCCGCCCGCGTCATCGGTATCAAAGCCACGTACTCCTGATCGGCGGTCGATCCGAACAGGCCCGCCCGGAAATCAATGTGACCAGTCGGGGATCTCCCGCTCGACGAACTCGCCGGTCCCCGGCTCGCCGACCAACTCGCCGTTCTCGACGACCGGAGTGCCGCGCACGTACGTCGATTCGACCGTCCCAGTGAGTTCGAGCCCCTCGTAGATACTGACCGGATCGTTCGAGGCTTTATCGGCGGCCGAAACGGTGTATTCGGCCTCCGGATCGAAGACGACGATATCGGCGTCCGTCCCGACCTCGAGGGTCCCCTTCCAGGGCATCCCGAACGTCCGCGCCGGATTCGCACACATGGTCCGAACGAGGAACGGATAGGAGTACCCGCGTCGGTTGACCGCGACTTCGTGAAAGACAGGGAGGCTAAATTGGAGGCCGGTTGCGCCGAACGGCGCGTCCCACCAGTCGTCGGTCCGCTTGAACTCCTCGTGATACACCGTGTGATCGGTGGAGACGACGCTCAACGTCCCGCGGTCGAGGTGTTCGAACATCGCGTCGTTGTCGTCTTCGGTCCGCAACGGCGGGGCGATAAGCGGGAAGTTCCCCATCGTCTCGTGGCGAGATCGATCGAGGATCGTGTAATGAGTGCAGGTCTCGGCCCGAATTTGGCTGCCGTCCTCGCGGAACGACTCGATCACGTCGGCCGCTTTCCGACAGGACGTGTGGACGCCGTAGTACTTCACGCCGGTCTCGGTCGCCATCCGGACGGCGTCCTCGGCGGCCATCGCCTCGGCGTAATCCGGCCGGGAGTCGGGGTAGTGGACGGCGTCGCCGAGCCCCTCCAGCCGGAGTCGCTCGGCGATCGCCTCACACACGTCGGGGTCCTCGGTGTGAAGTGCCGCGACGGCGTCGAGTTCTGCGATCCGGCGGAACGCCTCGTGGATGAACCCGTTCGAGACGCCGATGTCGTACGTCGATCGGAACATCTTGAACGAGGTCACGCCGGCGTCGACGGCGGCCTCGAGTTCGTCGAAGGTGTCTCGGTCCTCGCGCCGAAGTACGCTGTGGAGCCCGTAATCGACGTACGCCTGGTCGCTTTTCGCTCGTTTGTGTTCGATCCCGGCGAGAAGCGGCGCGTCGCGATCGGAGTTGATCCGATCGCGGCCCTGAAACGAGAAGTCGATGAACGTCGTGACGCCGCCGAGCGCCGCAGCGCCGGATTCCGCCTCGTAGGTGCCGGCGCGGTTCTCCGGCATCTCGTCGATGTGGACGTGGGGATCGACGACGCCGGGCATGAGGAGGCAACCGTCCACGTCGATCCGCTCGTCGACCTCGGGCATAGCGTCCTCCTCTCCGATCGCGACGATCACGCCGTCATCGATCGCGATGGAGCCCCTCGAGACGCTCGTCGTCGTTACCACTTGTCCACCGGTCAGAACTTTGTCAACCGTCATGTGTGTCGATTCGCTGGTGGTTACATATAATTTGCGTCCAGTACGGTATCAGTCGTCGCCGCGAAGCCGTCCGATCTCCGATTCTGAGAAGCCGCCGAGTTCCGCCAACACCTCCTCGGTGTGCTCGCCGAGATCGGGCGCTGGCGTCACTTCGGGTGCGTCGCTCCCCGAGAACTTGATCGGCATACCGGGGACGGGGATCTCATCGCGCCCGAAGCTCCGGTTTTCGAGGTAGTTGAGCATGTCACGGTGTTCGAGATGGGGATCCTCGACGATCTCTTCGATCGTTTGAACCGGCGCACAGGGAATTTCCTCCTCGAGAAGGACGTCGACCACGTCGTCTTTCCGTTTGTCCGCGAGCCACTCCTCGAGAATCCCGTCGATCATGTCCATATGCTGGGCGCGGGCGTACTTCGACTGACAGCGCTCGTCGCCGATCAGGTCCTCGCGCCCGACCAGTCGGGCGAGACTCTCCCATTGGTGTTCGCTCACGCAGATGATCGCAACGTACCCGTCCGCGGTCTCGTAGACGTTGTACGGCGCGATAGCGAGTCCGGAGTGTCTGTTCCCCGTCCGCGGCGGCGCGTCGTTCTCGGAGACCCACGAGGAGACGGGGGACGCGAGCGCGGGATACATACAGTCGAACATCCCGACCTCGACGTACTGGCCCTCGCCGGTGAACGTCCGCTCGAAGAGCGCGCCGAGAATCCCGACCGCGAGGTGAACGCCGCCGAAGAAATCGCAGATCGCTGGTCCGGCCTTTACTGGGTCACCGTCCGAGAACCCCGTCGTGTGTATCGCACCGCTCATCGCCTGCACCGTGAGATCCATCGCGGGATACTCGCTGTACGGACCGCTGTCGCCGTATCCCGAGCCGTGAGCGTAGACGAGCCCAGGGTTGATCTCGGTGAGATCGTCGTGTCCCAGACCGAGTGAGTCCATCGTCCCAGTCGAGTAGTTCTCGATGATGACATCCGCTTTCTCGGCCAGCCGCCGGAACGCGTCCCGCCCGGCCTCACTTTTAAAATCGAGGGTGATACCGCGTTTGTTGGGGTTGAGATACTGATACTGCGGTGGGACCCCGTCGTCGGTTCGGGTTCGGACGTTCTCGCCCCACGGCGGTTCGACCTTGATCACGTCGGCGCCCATATACGAGAGCAACATCCCGCAGTAGGGGCCCTGATAAATCTGGCCGAGATCCAGCACTTTGACTCCGCTGAGCGGTTGTCGCATACCCGTATCTCACCCGTCTCCGGTAAAAAAGGTATCTCTCCGCGCGGTCCGGGCTGTCGACCCGGGAACAGTGTCAGATCCGCCGAAAAAATACAAAGCGTTTCACACTCTCACCGAGACATCCGAAGTCGGTCCCCGCTGGAGCCCGTCTCAATCCAGTCCGTACTTTTTGAGGTCGCGCGCGATCATGTTGCGCTGGATCTCGACGGTGCCGCCCGCGATCTTCCAGCCACGGACCCACCGATACAGGTACTCGATCGGGGAGTCTTTCATGTAGCCCCCGGCACCGTGGATCTGCATCGCGTCGTCGATCACCGCCTGGCCGGCTTCGTTGGCCTTGATCTTCGCCATCGACGTTTCGAGCCGCGAGGGATCGCTGTGTCGGGCGTTCGCAGCCGCCCGGTAAATCAACAGTCGGGCCGCCTCGAGATCGGTCGCCATGTCCGCGAGTTTCCACTCGATGCCCTGGAATTCGCCGATCGGCTGGCCGAACTGCTCTCGGTTTTTGGCGTGTTCGAGAGCCTTATCGAACGCGCAGAGCCCGCAGGCGACACACATCATCGCGTTGTGACAGCGTTCGACGTTGAACTCGATCAACAGTTCCTTGAACGCCGCTTCGTCGTGGACGAGCAGCTGTTCGTCGGGGACCGCAACGTCGTCGAACCGGATCTCGTATTGGGTGTGGCCGGCCATGTTGACCGATCCGTCGTCGAGGGAGAGCCCGTCGCTGTCTTTATCGACAACCACCGCGCCGATCGTGTCGTCCGGGAACCGCGCATACACGAGAAACGCCGTGCATCGATCAGCTTTCGTCACCCACATTTTCGAGCCGTTGATGACGATCTCGTCTCCGTCGTATTCGGCACGCGTTCGCATGGCGCCGGCGTCGGATCCCGCTTCCGACTCGGAGATCGCGACCGAGAGGACGTCTTCGCCGGCACAGACGCCCGGGAGGTACCGCTCCTTGAGATACTCGCTGCCGAGTTCGGCGATCACGCGGGGTGGTCCCATCGAGGACCGCGAGAGCACGTGGGCCGTGTCGGGGCAGATCCGCCCGACGGCCTCGGTGGCCAAAAGCACCTCAACGACGGAGTACCCGCCGCCGCCGTACTCCTCGGGGAGGCCGATGCCGAGCAGTCCCTGTTCGGCCAGCGTCTCGAGGTTCGGCTCCGGGAACTCCCGCTCCCACGTGAACGCCGCGTCGCTGAACTCCTCGCGTGCGATCTCGCTTGCCGTGTTGTATATCAACTGCTGTTCGTCCGACCGTCTGAAGTCCATACCCGGATCTCACCGCTCGGCAGTATTAGGGTTTTGGTCGGTGGTGGTGATCCCCGCGAGGAGGCGTCCCTGTCCACGGCACGAAGTGAATGGTAACGCGATTCAAACCAATGCGGATGTTCGACAGGGGAAAACAGCTCTCCGAGGACCGATCTCCCCCGGTTCCGGTCGGCGGTCCGCACAGCGGGCTACAGACGTGGTACCGAACAGCGATAGTGTACTGTACCGCTCGGCCGAGTTTTGTTTCCCTGGGAGAATGAATTAAAGATTATTCACCTCTGAAGAAAAATATTGATTTTCTTTGCTCAGGCGTGAAGGATAAATGGCGTCGAGCAGTAGTAGAGATCATGGCACACAACGGCGACACGATCCAGGCGGTCAAGATCAACCGCGACGTCGTTCGGGTACTCGTCGAACGGGACGGGGCCCGGGTAACCGACGTGGCCGACGAGATCGGTGTCGCGCCGAGTACGGCGCACAATCACCTCCAGATGCTGCTTTCGGAGGGGTTCGTAGTCAGTGAGGGGGCCGATTTCTATCCGAGCATCAAATATCTCGAGATAGGTGAGTACGCCAGGGGCCGAAAGCCCTCGTACCGGAAGGCTGAACGGCGAGTGAAATCACTCGCCGAGGAGTCGGGTGGCCGAACGCATTTCGTCATCGAGGAGCACGGAATCGGACGATATCTCCACACCAGCACCGGAGAGTTGGCCGTCGAGACGTACACCGGGACCGGCGCCTCGTTTCCCCTTCACGCCACCGCCGCGGGAAAGGCGATCCTCTCGCAGTTGCCCGAACCTCGGGTTCGCGAGATCCTCGACGAGCACGGTCTCGAACCGAAGACCGAACGGACGATCACGGACGAGGAAACCCTGTTCGAGACGCTGTCGGAGTGCCGAGAACGCGGTGTCGCGTTCAACATCGAAGAGCACAACATGGGAATAAGTGCGGTCGCTGCCCCCGTCAGAGATCCGGACGGCGGGGTGTTGGGAGCGTTGACGATCTCCGGGCCCGCCCAGCGATTCAAAGGGGAGACGATCCGTGAGGACCTCCCCGACACGCTGTTGGCGACCGTGAACGAACTGGAACTCGATATCGTCTACTCCTGAGATCCTCGGGCTCCGAAACGGTTTTGTCCTCGACCGGAGCAGGTGCCGACATGCAGGTAGCCATCATCGGTGCAGGAAGTATGGGGCGAGGCATCGCACAGGTATCGGCACTGGCCGGACACGACGTGGTTCTCCGGGATATCGACGACGAGATCGTCGCCGAGGGGCTCGAATACATCCGCGAAACCCTTCGTGACAGCGTCGAAGGCGGGCACGTGAGCGACGAGGAGTCGGCTGCCGCTCTCGACCGCATCGAGGGTACGACTGCTCTCTCGGCCGCTGTGGCCGATGCGGATCTCGTCGTCGAAGCCGTCCCGGAGTCACTCGAACTGAAACAAGAGATCTTCACCGACGTCGAGGGCGAGGCCGACAGCGACTGTGTGATCGGATCGAACACGTCATCATTGTCGGTCAGTGAAATCGCGAGCGTCCTCGACCGTCCCGAGCGGGCGATCGGATTGCATTTCTTCAACCCGCCGCATATCATGAATCTCGTCGAGGTCGTTGTCGGGGAGCGGACTTCAGCAGGGACGAAATCCGTCGCCACATCCTTCGTCGATGGACTCGGGAAGGAGACGGTCGTCGTCAGCGACACCGCCGGGTTCGCCTCCTCGCGGCTCGGAATCGCGCTCGGGTTGGAAGCGATCCGGATGGTCGAACGCGGCGTCGCGGATCCGGCGGACATCGACACGGCGATGCGCGAGGGGTACAACCATCCGATGGGGCCGCTGAAGCTTACTGACCACGTCGGCCTCGACGTTCGCCTCGATATCGCAACCGCGCTCAGAGAAGAGCTCGGCGAGCGCTTCAAACCGCCCCAGTTGCTCAAGCGGAAGGTCCGCGGCGGGAATCTCGGGAAGAAATCCGGCGAGGGGTTCTACGTTTGGGAGGACGGCGAGGCAGTTCGACCGGCGGATCGGGGGGAAAACTGATGACCGACGGCGATTCGGGATGCCTCGAAGCTATCGAGTTCGACACGCTCGACGTCGACTGTACCCCGGAGGATCGCGTCGCCACGATCGCCGTCTCGAGACCCGAGGCACGAAACGCCCTGAACGCGGCAGTCCGGTCCGAACTGAAAGCCGCCGTCTCGGTCGCCGAGGACGACGAGTCGGTTCGCGTCCTCGTTCTCACCGGGGATCCGGACGGGGAGGCGTTTGTCGCCGGCGCGGATATCAAGGAATTCGAGGGCCGCGACGGCCTCGAACAGCGCCGGGTGAGCGAACGCCCACGGATCTACGAAACGATCGCCACCGCGTCGATTCCAGTCCTCGCCCGCGTGAACGGACACGCCCTCGGCGGCGGTTGCGAGTTGCTCCAAGCGTGCGACGTTCGGATCGCCCACGAGCGGGCGAAAGTTGGACAACCGGAGATCGCACTCGGATTGATGCCCGGTGGGGGCGGCACACAGCGGCTCCCACGACTCGTCGGCACCGGCCAGGCGATGAAGCTCTCGCTGTCCGGCGAACTCATCGACGCCGAGGAGGCCTCGGAGATCGGCTTGGTCGAAGAGGTTCACGGCGACCGGACCTTCGACGACCGGGTCGCAGATCTCGCCCGGACGATCGCCTCCAAGAGCCCGATCGCGCTGGAATTCACGAAGCAGGCCATCCGCGCGAGCGCCAACATGCCGCTCGAGGGTGGCATCGAGTACGAGGCGGAACTGTTCACCCGGCTGTTCGACACCGAGGACAAGCGCGAAGGGATCGAAGCGTTCCTCGAGGGGCGCGATCCGGTGTTCGAGGGGAGATAACACGATCCGTGTCGAGGGCACTCTCTTCCGATGGGAACTGGGAGACGGTATAGAATAACACTATTATGGTTGTTATTATAGAATGTGGAACCGATCTCCGAGGTCGCTTCCGCAGCTGTGGTGGTCAACCCTCGAATAACTGTTGGCGACCGTACGCCAGCCTATTTATATACGCTACCGCCCGTGTGTAGATCGAAGTTATAAATGATGTACTGTGTCGCTGTCACCCCATCCGTTACGAGTGACGATGGGATTTCCCACCTGTATTTGGCCATATCTATCAAAATGATATACAAGTATTAAATCAAACAATTCGGGTTGCCACCACCGCTAAACCTGTCTACGGACGGATGGCTGATCGGAATCACATCGAACCCGCAATGACTGCTCGAATTATGAGGCGGTCGATTGTGTTAGGTGCGGTTATCAGGTGATAAATTCAATTGTGTAAAGAATATTTACAAAATACTTTGTTATATTGTGCCATCTATTTGTACAATACCACACGTACAGTTTCGGACTTCTTCAAGTCTTGTGTACATCACGCCAGTAGATACTCCGTATCCCTCGCCGATCGCGTACTGAACGCAAGCACGTCGTTGCGACGGGCGTGAATCTAAACTCGTGTACTACCGGAGAAAACAAGCCTCCAAGAACTAACTAAACTATTATATGATACTATATGTGCAAATATCTTGATATTTTATCTTCTCAGTTCGAAACACCGATGGTGGTTCGAAGCGTCACTACCTAGTGAACCCTGCTCAAACACCACCACCGAGCCGCTCGTCACAGAGTTTATATACAGGTACACCTTGTTTCCGCCTGAACACAACGCATGTCTACGGATGATCCCTCCGAGGACGGACCGGACGCGTCCGTCGACGGAGAACACGAGGGCGTACGGGACCGTTTAGAACAGGAGGCTGAGCGGGCAGCCGGCACGTTCGATGACGGGATCGTCGATCTACTCTCGTGGGTACTCGACACCGAAACCAGGGCCAGAATCTACGTCTATCTCCGCCAACACCCCGGGAGCACGAGCGAGGAGGTCGCGAACGGAACGGGACTGTATCCGAGTACCGTCCGCGAGGCACTCGCAGAACTCAACGAGGAAGCGAAAGTCGAACGGCGCAAGCGGGAGTCCGACGGGGCCGGCAACAACCCCTACGAGTACACGGCGATGGCGCCGAGCGAACTCGTCGGCAGCGTGGTCGACGACATCCAAG
>LFFM01003134.1_pt1 | contig 10558 bp, 8 predicted proteins | sample 643131 | NCBI WGS metagenome assembly LFFM01 (sample SAMN03777445, study PRJNA286221) | soda lake metagenome | biome: soda lake; feature: Kulunda steppe; material: water; isolation source: sample Tc-Br brine of Tanatar trona crystallizer | place: Russia: Kulunda steppe | collected 2011-07 | reverse complement strand
CGCTTCAACCCCACAGAGGTCCGTCTGAAACCATGCCTAATATTACCAGCTCACGGGCTAAAATAGTTGGTTTTGGTGGATCATTTCCGTCAACCCCTAATTCCGTATTACTCCCCGGGGGGTCGACGGAAGATCAGGTAAATCGATCGCCTGGATCCGATGCCGCACCTAACGACCGACAGGTTACGGACGCCGGAACGTCAGCATGAAAAATATAGACGGAGTCTCCGTCTACGAGTTTTGACTCGATTTTGTTCGTGAGAGTGGTTAGTTGTCCCTCAGTAATGTTTCCCTGAAACACGGACTGCTGAATATGATTTAGATGTCGCCGAAGCAGTTTACGGTAGATATGGGTTCGCTCAGCGTCGACGTCGTACGTGATCAAGACGAACACTACCACCAGCGCTCCGTTGGCCGATACGGTTCTCCGGTCAGGATGTGTTTTTTCAACGAATACACATCTGTTTGAATCAGCGTTTTGTAGCTTACCTTCCGATTGAGTCGGGGGTGTGAGACCGTTTGATCGAGGGTCTGTTCATATTCCTTCAGTACCGTTGTCCGCCCCTCCTCGGTCAGAAGACATCCCTCCAGTTCGTCTTCGAAATCATCAAGATCGATCTGTTGACGGTTCACGAGGCGGAATGCCACTCGGTCAGCGATGATCGGCTTGAAAATATCGGCGATATCGAGACTCAGCGTAAATCGTCGCTCCCCCGGTTCATGAACGAATCCGACTGTCGGGTCAAGCGCCGTTTTCCGAATCGCCGATACTGCTGCCGTGTATACCATCGAATTCAGGAAGGAAATGAGTGCGTTCGCTTCGTTCGTCGGCGGGTTGTATTCTCGTTTCGTCAACTCAAATGGGCTCCTGAGAATCTCATCGAAGCATCGATAGTATGCTTTTCGTGCCGTCGCTTCAACACCACGGAGTTCGTTAATATTTGAGACTGAGCTGACCCGGGTCCGCTGGCGTTCGAGATCGGTGATTGCCTCTTCGAAATCGCCACGCCGATCGGTGTAGTAGACTAAGTTTGCTCGCATGTTATGAATACTGGCCTGAATGATGTCCCGAGCGATGTCCATCCGTCGAGCGTGGTCGTCGTAGGCTCGTACCTGTTCCACAACTGTTTGGCCTGAAATGTGCGCCCGCTTCGGGAGGTATGACCCATTATAATAGTCCTTCCATCCAAAGACATGGAGAACGGTCCCGTGGTCGTTCAACAGTCCTAACGCCCGTGTGTTGAACGTGATCTGTCCATGGAGATAGATGTTATCAACAGATTCGATCGGGAGATGGTTAAGATCCCCATCGAGTGTGTCAATTCGGAGCGTTCCTTCGCTACGGGACAACTCGCCGTCCGCGAAAATGTGGTGGTTACGATCTGGCATAGTGTGTCACACCCAACAGAGATCCTGATAAAGGCAGGATTCACAGTACGGTTTCTTTTCGAGGGGTGGTGGAGAGTCCTCCCGAACGGTTTCAATAACACCGACGATCGTCTCCTCGACAGCGGAAACGTTCTCTTGCGAGAGTGTTACGGTTTCTCGCGTTCGCTCTCGTGGAAACGCTAGAACACCAGTCCGTTCGATATCCAAGATCCGATCAAGATACCAGAGATAGTAGAGTAGTTGTATTTTGGGTGGTTCCTCTGATGATGAGGAGACTTTCACTTCCATTATGTCTCCATCATCGAGAACATCGATCTGGATTCGACCGTTGATCTGGAACGACTGTCGCTTGTCTCGGTAACTCGTTTCGTCTGTATGCGTTCCACGGACGATATTTGCTGTACTCCGATCAATATCTATCCCACGAGACATAAACCAGAGTTCACGTCGACAGACGTGATAGTACTGAACCATCAGACCGGTGATTCCGACCTCCGGTTCACGATGTGGCGCTCGTTCAGCTTTAATGTATTCTTCCACGAGTTGGTGTGTCATTGTTAGATAGTGAAGCGGTCAGTAACCGAATCATCAGCAGGGGCGGTAAAACCACCCCCATCGAACTGATAAGCTCTCCGGTGATCCGTGACTCGATACTCGAGTACTGGAGATCCTTCCGTATCCCCCCACTCTCGGCGGTCGATACGGGGCACTCCTTGGAGATGATCCTCGGCGAGTCGCTTAGGGATCGTCACGCGGAGATCGGAGGCCGTCTGTAACAGCTCATAAGCAGTTCCCTCGTCACCTTGTGTGAACGCCTCACCGATCCGCGTTGTAAGTGCCTGCTCCGCTACTGTCACCGCTACGAGAACGTCGACGGTCTCGTAATCCTCTCGGATGAGCGATTTCTGTCCCAGTGTGTCGGCCTTAACGTGTTCTAAGAGAGTGACGAACGACTCGCTACCGTAACTACGATTGCGGACCTCCTCAAAGTATGCGGGCACTGCTTCGCGAGTTAGGTTTGTTTCCGGGACGTCTGTCATCGAAGGTAGCGTACTCGTTAACACATCGGCGATGAGGGGCAAGTGATTCGCACTTTGATTGTACACGAGCGCGGCCGGCGTGTTCGTGACACCTCCATCCGGATCTTCGGGATCAGCGAGCAGCCAGACCGTAACGTCACCCGCTTCTGGTCCCCATTCGAAGGACCGATTACAGCGACCTGCGGTCTGGACGATGCTGTCGAGCGGTGCGAGATCGCGGAACGCCGCCGCGAAGCTGAGGTCGACCCCTGCTTCAACCGCCTGCGTGGAGACCATCACGAACGGAACATCCGTCTGCGTCAAACTGTCGGCCACATCGATGAGGATCTGCCGATCCCGAGGACGATATCGGGAATTAAATGTCATCACGTATCCGGTGTCGTTCGATTTTGGGCGCCATGTTTTGTCCCCTTCGTCGTGTTCGAATCCGAGCCGCTGGAGGACCGATTCGACTACCTCCTCCGTATCGGCGAAGCCCTGACCGGGATCGGCTTCGAGCTCTGAGAGCGCAGCCTCTAGAGCCGTACCGACATGTCGAGTTCGAGCCGCCCGCGCTTCGAGTTCCGTCTCAACGTGACTAGTCAGGCTTCGGGAGCTGGCAATCGTGTTACACACGGTGAGTGCGGACACCTGTGGCTGAAATACCGAATCCTGCCGTTGAATTTGATCGACGATCCGCTTGGCGGCCGTTTCGTGAGTGATGAGCGCCGTGTCCTCCTCGCTAGCGTACGATTGTACCGAATTGTCGATGGTGTACCTGACGCGCTGAGCAAGTTCGTAGTACGAGTCAGGGTCTTCGATAAGCGATGTCGTCGTGAGTTCTGAAGTGTTCGTGAACAACTGTGGTTGGGTGGCGGTCATCGCGACGATCGTCGCGTTGTACTCGTCCGCCAGTAGGACGCCAAGCCGCTGAACGAGCGGCCACCATCGTTTTGGAAGCGCTTGAGGTTCGTCGAGGATAACGATAGCATCGTTGAGTGCCGGGAGTTTCAGGCTCTGACCGTTCGTGGGGCCTGCGAGACTTTCGAATAGCTGAACGAACGTCGTCAAGACTAGTCCGGCCCGCCAGCTCTCCCCGAGTAATCCCGCTTCGGGAACGTATGTATCGAGATCACGCCCGGAGACATCAGCCTCGGAACTGGGGAAGGTGACCGTATCGCTGAGGTAGTGATGGACGGTGAATTTGTGCGAGCGTGGATCCGCATTGAAGATGTTCGGATCTTCGAAGAGCCCTCTCGTCTGTTCGATGATAGCCGTGAAGGGGAGTGCGTAGACGATCGGCGGCGGGTCCAAGTGGTCACGATACTGTTCAAGTTGCTCTTGGAGCGTCAAGGCTACCGACGTTCCGGTAAACGTCTTCCCGAGTCCGGTCGGGAGCGTTAACACGCCAATATCGTCACCATCAGGCCCAAGATGCGTTCGTGTACGATCCATCGCTTCCTGGCGGGCGCGTTCACGGGCGTCATTTAGTGTCGCGGTCCGGCCTTCGCCTGCCGGCAATTCATCAATGTGCGTCTCAAGAGAGTCCAGATTCAGAGAGGAGGGTGACAGGTCGCCCCGATCTATCCCCGCGGCCGACGTTTTGTCAGCCAACGTGAGGGCACTCCAGAGCCCTAGTGTGGCATCGTATAACTGTGGAGGCAACTTCTCGGGTGTCCGATTGAGGTAGCCAAACGCTTCCTCCTCGGCAACGAGAGTTGTCAGTGATTCGGTGATTTGCTTGGATTCCATCGCAGCGCGGAACCCATTCCACGTCGCGCTGCCATCCGTTGCGGCCCGAAGTAACTCATCGGCCGTCGCACTTGTTTTGGCGGCGATTGCGTCGACCTGTTGGGTGGCGTAGTTGTGGACGTCCCCGTCTGTGGTTTCATCCTCAATGACGTGATCGAGGAGGTAATCGAGGAGATTAGGAAGATGACCATGGTGTCGTGCGATCGCCACGAATACCGCGAGCGCTTCTCGATCAGTTGCTTCGAGCTGGCGCGCGGACCAAAACCCTGCGAAGGCACTAATACGCGCGTGATAGCGCAAGTATGCGGGTCCAGAGTATGACTGTCTGAGATACGACTGAAACGCGGGCGTGACCTTCCCGAAGTCGTGGAGTCGACCTGTCGCATAGGCGATCGATGTTGAAACGCCGCGATTCTCGTCGTCAAAGCGACCGAGGTCGACGATACGATCGGCTGTTTCCTGGAGGTGAACGTCGAGACGTGTGCCACTCCCACCCTCGGGTGGGTGAGAGAAGATCGTTTCGAACGTCATCCGCTATGCTCCGAAGTCCTGTGATCTGTATGTGTATGACATGATATCAGTAGTAGATTCAATGAAATAATACAGTTCTGTTGTCGATTGTGACCGGTACCGCCTCGCTCGTGTTAATAGTGATCGATCCAGAATCCGCAAAGGCGTAGTCGGTGAATTCGGTGGTTCGACGACCACCATCGTGGGGTTCCATGAAGCTGGGCATTCGTTCAACTCGATGGGTAGTGTCTGCTGACGGAACGACGCCGTCGACGAGTTCGGGGACGACACTCTCTACACTGACGCTGCCGTCGGATTCTATCGGTATCGGTTCGAATTCACCGTGGTACTCGACGCTGGCGAGATACTCAGAGATCCCCATCGAAGGCGGGTAATATGATGTGCCAGCCTCAAGATGCGTTTTCAGTGCGGTATAGAATTCCTTGTCCTCAACGGCGATATCGATACGATATGCCGGGTTCACCAGAACTTCGTAACTGTGGATCTGCCGGTTGTCGGTACTGTCCGGATATCGTACCTTGACTGACTTCTGTCCTGTTCCACCTGCGGTTTCCATCGTTTCATTGGGGTTCGTACCGATCCCAAGAGAAGGGATCATTAGTGTCCGATGCTCGTCGAGCGGCTCGATCGCGATAGCGGAAGCGTCCGGTGTGAAGACATCGTAGTAACCGTCTCGATGAACGCCGCAGATCGCGGCAAGAAGTCCGGCGATTGTCGTCCGGGGGGGGATCCGATACGTCTGTTTGGTTACTGTCCGATCGACACGACGGAAGTGACCCCAGTCAGCTCGGATCGTCAACGAGAGCACTCGCGAAGGGACACCCTCATCATCGACGACTGGTGGATCTACTGACTCGATATCGCCGTTATGATTCGCCGTGCTACCGGATTTTCGACGTGCCATCGTGTTACTCAGCGAGTGTCGATTCAAACTCGTCGTAGACATCGATTTCGTGGACTGAAACATCCTGGGCTTCGAGTATTGAGGGTAGATCCGCAGCCGTCGCTTCCTCCCCGTCGTACTTTATCGCCAGTCGTTCACTACCTACGAGATGGACTGTCCGAATATCGTCTCCGGCATCACTAACCCATTCAACGAAGTTAGTCACATCTAGGGTAACGTCTCGGACATCACGCATCTCACTATCAGGTTCCGATGCGTCTTCATCGATCGAGAAACCGTGGTGGAGGTCGCCGAGATGGTACCCAGGTGTTTCGTATTCGACACGGGCGTAGATTCGAGGCTCCTGCCCGATCTTGCTCCGAGAAAGAGTCTGATTTTTCAACGAACGCCAGCATAGCGTATCAAGCCGTTCGACATCTGCCGAACTAAGGTTCGTGTCTTCTGCCCCATGCTCGTCGACGATCCCGTGGAAAGGGAAGATACCGTACTTGATACGATGATCATCAAGGCCAAATCCACCCTGTTCTTTGTCCTCTTGCGTTGCGATAACACTTGTGAGCTTACTGGATTCCTCGTTCGTCTCAACGGCGTTCATCGATCGAGCGGGAGAGAACTGAACCGGCCCCGTGAACTCGCTCGGGAACTGCTCTTTGACTGCTTCGAGGAGTTCGTCATCCGTCACGTTGAAACTGAGCGTCGCTCCGAAGTAGCGAACGTCAGTCGCTTTCGCGAGGAATTCCTGAGAGATGTCGCCGATCGCGTCGAGATCGTCGGCCGTTTCGACATCTTCGAAAAGATCTAGCGCCAACCGCGCTCGAACCGCCGACTCGCCGCCCGTTTTTTTTACGAATATCGGATGGTCGTCGCTGGCGAGCTGATCGCGGAGATAACGCTTCAACCGGACATCAGTCACGATCGCAGTGTTCGTCACGGGGTCGATCCGCGGTCGGTTCTCCCCCATCGGATTTCCGTTCGGGTTACAGTCCTGTGCATCCGTGATGAAAACGATTTCCGAGCGATTCTCGACGGTAGCGTTGGGTGTGTCACTCATTGTCTGAAATTAGACGGTGTGTGTTTCCTGCTCTTGGCCGTCCGAGTACTCGTCTGCGAGGTCGTACCCTCGACTGCTTGCTTGTTGCCCGTACGCGATTCCGAGTGCGTAAAAGAATCGGGTATCCTGAATGGATATCTCCCAATCCTGTGGATGTGTGAGAGTGTCTGTGCTCTGTTCGATAACTTCCGGGAACAGTGTCTCACCGGCCCAAGACACGTCGCTTGCGTAGACGTGTGATTTCTGAATGAGATCCGGCCACGCTCGAATCAATTTCTGGATAGTAATCGTGTCAGCGGGATACTGATCGATGACCGTCCGGTTCTGGTTTCGAGTCGTTCGCTGGTGCTGACTCATTTGACCGACGAGAACACCTGTGAGGAAGGCACTCCGTCGTTCCGAGTTTTCACTGAGTGACGGGCGATCATCAAGGAATGTCTTGAGTCGGTACCTCCGTGCGTCGAGCTGTGATACGTTTCCGTCCGCACTCAACTCCTCTGCGTCTGGGTGGTCTGTTTTCATGGGTTTCGGTGGCTCTCGTAGATTGGTAGTTGCTGGCGATACTGTGAGTAACCCCGCCGAAGCGAGGGCTTCGAGCTGTGCGAACTGCGTTTTTACATGACGATGCGGGAATCGGTTTTCTTCGTCCTGCTCTCGCTCGTCCGCGATCTTGTCAACGTACTCTCCGAGGAGCTGTTCTACTGGGATCGATCTGCCTTCGAGGAGAGAATGTGTCAGCCACTCAGCTCGATTATCAACCATCGCCCCGTCGTCACCGGCCGCTTCTGGGAGCGTACCGGAGGCGTAGAAGCCGTTCACTACGGCATTAAGCAGTTCCGAGATTGACTCGTTCTCCCGGATCGTCCGCCAATTCTCCATAAGACGGAATCCAGCGGATTTGCTGAAGGCCGTAGATTCATGGAGGATTTTGTGGTGGTGAGTAGCTACTTTTCGGGGCCAATAGAGGGTTGTGTCGGGTATTTCGTGGAAGACGTTGATGTCACCACTGTCGTTTCGAAGAGTTATGACGTAGAAACGGAGTTGTTCACTATCAGTTTCTGTTCCGTTCTCTTCGACGAGTTCCTCGAGAACCAGCATCGGATGCTTGCTGGTCGCATCGAACGATCGGTCACGGAGATCATCAAGGATGCGGTACAGTAGCTCCGCACGGCGATCCGACATCTCGATGAAGTACGGAAGCGTGTAGACTCGGAGTCCATTTCTAGTCGTATAACAGGCGTCAAGGAGTGAGGCCCCCGACTGGAGTAAGAGAGCTGCGTTCGATGAAACAGGATGTGAACGCCACGCTTCTGGACGCTTGAGTTCGTCGAATTTCTCGGCATGCTGGACCGTGAAAAGCGCGAGCGGGTCCTCGACCGTGCCGAATACATCTTCGAAATCACCGGTAACCATACACGCAGCTTCTCCGCGTGACGCCGTTGACGTCTGTTTCTGTGCCAGTTTGTGGTCTTTTCGTGCCTTCATCCCCGCATTCAGCACGTGTACTTCTCCGGAAGAGAACCAACCGGGATCTCCACTCGGTGCTTCGTCTAGGTCGTCCGGGTCGAGTTTTAGCCGGACTGTGGCGACAACACGCTCCTCAGCGGTGTAAGCTTCTTCGATGTCGTTTCGGAGACGCTCTTTAATCGTTTCGTCAGTGCCCAAGTCTTGGAGGGCAGTGATGATCCAGCCGTCAGGATGTTCGTCAGCAACCTCACCGACTGCGGGTTCACGGCCATCGGCGTTCGTCCACCGTTCGAGGCAGTCGATACAGTAGGTACCGACGGTGTCGGCGTCAGAACCGCCTTTTGCGCCACGTCGTGTGATGCTATGATCGATCCCCCGCCCCCATGGATATCGTGCGAATCCGAGATCGTCGATATCACTTGGTCCACAGTATTCGACATCGATGCCCACGTATTCCGGAGTATCCCCGGTGAGATCGACCTTAACGGACACCAAATACCGTGGATTCGCTTCCGGATCCTCTGTGGTGAACTGACTGAGTTCGCCGGGTGTATAATAGAGGGCAAACTCCGGATCACCCCCAACCTTCCCGCCAGCGGCTTCTTCAAGCGCACCGTACCACGCTTGAATTCGGCGAAGAGAGGTCACAGGACCGTCTGGTGCCTGCTCTTTGAGTACGCTATCCTCGAGAACACTCATGATGAGGATCCCTCTTGAACGGTGTCGACACGACTAGGTGGTGTGACGCTGTCTTCGTTGATGTTGAAGAAACCAAAGCCCAGTGAGTTACGCTCACCTAACCCCGTATCGAGTACGAGGTTGAGGTGACGACGGTGGTGATCATCCCGAACAGTATACCCTAGTCGCCACTTGCTCACGACGTACGTGAGCTCTGTATCTTCCGTCACCTGAACCGGTAGCGCATACGTCTTGATCAGATCGTACTTCTCGAAGAGATCACCATCTACGTCGCTGGGGCCCAGAAGATCATCCGGATAGAACTGTCCGTGCTTCTTGTCGAGGTTGTTCTCTAACTGGATCTTCAGAGGCTCCATGCTATGTTCTGGCTGCCAGAACGTCGCATTCTTATCATCGTGTTCGATCCCGTAGTCGTCTGCTCGCCATGGAGGAATTCGAACGAGAAGGCCAGTCCCGGACTCGAGTATTCCACTCGTTCCCGGTTCACCGACATCAGGGGACAGGAGAGACATTTCCGTTACCTCAAACGGCATCTCTCCAATATTGAACTCGGGATTGGCATCAAGGTCAGCGGCGATCTCGCCGAGTAGATCCCTATCTATCGCCGAGAAGATGACGATACGTTCGTCACCTTCAGAGATGTTTCCTGGTGGGAATGGATTCGAGTAACAGAATCCTAGCGGTCGTTGTTCATTGTGGAGGTGTTCGTAGTCCGTTCCACGGAGTGCTTGCCAGATGCGTCCACGCAACTTGTGATGGTAAGCGTGGTTGTAGGCAGCGTCCATCCGAGCTCGTAGCCGTACGAGTAACCGCACTCAGTCACCTCCGTAGTAGTGGAGACTTAACATCGATTCAATTCGATTTGATTCCCTGCTTTTATAATATTAACTAACACACAAAATCACTCACCCTGCCTGGTCGTCTCGTAGCATTCGGGTGACGCGAGAATCTGGCCGCGGTCGCAGTCATCATATCGGCGTTTCAGACCTGTTCAAACACCGAGAGTGCTTCCAGTGAGGTTCCGGATTCCATCCACCTCAGCGATTTGTATGTATCTGCGGATTATAACAGTCTTAAGCGGAAATACACCAGATTATTAAAAGGCCTAGTCGTGAGTATTGCGCTAATCTTCGCCACTCGGTAGCGCGACAGATCTGTGAGAGGTGTTTTCAATTTTGTTCACACGAAATCTGCGACCAATTCTTATGAGAAAGATCGAGTGTGGCCGAATCTATTGTCTAAGCTAATTTGGAATAGATTGTCCAATATAAGCAGTTCATCCGAGACAGGCACCCAATTGAGGATATTGAGTCGTGTCAAGAATTCTGGAGTCCGGATTTGATCTGTTCAATTTGCTTTTCAAGTATGCGCGTCTCTGCCTCCTTTATCAATTCACTCTTATCGAGTTCGGTGATCTCGTCCCTCTCCTGCAACTCCGCCAGTATCTCCTCAGGCGAAAGCTCTGCGACTTTCTCGCGCTCCCGCTCCCGTTGATAATGCGCCTCGGCGTCAGGTGTCTCGTGCGTCCAGATCACTTCGTCAATTCGACCATCCACCCGGCGAATTTCACGATACCTGCCCGGAGTGTCGAGCAAGTAGTCATCATCAGGAGCAGGTTCTCCATATTTTCCGTCCCAGTGAAACGGTTCATGCCGCTTCCAGCCTCCCTGTGGGGTCATCAGCTGGACCTCATACTGGACGCTACGCTTCCGCTTTCCAAACCGCTCCCGAAGCCGCTGAATCAGT
>LFFM01003133.1_pt1 | contig 10559 bp, 11 predicted proteins | sample 643131 | NCBI WGS metagenome assembly LFFM01 (sample SAMN03777445, study PRJNA286221) | soda lake metagenome | biome: soda lake; feature: Kulunda steppe; material: water; isolation source: sample Tc-Br brine of Tanatar trona crystallizer | place: Russia: Kulunda steppe | collected 2011-07 | reverse complement strand
GGCTCGGCGGAGCCACGGGAAGGACGCGGACGCTTCCAAGGCAGCGTACCGCACCGAATCTCTGAACCCTATGAGTGCGGCGCTATGTCCAGCTAAGCCACCCGGCCTCACCCTACCGTACCGCGATGATACTCTTTAAGCTTCTCATACGAATCGGGGGTGTGAGGGGATCTCACGTTTCGGAACCGGCGGCGCAAGGAGTGGGATGACGAACTACGGCAGGTCGATCGCGACGTCGTGCTGGCGGCTCGCCGCCTTCAACGTGTTATAAAGCAGCATGGCCCGGGTCATCGGGCCGACGCCGCCGGGGACGGGGGTGATCGCGCCCGCCACCTCGCCGGCGGAGTCGTAGTCGACGTCGCCGACGAGCGCGTACCCCTTTTCGGTGTCGGCGTCGACGCGATTGATCCCGACGTCTATCACGGTCGCGCCCGGTTTGAGCATCGATCCGTCGACGAACTCGGGGATGCCGGCCGCGGCGACGACGAGATCCGCGGTCGTGAGCTTCGCTTCGAGGTCCTCGGTCCGGGAGTGACAGACCGTGACCGTGGCGTTGCCGCCCGGCGCCTTCTGGAGCAGGAGGTTCGCCATGGGCTTCCCGACGATGTCGGAGCGACCGACGATCACCGCGTCGGCACCCTCCGTCTCGACGTCGTACGCCTCCAGCAGCTTCTGGACGCCGTGGGGCGTGCAGGGTTTATATCGGGCGTCGCCCGCAACCAGCCGACCGACGTTCTCGGGGTGGAACCCGTCGACGTCCTTTTCGGGGTCGATCCGTCGGAGCACCGACCGCTTGTCGACGTGGTCCGGCACGGGTAGCTGGACGAGAATTCCGTGGACGTCGTCGCGATCGTTGAGGTCGTCTATCGTCTCGAAGAGCGTCTCGGCGGACTCGTCGGGATCGATCTCGACGTGGATCCCCTCGATGCCGACCTCATCGCAGTCGCGCTGTTTCATCGAGACGTACGTCTCGCTCGCCGGATCGTCGCTCATCAGGACGGTCGCCAACCCCGGCGTCACGCCCGCGTCAGCGAGCGTTTCCACGCGCTCGCTGATCGCGACACGGAGATCGGCCGCAACCGCCTTCCCGTCGATGACCTCGGTCATGGTCGGATCGAGACGGACGAGACCTAAAAGTGCCCCGGGATCGTGATCAAAATGGTTTTTAAAAAACTCTCGATACACACGTATTTGGATCATCTCCGGCGAGAATACTGAGCCAAAACGCAGGGCGGCGATTCAGTGGTCGGTCAATCGGTACTCAAGCGTGCCGAGCCCGGGGACGGTCAGCTCGTGGGTTCGTCCGCGCAGCCGCGCGGCGATCGTCGGGAGTCCGTGACGGAGGAGGTACCAGCCGAGGCCGAGCGCGACGGAGACGGCGGCCGTCGCCGCCGGAAACGTCACGAACGCGGCGAGCGCGAAGAGTCCGACGGTCAGTACCATCGCGCTCCATATCGACGGATCTCGTGGCGGTGCGCGGACCGATCTGAAGGTGTCTTGGGTCATGTATCACCCTTGGTTCCGGACGAATAAATACTTTCAGATATCAAATAAGTTCTGAGAAATGGTAGCACAGTACTTGGTGTAGATCGTATTTATAACGTACATTAACCCACGTAAGGGATGTCATGGTATCTGTTCTCAACATATCTGATTTATTTAATTTGTGTGATCGATCACCCTCGGCATCGTTCACTCCGGATGGCGTTCACCGTGTTCGCGCGACGCGTTCGACCAGACCATACTCGACGCGTTCGCTCCGATTCCGCGCTACGCGACCGGCCCGTTTCGAGCGACATGACAAAGATGACGATCAGGCGTTTCACGGTTTCTGAATCCCGTGTTTACCGTTTCAAAACTGGCGTTAACTCGGGACGAACCGGCACGAAGACGTTCCCCATTCAATCGTCCGTGGTCCCAAGGGTGATTCACGATGAACACGACGTCCAATCGAAACGTGAACCGAGCGACGATCCTCACGCTCGTGGCTGGGGCGCTGATGGTGCTCGCCGTCGCCGCAACGGGCGGGATCGCCGCGGCCGACGCCGGTGAGGACACGCCCGGTGACGGAGCGAACGTGACCGATGACGGCCCGCCGAGCGACCTGCCCGACCCGGTCCCCGACTTCGTCGGCGACCTGCTCGGCGCGATCGATGACTTCCTGTCGGGGCTCTCGGATGCGATCGGGACGACCGAGGTCGTTCCTGGCGGTGATCGACGATGACGCGTGAGCGAGCCGCGAACGACGACCGATCGATGTTGCTCGACCGACGGCGGTACCTCGGTGCGGCCGGCGCGGCCGCGGTCGGCACCACGGCGCTGGCCGGATGCGTGGGCCAAGCGTCGGGGGCGCTCACGACGCACGTCACCGACCAGCCGGCCGACATCGGCGACTTCGAATCGCTGATCGTCACGATCGAGGGGATCTGGCTCGGCCCGGAGGGCGCCGAGAGCGGCGCGGACGACGAGGCGACCGGGAACGTGAGCGACGACGAGGCGACCGGGAACGTGAGCGACGACGAGGCGACCGGGAACGTGAGCGACGACGGAAGCGAGACGGGAGACGGCGCCGCCGACGGCGACGATACTGGCGACGGCGACGAAGACGATGACGGTCCGTCGGGCCGCGAGTACCACGAGTTCGACGAGCCACAGCAGGCTGATCTCGTCGAGCTGCAGGATGATTCCGTCCAACTGATAGACGAACGCGAGCTGGACGTGGCGACCTATCGGTTCCTCCAGCTCAACGTGAGCGACGTGGAGGGGACGCTCGTCGACGGCGGCGAGGCGACCGTCTATCTTCCGGGGCAGGCACCGCTTACGTTCAACGCGTCCTTTGAGATCCGCGAGGACACCCGAACGAGCTTCGTCGCTGACTTCGCGCCCGTTCGACGCGGCCGGACGGAGACGTATCTGCTCAGACCCGTCCCGCGGGGGATCGAGGTCAGCTACGAGTCGATCGAGGACTGAACGGAACCGTCAGCGACCCCATCGTCGTCGGCGACTGGAGGACTTTCGTTCCCCCGTTGGAGCCGCGGTCGAGTTCGACCGGTCCGGTCGGATCACGCGGCCGGATCACGCGGTCCGACCCGAGCGGTCCGAGCGTCCGTGTGGCTCGGACGACACGGCTCCGGGGTTAGGGCTGGGGAGCGTCCCGGGAATTGGGGAACGGGAGTGGCGCGCGTGTGACCGTCACTCCGTGAGGAACACGAGGCGGACGCCGGTCGTTCCGCGACGCAACGTCCCGGAACGATCCGGACCGCATCATCGTCCGGATGGTTTCGGGTCGACCGGCGTGAGAGACGCGAACGCCGAAGACGTGAGAGACGCGAACGCCGACGACTTTTGTACCCACGCGTGCATCCATCGAGCATGACGCTCGACCGCTACGCCGACGCCGTCGCCGATCTCGATCCCGAGCCGGGAGCGACCGAAACCGCCGAGTTGGTCGTCACCGACGACGTCCTCGTGAAGGCGTTCGTTCTCGGCCCCGGCGGCGAAATACCGCCGCACGAACACGCCGACGCCACCAACGTCTTTCACGTCCTGGAGGGGGAGCCGACCGTGATCCGCGACGACGAGAGCGAGACGCTCGCGGCGCCCGCCGTCGTCCTCAACGAGCGCGGCGACATTCACGGGGCACGAAACGAGACGGACGAGCGAGCCGTGCTCACGGCCAGCCTCTGTCCGCTTCCCTGATGGTCGAGGAGATAGACGTCGAGGAGCTTCGGGCGCTTCTCGACCGCGACGAGCCGCTTCGAATCGTCGACATCCGCGACGAGCGTGCCTTCGATCGAGGCCACATCCCGACCAGCGAGTCGATCCCGTTCCCGCAGCTGACGACGCGGATCGCCGAACTCGACGGCGCGGACCGGGTGGTCACCGTCTGTCCCCACGGGATCGCGAGCCGGCAGGCCGCCGAACTGATCGGAACCTACGAAGGCACCGCCGACGCCCGCGTCGAGAGCCTCCACGGCGGGATCGAGGCCTGGGAACGCGAGATCGGTCGACTGGAGGCGACCGAGTCAGAAGACGGTGATCCGGGCCGTCCTGACGGCCCCGAATCCAACGGATCGACGGATCCTGACGAGGGTCCCGAAGCGCCCTTCTGAGCGGATCGGAAGACGGACGCCGACGCGTGGGTGAATGCCGAGCTGGGTGCCGACGATGCCACGGGCCGAGAGCGGACGATGCCACGGGCCGGGAGCCCACGACGCTATGATCGCCCGCCACGCAGTGCGCCGAACGAAAGCAGCGCGAGCAACGCCAGCAGCGCGACACCCGGACCGAACCCGGGAACCGATTCGACCGTTTCGCCGGCTCCGTCGGTCACGGCGTCAACCGGTCCGCCCCGTTCGACCGTTACCGTCGCCGTTTCGCCACCCGTCGGGCCGGCCGCCTCAACGTGCACCGACCCGGATCCCTCGACCGCGAACTCGCGCTCGACGGTCGTCGACTCACCCGCGTCCAACCGAATCGGCGCCGAGTCGACCTCCTCGCCGTCCACGAGGAACGTAACGTCACCCGCAGCTGGAACGTCGGCGTCGTTTTCGACGGCGGCGGTTGCGACGACGGTACCGCCCGACTCGACGTGATCGGGGACCGCGGTGAGGCCGGCGACCGTCACGGCTTCGGGCTCGGTGACGACCACGGCGAACGTCTCGCTGCCGACCCGAACCTCGTGTTCGCCCGGTCCCGTGAAGGCGTGTTCGAGCGTCACCGTGTGTTCCGAGCCGGCGTCGACGCTGCCGTTCTCGACGGCGACCGACTCGTCGTCCACGCGAAGTTCGACGTCGTAGGTGCCGGCCACGCCGCCGGTGTTACGGACTTCCACCTCCGCTTCGAGCGTTTCGCCGGTGACGAGGCGGATCGGGTCGCCGGAAACGGTTCGGTCGCGGTACTCGCCGGTCACGCGAACGCCTCCGTCCGCGACCCCGTATCCGACCTGCGCCGGCATCGCGCCGAACGCCTCGTCGTGTGCGTCACGATCCCATGCAGCCGGGACTGCCTCCGTGGTCGTGTATCGCTCCGCATCGTTGCGGATCGCCGCCGCGACCTCCCCGTCGCCGCCCTCGGCTGCGGCCGCCTCGACGGCGTCGAGGAATACTCGGTTCGTGACGGGATCCGAGGCCGCGTTCAGATCGCGGAAGACGGTCGCGAGCGAGGCCTCCCCGTCCGTCGCGACGCGGAGCTGTCGGTCGATCTCACCCGCGACGAGCGATCCCTTCGTATAGTCCGGGTGGCCCCGCCACGTGTCGGGGTCGGCGAGGGTCGAGGTCGCCTCCGGCTGTCGTTCGCCACGTGCGAGCGTCCGCCGGAACTCGTCGAAGTCGGCCTCGCCGCGCTCGACGGCGAACAGTGCGGCGTAATAGGTCGCGGTCGCCTCGGTGAACCAGCGTGCGCTCGGGTCGGCATCGTACGACTGGCGCGTGTGGACGTACTCGTGGGTCCAGACGTCCGCGGCGGTACCCGCGGGTTCGTCCGCTGCGACCCACATGTCACGATCGCCGACCTGTAGCCCGCGGGCGGCCCACTCGACCTCCCCGGTCGGCGCGGCGACGGCGACGACCTCCGCGTCGCGAGCGCCGACCTGCAGCCCGGTCGCGGCGTGGTCGAACGCCGCGAAGACCGCATCGGGCGAGGCGACCGGATCGGCCGCCGCCGGAACGATCAGTCGAAAACGCTGTCCGGAAGCGTCGTGACCGTACTCCTCGTGCGGACCGAGGAACGCCATCGCCTGGGAGGCGACGCCGTCGCCGTCGACGTCGCGCTCGCGGTCGACGCGCAGTTCGCCGCCGACCGACGAGTAGCTGACGTCGGTGACCGGGGTGCGGACCAGCGCCCAGTCGCCGGCATCGACGAACCGGTATGAGCCACCTCCGTCGAGCGGTCCGTCGCCGGCGGCGGTGTCGTTCGCCTCCAGTTGGTACGTGACCGTGGGGCGATCCGTGCTGCCGTCCCACTCCCACGTCTCGCCCTCGGCGTCGTCCACGCGGTCGAACCCGTCGGCGTCGATCGGACCGCCAGTGGCGCTTCGGAGGGTGAGCCGTACCCCTCGGGCCCGGTCGGGGATCTCGACGCTGGCGCGGACCCCGACGACTCCAGGCTCGTCGACGAGGAAGAGCTCGTCATGCAGCCGGATGGCGTCATCGTCGATGGCCGAGTGCGTCCCGACGTCACCGGCCGCGTCGACATCGCGGAACGGTGCGTCGGGAGAGGGTGAAGCGGCCATGACTGGCGAGGTAGCCGCGGCCGGAGAGGCAGCCGTGGTCGGAGAGGCAGACGCGAACTCCGCCGCGCCGCCGGCCGCACCCACCCCCGCCGAGAGAAGCAGAAGGACCACGAGGAGGGCGACGACCGCGACGCCGCTCGTACGTCCGCCTCGTTCCATGGATTCGCCACGTCGTCGTCGGATTTAGGCTTGTCCGTCCATCGCCCGATGGGGATTCGACGGATCGAGACCGATCCTCGGACCAGCCACATCGCCGCCTTCGAGATCGCCGAGGCGGTCGCTCCGGGGTCAACGGATCGTTTCTGAGATCGGATGAGTCGACGGCGAAAGGCAACCGTGACGTCTCAAGGGGGGAGGGAGCGTGTGACGATTCCCTCCGAGAGGGCGTACGAAGGCGTATCATATAGTAATTGGCAGTATTTTCCGGATCGTTGGGCGGCGAAGTGATCGTTTCGGATATTTCTCATATCGCGGTCAGACCGCGGTCAGACCGCGTGGACCCGCGCCGTCCAGAAGTCACGAAACGCGTCATCGAGCGCCGCCTCGGGAGAGCCAGTCGCGTCCGAGACGGTCGTGTGATCGGCGTGATCACGGACCTTGCCGAGAACGCTTCGCTCCCCGACGACGATCGTCCGGTCGACGTCTTCGACCGCCGACAGTGCCTCGCGGACGTCGGAGAGATGGTCGGCGATCTGCCCGTCGCGGCGTCGCTCGAAGCGTCCCTGCGAGAAGCCGCCCTTCGAGTGGGCCTCCTTCACGTCGGCGGTGAAGCCCTCGAAACCGACGCGCTCGTCCGCCTCGTAGACCCCGACCGCGAACGTGTCGGACCGGACGAGCGCGAAGGCGAACCGACCGGTCGGCCGGAACCACTCGTCGGGGAGCCGAAATCGGTCGTCCCACCCGTCGAACGGAGCCGGTGGCAGCGCGGGCGAGACGGCGGCACTCACGGCGCCGACGTCGTCGGCGACGATGACCGTGGGGGCGGCCCGTCTGACGAGTCGGCTCCGATCGCCGAGCAGGTTCGAGACCGACGACGGGACCGTGTCCTCGTCCGGCACGAACGCCGTGAAAAGCCCCTCGGGATCGTCGCTGCGGATCGACCGAAGCCGGCCGAGCACGTCGCGGAGTCGACCGCCGCGGACGTCGCTCACGCGTCGGAACTCGACGTCGTCCTCGCCGGATTCGGCGCGGGCGATGCGGTCCTCCAGCTCCTCGATGCGGTCCTCCAGGCGATTGACCCGCTCCTCGGCGCGCTGCCGGTCCGCGACCGCATCGGAGCGGCGTTCCTCCTCCGCCTCGGCCCGCCGTTCGAGGTGGCGTTTCTCCTCCTCCAACTCGGCGATCCGTTCCTTCAGCTCGGCCCGGCCGAGCAGCTCGTCGATCATGCCGAAAGCACGGGTCCGCCGCCGGTTAAAAGGTCGCGTCGACGGCGCGTTTCCCCGCCGTTCGCGTGTCGGTCACTCGCCTTCCCAGTAGTCGACGTCGCCGTCGAGCGGGTAGTAGCCGTGGACGTCCCGTTCGTCGCGCCCGCCGGGCGGGGAGCCGGCGTAGACGCCGAACTTCCCGGAGTCGGGGTAGACGGTCACGTCGGGATCGTGCATCGTCGACACCATCAGATACCGGAGCGGTTCGTCGCCGTCGTTCACGATACGGTGACCGCCCTCCTCGCCGACGGGAAACCTGACGAAGTCGCCCGCGCGGAGGTCGTGTTCTTCTCCCCCCGTACGTAGCGTTCCGTAACCCGAGAGGACGTACATGGCCTCCTCGTTCGCGGCGTGGTAGTGATAAGGCCACGACGATCCACCAGGGGGCAGCCGATAGAGGCTACAGCCCAGTTCGTCATCCGCCTCGCCGTCGGTCAGCCGCTTCCGATCGAAGTCAGCATTCCCGTCGTCCAGCCTGGACCACTCGCGTTCGTCCTCGTTGACCGGGGTCATGGGTCATGCTGGCGGCGTGTCACAAAAAGTGTTCGAGACGTTCAACGTGGCCGACTCGGGGTTGTCGACTCAAGATGGTCGAGGCGGTCGAGATGGCTACCAGATCGACGGCTCGTACTCGAAGGGAAGATCGTCGACGACCTCGGGCGGGAGACCGACGTCCTCGAACAGCTCACGGAAGACGTCCCGGTACTCCGGCTCGGGGATCTCCTCTCCGACCGGCAGTCGAATGCGGAGATAGAACCCGCCGAGTCGGTCGATCTTCATCGTATACGTCCGATCACCGTCGCGGCGCCGTATCTCCATGCTCTGGACGATGAAGTCGATCGTCGCGAGTCGACTGGGTGGTGGCCCATCGTCGGTTCCGACGATCGACGTCTCCTTGTACCAGCCGTCACCGCCAGTTTCGGACCCGGTGGCTCCGATCCGGGCCGACTCGAGGTGCGCGTACAGGTCGTGGAACGTGACCGAGGCCGACACGTCGATCCGGGGCACGTCGGTTCCCTCGGCGGCCTGCTCGCGCAGCTCCGCCGCATACTCGCGGGCCTCCGCGTCGGACACGTCAAACGCGAGCGTGAGCCGGTCGACGAACCACGCCTCGGGCGGGACGGATTCGATGGGAAACTCCTCGACGACGACCCGTTCGTCGAACAGCGAGACGGACGGGTCGTCCCCGGTTACCCAGCATTCGATGAAGACGAAGTCGGTGTGAAACAGCGAAAACCCGAACACCCGATATGCCGGTCCGAACGCCTGATCCAGCGGCGTGATCCCCTCGGGTGCGAGCCCGCGTGCTTCCCTCGTTCCGACGTAATACGGCTCTTCCACTTCGTATCCGGCGTCGCGTGCGGCGGCCATCACGGCGTCGTAGTTGACCTCCAGCTGCCGGCTCTCCGACCAGTAGGACGCGTGGTCGGCTCCGAACGCGACACAACCGGCCAACGATGCGGTGAGTGCACCAGCCATCGTCGCACCTGCCGCTCGTACCGCCGACCGACGGGTCGTGCGACGGTCGGTCAACCACTGCTGGGGAACGTGCTCCGGCATATCGACCTACAGCCTCCGAATGCTGATAAACATATGTTCAACGGCCAACAGCTTCGTGAGATCGGAGCGGGAGCAGTCGAGTGGCCGCGTCGATCGATCGTTCACGGCGATGCGGCGCCGAAACGCAACCGCTACCACGGCACACCACACACGGAGATGCATGGAGACCACGGTTCGTCCCTATGACGCCACGACCGACGCCGACGGGCTGTACGACTGCAAGCTTGCGTTCGAGCGCGGGTTGGGGGACGGGACGGGCGGCGAGGAGAAGGCGGCCGTCTACGAGGGCAAACTCACGGACGCCTACCGCGAACGCTGGCTCGCGTGGGTGGACCGCTGTGTGGCCGACGACGAGCGCTGTGTAACCGTCGCGGTCGACCCCGACGGCGACGTCGTGGGATACGTCTTCTGTCTCCCGGAACGGATGACGATGATCTGGGACGCCGCGGTGATAAACGAGGTGTACGTCGCCCCCTCCCATCGGGGAACGGGGCTCGCCGACGACCTCATGAACGCGGCGCTCACGCTCGCGGCCGACCAGGATCTGCCGCTCGATCGCGTCGTGCTCGACGTCGATCCCGCCAACGAGCGGGCTCGCGCCTTTTATAACCGGCACGGCTTCGAGTCGTGGGGCGAACTGATCGCGCGCGACGTGTAGCGTCTGCCGACCGTTCGGACGCGGTCACGCGAACCCTTTTGCACGCTTATGCACGTCAAGACTCCGTTCCTCGCCCAAGTCGGGGAGCGGAGACGCAGAAGTAGACCTGCGTGTGAATGGTGGGACGTTGAACGGCAAGAGCCACCAGCCTATTGCTGGCGACTGATTGCCGGGAGTCCACATCAAAGCCCCACCCTCAAGCACCGAGGCGCGTATGCGTCAAGGGAGTAGGGTGAGGTAGTTTACGGAGAATCGAGGAGAAAGCCTCGCGCTTCACAGTAGTTGCCGAACCGCTCCACACACAGCAGATCGAGGATAGTGATCGCCACACTTGCTGCCACCTGTTTATATGCTGTTTTATTATGTATATAAAGACAACCCGCCGTTCACACCCGATCGTTGGCCGTTACGGTCCGATTCGGCAACTACTGTTCAGCGCGGGGAGGATGTCAAGCTGCGGGATCGCGAACGGGGAGCAGCCCCTGTGACATGAGGCGGCGGGCGATCACGACGAGTCCGTTGCTGAATCCCTCGCCGAAGATCGCCTGCTCCTCCTCGGAGTCCGGCATGATCGAGCTCACCAGTATCGTGGAGCGGTCGACTAGGAGGAGTCGACCAATAGCCGTTTCATCCGTCGCGCTATCGGTCCCGCGTAACCACTCAAGTCCCGAAATGAACGTTTTGG
>LFFM01003132.1_pt1 | contig 10562 bp, 8 predicted proteins | sample 643131 | NCBI WGS metagenome assembly LFFM01 (sample SAMN03777445, study PRJNA286221) | soda lake metagenome | biome: soda lake; feature: Kulunda steppe; material: water; isolation source: sample Tc-Br brine of Tanatar trona crystallizer | place: Russia: Kulunda steppe | collected 2011-07 | reverse complement strand
TGGCAGGCGTTTACGGGCTTCTATCCGACGTACCTCATCGAACAGAAGGAGCTCTCGGCGACCCGGGCCGGGATCCTCTTCGGGCTCTTTTTCGCCCTCGGGGTCGCCGTCCAGCCGCTTTCGGGGGCCGCCTACGACCGGATCGGGATCCGTCGGTCGCTCGCGGTCGTCATGGGAATCTCGGCGGTCGGCGTCGCCGCGTTGCCGTTCGTCGACGGACTCGGTCCGCTCGTCGTGGTCACCGTCCTCTCCAGTGCCCTGCTCGGGTTCGCGACGATCACCCAGTCGTACCTGATCGTCGCTCTCCCCGCGGAGATCCAGGGGTCGGGGTTCGGGGTCATCCGGACCGTCTCCTTTACGATCGGTGCGGCGAGCCCGGCCGCCTTCGGTGCGGCCGCGGATCTCGGCTTCTTCGACGAGGCGTTTCTCGCGCTGGCGGCGCTCGCCCTCGTCGTGATCGCGATGACGAGCCGGCTCCCGGACGGGTGACGGTCCGGGGCTGGGCCCGTTCGGCCGTCTGCATTTGACCCCGTCCAGCAGGCTGCGGTCGACCCCGTCCAGCAGGCTGCGGTCGACCTCGTCAGCCGTCGGCGTTATTCCTCCGGAGGCGACCACGGGAACCGGCTCTGTGCCGGGTCCGACTGTCGGGCCTCGAACTCGAGTAACGCCCGTTTGGTCGCTACTCCGCCGGCCGCCGAGTAGCCACGGAGTCCGCCGTCGTGGCCGACCACGCGGTGACAGGGGACGACCACCGGGACGGGGTTGCGCCCACAGGCGCCGCCGACGGCGACGGGGGCGGTGTCGAGCTCCTCGGCCAGCTCACCGTACGTCCGGCTCTCCCCGTAGGGGATCTCCGCCATCGCGGCCATCACCTCGCCGGTCAGCCCCGGGGGCTCCTCGACCGTCAGCTCGAACGTCCGCCGCTCGCCGCGCTCGTACGCCGTCAGCTGGCGGCGGATCTCCGCTTCCGGCTCCGCGACGACGGTCTCGTCGAGCTCGATCGTAGTTCCGAGAACCGAGACGTGCACGGCGACCCCGACGGCGGTTGGCGATATAAAACCGTCGGCGACCGGACGGCGATCGACGAACTCGCTGCCAGCGACCCCGACGACGGTCGGCAGATCCCTGCCAGCGATCCAGGCCCTCCCTCGGCTTCGCCTCAGTTCGCGACGTACACCGCGTACGCGTAGATGGCGATCCCGAAGATCACCCCGATCGTCGTCACCGTCTCGAACACGCCCTCTCTGGTCGCCAGCCACGCAAAGCGGGCGCCGCCGGCGACGACGAGCAGGATACCCGCCGCACGGATCGGCGTCCGTTCGCCCTCGGCCTCCCGGATCAGGACGACCCCGAGGCCGACGGCGATGACTCCGAAGAGGGCGAGCGAGAGCCAGTCGGCGAGTACACTCCCCGTCACGATCGCGACGAGCACGAGCGCGAAGTAGACGATCACGCCCACGATCAACGCCCGCCGCACCGGCTCCGGAAACGACTGAATTCCACTCATAGCTCGGGCGAGGGAGCCTGCCCCCTTAGCTCCCGGTGGTTCCCAGCGGGTCGATCCCGAGGCCCTCGTGGACGACGAACTCGAGGACGTTTATCAGGTAGTGGGCGACGACTACGACCAGGAGACTCCCGGTGAGGACGAACACGGCCGCGAGGACGAACCCGAGGACGCCAGTGACGATCACTCCGGCGGTCCCCTGCATGCCGTGGCCGACCGCGAACGCGATCGACGAGGCGACCGCGAGCAGCCACGGGGAGATCCCAAAGCCCACAGAGAGCGCACCGACGAGCGCCGCCCGGAACAACAGCTCCTCGAAGACGGCGATGATCGGCAACACGACGAACAGGAGGACGAGCCAGCCGCCGGCCGACTCCGGCGCGAGCAGCTCCCGGAGCTCCTCGCTGAGGTCGATCCCCGCTCGTTTCGCCCCCGCCGCGCCGACCTCGTTGAGCGCGTAGAGGACCACTCCGAGCCCGACGCCGACGACCAGCCCCTCCCGGAGGTACGCCCGGTCGAACGCGATCCCCAGCGCCTCGGCGGGAATTCCCGTGTAGATCGCCCCGCCGATCAACACGAGCGCGAAAAACCCCTGGGAGACGGCGACGTTCGCGAGCAACGCCGCGGTCGACAGCGACTCCGGTTCGACGCCCCGGTCGTCGGTTCGTTCGCCGCGGATGGCCGGTCCGTCGGTGCCGGTACCTTCGTCGTCTCCACTGCCTCCCTCGACCGGCTCTCCCTGCTCCCTTTCGACCGATTCGCCCCGTTCCCCTTCGGTCGATTCGCCTCGTTCCCTTACGACCGATTCGCCCCGTTCCCCTTCGGTCGATTCGCCCCGTTCCCCTTCGGTCGATTCGCCCCGTTCCCCTTCGGTCGATTCGCCTCGTTCCCTTTCGGTCGATTCGTCCGTTCGACTCCCACCGACGGCCGTCTCCGACGGCTCGTCGCCCCGGACGGCTTCGGTCGATGGGGACGATTCCGCAGGTTCGGCGTCGGTCCGGCCGGCCGTGACGCTCCGGCCCTCGTCCTGGTCGGACAGGTCCAATCGCGGTCCTGCGACGCGTTCGCTGGCTCCGGCCGGGTCGGTCGTCGGTCCGGGACCGTCGCCGGCCTCGAACGCGGCCGTCGTGAGATGTGAGAGAACGAGCAACAGCGCCAGGACGACGCCCGTCAGCGCCGCGAACGCCGTCCACTGGGCCATCTACTGTGGACTGGGGCTCTGGCCACCCGCGGAGCCGGTGACCTGTCCGTCGAGCGCCGAGCCGGTGATCGACTTCAGCCGGTCGAGCAGCGAGTCCTTCTCGGGTTCGCCCATCAGGGCGACCTCGAGGACCTCGCTTATGTTCGAGCAGGGGATGATCTCGATCATCTCCTTGTACTCGTCTTCGATCATCACGTCCTGTTCGTTGGTCTTTGGGATGATCACCCGATCGCAGCCGGCTTTCGCCGCGGCCTCGATCTTGTGGGTGACGCCGCCGACAGGGAGGACGTCCCCACGGACCGACAGCGAGCCGGTCATCGCCACCCGCTGGTCGACCGGGATGTCCTCCAGCGCGGAGATGACCGCGGTCGCGACCGTGATCGAGGCGGAGTCGCCGTCGACGCCGCCCTCGCCGGCCTGGACGAACTGGATGTGGACGTCCTTCTCCGAGAGGTCGACGTCCGAGAACTTCTTGATGATCGCCGAGACGTTCTGGACGGACTCCTCGGCCATCTCCTTGAGCTGGCCGGTGGCGATCACTTTCCCGCCACCCTGTGCGGGGGCGATCTCGGCCATCACGGGGAGCATGATCCCCGAGTCCTCGCCCATGACGGCCAGCCCGTTGACCCGCCCCTCGACGCCGCCCTCGCTGACCTGCAGCTCGTAATCTTTGCGCCGTTCGATGTAGTCGTCGGCGAGTTGCTGTTCGATCGACCGCGAGCGGTCTTTCGCCCGCAGGACGTGCTCGCGGGTGGTAAAGTCGGTGTCCTCCGCGCGGGCGATGTCGCCGGCGACGCGGACGAGCCCGCCCAGGTTCCGGAAGTGAAGCGTCAGATGCTCCTTGCGGCCCGCACGCCGTTTGGCCTCGAGGATGACCTCCTCGACGGCCTCGCGGGTGAAGTGGGGCAGGCGGCCGTCGCGTTCGACCTCCTGGGCGATAAACCGGGCGTACTTTCGGCGCATCTCCGCGGTGTCCTCGATCGTGTCCTCCATGTACACCTCGTAGCCGTAGCCTTTGATTCGGCTGCGGAGCGCGGGGTGCATGTTCTCCATCGCATCCAGGTTCCCCGCCGCGATCATGATGAAATCACAGGGGACGGGCTCGGTCTGGACCATCGCACCGGAGGAGCGTTCGGACTGGCCGGTGATCGAGAACTCCCCCTCCTGGATCGCCGTCATCAGCTTCTGCTGGGTGCGGACGTCCAGGGTGTTGATCTCGTCGACGAACAGCACGCCCTTGTTCGACTTGTGGATCGCGCCGGGTTCGACGCGGTCGTGGCTGGGCGTCTCCATGCCGCCGGACTGGAACGGGTCGTGGCGGACGTCACCCAGCAACGCGCCGGCGTGGGCGCCGGTGGCGTCCTCGAACGGCGCCTGGCGCTGGTCGCCGTTGTTGACGATCATGTTCGGCACCATCGCGTCGGTGCCCCGGGAGGTGTACCGGAAGATCAGCCAGATGATACCGGCCGCGAGGATCCCGAGCAGGATGTTCCCGATGATAAACGAGTAGACGATGATCACCGCGATGATGATCCACATCAGGATCGAGCGCATCTGGTTGCGCTTTCTGGCCTCCTCTTTGTGGGCGTCGATGATCTGTTCGCCTTTCCCCGCCGGCACGGTCCGGACCTTCGGCTCGTTGCCGTCGTCGGGGTTGTGGTAGACGAGGACGTCCTGGAGGTCCTCTTTGGGCAGCAGCTGGCTCATCGCCTTCGCCAGCATCGACTTGCCCGTCCCGGGCGAGCCGATCATCATCACGTGACGGCGCTGTTTGGCCGCCTTGATGATGATGTCTCTGGCCTCGTCCTGACCGATCACCTGGTCGACGAGCCGGTCCGGGACCTCGATGTCCTCGGTCGAGTCGATCTTGAGCCCCCCGACGAGGTCGTCGTCGGCGATCTCCTCGTCGACCTCGGCTCCCTCGTCGACCTCGACGGTGCTGCCGAGGTCCTCGACGGTCTCGATCTCCTCTCCTTCCGGACGCTGGCTCTCGCCCCCGACGTTCTCGGGCAAGGGCTCTTCGGGACGCTGGCTCTCGCCCTCGCCATCGTCGCCCTCCGGGCGCCGATCGTCACCTTCGGAATGCCGATCGTCGTCGCCTTTGGGACGCGGGTCGACACCGTCCTCAGGTGGCTCGTCGTCGGCCTCGGGCCGGTCGTCCGGCGCCCGTTCCGGATCGCCCTCGTCGACGGGTGGGTGCTTTTCGCTCTCGACGCCCTCGCCCTCGGCTGACGAGCCGGCCGTCCCCTGTGACTCGGCCGCCCCCTCGGGGGGATCGTCGACGTTCGTGTCGTTGCTCATAGAACTGTTTCGGTACTCGGACCGAAGGGATTCGGACTGATATACTTTCTCCCTCCGGGTATCGGACGGTCGCCGGCTACGGCGTCTGAGGGCCACGAATTCGACACTTCGGGCCGGAAATCGACCTCGCCACGCTTAAGACTGCCACGTCCGAGTATCCGCCATGATCCGGGGGTTCTACATCGGACGGTTCCAGCCGTTTCACGACGGTCACCTCAGGATGGTCGAGGAGATCGCCACGGAAGTCGACGAGCTCGTCCTCGGGATCGGCAGCGCCGGCGACTCACACACCGAGCGCAACCCGTTTACCGCCGGCGAGCGCATCATGATGATCACCAAATCCCTGGTCGAGTGGGAGCGGACCGACGGCCAGGAGCTCGTCACCTACGCCGTCCCGATCGAGGACCTGGAGCGCAACTCCGTGTGGGTCAGCCACGTCCGGAGCATGTGTCCGGACTTCGAGGTCGCCTACTCGAACAATCCGCTCGTGATCCAGCTGTTCCGGGAGGCCGGCGTCGAGGTCCGCCAGTCGCCGATGTTCAATCGCGAGGTGCTCGAGGGAACCGAGGTCCGCGAACGGATGGTCGCAGACGGCGACTGGGAGGGGCTCGTCCCCGACCCGGTCGTCGAGGTCGTCGACGAGATCGGCGGCATCGAACGTATGGCGATGGTGAGCGACTCGGACGCGAACGGCGGACCGCGTTGATCGCCGACGGCGCTCCCCGGATCCGACGGGACGACAGCTCCGGGAGCCGCCACAGCGAGGGGAGCCCCCGGCGAACGGTCGTCGGGCGTTGCGTCGTTAGCGGACGCCTTTTTATTCACAGGGAGACGAGCCCGAACCATGCCCGACGTTCCGCGGGTGATGAGCACCCAGCATCCGGACAACGCGACGCTCCCTTTCTTTACCGCCGGCGAGGTCATCGAGGGCGAAGACGAGATCCAGGAGGCCTACTACGTCTCCTCGCATCTGGGCTGTGACGAGGGAATGTGGGACTTCGAGGGAAAAGAGGGCGACAACTACGCGGTCAAGAAGCTGCTCTCGCGGTACGACGACTACTTCACCGACTGCAGGCTCGGCGAGGGGTTCCGGCTGACGATCCGCGGACCGAACCCCGCCCTGGAGGCGTCGGAGGCGAAGATCCTCCTCGAGATCCTAGAGAGCATCCCCCGGTCGTACGACGCCGCGGCGCTGTTCGCCGACGAGCACGGCCTCGAGTCGGTCTCGCCGATCCACGAGGTGATCGTGCCGATGGTCACCGACGCCGACCAGCTCAACGCCGTCGAGGAGTACTACCGGTCGTTCGTCGCCGGCAAAGGCTCCCGGAGCGTCTGGAACGGCCGCACCGTCGAGGAGTGGGTCGGGCCGTTCGAGCCCGCGGAGATCGCCGTCATCCCCCTGATCGAGGAGCGCGAGGCGATGCTCCGGGCCGACGAGATCGTCCGCGAGTACGCGACCGCCCAGGATCGGGAGTCGGTGCGCGTGTTTCTCGCCCGCTCGGATCCCGCACTCAACTACGGTTCTGTCGCGGCGGACCTGATAAACAAGGTCGCACTCGCGCGCCTCTACCGGATGGCCGACGACGTCGGGATCGACGTCCACCCGATCCTGGGTGCGGGGTCGGCCCCGTTCCGGGGGAACCTGACCCCCGAGCGGGCGGACGCCACGACTGCAGCCTATCCGGAAGTCGAGACGTTCACCGTCCAGTCGGCGTTCAAATACGACAACCCCGTCGAGACGGTTCGAGAGGGGATCGACCGGCTCAAACGGGCGGAGCTCGGCGCGCCACCCGAGCCGATCGACGAGGACCGTGCCCTCGAGATCGTCGACCGGACCGCAGCGGCCTACGCCGACCAGGTCGACGTCATCGCCCCGACGGTGAACCGGCTCTCGGCGTACGTTCCCGACCGGCGGGCCCGGAAGCTCCACGTCGGGCTCTTTGGCTACTCCCGGGAGGTCGGCGAGAACGCCCTCCCGCGGGCGATCGGCTACACCGCCTCGCTGTACGCCGTCGGCTGTCCACCGACGCTGCTCGGGGCCCACGCCCTGACCGACGACGACGTGACGTTCCTGGAGGGGACGTTCCCGGCCTTCTTCGATCACCTCCGTGACGCTGCCCGCTACTACAACCCACGGTGTACCGACGTGCTCGGTCTCGAGCGCGCTCGGCTCGAGACACCCCTGGAACTCGTCGACGTCGAACCCGACGACGGTCACCGGGAGGCGACCGACGAGGTAATCGACGCGTTCGACCGCGGCGACGAGGAGGCCGTCCGGTCGGGGATCCGACGGGGGGCACGCCGGCGTCGGTTCCTCGGGTGAGTCCACGCCAGCGTCGGCTCCTCGGGTGAGTCAGTACCCGTCTTCACCGCTTCCGTTCGACGTCGTCTCTGAGCCGCTCCAGACGCTGGCGTTGCTCGCGGTGGAGGGTGACGATCATGTCCGAGAGCACGCCGAACATCAGCAGCTGGACACCCAGAAGGATCCCGGCGGCCGCGACGAGCGCGAGCACCTCGTGGCTGATTCCCGCCACGAGATACCGGTAGAGGACGAAGGCGGCGACGGCGCCGCCGGCGAGGATCGCACCGGTGCCGACGCTCCCGAAGTAGATCAGGGGGTTGTTCGTCTTCGCCAGCGCGTACAGCGCGAGGAGTATCGTGCCCCCGTCTTTGATCGGGTGGAGGTTCGTCGTCGAATCCTCCGGACGGGCGCTGTAGCCGATCGGGACGACCGTCGTCTCGACGCCGTTTTTCACACACTCGACGGCGAGTTCGGTCTCGATCGTGAAGCCGTCGGCATCGAGCGAGAGGCGGCGAAACGAGTCGGTCGTAAACGCCCGGTACCCCGAGAGGATGTCCTCGAAGTTGGCGCCGTGGACGAACCCGAACGCCCGGTTTATCAGTCGGTTGCCGAAGCCGTTGAGCGCGCGCATGGCGTCCTCGTCCATCCGCGCAAACCGGTTGCCGATGACGTGTTCGTATCCGGACGCAAGTGGGGCGAGCATTCGGTCGGCGTCGGCCGGATCGTAGGTGGCGTCGCCGTCGACCATCAACACGTACGGCAGCTCGATCCGGTCGACGGCCTCCCGGACGGCCTGGCCTTTCCCCGATCCCGACTGGACGAGCACCTCCGCGCCTCGCTCGCGGGCGATCTCGCGAGTGTCGTCGTTCGAGTCGCCGTCGACGACGAGGACGTTCGTGTACCCCTCCGCGTCGAAGCCGTCGATCACCTCGCCGATCGTCGCCGCCTCCTCGAGGGTCGGGATCAGGACACAGACCTCCTCGGGTGGGATCTCCGGGCGGTCCTCGCTCATCGCGAGTACCGTCCCGCCCGATGCGTCCTCGTGAGATCCCTCCCGTTCCATCGATCCTCACTCTCTTCGCCGGAGCGAAAAGGATACTGGTTCGGTCCACCGCGGACCGTCGCCCCGATCACCACGTCAGCCCCTCGTAGACCTCGAGGGCGTCGGCGTCGACGTCGATCCGGCGGCCGTCGACGAGCACCCGCCGTGCCATCCCGTCGAACGCGAGGTCGTCGAACTCCGGCCAGTCGGTGGCGACGACCGCGCCGTCGGCGTCCGCGAGCGCGGCCTCGGCCGAGTCGGTGAGAGCGAGGTCCGGATACCGCTCGCGGACGTTCCCCATCGCGACGGGATCGTAGGCGACGACGGTCGCGCCCCGCTCCCGGAGTCGATCGATCACGTCCAGGGCACGTGATTCCCGGATGTCGTCGGTTCCTGGCTTGAACGAGAGGCCGAGGACGGCGATCCGTGCACCCTCGAGCTCGACGTGATCGGCGAGCAGTTCGACGAGCCGGCGAGGCTGGCCGTCGTTGACGGCGACGGCCGCGTCGAGCAACTCGGGTTCGTACCCCTGCTCGCGTGCCCCGGATCTTAGAGCGTTTACGTCCTTCGGGAAACAGGAGCCCCCCCAGCCGAGTCCCGAACGCATGAACCGCGCCGAGATCCGCTCGTCGAGTCCGACGGCCTCGAGGACCTCGTAGGCGTCCGCGCCGTAGATCTTCGCGACGTTGCCGAGCTCGTTGACGAGCGAGAGCTTCGCCGCGAGGAAGGCGTTGTTGGCGTACTTGATGAGCTCCGCTTCAGGGATCTCCGTCTCGACGAGTGCGGTGTCGCCCCCGAGGATCGGTTCGTACAGCGCCCGGAGGGTCGCGGCCGCGGACTCGCTTTCGGCCCCGATCACGAGCTTGTCCGGGGCGAGGAAGTCGTCGACGGCCGTCCCCATCCGGAGGAACTCGGGGTTCATCGCGAGCTCGAGGTCCCCGCCGATCCGCTTTCCGGAGCGCTCCGCGACGGTCGGGCCGACGACGTCCTCGGTGGTTCCGGGCAGGACCGTGCTCTTGACGACCACGAGGTGTTCGTCGTCCGTCCCGGCGAGGGCATCGCCGAGGGATTCCGAACCCGCTCGCATCGCCGCGAGGTCCAGGTCACCCGCCGCCCGCTGTGGCGTCGGCAGACAGAGCATCGTGAGGTCGGTGTCGACGGCCGCGTCGTAGTCGGTCGTCGCCCGCAGCCGGTCGCCGGCGTGCTCGGCGATCCGTTCGGCCAGCCCGGGCTCGTGGATCGGAGTCTCCCCCGCGTTGATCGCGTCGACGACCGCCTCGTCGATCTCGACGTTGACGACGTCGTGACCGAAATCGGCGAGGCAGGCGGCGACCGTCGTGCCGACGTAGCCGCTGCCGACGATAGAGACGCGCATGCTTCGACGGTGGCGGCCGATCCGTTAGTCAGTTTTGGGTTCGGCTCGCGAAGGTGTCAGTTGCTGAAAGAGCGACTTTAGCTTGCTCAAAGACCTTATCGTGCGACGGTCTATTCCGGTATAGTCATGGATCGATCACGTCGTCAGTTCGTGATAACCGGCACGGCCGTGGGAGCTGCCGTGTTCGCCGGCTGTCTCGCTCGCTCGCCGGACGGACGTGCCGGAGACGGTGGGGACGGAGGAACCGACGACACAAGGGATCACAGAGAAGCGTGCGATCCCATCGAATTGTCACTAACTGACAGTCCTCCACACGAACCGGAACGTCCACCGCAACCGGAGGGTATCGAGGATGAAGACGAGTGGGACGATCACCACCTCGGGGAGAGAATGGACACCGACTCGGAGCTGTCTTTCGATCGAATCAACCTCGCGTTCCGTGAGCCGATAGTCGACGGGCCCGAATTCGACGGTGAATCCGTCTTCTTTGCCGAACTACTCACCTCCCGAGACGCGTTCGACGAGCTGGTCGAACCGGTCGACGACGAGAGCAAAGGCCGCGTCGACGGTATCGATTTCGAGGACGAAGCCGTCGTCGTCGTCCTCTCCGGCTTCGGTTCGTCATCGGTGACCCACGAGTGGGTGCGCGTCGAGGACCACTGTGAGAACGCCCACGTACACGGCTACTACGAGTGGCCCCACATTCAGACGGGTGACTACACGTCACGCGTATCGGGTGTCGTGATCGAAAAACCCGACGAGTACGAACTCGAGCGAGTGTGGGTGAGCCTGACGGTTGCCGAGGATCTGCGAGCGAATTTCCACACCGACGCCGAC
>LFFM01003131.1_pt1 | contig 10564 bp, 11 predicted proteins | sample 643131 | NCBI WGS metagenome assembly LFFM01 (sample SAMN03777445, study PRJNA286221) | soda lake metagenome | biome: soda lake; feature: Kulunda steppe; material: water; isolation source: sample Tc-Br brine of Tanatar trona crystallizer | place: Russia: Kulunda steppe | collected 2011-07 | reverse complement strand
TGTCAACTGTCAACTGTCAACTGTAAACTGTAAACTATAAACTATTTTGGTCTGAGCTCTAAAACTAGGTTCTGCTCTTAACTATCAACTATCAACTAACAACTATCAACTAAAAAAAGCTGGGGGGTAAAAAATGAAAGAAGAAGTAATTGCAATAGTCGGGCCAACGGCTGTGGGTAAGACTGAGTTATCTTTAGAGTTGGCCCAGGAATTTGAAGCTGAGATTATTTCAGGAGATTCGATGCAGGTTTATCGTGGTTTAGATATTGGGACTGCTAAAGTAGAGGCTAAGATACGAGATGAAGTACCACATCATTTAATAGATATTGCCGAACCTGAAGAAGAATTTACTGTAGCAGATTTTCAAAAAGAAGCAGATAAGTTGATTCCAGAAATTCATAATCGTAATAAGATTCCTATGATAGTAGGAGGAACTGGATTATATATTAAGGCCTTAATTGAAGGTTTTATCTTTCCCGAAACAGAAGCAGATTGGGATTTAAGAAATCGCTTAGAAGCAGAGGCTGAAGCTAAAGGAACCGAAGCTGTACATAATAAATTAGCTGAAATTGATCCTGAATTAGCTGATAAACTCCATCCCAATGACTTAAGGCGGGTGATTAGGGGAATTGAAGTCTATCAACAGACTGGAAATACAATTACTCATTATAAAAAATTAGCTAAAAAAAGACCACCACGCTATGATGCTACGATAATTGGACTTTATCGTGATAGAGAAATATTATATAATAGAATTAATAAGCGGGTTGATCAAATGATGGAAGAGGGATTATTAGAAGAAGTCAAGGCATTATATGAACAAGGTTATGATCAAGAGACACCTGCAATGGAGGGTTTAGGTTATAAGGAATTACTATCATATTTTGCTGATGAATATGATTTAGAAGAAGCAGTTAGATTAATTAAACGAAATACTAGACATTTTGCTAAGCGGCAATTAACCTGGTTTAAAAAGAATGATGAAATTCATTGGTTTGACATGGAAAGAGATTTTGCTACTATAACAACTGAGGTTAAAGAAATAATTAGAACTGTAGTTGATAGTATATAATTTAAAGTTAAGTACTGTTTTGAATTTGAAAAACATATATAAATCATAAGTGCTCAATTAGCATTTATAATACTAAATAAGTAAGGAGGCTGATTTAAATGGGTAATCAAAATAGTTATCAGGATAAATATTTAAAAACTTTAATGGAGAAAGAGTTAGAAGTTGTAATCTATTTAGTTAATGGAGTTAGATTAACTGGAACTATTTCTAAATTTGATAATTTTATAATTATTGCTGATACAACTAAGGGTCAACAAATGGTTTATAAGCATGCAGTATCTACTTTAGTGCCTGAAGAAGAGATTGAATTATAAAAAATAATTAAATAAAATAGAGAAGGGAGTAGTTATAATGATTGAATTTACTAAAATGCATGGTCTAGGAAATGATTTTGTGATGATTAATGATTTGACAGAGGAGGTAGCCCAACCAGCAAAATTAGCTAAAGAAATGTGTGATAGAAATTTTGGGGTTGGAGCAGATGGATTAGTACTTATCTTACCAGCAGATAAGAAAGAAGCCGACTATCGAATGAGGATTTTTAATCCTGATGGTAGTGAGCCAGAAATGTGTGGTAATGCGATTCGATGTTTTGCTAAGTACTTATATGAAAGAAAATTAACTCAGAAAAAGAATTTAAAGGTTGAAACTTTAGCAGGCATTATCAAGCCTGAAGTAATACTAGATAAAAAAGGCCAAGTTAATTTAATTAAAGTTGATATGGGGGAGCCAATTTTAGCTAGAAACTCAATTCCTATGACAGGAGAAGAGGAAGCTAAAGTAGTAGCAGAGGACTTAGTTGTAGAAGATAAGACTTTTAGCGTTACTTGTGTTTCGATGGGTAATCCTCATTGTATTATATTTGTTGATAATGTAGAAGAGGTTGATATAGAAAAATGGGGGCCAAAAATTGAAGTTCATGATCGTTTCCCAGCGGATATAAATGTAGAGTTTGTGGAAGTTTTAACACCTCAAGAATTAAAAATGAGAGTTTGGGAACGGGGAGCAGGTATTACCTTAGCCTGCGGTACTGGTGCTAGTGCTACTTTAGTTGCTGCAGTATTAAATGAATTAAGCGAAAGCAAGGCAACAGTTAAATTACTAGGTGGAGATTTGCTAATTGAATGGGCTGACAATAATCGGGTTTATATGAGCGGACCAGCTACAGAAGTATTTACTGGGCAATGGAAATTATAATTTTAATTAAAAAAGGGCAGTCTATTAATAATAGCTGCCTTTTTTAATTTGAAATTTAAAGGAAATAGAGTATCAATAGCGAATAAGATAGTATAAACTAACTTTCTTTGTCCGGAGGTGATTTAAGTGAAAGGAAAAGTATTAGTTATAAGTAGCTATCTATTAATCTTTTTGGTTTTTTTAAGTCTCTTTACTTCAACCCAGATTCAAGCAGAAAATGAATCTAGATTAGACTGGGAGAGCATTTCTGAAGCTCATCAGCAAAGACGAGAGCAACTAAAAAATAACAAAGAAAGTTTAGATTTTATAGTAGCAGAATATGAGTTGGCAGTTGCATATGCTAATTTAGGCTTTATTGAAACTAGCATGGAAATTTTTGATCGCTTAGGAGAAGAAGATGCTGAAGAAAAATTGCTTGAAATTATTCCGGTGTATGAAGAAAGATATGAATCAGAGACTGAGGATATAGAAAATATGAATTATTTAGCTTTTGCTTATTATATAAATGATGATTATGAACTTGCTAAAAAAATGTTTGAAAAACTGATAAAACTTGATTCTGAAAACATTTGGAGTTATAATTATTTAGCAGTAGTCTACCACGAACTAGAAGATTACCAACAGGCTGATAATATATTACAGCAGTCAAGAGAAATAGAAACAAATCAATATACGCACTTTTTATTAGGGGTAAATTATTATGAGCTAGGTAATTATTTTAGAGCGAGTTATCATATTGCTCGTGGTAGTAGTGTGGCGAGAATTTTTTTGTGAAAAACTATAGATATAAAGTGGCACTTTGCCACTTTATATCAGTTGATAGTTGATAGTTGATAGTGTAAAGTTAAGTTCAAGAGCATCTAAGGTCAAAAGGTTAATAGCCTAGTCAACGAACAGGGTCTTGACTTTGCTTGTAAGATTTTGATTTTAACTATCAACTATCAACTTTAAACTATCAACTATAGAAATATTTTGAACTTAACTCTAAACTAAATATGGAGGCTAAGATAATGGAAGCAATATTTATTATAAGTCCTTTGATTGGCTCAGTTATTGGTTATTTTACTAATTGGTTGGCAATAAAGATGTTATTTAGACCATTAACTGAAAAGAGAATTTTTGGGATTAAAATCCCTTTAACTCCTGGTGTAATACCATCACGACGTGATAAATTAGCTGAAAGTATTGGTAAAGCAGTAGGAGATGTTATTTTAACTCCAGAGGCATTTCAAAGGGTAATTGATGATAAACGGATACATAAAAAATTAAATAAGTATCTAGCAGAAAAGATTGAAGTTTTACAAAAGGATAATAGAAGTGGAAAAGACATACTAGCTAAGTTTTTACCTGCCAGTATAGATAAAGCTCAAGTTCAAAATCAGATGAAAGGGATTAGTTACGAAATATTAGAAAAGTTTATTGAAACAGGTATTCTATCTGATTTCTTATTTAACAGTGAGTTAATCAAGCAAAAAAATCTTAAGAAATTATTTAAATCTCAAGAATATAAAAAAGTAAAAAATAAAACTATCTCTTATTTAGTAGAAAATTTAAAAACAGATGGTATAAAGGACTTAGTTTATAAGATGTTAAACTCGTTGATTAAAGAATATAGTAATAACAAAGAGCAGTTTAAAAATCTTATTGCAAAAGATTTACAAGAGAGTGGGCAAGAGTTTTTATTAAGTTTTACTCCTCTATTACAAGAAGAGATTATTAGCTTTTTAGAATCACAGCAAGCAAGAGAGATTGTTGCTAATGAAATTGAGACTGTGATGAATAATAATAGTTTGCTAAAAATGGCCGGTAATTTTATTAGTCAAGATAAGATAGTTGATTTGATAGTTAATTACTTACTTGATCTTTTTAAGCAAGAAAAAGGAGCAGTAATGATTGAAGAACAGATAAATAATCTGTATCAACGGATATTATCGTTAAAAACAGGTGATATTTTAGCAGATATTGATGAAAAGAAAATAGAGCAGATTGCTGAATTTATTGCCCAAGAGTTATCAGAAAAGAAAATAAGCAAGAAAATATTATTAGATTTAGAAAAAAGTTTTAGCAAATATTTAAGTGAAGATGATAAATTTAAAGAAAAAACTATTGCTTATTTTAAAGAAGTATTGACTGAAAATAAATTAACTTTAAAGATAATATATCCTTTTGTGCAAAATCTATTAGATGAATTATTAAATAAACCAATCAAAAATTATGCTGCTTTATTAAAAAAGGCTGAATTAGAAAAAATAAAAAATTTAATTTTATTAATATTTGATGCTTTAATTGAATACTATTTCTATGATGTGGTTAAAGCTTTTGATTTTGAGAATCTAGTAGTTGAAAGAATTAACACTTTTGACGTATTAGAGGTAGAGAATTTATTATTAAAAGTTATCGAAACCGAGCTTAATGCTATCACTTGGTTTGGAGCTTTTCTCGGCTTCTGGATGGGACTAATTACCCCTATACTAAATTTATTATTATAAGAGATATTTAAATCGAAAAATGAAATTTTTTGTTCTTTTTAATAAAAAAAAGTAAATATAGTGGATAAAAACTTTTAATTTATTTCTTTTTTTGTTATAATACCCACTATAGATAGTAAATTTTGAGCAATAATTTTTAATATGAACTTAATCTATAATAAAAAATAAGTTAATTGTTAATAATATCTATATAAAAAGATGATTTTGTTCTGTTGGAGGGGGAATTATGGAAATTATTGTAGCAGAGAATGCAGGATTCTGTTTTGGAGTTAATCGGGCTATGGATTTAGCGCTTGAAGCAAGCGAAGATAAAGATAAAGCAGTCTATACGCTTGGCCCTTTAATTCATAATCCACAAGCAGTACAAAAACTAACAGAATCTGGTATTATGGAAGAAGAAAGTGTTGCTAATATTACTGACAGCGTTGTAGTAATTAGGTCACATGGAGTTCCGCCTGATATTTTATTTGAGGCAGATGAACGTGGGCTTGATATAGTTGATGCTACTTGTCCTTTTGTCAAGCGAGCTCAGGAAAAAGTTCAAGAATTAAAAGAAGCAGGCTATGAAGTGATTATCAGTGGCGATAAGAATCATCCTGAAGTAAGAGGAATATTAGGTCACATAGATAATCAAGCAATTGTAATTGAAGATAAATCTGATTTAAAAGAGTTGCCTAATGCTAAAAAATTTGGGATTGTAGCCCAGACCACACAAACAGTAGATAATCTAAGAGAATTAGTTAATCATTTGCTAGGCAAGGTTAAACAATTAGAAATCCATAACACAATCTGTAATACAACTGAAAAGCGTCAAAATGAAGCTGCTAATTTAGCAGATCAAGTAGATGTAATGATAGTAATTGGAGGCTATAATAGTGCTAATACTAATCGTTTAGCAAAAATATGCCAAGAAAATGGGGCTAAGACCTATCATATTGAATCTGCTGAAGAATTAAAGTTGTCATGGTTTAAAAATATAAAAAAAATTGGTATAACCGCAGGGGCTTCTACCCCGAACTGGATAATTAAGGAGGTTGTGAAACGTATGACAGAAGAAATGAAAGATCAAACAACAGAGAGTGAAGAGGTATTTGCTAGAAATGAAATAATTACAGGTGTAGTTAAAGAAGAAACAGAGGAGGGTGTACTTGTCGATTTGGATGAAAAAGAGGGATTTATTCCCTTAGCTGAATTTGAATCTGAAACAGCAATTGAAGATTTAGCAACTGGTGATGAATTAGAATGTTTTGTAATGAATCCTGATAAAGAGGGACAAGTTATTCTTTCTGTAAAAAAAGCTAAAGCCTGGAGGAAAGTTGAAGAACAATATGAAAATGGAGAAATTATAGAAGCAGAAATTACTAAAGAGGTAAAAGGTGGGCTTGTTGCAGATATTGGCTTGCGAGGGTTTATTCCTGCTTCACATGTAGCAATTGAATATGTAGAAGATTTAAGTGAGTTTAAAGGTGAAACTTTAGAATTGAAAATCATTGAAGTAGAAAGAGATAACAATAATGTTGTTCTTTCACGCAGAGTGATTTTAGAAGAAGAAGAAAGCCAGAAGAAACAAGAGATTTTAGAGTCGCTTGAAATTGGTGAGGTAGTAGAAGGTGAAGTTACTAAATTAGTGGATTTTGGAGCTTTTGTTGAATTAGGTGGTATTGAAGGACTGCTTCATATTTCAGAAATTTCTTGGGATAGAATTGAGCATCCTTCAGTAGTCTTAGAAGAAGGTGAAGAAGTAGAAGTTAAAATTTTAGATATAAATAAAGAAGAAGAAAGAATCTCATTAGGCTTAAAGCAGACTCAGCCAGACCCTTGGGAAAAGTTTGTTGAAGCTTATAGTGTAGAGGATATTGTTGAAGGTAAGATTACTAATACTGTTGAGTTTGGTGCCTTTATGGAGATTGAATCAGGAGTAGAGGGTTTAATCCATATTTCTGAGATATCTCATGAACATATTGCTCAAGTTGAAGATGTTCTAGAAACCGGAGATGAAGTAAAGGCTAAAATTATAAATATTGATCTTGATGATAAGAGAGTTGGTTTGAGCCTTAAAGAATTAGAAGAGAAAAAACCTGCTTCTAATCAACAAAGAAATAAAAAGTCAACAGCTGTACAAGAAAAAGGAGAAGAAGGAATTGCAAAGATTGGTGATGTTTTTGGAGATTTATTTGATGAATAAAATTTAATCTACTTTAAAAAGCTCTGGCTATTACAGTCAGGGCTTTTTAATTCTTTTAAAAGTCATAGATTCTCCTGCTTTAAACATAGTATTTTAAAGGGGGGAATATTTTTTATGATTAATAAGATTTGGTCGGGAATGATTATTTTAAGTGTTGGATTTGCTATTATAACTGGTAGAATACAAGAGGTTTCTACTGCTTTTTTAAAATCAGCCGAAGAAGCTATTAACCTAATAATAAAATTAGCTGGGCCAATGCTTTTTTGGCTAGGGATGATGAAAATAATTGAAGAAAGTGGTTTAGTGAAGCTATTAGCTAAGCTATTTAAGCCATTAGCAAAGATTTTATTTCCTAAAATCCCCGCTGATCATCCGGTTTTAGGTACTATCTTAATGAATTTTAGTGCTAATTTATTAGGACTTGGCAATTCTGCTACACCCTTAGGCTTAAAAGCAATGGAAGAGTTACAGGAGCTAAATTGTCAGAGTAAAAAGGCTTCGGATGCAATCTGTACTTTTTTAATTATTAATACCTCTGGTTTAACATTAGTGCCAGGAACTATTTTAGCTTTAAGAATTTCAGCTGCTTCTTTAAATCCAACTGAAATTATTGGAACTACTATTTTTGCGACAGCTTGCTCTACTTTCGTTGGATTACTTAGTAATAAGATACTATTAAGCTTAGGAAATAAGAATAATGTTTAGTTTTGTAGAACAATTATCCACTTGGATTTTACCATTGTTAATTGCTGGAATAATTTTTTGGGCTCAGTTTAAAGGAGTAAGGACATATGATTTATTTATTGATGGTGCTTTAGAAGGCTTAGATATAATTTATAAAATATTAGCTCCTTTATTGGCTATGTTAGTAGCGATTAATGTTTTAAGGGCTTCTGGTTTATTAGACTTTTTAATAACTTTATTAACTCCTCTATTAAATCGTTTTGGTATTCCGGCGGAGATTATTCCATTAGGATTAATTAGACCCATCTCTGGCACAGCTAGTCTTGCCTTTGTAGCAGATTTGATTCAAGAATATGGTCCAGATTCTTTAATTGCTAGAATTGCTTCCACAGCACAAGGCAGTACAGAGACTACATTTTATGTTATCACACTTTATTTGGGCTCTGTTAAAATAAAAGAGAGTCGACATATTATTTTTTCAGGTTTGTTAGCAGATATCGTTGGTTTTATAGCAGCTATCTTTATTTGTAAGTTAGTTTTTACTTAAAAGCAGGATTTTAGATTATTATATTGAATATTTAATGTGAGACGTATATATTGTGGATATATCTTTACTTATAAAACTTAATAAGATAAAATAGTAAGTAAAAAATGGAGGCTATAAAAATGGACAAGTATATTGACTTACATCTACATACTACAGCTTCTGATGGGACATCTAGCCCAAAAGAAGTAGTTAGGAAGGCTGCTAGTTTAGGATTTAGTGCAATTGCGATTACAGATCATGATACTATTTCGGGTTTAGAAGAAGCACTTGCTGCCGGTGATAGATATAATATAGAAGTAGTTCCAGGTATAGAGTTAAATACTGATTATAAGGATTTTGAAGTTCATATTTTAGGTTATTTTATTGATTATAAGTCAGAGATTTTATTAGATAGATTGGCATCTTTAAAAAAAGCTAGATATAATAGAATTAAGAAAATGATAGATAAATTGGCTGAGATTGAGATTGAAATAAGTTTTGCTGAAGTAAAAGAATTAGCTGGTGATGCTCCCTTAGGTAGAGCCCATTTAGCACAAGTTATTATTGAACATGGATATGAATCGGAGTGGGGGGCTGTGTTTGATAAGTATATTGGTAGGCGAGGGCCAGCTTATGTGGAAAGAAAGAAAATCACTCCCCAAAAGGCTATTGATTTAATTAAAAGTATTGGTGGAGTTCCTATAGTAGCCCATCCAGCTTTAATTAATAGTGAACAAGTAATAGATGAGCTAATTGATTGGGGAGTTAAAGGACTTGAAGTATACCATACTGAGCATGGGAAAGAAGATGTTAAAAGATATAAAAGTTTTGTAGAAGAGAATGGATTATTAATGACTGCTGGTTCCGACTGTCATGGCAAAAAGAGAAAAACAGGTGAATTAATTGGAAAAATAAAGGGTGATTATAATCTGCTCAAAGAGTTAAAAAAATGCTAACTATTACTAGGAAATATAGAGTTAATTACTTATAAAAGTTTTAAAATCAATTAAGCTTTTGAGGAGGATTTATTCATGTTAGATATTATAGAACAGGGTGGAGTGACAGCAATTCCTTTATTAATTTGTTCGATTACAACTATTGCTGTTGCTTTAGAAAGATTTATTTATTTAAAGAAAGCTAAAGGGAATAATTTTAGATTAATAAAAAAAGTAAAATTAATGTTAGGAAATAATAAGTTAAGAGAAGCAAAGAATATGGCACAGAAAGAGAGCGGTCCCATAGCTGGAATATTAGCAGAGGGTTTTAAATATTATGGGAAAAGAAAAGAGTTATTGAGAGACCATTTATCAGCAGTAGCTCAAAGTGAAATTAAGAAATTAGAGAAAAGAATAAGAATACTTGATTTTATTGCTAATGTAGCTCCTTTATTAGGACTTTTAGGAACTGTATTAGGGATTATAGATAGTTTTAATATTTTGGCGGGTGCAGAGGGGATGGCTTCTCCGGCAGCAATTAGTGTTGGGATTTCTCATGCTTTAATTAGTACTGCTTTTGGTTTAATAGTGGCAATTCCGACTATGTTTTTATATAGTTATTTAGTCAGTTTAGTAGAGCGGAGAACTGAAGAAGTCAATCGTTGGTACATAGATTTAATTGAACTATTAAGTCAGGGTGGTAAAAATGCCAAATTTTAAAAAGTTTGGGACAGAGCTAAAGAAAACAAATAATATTCAGATATTACCATTGATTGATGTAATCTTTTTCTTATTAGTATTTTTTATGCTCTTTACAACTTTTAGAGATAACCCTGAAGGTTTAGAGATTAATTTACCGCAAGCAGATACTGCTACTGAGCAGGAAGAAGAGTTGGAGTTTAATATAACAATTGCTGATGATGGGCGATTATTCGTTGATGATAGATTAGTAGAAGAAGAAGCATTAAAATCTGAAATAGAAGAAGCTATTGCTGAATCAGAAGATACTCTGTTTTTAATTGGAGCGGATGGTAATGTTGCTTATAATTACGTTGTTTTAGTTATGGATATGGTTAGAGATGCTGGGGGTTATCGTTTAGCATTAGCTGCAGAAAAAGAAAACCAAAATTAGGTGGTAATTATGAAAAAAAAGATTACGAAGAAAAAAAAATCTGATGAAGATACTCTTTTTAAATATATAGTATTTTCTGCTTTATTACATTTATTGCTCTTTTACCTTTTTTCGCAATTAACCTTTGGGATGCAGTTAGCCATTGAGACTGAAGCTGAAGATCAATACTATGAACTAGAAGTTATAGAAGATAGAGATGCTTTAGAGCAACCAGAGCATGAACCAGAGCCTGAACCAGAGCCTGAACCAGAACCAGAACCAGAGCCTGAACCAGAACCAGAGCCTGAACCAGAACCAGAGCCTGAACCAGAGCCTGAACCAGAGCCTGAATCAGAGCCTGAATC
>LFFM01003130.1_pt1 | contig 10565 bp, 7 predicted proteins | sample 643131 | NCBI WGS metagenome assembly LFFM01 (sample SAMN03777445, study PRJNA286221) | soda lake metagenome | biome: soda lake; feature: Kulunda steppe; material: water; isolation source: sample Tc-Br brine of Tanatar trona crystallizer | place: Russia: Kulunda steppe | collected 2011-07 | reverse complement strand
GAATCTTAGCCGATTAGAATACTATCTCGATACGTACGATATAGAGTCAGAGAAAACCAGCAAAGGAGTACTACTGGCGTCCGCTAAATCATCAGCATACGTCGACAGACCTATCGTATTCTACCTAGGAATGGATTCCTCCTGGACATCCAGCATACTGGACAAACCATGGATCAACCAAGAAAAACAGGAAGACAGCAACCTGAAAGACTTCAAGACATTGATACAGAACGGAGAGCAACAACACTTCCTAGTGCAGGAGAAACAGCTAAACGAAGAAATAACACCGTGCCTATATTTCAATGAACTTACGGACCAAACGATAGAGTCCTTCAGCGACCTCAAGAAAGAAGAAAACCAGCACACTAGCATTTTACCAAGTCAGAAACAGGGCTTCGAAAAAGAAGAATACGATGTCGAAAAAGAGGAAGTAGAAACTATAAGCCAGTCCTCTCTCAACAAGCTGGCTTACTGCCCTAAAGATTACTTTTTCTCCAAGTTGACGGAGTCTGCAGATCAAGAATACTTCCGTAAAGGAACTATGTTCCATGACTTCGCAGAATTCTACGTCAACCATCCAGAAACAGTAGAGGAAGAAGGAGAGGAAAAGTTCATCGAGATGATGGTAGAGGAAATGAGTTCCATAGTCGACGATCTCCAGCTAGATATACTTAGAACCGAGTTCGAAGTCGGAATCAAGAACATCAAACAGTTTATAGATAGAACAGGGTTCGAATCCCGTAGGGATTTGAATGGATTCACTGATAGAGATGACAGCAACTTCTTCGCAGAACAGTTCGACAAGGAACTGGAGGAAAATATTACTGAAGCCTGGTTTGAAAACCCTGATCTAGGCGTTAAAGGAAAGGCAGACCTAGTAGTTTCAGAGAACAGCATTGTTGATTACAAGAGCGGAAGCAGGAAAACCGCATCAAGCCTGGTCAGAAAATCCAACCTAGAACTAATTGACAGGAAACCAAACTTCCAGTCAATGCTTTACCTGGCGCAACTTCGAGCCGCAAACCCTGGCGAAAAGTTGGAGTTCACATTCTTCCACTTCCTAGATAACCTTGACGACGAGATGTCGGGAGGCGGAGAACTAGACGACAACATCGTAACAATCTCATACTTTCCAAGCCAGTTCAACGAAGCTTTAACTCATGAAGATATTCGGGATTATCTTTACAGCGCCAAGAAACGCAGAAGGCTGATAGATAATCTAGGTGAAACAGGCTATAGTTCAGTCATGGAAGACCTGAAGATAGAGATGGAAGCCCAGTACGACAAAGACCTTGCACTGGAGAAACATCTTGAAGAGTTCATTGACCTCTGTCGAGCCCACGTAGTCATAGGTAGAGGAGATGGAAAGCTGACAGAAAACCAGCTGGAAAAAGGATGCAAATCTGTACTCAAACAACTAGTCTACTTCAGAAAAGAGAACTACTTCAAAGAAGACCTCGACGCATTCCAGGAATTCCTGCAGGAAGAACTAGATAACCTATCACAGTTCCAACTAGACGGCTTCCCATTAGAAAACTCGCTTGAAATCGAGATCGATCACTCAGACCTTGACAGTGGAGACATGATACCTAGATGATAATCTTCTCAGAATTCAAAGAAATAGCGAAGGGTCTATACTACAAGGCGAAAGGCGAATGTGTCTTCTGCAAAATACTAGAGGAAAACGACTCTGAAAAAATAATATACCAAGACGAAAACATTGTAGTATTTCCTCCATTGAAGAGCGGGATTCTAGCAGAAGGACATCTACTCGTAATACCAAAAGAACATCATAAAGACATTTTCGAGATACCTGAAAGCGCTTTAACCGATTTAACTGCAACCGCTAAGAAAATAGCAAGAGAGCTTAAGAAAAGTTCCGATGTAACCGGGATAAATATTCTGCACGCTAGCGGAAAATCCGCACAACAATCAATAGACCATTTCCACCTACACCTGGTTCCCAGAAGAAACTCTGATGGATTAGACCTATGGCCAGATACAGATTACGAAGAAGAAAACTTTTCAGAAAACTATTCAAGGATCAGGAGAGCTTTAGAGGAGGCTGACATTTAAAATGTCAGAATTTTCTCCCAATGATGAACAACTGGAACTGATCGAAAGTATCGAAGGCATCTACAAAGTAGATGCAGGAGCAGGAACAGGTAAGACTTTCACAATAACTAGAAGATACGCTCACATACTGGAGCAAGAAGGTGTTGAGCCGGAAGATATTCTGCTTCTAACATTTACAAACAATGCTGCCGAAGAAATGAAGGAAAGGATCATAAACCACTGCAGCTACGACATGAAAAACCTGCGTGAAGCGCCAATATCCACCTTCCATAGCTTAGCTAAGAAAATAATTACAGAAAACGGTTTCGAGGCACCAAACTACCTAGGGATCGATGACCACGTAACAAGCTCAACCAGATTAATTGAAAATGAGGTACTGGAAAAACAGGAGTTCCGACAGTTCATAAACAACTTTATAGAGGAAAACCCGCAGTACAACAACCTCTACAGAGTTCTCTATGATTACAGCGAACTTCTCAGCTTGATTAAATCGCTGGCAGCAAAAGGCATAGTTCCAACCGAGAAAGGCTGGTATCGGAACTCAGAAAGATACTTGGATGGAGACTTCGACGAGTTCCAGGAAGTTTTCAAGGAGATGAACGAACCAGGACAAGGATCTAGAGGGCCTACGCAGTCGGATTTCCTGAAGAAAGCTGGAGGGATTTTTCGAAACAAGTGTCTGCCAGAAGACGCACCAGGTTACGGAGAGGTAAAGGCTTCAAAACAGATCAGTCTGGAATATGGCGAAGAGGCTTTCAACGAGAATCGAGAAGAATTAAAGCATTTTATACATGACATCTACTACGAATACTTGAGATATTGCCTTTCGCACAACTATCTGAACTTCAACTTCCTATTAGTATTCGCATATGCTCTCCTCTGTGAAGACGACGAACTGCGTGAAGAACTCAGCTTCAAGTACTCGATGATCGATGAGTTTCAGGATACTAACGAGATTCAGTTCAAGGTCGCAATGCTTCTGTCCGAAGGAAATATAGCGGTAGTCGGCGACTGGAAGCAGAGTATTTACAGCTTCCAATACGCCAACGTCGACAATATACGGAAGTTCAAAGAAAGGCTAGAAAAGTACAAAGAAGAGCTCAACCAGGATCAAAACAGGATACGCTATCCTATAGATGACGTGAAAAGAATAGACTTGAAGCAGAACTACAGGTCCACACAGGAAATACTTGACTTCTCTGAAGACAGTCTAACACTGTCAGGAAAAGATGGCGAAGATGTAGAAGAGAAAGATATTGTTTCTCTAGAAACCAATAAGGAAGGGTTTAACACTTCGATAAACAAGCTGAAGTCGGAAAATGAAGTAGAAGCAATACTCCACAAGATTCAAGAAGTAGTCGAAAATCCGGATTACAGCTTGGACGAAGAAGAACGACCAGCAAGGTACGAAGATATAGCTATTTTAACCCGTACCAGGAACTTTGGTCTGGAATTACAGGAAAAAGCCGAAGAATACGGCATACCGATTGCATACGAGGGCGGAGTAGAACTCTTCAAGACAAGACCAGCTATCCTACTTCTGGCCTGGCTCCGAGTACTTAACTACAAGAACTCAGACAAAGGCTGGGCAGTAATACTAGAAGAGGCAGACTACAATCTGGCAGAAGTCGAACACATACTCGAAAAGGAAGAATATCCTGAAGAGATGCTAGAGTTCAGGTCAGATCTTGAAAGGCTAGATGACGTTTCAGCGGTAGCCAGAAAAGTTTTCTCGAGATACGGCATCGAAAACGGATTCTCCGACAAAGTCACGCAGGTCCTCCAAGACACGTTTGACTCCAGCTACAAGAACCGGGGAGACCTGATCAGGTTCATAGAAGAAAGCATAGAAGAAGGAGAAACCTACGAAGTAGACGACTCCAAACAGGGAGCAGTAACAGTACAGACAATCCACTCGGCCAAAGGCCTGGAATACCCAGTAGTATTTGTCTCAGACGTAAACCAGAGACACTTCCCTTCTAACCAGGGAAGCAACTCAAGGATCATCTACGAAGATCCAATAGGGCTGAGACAGAAGAAAACCTACTTGGAAGAAAACAGTTATCTCTACGACAATTGGAAAGCCAGTCTAGTTTCAAAGGTACTTACCGGAGACTACGACGAAGAGCGCCGACTCATGTACGTGGCGATGACAAGAGCTGAACAACATCTCTTCTTCACAGCAGAAACAGATAACGAAAGCCCATTCTTCGAACACCTCAACTTGGATGTAGAAGAAATAACTCCTGCACTAGAAAAAACGGAATTCCACAGTGAGAAAGGAAAAAGTTTAGAAGTAGATGAGCCAGAGAATAAAGCTCCAGTAAAGCGGTCAGTACATGCAGTAATGGACTTGGATGAACCCGTCCGAGGCAGAGGACCTGAATACGGCACCAAAGTACACGAGTTCGCAGAGAAATATGCTAAAGGTAAAGATGTCGAGCCAAGTGAAGAGATTAAAGAGGATGCTGAAAATGTCAGGGAGTTTATCGATTCGCTTGATGGAGAGCTACGAACAGAGGTTTCGATCAAAGTACCTGTTGAAGAAGACAGCAGAAAGGTAGTCTATCACGGAGTCATCGATCTTCTGCATATCACAGATGATAAAGTAGAGATAATCGACTGGAAGACAGATCTAACCAAGGATAATCACGAAGAGTACGAGAATCAGCTTGAAATTTACAAGACAGGTACTACTAGGATTTTTGATCAGAAAGTTTGCAGCAAGATATTATACACTGCTTCAGGAAAAATCCGTCAATAATTAGAATTATCTTTCTTATCACTTCCAGAATCTTTCAGACGAGCACAACCTGCAAGTGCTTTTTTGGTTTCTTCAGTTGTTTGTGTCTGACTTCGTATTTCTTCCTCATCAAGCCTTTCATACCATTTACTTTCGATATTTGGCATATCTTCATTTAGGTTCTGATGGCGCTCAGATAGTTCCCAAAATCTTTCTTCCATTTTTTCAAGTCCATAACTTGTATCGGCTAACTGTAGCTTGATGAAATCATTAAAGTCGATAAATAGCCGATGATAGGCATCTCCAGCGTTGTAGTGGTCATATGATTTTTTCTCAGGTTTTGCTGCTGTTTTGTAGCCAGATAATGCTGCTGTTGCAATAGCTAAGAGTACAAGCGCATATTCTGGAAGAACTCGCCAAATAAGAGATACAGTTAGTATTCCTGCTATAGCAGTAGTAATCCAGCTAATTTTCTTACTAAAGTCTCTGTACCAATCAGCTGCTTCATAATGTGATTTGTATGCCCAGAGTGCACTATCGGCTTTATTTGCAACTCTTTCCCGAAGTCTTTCATGAGCCTCGTAATCAAAATCTTTTTCCGACACTTAGAACACCTCTAGTTGAATTCATTTCCATAAATCTCTTCATATTTTTCTTTTGCCTCCTCATATTTACCTTCTTTCTGTAGTCGCTCAGCTTCTTCAATTTTTCTGCTTTTTTGGTAAGCCATCTTTATTGCTTTCGCTCTTTCTTCTTCATCTAAACCCTTATCCAGTCTTTCCTGATAAACTGGTTCTCTTGTTTCTTCATCTAAATAACGAGGTAGATTCCTAAAGAAATTATTCATGTGCTCCTGCGTTGATGCATTAGGAGGAGCATCGTTTTCAAAATACTTGTAAGCCATCATTACTGCATGATAGGAGCTGATATGATTGCCATTCTGTTCGTTGACCTTCTTCGCTGCTACTGCAACCCTCTGTAAATCGCCATTATGATTTCTATTGACGGCATTGTACATGCTCTGGAATTTCCTTGGATTAGTACCTGTCCATCTAGTTTCTCCATAGGTATCAGGAATTACATAGCCGTCTTTTTCAGGATCATCAGCATCCATAGGCCTGGCAGGAAACTCCATACCTCCCAAAGTCACAGGATCCGATGGATGCTCTGGATCACAAACATGACTATACCTGAACGCTGGAGCTACTTCTACAGTAAAATCACTGAACTTCACAGCTACAACATTTCTGTCTACAGTTACTTCTTGATTAGGATACTTCTTCTCAAGTCGTCTCTTTACAGCTTCCAAAGCATTCCTAGGACCGTTTTCGCCTTCAGCCCATTCTCGATGTTCGTCTGCGTCAAGAACGATCATAACATCAACATCAGAATTTTGATCCAAAGGCCCCGTCATAGTCCCTTGCATCACAGAACCAAAAATATGATCATCTTCAATCTGTAGGCCTTCTTCCTTAAGATGCTGTACCACTCTTTCACGCCTTTCATGCATTTCCTTTTTCTGCCTATCTGTAATCTGTGCGTCTTCAGTGTAGTCGCGATGGGACTCTTCCAGCTCATCCTCTTTTTCATGACTGTAGTTTTGTATTTCTGTTTGAGATTCTTCAATAGAAGTCCTATCGAAACTTCCTGTTGTCTCAGTCTCCCGGGTACTGCTACCTCTATACCCCAAAAGCGGCCACCTCATCGCTTACTGAAACCATGTTCTTTATTGTTGCTTGACCTCGGCCTAGACTGTCTTCTAAAGTATTTTTCCATTTGATATAATTGTTTTGAGCCAGCGGCAATCTAACTTCTCTCAGTTTTGATTTCCTGATCCAGCCATAACCTGCAGTTGCTACAACCTCTGGAGGAAGTTTTTCGACACCGTTCTTATACTGAGGGCCTATGAGCAGAATTTTATCAACCTCGCTCTCTGCGATAATTTCTCTGACATGCTGGTTTAGTTTATTGATCCCATTACCCATCGAACCTCCAAAGTACTGGGAACCGTATACTGCACAGTACTCTGGGTTTATTTCACGAATAGCTTCGTAGCAGATTGAACGCTCTTCAGGAGAGTACCCTTTAATCAGAGGGACGATTTCCGTTTCTGTATTACTAAGTTGTTGTATCATCCACTTGGCACCGCTCATCATCTTTTGAAGATTAGCTTTTCTCTCCTTCTCTGGCATGTCTCCATAGTATGGATAATCTACCGGAATATGGTACTCGGGACCAAAACATTTCACAGCTAGAAGTTCTCGAGTCCATCTAAGCTTTGATAGATCCTCATCGTTGATTATGCCGCTGCTTATCACAGTATAATTATTGGGGAAGTAGGTCTTTCTGGTTTGACCTCTAGCATTCAATAAAGTTTCAACATCAGGAATCTTCATCATGACTGTATCCGGATTGTTTCCGTGTCTCATGAACTCCTCATGCTTAGTTTGAGGTTGTACTCTACGGACAACTCCTTCAATTTTCTTGTTTCGTGATTTCATATTTTCCTCCGCCCCTATCAATTAACCACTCCTTTCTATTTAAAAACTTTTCGGAAATTAGGTTTACGTGACTAAGTTGGCTAATCTGACTAAAAGATTTTAAACTAGTGGGGATAAATTAATTTCAGATGCCACCAGGTACAGACTACGAGGCATTGGATACCGAGATCAGTGATGGTGTGCCTCAAAACGCGGAGAAGTTCTATAACAATAGCTACACTGCTGATTTTAATGAGGAAGAGATAGAACTTTTCAGAAAAAAGATGATTGCTTCCCTAGAAAGCGGCAGAAAGAGCATCATAACAGCTCCAGAAGGTTTTGGAAAAAATAAAGCCATCTCTAAAGCACTTGAAGGCGAGAAAGCAGGATTTATCGACCTGAAACTAATTAAACGCAACGAAGAGGATAGCGATAAGTTGCCTAAAGACTCAGATTTCATTGTCTATACAGAAAACATTCTCGAAAGAGAAGAGGAGTTCGACTTCTTCGTAATTATGAACTGCTCATTGCTCAGGAAAGAGGAACTAACTAAGGTATTAGATCTGATAGAAAATTTCTCCGACAAGGAGAATAAAATTATACAGTCCTGGAATTACTCTGAATTTTTAGGGTTGAAATTTGAGCATCAATTCTACTTAGAAAAATATGCCGAGGAGGTAATTAACCCGCCAAAAAACTTAGAATATGAGCAGTTTTACGATAATCCATTGTTGAAGAAAATAATAAAGGAATCAATTTATACACCGGAAGAATTTTTCAAGGAATACAAACTAGTAGACTTAGATAATGCTTCAGAAACCAGAGAAAACATCTTAGAAGTGTTAACTTCAGGCTGGAGGAATAATTTTGGCAGATACAGAGTGATAGGCTTCGATGCTCCAACTATATCGGAAATGATCAACTCTACATACAATAGTGAGCTCAAAAGATCTACAGTCTCGACACATTTATCAAAATTAAGAGATTTAGAACTGATAAGTAAAAAACAAGAGGGCAGAAAAGTGAAATACAGGCTACAAAATCCGTTCCAAAAACTGTTAGTAGAATCATACTTGTTCTCAACCCAATGAAACGCTTGAATGTATACTCCGTTCCAGTAAAGACTGAAGAAATAGATAGTATGCTGTCCTCAATAAAGAGAGAGGCAGAAGAAAAAGAGGATAACTTCTATTTGAATGAGAAAGAAGACGACTGCTTCACGCTAACATGGATAAAGAAAACTACCCGACCAACTTCACGATACAACAGAATGCTAGGAGTAGATGAAGACTCAGAGACAGAAAGAAAGACCAAAAGCACATTTCTATTCAAGCCAGTGCCTGAAGATAATGTAGTACTAATAGCCAGAGATAGAACTTTCAAAATAAAATCCGTCCAAGACTTATTCACAGAACTGTTTGAAGATGAAACTCCTTTCGACTATGATATATTCCGCTTCTCAGAAGATAAACTATCGAACAGAGAAGAACTTGCAGAAGAACAAGGAATACAAACTCAAATTGTCCGCCTGCAGGACAACAAAAACAATGGTTCTGTAGAAATTGACAAGCTTTCCTACTCCAGCGTGATGGAGAACATAAGAGAAGACATTGACAAAAATTACGATGTAGAACAGCAATTCCTGAAACTAGACTATTCAGACAGACACTCTGGATACCCTGTCGATATTGAAGTCATGCTACAGATAAATCCAAGCCAGGGAATGCTGATGCCATATCTATCCTTCAGCGTTAGAGTAAAATATCTGCAGAGAAAAGAGGATAATCTTGAGTTTTCAGAAGATCTCTACTGGCTAGAAAGAGCATACAGATTCGTGAAGGGAGACAAGCTTCCCAAAAAGCAGAAGAGCATCGACCGCTTCTCCTAATCAAACAGACTCTGCTTTATTCTATCTAGTCTTATTAGCTCGATAATGCAGTATTCAGAATTTAAATATTATGGTTCTTATTTAGGAACTACTAGACAGATATTCTCAACTTCAGGAGCGATAGAGATTATTTGCTCTTTCTTGTTAAGTTCTTCTCTTCTTTCATCTAGCCTTTGCTTTATCTTCTCTTTACGGGCCTTCTGACCTCTAATAGCAATATCCATGTCGTCTTCATCCCTATTCTCGTAGGAATCTATGTAGTCTTGTATCCTTTGTAGCTCCTTTTCTTCATAACTATCTAATTTTTCTCTTCTTTCTTCTATTTCTTCAGACTTGTTTTTCTTTATCTCTTCTCTTCGATTCTTTACAACCTTGCTTATGTAGTCTTCTGCTTTCTCCTGCATGATTTCCTTATTTTTCATCAAACTAGAGACTTGATTTTTCTCTGGAATTTTGCCCAAAGTCTCTGAATTAATTACTTTCTTGCCTAATTCCGATTGAACATCTAATGATTCGCTATTAACATACAAAGGGACTACTTTTTCCTCTATTATTTCTCCAGAACCGTCCTCAAATCTTGTAATATAATTGAAAACTATGGCCGGTTCTTCAATTGATTTTAGAACCTTAAGTCCTGTATCTCCGCCAAAATCTGTTCTCAGGATGTTTTCCGTCAAATTTTGAGTAATATCTGAATCGGGAGAAACTAAATCAACATTCTTTCTTTCCATAGCTTTCTCCCGGTTGAAAGTAATTTCTTCACCAAGCTTTCCAGCTAACTCGATATCTCCCGAATCTTCAATCCTGTATATGTCAGTATCTGTCTGTACTATTTTTCCGTCAAAATTTTCTATAGCAGATATGAATAGATCCTTTATCTCTTCCTCACTTCCATAAACTTCTTCAGATTCCTCTACTACTTGTTGAATCCTCTTCCTATCCTCCTGGTCAAAGGTGGTGGAATCAAGAGGGGTTCGGTCATACCACTCTTTGAGTGTCTCTTGCCTGTTCTCAATCATCTCTTCAAGCTCTTCCTTAGTGGCTTCAGGCGGCTCCTCGCTTTCTATGGAGTTCATAATTAGCTGCTCTATGTCAAGGTCATCCATGATCCCAACCATATCAGCTGTGCTTCCTACCCCGGATCTTATGTTCTCTATTTTTTCTTCAAGCATCTCGAAAATTTCGCTTTCTCTTGTTCCTTCTAACTGGAAATTCCAAACTTTAACTTCTTCGTCTTGGCCGTACCTATGGATTCTACCTATCCTCTGCTCAAGCTTGTTGGGATTCCATGGAAGTTCATAATTGACCATAGTGCTACAACTATGTTGTAGGTCGATTCCTTCACTGGCTGCGTCTGTCGCGACCAAAATTCTGGAGT
>LFFM01003129.1_pt1 | contig 10567 bp, 11 predicted proteins | sample 643131 | NCBI WGS metagenome assembly LFFM01 (sample SAMN03777445, study PRJNA286221) | soda lake metagenome | biome: soda lake; feature: Kulunda steppe; material: water; isolation source: sample Tc-Br brine of Tanatar trona crystallizer | place: Russia: Kulunda steppe | collected 2011-07 | reverse complement strand
GGTTCGTACGCCACGACGGGCCGGAGCCATACGCCACGACGGGCCGGAGCCGTACGCCACGACGGGCCGGAGCCATACGCCACGACGGGCCGGGATCGATCGGTCCCGACGGCGTCGAACGGGAAAGACAGATAGAAGAGCCTCGACGGTGTACTGACTGGAATAGATATGGACGTTCCGTACGACCTCACCTCGTACGTTCGGGTGTTGAAGATGGCGACGACGCCCTCGAGGGAGGAGTTCTACCAGGTGGCGAAGATCGCCGGCGCGGGCATCCTGCTCGTGGGCGTCATCGGCTTTTTCATCGGCGTCACGATGGGCCTGCTGACGGGTGGGTTCTGATGGGGATCTTCGCCGTCAAGACCACCGCGAGCCAGGAGCGCACCGTCGCCGACATGATCATCAACCGCGAGGAGTCGGAGGTCCACGCCGCGCTCGCCCCCGACTCGCTGACCTCCTACGTGATGGTCGAGGCCGACAACGACGCCGTCCTAGAGCGGGTGCTCGAGGACATCCCCCACGCCCGCAGCATCGTCCCGGGCCAGTCGGGCATCTCCGAGGTCGAACACTTCCTCTCGCCGAAACCCGACGTCGAGGGGATCGCCGAGGGCGACATCGTCGAGCTCATCGCCGGCCCGTTCAAAGGCGAGAAAGCACAGGTCCAGCGCATCGACGAGGGGAAAGACCAGGTGACCGTCGAGCTCTACGAGGCGACCGTCCCGATTCCGGTCACCGTCCGGGGCGACCAGATCCGCGTGCTCGACTCCGACGAGCGCTAGCGGGTCGCGGTTTTGCACTACCGTTAGCGAGAAGCGGTGAGCGGGCGCTAGTCGAGGAGCCGCCCAACGTCGCCGAGATCCTCGAGGACGTGGTCCGGTCGGACGTCGGCGCCGTCGAGGTCCTCCCGATCCGTGATCCCCGAGAGCACGAGCGCAGTCGTCGCGCCCATCCGATCGCCGAGTGCGACGTCGGTGTCGAGCCGGTCGCCGACGACGAGCGTCCGGCTCGGGTCGGCGCCGAGCCTCGACAGCGCCGCCTCCGCGGCGATTTCGGAGGGTTTCCCGAGGATCGCGTCGGGTTCGCGGCCAGCGACGGCGGTCATCGCCGCGAGCATCGCCCCGCTGCCCGGGACCGTCCCCTCGCCGGCCGGGATCGTCACGTCCGGATCGGTGCCGTAGAAGGGGACGTCGCGTTCGAGCGCCCGCATGGCCGCCGCGAGCGCGTCGTAGTCGAACTCGCGGTCGATCGAGCCGAGTACGACGTCGGCGTCCGCCGGCTCGCCCGTGACCTCGAGGCCCGCGCGTTCGAGGATCCGCGCGAGGCGGGCCTCGCCGACGAGGTAGATCGATGCCGAGCCGTGGCTCCGCGAGAGGTAGTCGGCGGTCACGGTCGCCGAGGTGAGCGCCAGCCCTTCCCCGACCGCGACGCCGTGGGCGGCGACCCGGTCGCGGTAGTGATCGGCGCTCCGGGTCGGGTTGTTCGAGAACAGCAGGCGGGGAACGCCGGCGTCGTCGAGCGCCCGGAGCCCCGCCGCGGCCCCGGGTAGGAGCCTCTCGCCGCGTACGATCGTCCCGTCGACGTCGAGTATCGCCGCCTCGTAGGCCGTCATCCACGGGGAGGTAGGGGGCTCCCGACATGAGGGTTCGGGTTCGGTGTGTCGGCCGCCGGCGAACAAAAACCACCCCACAGTGACGGCCGCCCCTCACGGGCGTGTACCCCCTAGGCTCCCCCGATGGGAGACGACGAGCTCACCGGCGAGTCGATCGCGATCGTCGGCGCCGGCTTCGGGGGACTCTCGGCGGCCGCCCACCTCGGGGCCGCCGGCGCGGACGTGACCGTCTACGAACGACACGACCACGTCGGCGGCGTCGCCGGCCGCATCGAGGGCGAGGGGTTCCGGTTCGACGCCGGCCCCTCCTGGTATCTGATGCCGGAGGTCTTCGAGCGGTTTTTCGGCGCGTTCGACCGGGAGCCCGGGGACTTCTACGAGCTCGTCCGGCTCGACCCGAACTACCGCGTCTTCTGGGACGACGGCGACCGCGCGGACGTGCCAGCGGATCCGGCCGCGGCCGCCGAGCTCTTCGAGTCCTACGAGCCCGGCGCGGGGGAGGCGCTCGAGACGTACCTCGCGGACGCGAAGGAGGCCTACGAGATCGGTATGGAGCGGTTCGTCGTCCCGAAGCGAAGCCGGTTTCGGGAGTGTCTCTCGCTCGACGTCGCCCTGTCGGCCCGCGGACTCTCGCTTATCGGGACGATGGACGACCACGTCGCCGACCACTTCGGACACCCGAAGCTGCGCCAGCTGGTCCAGTACACGCTCGTCTTTCTCGGTGGCTCGCCGTACAACACGCCGGCGCTGTACAAGCTGATGAGCCACGTCGACTACGGGCTCGGCGTCTACTACCCCATCGGGGGGATCGCCGAGGTGGTCGACGCGATGGCGACGGTCGCGGTCGATCAGGGGGCACGCATCGAGACGAACGCCGAGGTCAGTGCGATAACGCCGACGGCCGACGGACTCGAGGTGACGGTCGGCGACGGCCGGTCCGTCCACGACCGGGTCGTCAGCAACGCGTCGCCGGCGTACACCGAACGGGAGCTGCTCCCGAAGGGGGCCGTCGACCGGTCGGCGGACTACTGGGAGGAACGCACCTACGGCCCCTCGGCGTTCATGCTCTATCTCGGCGTCGAGGGCGACGTCGACCCCCTCGAACACCACACGCTCGTGTTGCCGACCGACTGGGGGCCCCACTTCGAGTCGATCTTCGAGGAGCCCCGCTGGCCCGAAAACCCCGCCTACTACGTCAACGTCCCCTCGCGGACCGATCCGACGGTGGCTCCGGACGGCTGTGAGACCGTCGTCGTCCTCGTGCCGATCGCGCCGGGGCTCGAGGACGGCCCCGACCGCCGGGAGGCGTTCCGCGATCGGATCCTCGAGGGGCTGGCCGCGGAGACCGGCGTCGATCTCGAGGGACGGATCCGGTTCGAGGAGCATACCTGCGTCTCCGACTACGCCGACGGCTTCGGGAAACCCCAGGGGACGGCGCTGGGGCTCGCACACACCCTCCGTCAGACCGGACCGCTCCGGCCGAGCCACCGGGCCCCGGGGCTCGACCGGCTCTACTACGTCGGCGGGGACACCGGCCCCGGGATCGGGATGCCGATGTGTCTGCTCAGCGGCGAACACGTCACCCAGGCGATCGAGGCGGACGTCGCCGGTGGGCCACTCGACCGGCTCCTCGCGCAGTGAGTCGGGAGCCGCTCGATCGACTGGTGAGCCGGGCGCCGCGAGCGGCGAGTCGGGGCTACGAGCGGTTCGCACGCCCGCCGATCCCGACGCTCAGCCGAACTTCCCGGTGATGTAGTCTTCGACCCGCTGGTTCTGGGGGTTCTCGAAGATCTTCGAGGTGTCGTCGAACTCCGCGAGGTAGCCACCGGTGAGAAAGACCGCCGTCTTATCGGAGATCCGGGCGGCCTGTTGCATGTTGTGGGTGACGATGACGACGGTGTACTCGCGTGCCAGCTCCTCGACTAAGTCCTCGATCTGGGAGGTCGCGACCGGGTCGAGCGCACTCGCGGGTTCGTCCATCAGGATGACTTCGGGGTCGGGCGCGATCGCCCGGGCGATACAGAGGCGCTGTTGTTGGCCACCCGAAAGGTCCAGTCCGGACTCGTCGAGGCGATCCTCGACCTCGTCGAGCAACGCGGCCCGCTCTAAGGCCGTCCGCACCTTCCGCTCGACGTCGTCGTCTTTCCCCTGGACCCGGAGCCCGTAGGCGACGTTGTCGAAGATGCTCTTGGGGAACGGGTTGGGTTTCTGGAAGACCATCCCGATCTTCCGCCGGAGGGCGACGGGGTCGACGTCGTCGTCGTAGACGTTCTTGCCGTGGAAGTACAGCTCCCCCTCGACGCGGGCGACGTCGATGAGGTCGTTCATCCGGTTTATCGACCGCAGGAAGGTGGACTTCCCACAGCCGCTGGGGCCGATCAGGGCCGTCACCCGCCGTTCCGGGATCGACATGTCGATCCCCTGGAGTGCCTGCTCCTCGCCGTAGAACACCGAGAGATCACGCGATTCGATGACCGGCTCCTCGGCACGCGGCGTCCCGGACCGGCGGTCGCGGTCGGAGGCGGTCCGTCGGTCGGGGTCCTCGCCGCCTCTCGACGCGAGCCGGGCGCGGTCTGTCTCCATCTCGTCTCGATACTACCCCCTGGGGCAGTTATCCTTTGTGAAACGCCGCTCGCCCGCCGGAGGGCTCATACTGTTGGCTGTAACTGTATCAGCGCCACCCCGATGTGGCGAGAATCTCGAACGACGTACAGTCGAGAGTATCAGTCAGACGTCCGGAGCGCGGCGATCGAACCCGCCTTCCGCTGGAGGAGATAGCCGGCGAACAGACAGCCGGCCGCGAAAAGCAAGAGGCCGGCCGTGGCCGCCAGCTCCGGGTTCCGCTCGACGACCGCGAGGAGATCGAGCATGACCACACCACACGGTTCTACGATAAAAACTCTAGGGTCGACCGGTCAGGAGCGTGGATCGTACCGGTTGCGGATCAAGATTGCGGTCGCGTTCATCAGGAGGAGGATCGTCAACAGGACCACGATGCCGGCGGCCGCGATGTGCTGGAACTCGGCCTCGGGGAGGGTCGCCCACTCGAAGATCGTCATCGGCATGGCGCTGAACGGGCTGGTGAGCCCGTCGGGGGCGACGAAAAGCGACGTCGAGGCGCCGACCATCAGGATCGGCGCGGTCTCGCCGATCGCCCGCGAGAGCGAGAGGATCGTCCCCGTCATGATCCCCGGCAGCGCCCGCGGGAGGACGACGTCGCGGATCACCTGCCACTTCGTCGCGCCGACGCCGTAGGCCGCCTGCCGCTGGGAGTCGGGCACCGCCCGCAGGGCCTCCTGGCTGGAGACGATGACGATCGGGAGGATAAGCAGCGTGAGCGTCAACGCGCCGGCGATGAGACTCGCCCCGAGCTGGAACCAGCGGACGAAGATCGCCAGCCCGAGCAGGCCGTAGACGATCGAGGGGACGCCGGCGAGGTTCGCGATGTTCGCCTCGACGAACGACTTCAGTCGGCTCTCGGCGGCGTACTCCTCTAAGTAGATCGCCGCGCCGACGCCGAGGAAGACGGTGAACACCGCCGTCAGCGCGATCAGGAAGATCGAGCCGACCAGCGCGGGGTAGATGCCGGCGCCCCGCCCGCCGGGGAGGAAGTTCTCGACCGCCTGAGAGGGCGGGTAGGTGAGAAACTCCCAGCTGACCCACCCCCAGGACTCGTAGAGCACGTCCGCGAGCAACGCGACCAGCGCGACGACGCCGACGAGCGTCGAGGCGAAACAGACGGCGACGAAGAGCCGCCCGTACAGCCGCTTGCGTTCGATGTCCTCGAGGCCGTCGACGAACGAGCCGTCGGTTTCCGTACTCATTGGTACTCCTCTCTGTACCGCGAGCGGATCCAGAGGCTGATCAGGTTCATCGCCAGGGTCATCGCGAACAGCGTGAGCCCGACGGCGAACAGACTCTGGTAGCCGATCGAGCCGACCGAGACGTCGCTGATCCCGATCTGGACCATGTAGGCGGTCATCGTCTGCATCGACTCGAGGGGGTTCGCCGTGATCCGTGGGGTCATCCCGACCGCCAGCGTCACGGCCATCGTCTCGCCGATCGCCCGCGAGAGCGCGAGGATGTACGAGGCGACGATCCCCGACAGCGCGGCCGGGAGGACGACGCGGGTCGACACCTCGACTTTCGTCGCGCCGAGGCCGTAGGCGGCGTTTCGCAGCGAGTCGGGCACCGCGCTCATCGCGTCCTCGCTCAGACTCGAGACCATCGGGATGATCATCACGCCGACGACGATCGCGCCCGCGGCGGCGTTGAACGTCCCCGTCTGGGGGAACAGACGCTGGATGATCGGCGTGATAAAGGAGAGGGCAAAGAAGCCGTAGACGATCGTCGGGATCCCCGCGAGCACCTCGAGGGTCGGCTTGAGGTACTTGCGGACGTCGGGGTCGGCGTACTCCGAGAGGTAGATCGCCGTCGCCGTCCCGACGGGGATCGCCACGAGCGCCGACCCCACCGTGATCACGAGGGTGCCCCAGATCAGCGGCAAGACGCCGTAGCTCCGCGGGCGGATCACCGGGGACCACTCGGTGCCACGCAGATACTCGAGGACGGTGACGTCCGGAAACCTGAAGAAGGCGACGGCACCCTCGAGGAGGACGAGGACGATCGCGGCCGTCGTCAACACGGTGACGAGCGCACACGAGGCGAAGACGTACCGGACGAGGTCGTTTTTGCGGTCCTCGACGGCGCTCGTGGCCGCGGTGATCCCCGGATCGACGCTCATCCGACGACCTCCGCGATGGCCGCCTCGAGGGTCGCCGAGCCGGCCTCGACGCTCGGCGCGTCCGGATCGTCGCTCTCGGTCGGGATCGCGTTGTAGCCGACCCGCCTGGCGCTCCACTGGGTCCAGTGCCAGTCGGCGGGATCGTCGACGAACTCGGCGTCGACGGCGTGGCCGTCGATCGGTTCGAAATAAAATCGGGCGAACGCACGGACCTCCTCGCGGGCGAGGGCGTCGGCCCGGAAGTAGGTGAAAAGCGGACGGGTCAGCGGGGTGTACTCCCCGCTCTCTATGTTCTCCGCGCTCGGATACACCGGCCCGTCGCCGTCGTCGACGGGGACGGCCCTGAGCTCGTCTCGGTTCTCGTTGTAGTAGCCCGCCCCGCCGAAGCCGAGTGCGTACTCGCTGCCCCGGACGCCGCGGACGATCACGTTCGTGTCGGCGCTGGCGGAGTAGTCGGACCGGATCGCGCCGATCTCCCCGGTTATCGCCTCGGTGAAGTAATCGAACGTGCCGGAGGCCGGATCGCGCCCGTAGAGTTCGATCTCCTCCTCGGGGAACGCGGGGTCGTCGGGCCGGAGGTCCCGCCAGCTCTCGACGGTCGACTCCGGCTCCCAGAGCCGGGCCAGCTCCGCGACGGTGAGCTCCGTACACCAGTCGTTGTCCGGGTGGACGAACACCGCGATCCCGTCGAGGGCCGTCGAGAGTTCGACGTACTCGGTGCCGTGTTCGGCACAGAGGGCCTCCTCGTCGGGGAGGATCGTCCGGCTCGCGTTCTGGGCGTGGGTCTCACCCCGACAGAACCGCTGGAAGCCGGCCCCGGTACCGGAGCCGTTGACCGGGATCTGCACGCGGTTGTTCCGCCACTGGAACTCCTCGGAGACGACGGCCCCGTGGGGCAAGACGGTGTTCGAGCCGTCCATCCTGATCTCCCCCTCGAGGTCACTCGACTCTCCTCTGGCGAGACAGCCCGCCGTCCCGACCAGCGCCGTGGCGGCCGTGGTCAGAAAGAGTCGGCGCGAGGTGGTCGGGCCGTCGCCGGAGGTCGGCTCGTCTGCCATCGGCGGATATAGATCCCGTGGTAGCTAAATGTCCTACTATGAGTGCTATATAGATCTACGTTTGGCAACGAGTTACTCGGCATCGAAGGGTATCGATACCGAGAAATTTCGGGACCTATATCGGATACAGCGGGGATGAGAGGGATGATTTGGCCCATCTCTATAGATCCGAGTAGATTTATAGTCCTCCAACCGAACGGGCCCGTATGGAGACCCGCAAGGTCCAGGTCACCGGCGGTTCGACGTACACCGTCTCGCTGCCGAAGTCGTGGGCGACGGCGAACGACGTCAGCGCCGGGACGGTCGTCGAGTTCTATCCGGAAGAGGACACCCTGTTGTTGACGCCGAAACGCGAGAGCCACCGCCAGCGTGGGAGCCTCGACGTCTCGAACCTGGAGGGCGACCGGCTCGTCCGTGCGGTGATGACGATGTACGTGAGCGGCTTCGACGTCATCGCCCTGACCGGCGGCCGGATCACGACCGCCCAGCGGAGCACGATCAGGTCGGCCACACAGGGGCTCGTCGGGGTCGAAGTGATCGAGGAGACCGACGGCGAGGTCGTCATCCAGGACTTGCTCGACTCCTCCGAGCTGTCGATCGTCAACGCCGTCACCCGGATGCGTCTGATCGCCAGCTCGATGCTCGAGGACGCCGTCACCGCGCTGGTCGAGAACGACGACGCGCTCGCCCGCGACGTGATTGAACGGGACGACGACGTCGACCGGCTCTGGCTCGTCGTCTCCCGGATCTTCCGGGCGACGCTGCGCTCGCCCCTCGCGGCCGAGGAGCTCGGAGTCAGCCGGGAGGACTGTTTCGACTACCACTCCAGTGCCCGCCAGCTCGAACGCGTCGCCGACCACGCGGCCAAGATCAGCCACCTCGCGCTCAAACTCGAGACGGTCTCCGAGGAGGTCGCCGAGGCGCTGACCGAGCTCCACGCCGACGCCGCGGAGATCATGGAGCTGTCGATGGACGCGCTGTTCGCCGAGGACGGCGAGGAGGCCGACCGGCTGGGTCACGCCGCCCTCGAATCCGTCCTCGAGATCGACCAGCACACCCGCCGGATCGACGACCTGCTCCGTGACCTCGAGCCACTGGCCGCCCAGTCGCTCGGGCTGATCGTCGACTCGCTGTCCCGCAGCGCCGACTACGGCGGCAACGTCGCCGAGACGGCCCTCCAGAAGGCCGCTCCCAGCCCGTGAGTGGACACACTCGACCGGCCGAGGGCTCGCGAGCGCCGACGGCTCGCACTCGACGCGTGGACTCGCGAGCACCGACTCGGACCACCGGACCGTGGACGGTCACGCCGGCGACTCGGACCACCGGACCGTGGACGGTCACGCCGGTGACTCGGACCACCGGACCGTGGACGGTCACGCCGGCGACTCGGACCACCGGACCGTGGACGGTCACGCCGGCGACTCGAACCCGTCCGGTGGTCGCCGGTGGCCCGTCTCCCGCTCGAAGGCGTAGGCGAGCTCGAACAGCCGGGGTTCGGCGAACTCCCGGCCCAGCAGCTCGAGGCCGACCGGCAGCCCGTCCTCGGTGAACCCCGCGGGGACGACGACCGCCGGAAAGCCGGTGTGGGCGGCGAGCTCGCAGGGGAGCTCCACGAACGGCTGGTTCTCGGGGATCTCGACCGGCGGAACCGTCGACGGGGGGTAGACGAGCGCGTCGAGCTCCGCCGCGACGAGCGAGCTCCGGAGCTCGGTCGCGAGCTCCCGGCGGCGCCGGAGCCGGCGGAGGTACGCCCGTTCGACGGCCGGATCCTCGAGGTCGAGGCCGGTGACGTCGCCGTCGACGAGCCGGTCGTGGACCGCCGGCGCGACCTGCCCGGAGTCGAGGATCGCCTCGAGGGTGCGGTAGGGGGGATCGGGTAGCTCCGCGAGGTAGGCCGCGAGGTCGCGCCCGAACTCGTAGCCGAGGGTGCGTGCCGACGCCAGCCGGTCGCGGTCCGGGATCTCGACGGGGTCGACGAGCGTCGCACCCGCGGCCTCCATCGCCTCGAGGGCGTCCTCCAATACCGCGGTCACCGCCCGGGCCGCCGACGCGGGCGCACTCGTGGGCTCCTGGAGGCCGTAGAGCTCCCGGGGGACGCCGATCCTGGCGCCCTCGAGGCCGTCGGGGTCGAGGTGGGCGGCGTAGCCGTCCGCGGGGACGTGGCCGACGCCGGCGGCCGTGACCGGATCGTCGGGATCGTGGCCGGCCATCGCCTCGAGGAGCCGGGCGGCGTCGGCGACCGTCCGGGCGATCGGTCCCGCGGTGTCCTGGCTCTCGCTCAGCGGGACGATCCCGCTCCGGCTGACCAGCCCGCGGGTGGGCCGGACGCCGACCAGGCAGTTGAACGCCGGCGGCGAGCGCACCGACGAGCAGGTGTCCGAGCCGGTGCCGACCAGCCCGAGGTTCGCCGCGATCGCCGCCGCGGTGCCGCCGCTCGAGCCCGACGGCCGCCGGCCGCGGTCGTAGGCGTTTTTCGTCTCCCCGCCCAGCGAGCTGATCGTGTCGACCCCGAAGGAGAACTCCTGGAGGTTCGCCTTCGCGATCACCACCGCACCGGCCGCCCGGAGCTGCCGGACGACGAACGCGTCCCGCTCGGGCACCGACTCCGCGAGCGTCGTCGAGCCCGCCGTCGTCGGCATGTCGGCCGTGTCGTGGTTGTCCTTGAGCACCACCGGCACGCCGTGGAGCGGGCCGACGGGGCCGTCGGCGAACGCCTCGTCGAGCTCGGCGGCGCGCTCGCGGGCGTTGGGGTTCACGCGCAAGATCGCGTTCAGCGCGTCGTCGTGGGCCTCGATCCGCCGCAGGTATCGGTCGACGAGCTCCCTCGCCGTGAGCTCGCCCGCCTCGAACGCCGCGTGGACGTCCGCGATCGTCGCCTCCCGGAGCGCGAAGCCGCCGTCTGCCGTCGGGTTCATGCTCTGGCCTTCCGTCGAACCCTTATCAAACTGTTCCGTAGTTCCCCCGACGGCGGGATCCGGGCTACAGCCGGTCGACGGCGGGATCCGGGCTACAGCCGGTCGACGACGGCGTCGGTGAGCCCGGTCGTCGAGGCGTCCCCGCGGACGGTCCGCGGACGCCGGATCTGGGCGGGGACGCCTCGACGACCGGGCTCACCGACGCCGTCGTCGACCGGCTGTAGCCCGGATCCCGCCGTCG
>LFFM01003126.1_pt1 | contig 10569 bp, 6 predicted proteins | sample 643131 | NCBI WGS metagenome assembly LFFM01 (sample SAMN03777445, study PRJNA286221) | soda lake metagenome | biome: soda lake; feature: Kulunda steppe; material: water; isolation source: sample Tc-Br brine of Tanatar trona crystallizer | place: Russia: Kulunda steppe | collected 2011-07 | reverse complement strand
ATTGAGGAGAGCGAGTACGTCCGCAAGGCCGAGGTTAACGAAGAGCGAAAGGAGACGCGCCTCCAGGGCCTCAAAGACCAACTTGCAGCCACTGAGGGTGATGAAGCCGAGAAACTTCGAGAGGAAATCGAGGAACTCGAAGGCCGTATTGAGGAGTTGACCGAGTTCAAGTCCGGAGCGTCGTTTCACACACGGACCGGCGGTGAGCTATGACCGAGCAAGACGAGGAGCGCGAAGAGCGCATCGAGATGCGAATCATCGTCGATGCCTACACCGTAGAGGAGCAAGCATACGGCTGGTACGCCTACTTAGATGACTTGATGGACTTCCCCTTCGAGGCGCGGTGTACCACCGAACGGGAGGAGTCACCACTGAAGGAAGGCGAGACAGTGCGTGTCGTGGGACTGTCGTCAACGGAGCCGACGCTCAGCCAGCAGCACGTAACCGTCGAGTGGATGGACCGCGAACTCGGCGTCCCCTTGGAGCAACTGAAACCCGTCGATGTCGATGACGATACAAAACAAGCCATCGAGGATTGGCACTACTGGCTCGAACGCTGACCTCGGCAGTAGCCGGTTTCTTTACACCGTTATGACCTCACTGGGTCACGGACTGGGATAGCGTAGTCTTCGGCCAATTCCACGACTTATCTTGAAATATGACTGGTACTGTATGGTAAGACCACAATCTGTGAGGCCACTCTGTATAAGGGTAAAGCCGTAGTGAGGGGGGAGGGTGTATACCCCCACCCCCTTACAGCTCCAATCACCTCTAATATTACTACGGTAAGTACGTGTGTGGGAGAGAAGAACCCGGACCGTGGCGCTCTGAGCCAAAAACAAGCATCTGTTCGTCCACTACTCCACCCAGGGGATACCTATGAAAATCAGTGGGAAATACCGGCGTTTCTATTAAATAACTAAAGAGCATAATAAACTACTTTAGTATGTCTGATAGTAGTATAGCAAAGAGGATGTCTAAAGTATTCGCTGGGTCAGATGATTCGTTCATGTCCGCCTGGCAGATGTGGAAGAGGAGAAATAAGGAATATGAATCATTTGTCCTTGCCCAAGGAGACACAGTAGTCTTCAGAACAACAGATGAGAACGGGTATAATATGCCCATAGTGTAAATTTGCAACAAATGGCCGATGACCGACGTTTGACCACCGACCGATTCTACGGAGGGACCAGTCGACGCCTTCAGCTACTCCAGCGCTTCCTTTCCTATGTTGAGATGGAGTCTACCTCCCGGTCAGAGGCAAAAGACTGGATTTTGGAAAATACAAACGCTACAAGCAGGGATGCTATTGACCATCATTTGGGCTTCTTAGAAGCAATCGAGTTGATTGAGCAAAACGAGGATGCAGTCATAATTGGATGGAGAGGACAACAATATATCGAGTCTACCGACCCGAACGTCCTCTATAGAGCCCTCCGGTCGAATGTGAAAGGTTTCGACACAATCCTTGAACAACTACTGCAAACCCCGCTCACTGACAAGGAGATTAGAGATGTGTTGGTCAGCGAATTCGAGGATATAAACATGGAATCGGTCGGTGTCGCTACTCGCCACCGGGAGTGGCTACAGGTTCTAGGCTACATTGAGCGGTCTGGGAACGTAAATCAGTTAACACAAGAGGGACACGACCTCGCAACCCGCGCGGCTATTGAAGACGAGAAAAACGAGACTACAGAGAACACTAACATAGAGTTGTCAGAGGGAACTTCTGTCACCGAACGTCGTGAGGCCCATCGAGAAGAAGCAATCCGTGATAATGTCCTCGTCCGAGAACTCAAACGACTGTATGATGACCGCTGCCAGATTTGTGGTGAGCGACGTCAAAGCAGTCCTGAGAGTGGCTATTCAGAAGTTCACCACCTGATGCCACTCGGTGAGGATGGGCCGGATAAACCAGAGAACATGGTTGTTGTCTGTCCAAATCATCACGTCGATTTCGAGAATAGGATGCTAACAGTGGACCCTCAAACACTGGAAATCACGCATCAATACGAGTCCGAAATAGATGGGAGACGACTTCTAGTACGAGATGAACACGACATTGAACCGCAGTATCTCGCGTACCACAATCAGATTGCAGACCATAGTGTCGATTTTGATTAAAAGACGGTGACTTTATGATTAGCCAGTCATCTACCGGGAGGTGTCGGCAGAAATAGCGTTTATGAAAGCCAGATTTCCTTAGCTTCCTGTTTTAGGCGCTCGTGCCGTTCCCGGAAATTTTTGGGTGTCCACTCATCGTACTCTTCGAGTTCATTGACGAGCGGGAAGTCACTCTTCTTCTTGAAGTACTCCTCGTACTTCGCGGTGAAGGGCTTGTTACTCACCTTGTAGTTTTTCCGTCCGTCGAGAGGTACGAGGTTCCCCATACGGTCGGTCCACGTGTCCCGCCAGTGCTCATCGTCGAATCTATTCAGCCAATAGTCGTTGTTTGGCGTCTGGGGGAGAATATGTTCGATAGTGACATTGTTGCCGTACTCCACCTTCGAGTTACGATTATCGAATCGCTCACCGTTAATCCGCATGAGGATGTATTTCGGCCACTGATAGTTCCCTTTCCGGTAGAAATTGCTGAGGTCAAGTGCGTTCTCGAACGCCTCGCTCTCCTCCTCGATTTTCTCGTTGAGCATCGGGAGATTGAGAACGTCTTCTGGCGTACGGGCCTCTTCAATTTCGCGGAGAAGTGAGTACACACGACTATACCGACCTGTGTTCGATGAGCCCGTGAGCCAGTCAACAGTGAGTCGGCGCTCCAGTTGCTCCACAAACGACAACAGAGCAGAGTCATCGTCGAACTTCGCGTCGAATTGGATGAGAGCAACCATCCATTCATCGGAGGGATAGAAGTCCCGCATCAGAGAAACCAAGTTGTGGTAGTAGACCTCCTCTGCGTAGGAGGCGGCGTCCAACTCTGCGTTATAGATACGATGTCGGTGGACATCAAAGACGGTCTCCAGATAATCAACGAACCTCGCGCCCCTGAACGTGTTATCTTCGGGGAACACGCGGTCTTTGAACTCGTCGTAGACCGATTTCTGGGACTTTTCCTTCACAATGATGTGGCGCATGAAGCCGATAAACCGCTCCAGTCCCTCGTTCCCGACCTCTTCTTCCATATCCTCCCACTTTCGCTGGTATTCCTCCCGCTTGTCGTCATCGTCAATGTGGCTTAGGTTCTCCGACTTCAGGAGGTCAGCATTGTTAAGCGGCATCCCCCGCGCATTTGTGACGTTGAACAGCCTGAATGCAGAACTCAGTGAATTCGTCGAGATGCGGACCATCACGACGCGGAGTGTGAGGTAGGTCGCGAAGTCACCGAGGTCGCCATCCTCTTCGTCCTGCCATTCAGCCAGTTCCTCCCGGAAGGTCTGAATGGCCTGCAGAATATTCTGCTTGGGTTCACTGTCACCCGTTGCAGGGTCGGGGGCGTCTTCGGTCGCTCCCCGGGTGAGGATATGCTCGTCAAAGAAGTCGCGGTCGCGTTCTCGAATTTCGAGCCGTACTGTCTCTGATTTGCCCTTAATTGGGTCACTCTCCTCGTAAATGAGACCACCAAGCGAATTCGCTCGCGGCTCGTCATTCACCAAGTCCCTCAGAACGGCAATCAGAATCGCAAGCGATGTCAATCGCTGCTGTCCGTCAATGATGTCTGAGCGTTCGCCAGATTCGTTCCCGTCGTTCAGGATGATGCTCCCGAGGAAATAGGGCTCGTATGCATCGAGAGTCTGCTTCTTCAGTTCACCTGTATCGTCAAGCAGCGTCCCGTGCGCATCTCGTCCGACATCGTATGCATCAGTAAGGTCATCGATGAGGTCAACGAAATGTTCCTCAGTCCACGAAAATGGGCGCTGGAACTTAGGAATTTTGTAGTGGTAGTCGTCGTAGAGTTTGCTGAGAAACTCTTCCTTTGCGTCAATCTGACTTGCACTCATTCTCTCGAAATATTATATTGCGACATTATAGTGATGTGGGTCTACTGTTAGATTCTTCTTGGCGATGATTTGCCATACATTGATATGATGTGAGTTACTTGCCCTGCGTATGGCTCTCCAGCAAATTACGGCGTCTGACATTGCAGTCTGGGACTCTCTACAGGACATCGCAGATTCATTTGAGAAACGCGGGCTCAAACCACGACCGAACCTTGGGGAAGACCACGAACTCGTTCTCCAACTCGCAGATGACGAGTTCGTCACCATTGTCGAGGCCGGACCCGGCGAGTCAGCGACCGACTTCAAGCCACAAAATCGCACGCGCCACACGAACCTCGTCGCCACCAACGACTACGAGGGCTTCACCTTCATCACGCGCGTCCGCAGTTGGGAAGGTCAACAGCACGGTCGCATTAAACACCAGAAACTCTCATTCACCAAGGAGCAGTTCGAGAGTAAAAGCGGCGAGAAGAACACTATCCTGAAGAAACTGAACTCCATAGAGTACGGCTCGTCGGCGGCTATCTACGATACGCTCTACGATACTCAGCAGGTCGTCAAGGAGTTCTACCAGCAGTTCGAGAGCCTGCGCACCGACCTTGTGCAAGAGGTCTCCGGCATCCCCGACGACCGTGGTGACGCAAAGCAGCGGTACGTGCGGGTCGTTCTCGACCGGATGATTTTCCTATACTTCATTCAGGAGAAGCGTCTGCTCGACCGCAATCCAGACTACCTTCACGAACAGCCTGCTGAGGTCGTGGATGAGGGCGACGACCGCTACGAGAAGTTCTACGCGCCCCTATTCTTTGATTACCTCGCGGAGGATAAGCAGAACCCGGACTTCGGCAAACTTCCCTACCTGAACGGCGGGCTGTTCGCGAAGAACCCCGTTGAGGAGGAGTTTGAGGACGCAAAACTAGGCGACTCTGCTGAGGAGACGAACAAGTTGTTCGACGAGATTCTCGACTTCCTCTCCGACTGGAACTGGAACGTTGACGAACGGCTCGACATCGTTGACCCGAAGAACCTCTCCCCAGCGGTTCTCGGCCATATCTTCGAGCAGACGGTCAACCAGAAGGAGATGGGCGCTTACTACACGCCTGAAGAAATTACGGGTTTCATGGCTCGCCGGACAGTCCACCCGTATCTTCTTGACAAATTAAACGAGGCGGTTGGCGCGACATACGACGAACTTGACGACGTATTTGGATTCGTTGACGGGGAAACAGGCGAAAATTCAGCCGTAGTCGCTGATGGTGGGACAGTCACTCAGCAGGCCCCTACGGAAAACATCAATGTTGACCATATTGAAGTTCTTTACCACGATATTCTAAAGGAAGCGCGAATTCTTGACCCTGCTGTGGGTAGCGGAGCGTTCCTGCTTGCAGTGCAGGAGGTGTTGCTTGATATTTATATGCAATGTACCGATTTTTTCAAGCATCTTGAAGAAAAGGGAAGAGGATGGGAATTGGAATCGCGGACTCGTGATGAACTTGAGAGAATCGATTCTGGTAGTGGGAACTCCTCATTATATGCCAAGCGGACTATCATTCTGAACAATCTGTATGGAGTTGATATTGATGAAGGTGCTGTCGAGATATGCAAACTTCGGTTATGGTTATCAATGGTGGCAGACATTGAAGACGAACCCGGTGAAGTTGAACCTCTGCCGAATATCGACTTTAACATACGTCAAGGGAACACCCTTATTGGGTTCGTCAATGGATTGGAGGCGGCATTAGACTCTGTTCAGGACACTACTACTGTTCAAGCGACTATTGGCTCATTTGGAAAAAACAGTGTCAAGCGAGCCATTGAGGAGATTCACCAAGCGATTGAAAATCACAAGCAGGCAACGAGCAGCGAAGAAGCGACTAAGTGGAGGCATGAAGCAGAAGAGCGTATCGAAAAATATCGAGAGGTGTTAAATGAGAAGACTGCAACGGAATTTCGGGATGCAGTTGATGAAGACGTTTCACTGGAGACCGTCAAAACCTATGAGCCGTTCCATTGGGTAATTGAATTCCCAACAGTCTTTCGAGATGGTGGATTCGATGTTGCAATCGGAAACCCACCGTGGGATAAGGTTAAGGCTGAAAGGACGGACTTTTTCCCGCGATATGATGAGGTCTTCAGGGCACGGTCAGATGATGGAAAGGATGAAATCCAATCTAGTTTACTAGATGACCCAGATATCCAAAAGGAGTGGGACGAATATCAGGAAGAAATTAGTTTGGAAGCGGATTACTACAAAGAATCACCAACATATCAATTACAAAGTTCTGTAGTAGATGGCCGTACTCTCTCAGGAGACCAAGAAAAGTCAACCATATTCCTAGAACGTCTTTTCAGTCTCATTCATAAAGACGGCTATGTTTCGCAGTTGTTCCCCGGAATTTTGTTTAGTGGAGGGTCAAATAAGTCCCTTAGAATGAATCTTCTGAATGAGAATCACATTCAGCATATAGTTGGTTTTGAAAATAAAGGGATATTTGACAATATTGACCGAAGGAAGAAGTTTGCTATAGTCACATTCAAACCATCTGGCTCCACTGACGCAATCCCCGGAATATTTATGCAACAAGATGTGGATATTCTCCGAAATATTGAATCATATCTTACAGATATTCCTACGAAGGTGATAGATGAGTTTGACCCAGAGGCGAAACTGTACCCATTTATCCAATCTAAAACTCATCTAGATGTAATTGAAAAGTTACTCAAGAACCCCCAGTTACGTGAGAGACCAAACGACACTTGGTATGCAGAACCGTATGCAGAATTACACCGCTCATCTGATAGAGACCGATTTATCAACTCTGAAGAGGATGGTGATTACCCGGTCTACTCCGGCAGCACAATATACCAGTTCGAGTACGATAACAACCCTATAGAGTTTTGGAGTGTTGAGGAATCTAAAAGTGAAGAAAAGAGTGCAAAATACCGAGTCAAAGAGAAGAACCTTCGAAAATTAAAGCGGAAAATATATAATTCATTTGATGGAACCGGCTCTCAAAAGGGCTTTGTCAATGACTTACTAGAAGAACGGCGAGGGAAGGAACTCTCTGAAGAGGACGTTCTTCTTGACTGCACGGAATATCGGATTGTATATCGGAACGCCACAAGTCCGACAAATGAGCGAACTCTTCTATGCGCTATCATCCCAAAGGGAGTTGTGTGTCATAACGCGCTACGAACTATTCGACCATATGAAATCAAACCAACGGAAGACAATCTTAAACAAACTCCTCTTCATGGTGCATACGAGCGGATTTTCTCTGATGAAGAGTTATTAGTCGCAGTTGGTCTGCTTAATAGTATCCCTGTTGATTATCTAATGCGGTCGAAAGTTGAAGAGAATATCAACATTTTCCATTTCGAGGGAACACAAGTGCCACGCTTGACAGAAGGTGATGATTGGTTTGACTTCATCTGGCAGAGAGCAGCAAAACTCAATTGTTATGGAGATGAATTCTTAGAACTACGAGAAAAGTTGGATGTGGAACCTGCCACCAATCAAAGCGAACGGCGTGAATTACAGGCAGAGATTGATGCTGCAGCGTTCCATGCTTACGGTCTAAACAAGGAGGAAGTGGAGTTTGTGCTTGGTGACTTCCATACGGTGAATGACCCTCGGTTAATGAATGGCGAGTACCTTGAGATGGTTTCAGAAAAATTTCAATCAATCATGCCTGAGTAAGCCACAGGTTATTATATGCCAGAGATTGTGAATGCTGTTGGTGGTGGAGACCTTCAGGAGGAGGTTGACCTAGACGAGTTATATCAAACGATTAGTGGCGACGAAGTTCGTTATGACCCAGAATATTGGCCCGGTCTTTATATTCGATTCACTTCAGATTCCCCTGCAATACTCGTTTTTAGAACTGGGAAGTATAATATCGCTGGTGCAGACTCCGTGGAAGAGTTGCTTGATGTTAACGAGCAATTCCTCACTCGACTACAAGAACTAGATATTGGGAAGAATCATTCTGAATTTGAAATACGAAATCTTGTTTTTCTTGGCAGTTATAGCCGGGAACTAAATTTAGACCAGATTGTAGTTGCCTTAGGTCTTGAGAACGCGGAGTACGAGCCGGAACAATTCCCGGGAGTATTATATAAACCGGATGGAGTGCAGGGCACCTTCCTTATATTCCGCAACGGAAAAGTAATCCTCACTGGTGCAATCCGACAAGACGCTTCTAACTCCGCATTTGAGGACCTATTCAGCGAGTTGGATGTTTTGTTCGAGTAGGTTTCGTTTGTCTACTATGCTCCAATTATCCCCCAACAAACTAGATTGGCGTTCACCGCACTTTCCCCAACGAGTTTAGCCTGATACTCGGTAGACGCCTCAATATTCTCTTCGAGGAATGCTTCGAGCGTTTCAAGAAACTCGATTGGCGGCCAGTCGGGGAACGAATCGTACTCCTCGTGGTGACGGAAGGTCTCCCGGAGAATTCGGTCTTCATCGGTATTCCCGAGTTTTACATCCTTCAACCGTCCGTGGAGGTTGTCTGCCCACTCTCCAAACGTTTCGTACTCTTCGTGCGAGCAGAGGTCGTCCCCGAAGTTTGGCTGGATGTAGTGGGCGATAAAGTCTAGAATCGTCTCCTGCTCCTTCGAATATGAGTCGCCCTGCTTGAACGCACCCTCGACCTGCCCCTCGCGTATCGCTTCAAGTCGGTCGTCAAGGACCTCTTCAATCTCACTACGGTTCGCCAGCACGTAGTCAGTATTCCCCGAGATTGATTCGCCCTTGACGGATGGGCTGATTGAGAGCGTCTGCACGGACCGCTCTTTCACGTCATCGCTGAACGGCTTATAGTAGAACGCCCTACGCACACGACCGAGCGGGGCATCTTCGTCTTCGCCGTCGAACCAAAGGTGTGCAAGCCCGAACACACCCGGACGCGGCCCTTTGTCGTGGTCGACGGCGTTCGTGTAGAGGAACTCCCGGTCGTCCGGCGGGTCGTCGAAGAAATCCTCAGCGTACTCGAAGTCATCAGTCGTGAGCCCGTACTCCTCGTTCAACTCGCGTTTGAGCAGGAAGCGGTCGTACGCGGCCTCCTCATTACTCCCAGCATTTCGCAGGAGGGGGTTCTTTGAGGTGTCGTCGAGTTCATTCACGTCAGAAACCTCGCGAGACCGCCGTAGCGAGTCCTCGATTTCATCGACCTCCAGTTCCCCAATGGTCTTCTGCGTATCGACGCCCGCCTTCTCCAGAATCTGGTCCTCGTTCGGGTCAAGGATATTGTTCTCCTTCCCGACGATGAGCGCGATGTCGTTGATTTTCGCTTGCAGTCGCTTCAGCAACTTGATGGCCGCCTCGATGTCCCCGTCGGGGTAGAAGTTGTGGACGTGCTTCTCCGCCGTACTCCCGATACGGTCGATACGACCGACGCGCTGGACGATGCGCATCGGGTTCCACGGTAAGTCGTAGTTGACCGCGACTTGAACGTCCTGCAGGTTCACACCCTCGCTGAGCGTGTCGGTCGCGACGACGTACTGAAGTTCAGTTTCTTCCGACTCTGCGAGCGTACTCTGATACCCGGATGCCTGCGGTGCGAATCGCTGGATGATGTCTTGCTTGTTCTCATCGCCGCCTTTCACGACCGCGCTGTTCCCTGCCGTCAATGGTGAATCCGGGTTGTCGCGGAGCGTCCGATATACGTAATCGGCGGTTCCTCGATACTGGGTGAAGATGAGGACTTTTTTATCGTGACTCTGGAGAACATTTGCGAGGCGGTCGATTTTCGGGTCGCGGAACTCGCGCAGGGAGAACACAGCCTCGTAGAAGTCCCGAGTCGCGGAGTCTACTTCCGTCAGGTCGCTCCTCGGGTACAGGATGGGATTCATCTCTTCCTCCGGTACGTCGGGGAGTGTGCCCGCGTTGTGGTCGTGGAGCCACTGTCGTACCGTGACTGCGTGGTCACTTACGTCTCCAGTGTCCCGTGCCACATCTCCGATGAACTGCGTGAGGAAGTACGCGAGCAGCGTCAGGTCCTCGCGGATGTAGGTCTTGACCTCCCCAACAGTCGCGTCTACCAGTTCGTCCTGCGTCTCCGATTCACCCTCATCAGCACGCACGGCGGTCGAGTCGAAGCCGAATTCTTCGAGCGTCTGTTCAAGGTCTTCGGCGGCGTCCTTCCCTTCAACGAAGTCGTCGATGGTTGCAGGGGCTTCTCCATCCTGTACCGCACGGAGCATTTCGATGTCTTCGTCTTCAGGCAGGTCCTCAAGCAGACCGAGCAGTCGTCGCTCGCTCTGGTGCAATGTTTCAATGGACTGGACGAACGCGTACGTCGAAGATTCCAGTCGCTTGAGGAGGTTCAGTTTGTAGAGAGCTTTGAGCGTACTCCCTGCCTTCGGGTTCTTCACCGTGATGTGCGGGAGATGGAGTGCGTCCATTACGTCAGGAAGCATCCGGTAGATTGGCTGGTAGGCGGGTGGCAGTGAGTACTGTTCCTTGTTGAGTTTCGGTGGTTTGAAACTCATCTCGAAGTCCTCGTCGTCCCGAATCTGGTCCTTGACGTGCTTGCGTGTCCGCAGAACCATTACTTCGTTGAGGATGTTCGAGATTTCTTTCGACTGGCGCTGCAACTGCTCGGTGATT